>WNGJ01009445.1_pt1 | contig 11521 bp, 10 predicted proteins | sample 5400611 | NCBI WGS metagenome assembly WNGJ01 (sample SAMN13153375, study PRJNA577476) | soil metagenome | isolation source: 40 cm soil or saprolite under Garry oak tree replicate 1 | place: USA:California | collected 2016-06-15 | reverse complement strand
CGATGAGAGGGTGAGTGTCACCATCTGAGCAAGGTCCGGTGGGTCTGGCTCAGATAAGAGGTGTCCGGCCCGGGAGTCGTGGCTTGTAGTTGATGTGCCGCCCACCGGACGCAGAGAACCGGCCGGCGTGACTTGATAGGAGCGTGGCACCGCCCCAACTCAGCTGTGTCCACCGACCGGTCCTAGCCATCCCCTGAAAGGAGATAGGACCATGGTGACACTGGGAGGTGACTCTCACAAGCAGACGCACACGGTTGTCGCCGTCGACGACAACGGGCGACAGCTGGCTGAGAAGACTTTGCCAGCGACCTGCGCCGGCCATCTCGAAGCCCTGCAATGGGCAGCTCGATGGTCAGAGCGGAAATGGGCTCTGGAGGATTGCCGACATGTATCGAGGCGGTTCGAGGCTGAGCTGCTGGCGGCAGGGGAACTCGTGGTTCGAGTGCCGTCGAAGCTGACGGGCGGCGCGCGCAAGGTGGCTCGGACGAGCGGCAAGTCCGACCCTATCGATGCCCTGGCTGTTGCCAGAGCTGCGCTCCGCGAGCCGGATCTACCGGTGGCCAAGCTCGAGGGTGCTGGCCGCGAGGTGCGACTTCTCCTTGACCATCGTGAGGACCTGGTCGGCGAGCGGACTCGAATTCAAAACCGACTCCGCTGGCACCTCCACGAGCTCGAGCCCGAGACGGCGATACCGGCACGCCGGTTGAGCCGCTACCACATCCTGGCGGAGATCGAGCAGCGCCTCGAGCGCCACCAAGGGGTGGTCGCCCAGATTGCACGTGAGCTGGTGGTCCGGATTCGTGAGCTGACCCGCTGCATCAACCAGCTCGAGGCCGAGATCGGGCACCGGGTCGGTGCTTTGGCTCCGACTCTGATCCAACTGACTGGATGCGGGGCGTTGTGCGCCGCCAAGGTTATTGGCGAAGCTGCTGGGATCAGCCGCTTCCGTTCCCGGGCGGCGTTCGCGATGAACAATGGCACCGCTCCGGTGCAAGCCTCATCCGGGAATCAGCAGCGGCATCGACTCAACCGCGGAGGCAATCGCCAGCTGAACGTCGCCATGCATCGCATCGCCATCACCCAACTCAGCCGGCCCGGACCGGCCAAGGAGTACCTGGCCAAGAGGCTAGCTGCAGGGATCCGCGCACTCAAGAGACGGATTTCAGACGAGGTCTATCGCCGCTTACTCCGCGACGAGCGCGAGTCCTCGACGAGCGACGTCACTACTTGCGTCGCCGCCGCTTGACATAGGAGCATCAACCATTTGGGTTCCCTCTCATATTTCGGCGGTCAGGAACTCGAGCGCGGCCTGCTTGAACTCGCGCGCCGGCACCGCGCTCATGTGGTCGCGCCCCGCGATCGTGACCAGGCGAGCCGACGGAATCAGCTCGATCAGCTCCGGTGCACCGCGGGCGATATCGTCGCGATCGCCGGCCACGATTAGGATCGGCGTCGTGATCTTTGCGAGTCGCTCGGGGTCGTTTTCAGCCCGCAGCCCCACGATGCATGCGGCAAGCGCGAGCAGATCGTTCGTGGGCCGCGCGGCCGCGAATTTGTAGAAGGTTTGCGCGATAGGGTCGTCGGTGGGTTCGCCGGCGCGAAAGGCGTGGGCGATCCGCCGGGCGTGCTCGATGGCTCCGCTCGCTCCGATGCCGCCGAGCACAGCCCGCTGGACTCGTTCGGGAAACTCGACGACCACCTCGATGCCGATGCGCGCGCCCATCGAGTAGCCCAGGTACGCCGCCGAGGAGACATCGAGGTGGTCCAGCAGCCGAACTACATCGCCGGCCATGATCTCGACCGCGTACGCGGCCTCGTCGTGGGGTTTGTCGCTGTGTCCGTGGCCGCGACAGTCAAGGCCGATCACGCGAAAGCCGGCGTTGGTCAGCGTCTCCTGCCAGCGGGTGCCGACCCAATTGAGGCGGTAGTCGGAGGCGAAGCCGTGCACGGCGACGAGAGGCGTTCCCTTCTCGGGCCCGTTGACCTCGTAATGCAGTCGGACGCCTTCGCTGTCGAAATCCATGGCGCGGGAATTACCCTATGCGATCGGGATGAATGAGCCCCTCCGGCGCTGCGCGCCACCTCCCGACAAGTGGGGAGGAGACACCTCCCCATGAATGGGGAGGACAAGAGGTCATCTCCCCATAAAGGGGGAGGAAGGCGCGCGGTGCATGAGCGGAGCGGCACGGTGCTGGCGGAGGAGCTGGAGATGCCGCGCACCATGTTCGGCCGCGGACTTGGTTTGATGTTTCGCAATCAGCTCAGCCCTGGGCGAGGCATGTGGCTCATCCCGTGCAACGGGATCCACATGCTCTTCATGAACTTCGCAATCGACGCGGTGTTTCTGGACCATGGCGAGCGGGTCAAGAAGGTGTACCGCAAGCTGCCGGCGTGGTGGGGCATCGTGGTTCTCGAGTGGGGCGCGCACAGCGTGCTCGAGCTGCCGCCTGGCTCCACCTCTGAGATCGACCTGCGGCGGGGTGACCAGATCATCATCCAGTAGCTCCTGTTAAGAGGCTCTTGACCGCCCGCATACGCTGGTCAGGTGCACGTGCTGGATCTCTTGCTGCCGCCACGGTGCGGTGGTTGTCGCAGAGTCGGGGCCTGGCTGTGCGACCTGTGCCGGGCCAGGATCCGGCGCCTCGACGAGCCGCTTTGCCGGCGCTGCGGCGTCGAGCTGCCCTCCGCGCGCCGTGATTGCGGCTGCCGCGCTCGCCTGCGGTCGCTCGCGCGGCTGCGGTCTGCGGTTGCATACGAGGGCCCCGTCGAACCCGCGGTGCAGCGTTTCAAGTACGAGGGCTGGCAGCGCCTTGCCGCCCCGCTGGCCCAGCTCATCGGTGAGCGGCTTGCCATTGAAGGCTTGGCCGGGCGATGGGTCATCGCCGTCCCGCTGCATCCCGAGCGTCTTCGCCAGCGCGGCTACAACCAGGCCGAGCTCCTGGCCCGCGACCTTCGCCAGCGCATGAGACTCTCGAGTCCAAAAGGAGAACTCGTTCGTACGCGTCCCACCCCGCCACAGGTGGGGCGTGACCGGCTGCGACGATTCGAGAACGTCAGCGGCGCGTTCGCCTGGCGCGGCGGACGCCTGGCGGGCGAGTCGATCTTGCTCGTGGACGACGTCGCGACCACGGGAGCCACGCTGGACGCTTGCGCAAATGCATTGCGCGCGGCCGGATCGGGGCCCGTAACGGGGGTCTCAATTGCGAGGGTTAACGTATAGTTCGGGGTCGGCTTATCAAACTCGCGGGCGGAGGCTCACGAATGGCAGTCCGGATCCCAGGTATCAACATCGATGAGTACTACCAGCAGCTAGGGCCGATCGAGCCCCTGATCCGCGACGACCGCGTCACCGAAATCATGGTCAACGGGAGCGACCACGTCTACGTTGAAATGGCGGGCAAGGTCGTTCTCACCAACATCAAGTTCGTCGATGAGGATCAACTCCTCAACGTCATCCAGTTCATCGTCCGCACCGTGGGCCGCCGCATCGACGAGCGCTCGCCGCTCTGCGACGCCCGGCTCGCCGATGGTTCCCGCGTCAACGCGGTCATCCGGCCGCTCGCGCTTAACGGCCCGCTGCTCACCGTCCGCAAGTTTTCTCGCGATCCCTTCCAGGTCGAGGACCTCATTCGTTTCGGCACCTGCAACGAGGCTGGTTTTGGATTCCTGAAGGCAGCTGTGCTCTCGAAGGCCAACATCATCGTGTCGGGAGGCACCGGCACCGGTAAGACGACCTTCCTCAACGTGCTTTCGGGCTTCATCCCGGTCGAGGACCGCATCGTGACCATCGAAGACGCGGCTGAGCTTCAGCTCCACCAGGAGCATGTCTGCCGCCTCGAGACACGGCCGAAGGACATCAACGGCGAAGGCGAGGTCACCATCCAGCGGCTGGTCATCAACTCACTGCGTATGCGACCGGAGCGCATCGTGGTCGGCGAGTGTCGTGGCGGCGAGGCGCTCGACATGCTGCAAGCCATGAACACCGGCCACGACGGTTCGATGACCACGCTTCACGCCAACAGCCCACGCGACGGGCTCGCCCGTCTCGAGACGCTGGTCCTGATGGCGGGCGTTGACCTTCCGATCAAGGCGATCCGGCAGCAGGTCGCCGGGGCGATCAACCTCATCTGCCAGCTCAGCCGCCTGCGCGACGGCTCCCGCAAGGTCACGGCCATCACCGAGATCGTCGGCATGGAGCAGGACGTCATCACGATGCAGGACATCTTCGTGATGGAGCAGAAGGGCGCGACCTCCGACGGCAAGATCATCGCCGAGTTCAGGCCGACCGGCCTGCGGCCCAAGATCCTGGACCGCATGTTCGCTCAGGGCATCCCGCTTCCGAAAGAGATCACAGCCCTCTTTCCACCGCCGCCCGGATACAAGCCGGCGACCCGCTAGGCAGGTTTTCGGGCCGGGTCTATACTCGGGCTGTGAAGGTCGTCCTGCACGACCGTACCAACGGTCTGGGGCAGGAGGTGCGCGAGACGGCGCACCGCAAGCTGACCCGCCTGGCGCGCCACTTCGGCAGAGTGGTGGATGCGGAGGTGGAATTCTCCGAAGAGCGCAAGCGCAGCGGTTTGTCCACCACGGTCTGCCGCATCAACCTGCATCTCGACGGTCGGCGAGCGCCCGTGCTTCATGCGCGTGAACGCGGAGCCGATCCGCAGTCCGCCCTGGACCTTGCGCTTGACAAGATCGACCGGCAGGTGGTGGCGTTCAAAGAGAAGGTGACCCATCGCAAGCAGGCTGTTTCGCCGGTCCGAGTGCCGGTCGTCGAAGAGCGCGCCACGCCGCGTTCGAGCGAACCTGAGCGCCTGCGGCTCAAGCTCCGGCCGATGTCCGAGGAGGAGGCGGTTTCCGAGCTCGAGGCGGACAGCCAGCCCGTCCTGGTCTACCTGGATGAGGACTCGGGCGAGATCCAGATCATGGTCCGGCGCGCTGACGGCTCGGTGGCGGTGATCGAACCGATAATCCCGTAGCTCGATTTAGATCCGAGCGGGCCGGGTAACCTCTATCTCAGCCCCATGAGCATTCTCACCAAGCTTCTGGACCCCAACGAGCGCGAGGTCAAGCGCCACCATGCCGTGGCCGAGGCGATCAACGCGCTGGAGCCAGAGCTCAAAGCGCTCGATGACGCAGGCCTGCGCGCCCGCTCCGACGCGCTGCGCGAGCAAGCCCGGGAGGACCATGACCTCGACGAGCTCCTGATCGAGGCCTTTGCCCTCTGCCGCGAGGCCGGCCGCCGGTCCATCGGCCTGCGCCATTTCGACGTCCAGCTTGTCGGCGGCATCGTGCTCCACCAGGGAAAGATCGCCGAGATGAAGACCGGTGAGGGCAAAACCCTCGTCGCGAGCCTGGCGCTGTACCTCAACGCGCTGGCCGGCAAGGGCGTGCACCTCGTCACGGTCAACGATTACCTGGCCCGGCGTGACGCGGGCTGGATGGCGCCGATCTATCACCTGCTGGGCATGAGCGTCGGCATCAACGTCGGCACCGCGGGTACGTTCGTCTACGACCCCGAGTACCTCGACGAAACGCACCCCGATTCACGCCTGCAGCACCTGCGACCCGCAAGCAAGAAAGAGGCCTACGACGCCGACATCACCTACGCGACCAACTCCGAGCTCGCCTTCGACTACCTGCGCGACAACATGGCCCGCGACCTCTCGCAATGCAGCCAGCGCGGCCTCAACTATGCGATCGTCGACGAGGTCGACTCGATCCTCATCGACGAGGCTCGCACGCCGCACATCATTTCCGGACAATCGGACGAGTCGACTGACAAGTACTACCAGTACGCGCGATGGGCGGCGCGGCTGGCCGAGGGCGAGGACTTTGAGGTCGACCTCAAGCACAAGTCCGCGTCGCTGACCGAGATCGGGATCGCGAAGATGGAACGCTGGACCGGCATCAAGAACATTTACGACCTCGAGAACGTCATCGAGGCGCACCAGATCAACCAGGCGCTGAAAGCCAAGGCGCTCTTCCTCCGCGACCGCGACTACCTCGTCAAGGACGCCGAGATCGTGATCGTGGACGAGTTCACAGGCCGCACCATGCCCGGCCGGCGCTGGTCAGACGGCCTGCACCAGGCGATCGAGGCGAAGGAAGGGGTCAAAGTCCAGCAAGAGCAGAAGACGATCGCGACGATCACCGTGCAGAACTACTTCCGGCAGTACGAAAAGCTGGCGGGCATGACCGGCACGGCGGTGACAGAGGCCGAGGAGTTTCACAAGATTTACGGTCTTGACGTTGTCGTCATCCCGACCCACCGGCCGATGGTGCGCGCCGACAGTCCGGACGTGATCTATAAGTCCGAGAAGTCAAAGTTCGAGGCGGTGATCGACGAGATCGTCGACATGAACAAGCTTGGCCGGCCTGTGCTCGTCGGCACGGTGTCGGTCGAGAAGTCGGAGCGGCTTTCGAAGATGCTCGAGCGTCGCGGCGTCAAGCACAACGTGCTCAACGCCAAGCAGCACGAGCGCGAGGCGGCGATCGTGGCGGAGGCCGGCCAGCCGAGCGCGGTCACGATCGCGACCAACATGGCCGGCCGCGGCACCGACATCGTGCTCGGGCCGGGCGTCACCGATGTCGAGGGCCTGCACATCATTGGCACCGAGCGCCACGAGAGCCGCCGCATCGACAACCAGCTGCGCGGTCGCGCCGGGCGCCAGGGCGACCCTGGCTCCAGCCGTTTCTTCATCTCGCTGGAGGACGACCTGATGAAGATCTTTGGTCCGGCCGCCGACCGCATCGGGCGGCTCATGACCAGCCTCGAGGTGGAGCCGATCGAGCATCCATGGGTCGCGCGTTCGATCGCGAGCGCGCAGAAGAAAGTCGAAGGCATGCATTTCGACGCCCGCAAGCACGTGGTCGAGTACGACGACGTGATGAACAAGCAGCGCCAGATCGTGTACGAGGAGCGGAGGAAGGTCCTCGAGGGCGCCGATGCCCGCGGCAACATCATGGGCTACGTCCGCGAGATCATCCAGAAGGGCGTCGACCAGCACTGCCAGAGCCGCCACGCCGAGAACTGGGACCTGGAGGGCCTGGTCAAGTACCTGTCCGCGTACCTGCCTCTGGCGCCTGGCACGCAGGTCCCTGACGAGGCGCTGCAGAACGGGCCCGAGGGTCTCGTCGAGAACCTCTTTGCGTCCGCCTCTGAGGCGTATGACCGCAAGGTCGAAGAGGTGGGCACAGACCTGATGCCGATGGTGGAACGGGACGTGATGCTGCGCACGATCGACTGGCAGTGGATGGAGTACCTGACCCAGATGGAGCACTTCCGCGAAGGCATCGGGCTCCGCGCGTACGGGCAGCGCGATCCCCTCGTCGAGTACAAGAACGAAGCGTTCGAGATGTTCAACGAGCTTCGGGATCGGATCGAGGCCTCGATCGTCGCCAACGTCTACCGCGTGCAGGTCCAGCGCAACGCGCCACCGCCTCCGGCGCCACCCCTCGTGCGTCAGATGACAGAAAGCGGACCTGGAGAGGTCGATGGCTCGAACGGCGCAGGTCGCAAGGCGACTCAGCAGCAGCGCCGTGCAGCGCCCCTGGGCGCAGGCGCGATGGCTGTGCCGGCGGGCGCGGCCGCGAGCGCCGCCGCACAACATAAAATCGGACGCAACGATCCGTGCTGGTGCGGGTCAGGCAAGAAGTACAAGCGGTGCCACGGTCGCTAGGCTCACGGCGCCCCGCACCCAGATTTTGGAGATCAAATGGACGCTGAACTCGACGCTGAAGAGCTTCTGAACAGGATCCTTTCACTCAAGGAGCACCTTTGACCTACCCGCCAAAGCAAAAAGGGCGGACGAGCTAGACGCCGAGCTGACGAAACCGGGGGCGTGGGACGACCCGCGCCGCGCCGGCCAGATGGCGCGCGAGGCGGCGGAGAACCGAGCTTTGATCGCGACCTGGGACCGTATGGAGAGGCGTGCCCGCGACCTCGTCGAGCTGGACCAGCTGGCGCACGGTGATCCTGAGCTCGAGAAGCAGCTGGACGAGGAACGCGCCTCGCTCGGCAGGGAGGTGCGGGCGCACGAGCTCGACCTGCTCTTCACCGACCCTTACGCGAACCACAACGCCGTCATCACCATCTCCGTCGGCCAGGGTGGGGTGGAAGCGCAGGACTGGGTGGAGATGCTGATGCGCATGTATCTCAAGTGGGCGGAGCGCCGGGGCTTCGAGACCGAGATCATCGACGAGTCACGCGGTGAAGAGGCGGGCCTCAAGAGCGCGACTTTCATCGTGCGCGGACCGCGCACGTATGGGCTCATGCGCTCAGAGCACGGCGTCCACCGCCTGGTCCGCATCTCCCCCTTTGACCAGAACCATCGCCGCCACACATCATTTGCCCTGGTCGAGGTCATGCCCGAGCTCGAGAGCACCGATGAGGCCGGGATCGTGATCAATCCGCAAGACCTGCGCATCGACACGTACCGCTCGACGGGCGCCGGCGGCCAGCACGTCAACAAGACCGACTCGGCGGTCCGCATCACACATCTGCCGACGGGGATCGTCGTCACCTGCCAGAACGAGCGCTCGCAGATGAAAAACCGCGAGATGGCGATGAAGGTCTTGAAAGCACGACTGTTCCAGCGTCAGCAGCAGGAGGCGGCGGAGCACCTCGACCAGATCCGCGGCCAGGTCATGCCGGCCGAGTTCGGATCCCAGATCCGGAACTACGTGTTGCAGCCCTACACGCTGGTCAAAGACGTCCGCACAGGGCTCGAGGTAGGCAACGTCCAGGCCGTGCTCGACGGCGAGATCGACCCCTTCATCGAGAGCTGGCTACGCTGGCGCCTGGGCAAGAACGCGGGGCTGGACCCGGCCGCCAAGGCGACGTCAGAAAGGTGAGACGGAGCGGTCGCGCAAGAGTCTGAGAGGGAACCCAGAGGTGTCCCCGTGGGGGGCCCCAAGCAGGTCGGTCGCTTCGCGACGGGCCTGGTCTCTTTCCGGTATACGGTTTTGGACTTTATCTAAGCAGCCACTCGTAGCCACGTCTGGGCTGCCTGAAAGACAAGTCGCGGCCGGGGTGAACCCGGCCGCCAAATACGGTGTCGGAAAAATTTGGGCTTCGCAAGCCTCGTCAAGCTCCTTCGTTAAGGCCTTTGGTTGGCACTCTGGGATGGGGTTGGACGCGGCCGGGGCATGGGTTATACTGCCCGCGACCTAGCCACACGCGCCCGCTGGCGTGTAACGCCACAGCAAGAGACGCACCCAATGCTTCTAACACCGGATTTCGACACTCGGCCGGTCATCACCTTCCAACACGTCTTCAAGACGTACCCGACTGGAACTGAAGCCCTTCGCGACATCAACCTCGAAGTGCCTGAAGGCGACTTCCTCTTCCTGGTCGGGCCGTCCGGCGCCGGCAAGTCGACCATGGTGCGCTTGCTGATCCGGGAGGAAAAGCCGAGCAAGGGCAAGATCTTCGTCGACGGCATCGAGCTTGGACGGATGAAGCGGCGCCGGTTGCCGTACTACCGACGCAAGGTCGGGCTTGTCTTTCAGGACTTCAAGCTCCTGCCGAACCTGACCGTTTACGAGAACGTCGCGTTTGCGCTCCGTGTGCTCGGCGAACCAGACCACCGCGTGCAGACACGGGTCGCCGACGCTCTCGACACGGTCAGCCTCTCGGGCAAGGAGCACACGTACCCGGCCAACCTGTCTGGCGGCGAGCAGCAGCGAGTCGCGATTGCGCGCGCGCTGGTGCATGCTCCGCGATTCATCATCGCCGACGAGCCGACAGGGAACCTCGACCCGGCGACGGCGTGGGAGATCATGCAGCTCTTTTTGCGCATCAACGCGCGCGGCGCCACCGTGGTCATGGCGACGCACAACCGCGAGATCGTCGACCTTCTGCGCCGCCGCGTCGTCGCCATCGACGCGGGACAGATTGCAAGAGATGACCGTTCAGGCAGGTATCACGATGTTGTTGCGAAACCTCAAGTTCGCGCTCAATAGCGCCTGGCAGAGCTTCTGGCGGAACCTGGCCGTCAGCCTGGCCGCGGTGCTGTCGATCACGCTCATCCTCATCCTCGCCGGCATCAACCTGCTGGTCGGTCATGCCTTTTCCCAGGTGCTCGACAACTTCCGGGCCAAGGTAAGTGAGATCTCGATCAACGTGTCAGACGACACGCCGCTGCAGACGGTCTACGACTTCCAGCAGCAGCTGACAGCGGATCCCCGCGTGATGAGCGTGCATTTCGTCACCAAAGAACAGGCGCTGGCGCAATTCAAGGCCGATCCGCAAAACGTGGTCCTGGCCCAGCAGATCGAAGGCAACCCACTTGACGCCAAGCTCGATGTCCGCGTCCGAAGCCTAGGCGACGTCGCGGCCATCGACACCGTGGCGCGCCGGTGGCCGGGAGTCGATCCGACCGACCCGACCAACTATCAGGGCGACTTCGTCAACCGGATGCTCGAGCTCTCGCAGTGGCTGAGCCTTGCCGGCGTTGGACTCCTGCTCATCCTGCTCACGGTGTCAGTGGTGATCGTCATGAACACCATCCGTACGGCTGTCTATCACCGCCGTAAAGAGATCGAGGTGATGAAGCTGGTCGGCGCGACCGAATGGTTCGTGCGCGGACCGTTCGTGATCGAGGGCATCATGACCGGCATGATCGCCGCGGCGATCGCGCTCGCTCTGCTGGTGGTCGCCTACCCGCCGGCGGTCGATCGCTTCAAGTCGGATATCGGCTTCATCCCGCTGAGCTACGATCCCGCGTTCATCTCCAGCCTCGCCCAGGACCTGCTGCTCGCCGGCGCCATGCTGGGCGCCCTCGGCAGCTACATCGGCGTCCGCCGCTACGTGAGGATCTGACATGAGAGCCCGTGTGATGCTTGCCGCGGTCCTGGCCACCCTCGCGTGGGTGCCGCAGTCGGTGCAGAACGTGTCGGCCATCTACTGCTATCCCGGCGACCCGCCGGCGGTGTATCAGGCATGTGTCGCCTACAACCAGGGCATCGGGCAGCAGGTCAACAACCAGAACCAGCTCAACTCGATCCAGTCCCAGATCAGCAACACGATCGCGCAGATCAACGCCATCGACGCCCTGATCTCCAGCCTGCAACGCCAGATTGACGCCCAGAAGGCTCTGATCGCCCAGACCCAGGCGGCGATCGACGACCTGAGTCGGAAGATCAGGTTTGGGGAGGCCGCGCTGATCCAGCTCAAGGCGCATGTCAGCGTGCGAGAGCAGCTCCTGAACGAGCGGCTCCGGTACGTGGATTCCCATGGCAGCGTCAACTACGTCCAGCTGGTGCTGACCGCGAACAGCATCAACCAGCTCATGAACCGAATGGTCGGCGTGCAGCAGATAGCGTCTTCGGATCGGCGACTGCTTCTTGGCCTGCAAGAGGAGCACTCGCAGGTCGCCCAGGCCAACAGCGACCTGGACGTCAAGCGCGGTCAGGTCTCCGCGCTGTTGAAGCAGCAACAGGCGGCCGAGGCGGACCTCGAGAAGAATCTGGCCACCCAGGCTGCGGCCCTTGCCTTCGAGAAGCAGCTCGCGGACCA
>WNGJ01008007.1_pt1 | contig 11522 bp, 9 predicted proteins | sample 5400611 | NCBI WGS metagenome assembly WNGJ01 (sample SAMN13153375, study PRJNA577476) | soil metagenome | isolation source: 40 cm soil or saprolite under Garry oak tree replicate 1 | place: USA:California | collected 2016-06-15 | reverse complement strand
AGTACAGAAGCCTTGTTTTTCGAACTGGGGATACCGCATGCGCCGTCGATTTCTCCAGATGTATTGAATACATTCTCGCGCCTCTTTGTGTTGACCGATGTGGCTGCGCAGCGCGTGCACCAAGGATTTCAAGTGACCTTCGTCAAGCTCCTCACAACGTGCATCGATCCATGCCTTGCCCTCGGGGCTGTCTCCATGAATGACCTTTCCCACTTCGCCGAGATGTTCTTTGGCATGAAAGCGATCGAGAATCTGAGTGGCTGGCGGGAACAGTTCGGTAGCCGTGTTCCAAATCCAGGTCGCGCCATCGCCCAACACTACCTGACGCAGGGCTTCGGTGAAACCGCGGCGGCTGGCCTCGCTAGTCCCAGATCTCTGAAGCCGAAACCATAGGGATTCGCGGTAAGGCCGAAAGAGTCCGGTGTGCTCTGATAATAGATGGGCATCCCTTCTGCGTGAGGAGGAAGTAAGGACCATGGGCTGCCCCCCGTCCTCAATCACAACGACACTCACAGAGCGCAAGCCAGTCAAACACTCATGTTGGAATACAGAGAAAGTCGTTGTGCTTGTTCGGAGTCGTTGCACGCAACTTGTACCTGATTCGGGAGTATTGGCGCTGAATCGGACAAAAGTCTTGGCCCTGGGCCTAAATGAGTGCCTTTTGCAGTGCGTCCAAAAGCGTGGTCTTATCATCTCCGGAAAGCTTCTGGTCCTTTTTCGTCACGTAGAACACATCAATTGCCTTCTGCCCTTCGGTATCGATCAAGGCAACCTCGATGTTGCAAGCGAGGCGCGCCATTGTCGAAGCCAGCAGATACAACAATCCTTTTTTGTCTTGGGTCACGATCTCCAACAGAGTGCACTGTTCTGACGAGGTATCGTCGAATTTGATTGCCGTTTTCACATTGACCTTTGGAATTTTCGGTGTGGAGGCAGCCTCCGGTGTGCGCAGAGGCGATTCCAGAGAAGTTGTGCCCTGCAGGACATCGATAAGATTGCGCCGAAATCGATCAATTTCACCCGGGTTTAGCTCGAAAGTGCGGCAGGAATCGCTGAAGTGAAAGGAGTCAAGGACTATGCCGGCGGTATTCGAAAAGGCCTGCCCTTTGACGATGTTCATTCCCCAGCTACTTAAGACGCCGGCGATCGTGGCGAACAAACCCGGCCGGTCCGCCGTCAAAAGCGTAAGACTAAGCGCATCGGGTACTGACATCACCTCTATTTGCACCGGCTCTATGCTCAGGCGTTGACATAAACCAAAATGATTCGCAATCTCCGCTGCTGAATGCACGCCCAAATATCGCCTGGGGAAACCCTCGAGAAAACGCTCGATCTTGCCCGACTCGTCGCACCCGGTTAGTGCACGCAGTTGCTCCAAAAGAGATTCGTCGGCAGGGGCATGCAGCCGGTTGGAATCGAGCGAACGCGTCAGCAGATTCGACGTCGCAAGATAAAGCTGAAAAAGCATCTCGGCCCTCCATGGAGTGAGGGCTTCGGGATTCACAGCGTGAATATCAGCATAGGTAAGGAGGCAAAGGCACTGGAGGCGCTCGCGAGTCTCGACCACTGCCGCAAAGGAACGGACCGTTACAGGGTCGAATACATCCCGGCGCTGCATCGTGGCCGACATTTCCAAGTGTTGCTCGATGAGGAAGCGCACTTCGGCTTCATCCTCCGGTGAGAGCTGCAATCGCTGTGCCGCTGTCTTCAGAGCGTTTAAGCTGCCGGAAACGTGATTCTCCACTGGCATTCCCTTACCCACGTCGTGGAGTAGAAGGGACAAAACAAGTAAGTCGCGTCTTTCCACCGTCTTCCACAGAGTGGAGAATGGCAGGTCGCGCGGGTCGCTGGCTTCAGCGAGCGCCTGCAAGTGCTCAATGGCGCGCAAAGAGTGCTCGTCAACCGTATATCTATGGTAGAAGTCGCGAATGACCAGTGAGTCGATCAATCCAAACTCGGGCAGCACTTCCGTAAGTAACCCCAATCGTTGCATCGGTCGCAACGCCACGCCCGGATAATCGGCGCCCAAGATCTGTTGCAACTGCTTCCAGGAGATTTCCAGATTCTTGGCGGGCAGTTCTGGATGAAAGAGAAAGTAGGCCATGGTGCGTTCCGCGTGCCGACACACCTGCAATCCTGTGTGAGCGGCTTCCGTCAAAAGCGCCAGCACCGCAGTTCGATCGGAGAACGCTGTTGAGTCGAGGATCTCAAACTGCCCGTTTCGGATGGCGTATGGTTTACCGGGGCTAACTTCGATCTTTGGAGGACGCGCCGCGAGGAGTAACTTCTGCCACAAGGTATGCGCCGTGATCGATTGCAAACTCAAGGACCGTTGGAGTTGGTGATGCAGCGTTCGCGCATGTCGGTAGTACATTCGCATCCACTCGGCCGCGTTGGGCTTGAGACCGTCCTTCGTTCCTAGAGACCGCTCGGCCGCAAGAGTCTGGAGCTCGTAGGTCAAGGTATTGTCGTTCCTTCCATTTTCATAGTGGAGGAAACATCGCACCTGGCTCATAAAATCCACCGCGGTCAAGGCCAGATCCCGCTCGACCATATCGACGCCTCGGATTTCACTCGTTGTCCCGGCAACTTGACGCATCCAATTGCTCGCGTGAAAATCCCGAAGACCCCCCGGCGAGTCCTTTACGTTAGGCTCGAGATGAAAGATCGTATTCCCATACTTAGCCAGCCGTAGCTTGGTAAGTCTCGTCAATTCTTCACGTAAGCATGAACGATAAATCTTCTCCGCGCGCGGGAGGACCATCTGTTCAAGTATTTGGTAAACCGTTGAGTCACCCGCCAGGAAACGCCGATCCATCATCGCAAGGTGGAATTCCACGTTCTCTCGTTCCACGTGCTTGCTTTCATCCAACGTGCGTGCGGCCGAGCTGACACGAAATCCTCGATCCCAGAGAGTTCTCGTTAATTCTGCAAGAACAGCCTCAAGCCTCAGTTCCGCTCGACCATTCTCAAACAGGAAGAGAATGTCGACGTCGGAATAGGGGAAAAGTATTCGACGGCCAAACCCGCCAATCGCGAGAAGGGCGAGGCCTTCGGGTTCCAGGTTGTGAACGTGTGATGCGGCTTGCAGGCCCTGTTGAATATTTCGCTCGGCCATTTCACACAACGCCTGCAGTGTTGCGTGTACACTCGCGCCGTCGAGAAACGCCTGCTGTATCTTCTGTCTCTCTAACTCGCATTGCGCATGGGACTGGGAAGACACTTCCGACGCGTCCTCAAGGTTTCCCACCTCAGTCGGCTTTGGATCAAGTCTGGCTCTCGCTGCAGTTATCACGTTGTCTAAAGCACGCTTTCCCCGTGTTCGTCATTGCGAATTCGGATCGCGTCACCGACGGTCGACAAAAAGATCTTGCCATCCCCGATTTTGCCGGTCTTCGCAGCTTTTAGAATCGCTTCCACTGCCGAGTCGACGCGCTGGTCAGGAAGGACCATCTCGATCTTGACCTTTGGCAGTAAATCTAAAGTGTATTCCTGTCCACGGTAAACCACTGGGTGCCCTTTCTGCCTGCCATGACCACGCACTTCTGTTACCGTCATGCCCTCGACGCCGATTTCGAGAAGGGCGTCTTTTACTGAATCAAACTGCGACGGCTGGATGATCGCTTCGATTTTCTTCATTAACTCTCCCTCAGTGAAGTGCTTCGAGGTTACCGCAGTAGTCAGACTTCCTGGCGCATCGTGCACGACGGGGCGTACGTTCGCCAACCGCAGATTTTGGATTCAATAGATTGAAATTTTGCGGTCCACTCAGATTTTGAATCCGGCGAATTCGTATTTTCCGTTGGCGTTCCGAAAAAACAGCGCATAGAGTCTGCCGCCAAGCGACGGCCCCCGTCGTTGCTTCGCAGGGAAATGTTGATCAAGAGTGGAGAAAAAAACAATGAGAGGGCCAAAATGGTGTTTGGCTTTACTGGCAACTGGAATCATGGTGCTTCCTGGCCTCGGACAAACGACTTCTTCCTCGAATACGCAAAGCTCTCCTTCGCCGGCCGCGGTAACGTCCCCAGCACAGCCAAGTGCTGCGTCGAGCACTGAGTCGACCACGAGTTCCGGGTCCGCCGCCGGGTCACCGACCCCAGCGCCTGCCGATCCGCAACCTCTGCCTATGCCCTCCATGTCGGGGCCGTTACAAACTGCCGTGCCGCACGAGGTTCAGGCGGGCCCGTTTGGAAAACTCGCGGTCACAGGCATTCTTAGCGGCGTGGGTCTGGTGCAGGGAAATCGGATTCCCGGCGATAAAGCGACACAGTGGGATCTTAGTAATGGTCAGATCTTTCTCCAGAAAACAACCGGCTGGTGGCAATTCTACCTCCAAGGAGGCGCCTACAACTTACCGGCTTTGGGTACGCCGTTCCTTTCGACCGTCGACACGGTGAAGAACGTCTACGGCCCTCTTCCGCAAGGTTATCTTAAGCTGGTTAAGGGTAACTACTCGGTTGAAGTAGGCGCGCTGCCTACTCTGATTGGAGCGGAGTATACATTCAGCTTTGAAAACATCAACATCGAACGCGGCCTCTTATGGAATCAGGAGAACGCCGTCAATCGAGGTGTGCAACTCAATGGTACCTTCAAGAAGCTCAGTGCATCGTTGAGCTGGAATGATGGTTTCTATTCCAAGCGCTACACTTGGCTTTGGGGCTCGCTAACTTACGCGTTCAATGCCGCGAATTCGCTGTCGTTTGTGGCCGGAGGGAACGCTGGGCAGTACGCAAAGAACACTCTCGCGACACCTCTATTTCTAAACAACAGCCGGATTTACAACGTGATCTACACGTATAGCCACGAGAGTTGGATGGTCCAACCATACCTTCAGTACACCAACGTGCCGACTAACGCGAAGATTGGAATACCCCAGGGCGCAGCCACGCGAGGGGGCGCGCTCTTGCTCACCTACAATTTCAAGCACGGCATATCGATGGCGGCCCGGCCGGAATATATATCGACCACTGGGAGCGTCTCGAACGGAGCCATCAACTTGCTCTATGGCCCGGGCAGCGGCGCTTTCGCCTTAACTATGACTCCGACTTACCGCAAGGACGCCTTCTTCCTTCGTGGAGAATTCTCGATCGTTCACGCTACTAGCTCAACGCCGGGCAGCGTTTTCGGCCCCGCCGGTCTGAATGTTAACCAACCGCGCGGCCTCGTTGAGGCGGGCTTCATGTTTTGAGGACGAGTCCAGCTTTTAGTCAGAAGGTAGAAGGGAAGTGCAAGAAACCCACGAATCCCAAAGGGAGGAATACAATGGCAGCCAGTCAGACACAGGTCGTTGGTGTTGCTGTACCAAGTTATGCAAAAACCGCCGAAGGGAGCAGCTTGATGGGTGCAAATCGCACACAAGGGCTAGGCATCACGGCGTTTCTGGTGGGGTTCACAGCATTATCAGGTGGTCTCTACTCCGGGAAAACTCTGCTGTACCTCGTGGCGGTGGCATCGATGGCGGTTTCTATTTGGGCCTTCCGTAAGATTAAGCCCTTGGACAATCCAGAAAATTGAGGAGCTAAGAAACAAATGATGATACTCGTCGGAATTCTCGTAACGCTTTCGGGGTTTGTGATCAGCGTGCTCAGCTTGGCTTTGAATTCCAATATCGCACGGCTGGCAGTAGTCCTTTTCGGGCTATCCGTCAGTCTGTTCGGCATCATCGGTGTTCTCAATCGGGCCTATCTTAAGAATGCAATCTGGAAAAAGGGGTGAGACGAGGATGAAAATCGCGCGCAAGAGTCTACTCACGTTGTGTTTTGCGGCCCTCTGTTGTTTGGCGCCGCTTAGTTTTGCGCAAACTCCCGCCGCGACGCCCACGGCGGCGCCAAAGGCAATCACAGATGCCGATCTCGCTGGTGCTCCTGTACCAAGTGCGGACGCCAGGTCCAAAGGCGACCCGGACGGCGCGCTCACCGGCACAGCAAGCGACATCGCTGTGACCGACGCGAAGAAAGGCGCGACCATCGGTGACCTGGCAAATCAGGTAGGTCAGAATAAAATTGCCATCAACTTCGTTTGGACCCTCGTCACGGGATTCCTTGTGATGTTCATGCAGGCCGGGTTTGCGATTGTCGAAACCGGCCTTTGTCGTGCCAAAAACGCCAATCACACCATGATGATGAACTTCATGGTCTACGGGGTCGGCATGCTGGCCTATTGGCTCATCGGCTTTGCGATCCAGATGGGCGGGGTCGGTGCGGTTGCCAACCTCGGTGGCACTCCTCCTTTGAGCGCGGAGCATGTCATTACAGTGTTCGGCAAGTCCTTCGGGATCTTTGGGCAGAACGGCCTTTTCTTAGTGCACAGGGGAACTTATGACGTGGCGGTGATGGTGCTGTTCCTCTTCCAGATGGTTTTCATGGATACCGCCCTCACCATCGTGACCGGTGCGGCTGCCGAGCGCTGGAAGTACGCGGCGTTCGTCATTTCCTCTTTCCTGATGGGTGCGATCACCTATCCCCTTTTCGCGAACTGGGCGTGGGGCGGTGGTTGGCTCTCCAGCCTGGGCACCAATTTCAACTTAGGCAAGGGCTACTCTGATTTCGCCGGATCAGGAGTGGTTCACGCTGTCGGAGGCGTCACAGCGCTCGCCTTAGCGATGATGATCGGACCACGCATTGGTAAATATGAGCGCTCCGGAAAATCGAATGCCATTCTCGCGCATGACATCGTGATTGTCCTTACCGGCTGCTTCATACTGGCCTTCGGTTGGTTTGGGTTCAACCCTGGCTCGACGCTGGGTGCTTCCGGCAACGGCGGACTACGCATCGGGTCGATTGCTGTGAACACGATGCTCGCTGGTATGGCGGGATCGTTCGGCGCAATGCTGTATATGTGGCTGCGGTACAATAAGCCGGATGCGTCGATGACTGGCAATGGCTTGCTCGCCGGGCTTGTGGCCATCACTGCGCCTTCCGGATTCGTAAATCCGGTTGGGTCAGTGATCATCGGTCTTATCGCCGGCGTCCTTGTGTGCATCTCTGTGGAATTCGTAGACCGGGTGATGCACGTCGACGATCCAGTAGGCGCCATTTCCGTGCACGGCACGAACGGCCTATGGGGTGTGCTTTCTGTCGGTTTGTTCGCGGACGGAAAGAGCAATTATGGTGGTTCGTGGAATGGTGTAAACGGTGCGGTGACGGGCTTATTCTACGGCGATAACGGAGGCCAACTCGTCGCGCAGTTGATCGGTATTGTGACCTTGGTAGGGTTCGTCTTCACGCTTAGCTTCGTGTTTAACCTTTTGATCGACTGGGCGGTAGGTCAGCGCGTAGCAGCCAAGTCCGAACTCGAAGGTTTGGATCTGCCTGAGATGGGCGCCTTGGGCTATCCCGAATTCGAGCTGAAGGCGGAAATGTAGCCGGAGGAGCTAACGCGAATGGCTACCACAACAACACTTCAACCCAGGCCGGGAACCCTCGTTCCCGGCCAACGCCCTAACCCCTTACCAGCGATTCCCTGGCGCGACCCTCATTCGGTCCCTCCGGAAAAGCTGGCGGAGTTCATCACTGCGCTCCAACAGGCCTGCGTAGATAACCCAGATAGCGCGGACTTGCATACCTGTCTTGGCATGGCCCACGCCATGAACTATGATGTTTACCGATCAATGGACGCGCTTGAGGGAGCTCGTCGAATCGAACCCGAAAACTTTCTTGCGCAGTTCAAATACGCCGAATTGTATTATCGCATTCGTGCGCTAGATCGAGCCGATGCGGAAACCGCGCGCGCTCTCGAGCTAGCTGGAACCAGTTGGGAATTGTCGATTGCACGGCGACAGCTCTCGGAAATTCGCCGCCTGCGTCGGGAAGGGACGCAGAAGCCCACGTGGTCGAAATCGCTGAAACTTCCTGCCATCGGATTTCTGGTCCTCCTAATGGCGATCTCCTGGTTCTTTATGGCCTGGAAATGAAATATAAGTGGCAGTACTTTTTAGCCGCGGTCTTCTTCGCCTCTTACTTGCTGGTTTCTAGAGGGGTACCGCTCTTGCCCGTGTTAGCTGGATGTGTGATGGCCGCCTTCATTACTTGGTGGAGGCTTGCGCGGCAAAACGCACGGGGCCGCTAAATACACAGATGCACGATCAAATTCCTCTTCCGCTCGCCATGCTCATCATATTTGGCTCGGCCAAGCTCCTGGCCGAGCTATTCGAGCGTTTGGGCCAGCCCGGAATCGTTGGCGAGATCCTTGCCGGCGCGCTGGTCGGTCCCAGCGTGCTCGGGTGGATTCATCCCAACGAAATGTTGAAAGCATTGTCGGACCTTGGAGTTATGTTCCTCCTCTTTGGTGTTGGTCTTGAAGTTAAGGCTTCCGAGTTGTTGAAGGTTGGCGGCAAGGCTACCTTAGTGGCAACTCTCGGCGTGATCGTGCCATTTTTTGCCGGCTGGGGGATTCTGTCGTTATGGGGAGCGCCGCAGATCGAGGCGGTCTTCGTAGGGGCGGCCATGGTAGCCACCAGCGTCGGAATCACAGCTTCGGTGCTTTCCGCGCGTGGACTCCTTCATGAAGTTGCCAGCAAGATTATCCTCGCTGCGGCGGTGATTGACGACGTTCTTGGGCTGATCGTGCTAGCCATTGTCAGCAGTGCCGCCCGTGGGCGGGTCAATTTTTGGGAGATCGCACTCATCGCGGGGCTGGCCACCGCGTTCACCATCGTAATGGCGGTCTGGGGCACAACTGCAGCAAAGCGCCTACTCCCCATTTTTGGATCCCGTGCGCGCGCGGATGATGCGGAATTTCATATCGCCATGGTTTTTCTGTTCGCGCTGGCACTACTGGCTCAGTACACCGGAGTCGCAGCCATTGTCGGAGCGTTTCTGGCCGGCCTGGCCCTTTCGGATAGTGCCGACGCCCGCGTTCGAACTCTGACCCGCGGCGTCAGCGAACTGCTCGTGCCCTTTTTCCTTGCAGGCATCGGCCTGCACCTTAATTTTGCAGTCTTCCGCTCAACATCAACAGTGATTCTGGCGTTGGTGATTCTGGGCACAGCTATCGTCACCAAGCTGATTGGCTGCGGTGCCGGCGCTCTTTCACTCGGTTGGAACAATGTTCTGAAGATAGGTCTTGGAATGGTGCCACGAGGAGAAGTGGGGATGGTAGTGGCGCAGATCGGTCTCGGCATGTCGGTAATCAGCACGCAGATCTACAGTGTGGTCGTTTTCATGGCGGTTGCGACTACTTTGGTCACGCCCTTGCTCCTGAAAATTGCCTTCCGACCCTCTGTTTTGACGCCAGTTGAAGCTTGGCCTGCGGTCGAGAAGTCACAAGGCCTAATTTAGCGCGCAGCAACGCTCGCAAGGCACTATTCCTTTTTTCGATTGATTCGCGCGATTTTTTCAGTCTGGCGCTTTTCAAATCGGTGCGATATTCTACGTGGCCTGATGTGCTTGCGTTTTTGCTCGAATTCCGTTCCTGATTTCGATTTTAAGGAGATTCATGGCTAACGAATTGCGTGATTTTCTTGAACTCTCTTACGACGAACTAGAAGAATTGAATCTGGAGTCTAAGGAACAGCGGAAAAATCGCGTGGCCATCCACAAGACACAGGAAGCGCGCCTGAAGTATCTCACCGACGAAAAGCGCATCAAGGCCGTCACTGTCCTCTTCAGCGACCTTGAGGGCCGCCTGCACATGCTCGACTACGACAAAAAGTTCCTCATCAAGAGCTGGGACAACCTCACTTTTGACGGCTCTTCTATTCGCGGCTTTACGGCGCAGCGCGAGAGCGACCTGCGTCTCGGTATTTGCTGGGACGCATTCTACTGGGCGCCCGCGGATATCTTTGGTGCTGGGAAGATTCTGGTTTTTGGCGATGTGGTCGACAAAGACGGCACGCCCTACGGAGCCGACATTCGCGGCCTTTTGAAGGGGTTCGCGGGCGACTTGTACAAGAAAAAAGGCCACACGCTGAATGCCGCGAACGAGATTGAAGGGTTCTTGTTTCAGGGCTCGGACGCCGAGCGTCGTTATCATGAGACAAACACGTTTAGCTACGTGAACACCGGAGGCTACTACCATTCCCTCCCTGGTGATCCGCTGCGTGCGTTCATCGATACGACCGCGGAAGTGCAGCGGGCGATGGGCTTCCAGAATGAAAAGGATCACCCGGAAGTCGCGCCGTCGCAGTTTGAAATCAACTATGGCTATGGTGAGGTCGTCGCTGCTGCCGATCAGATCCAGCTCTACAAACTGATCTGTCGCCAGGTGGCCACCAAGATGGGGCTCACCGCCTGCTTCCTGCCCAAGCCGGTCGTCGGCGTCAACGGGAACGGCATGCACACAAACGTTTCCATCAGCGAAAATGGCAACAACTTGTTCTGGGATCCCAAAGGCGAAGACAAGCTCAGCAAATTTGGGTGGGCTTTCCTCGACCGCATCCTCACTCACGGGAACGACATCTGCCTTCTGCTCAATGCCAGCGTGAACGCCTATCGCCGTCTAGACCCGCACTTTGAGGCGCCCAACCAGATCAAGGCTTCGGCTGTCGATCGCGGTTCGATGATTCGCATCCCCATCGGAAACGAAAAGAGCATGCGCGTGGAAGTTCGCTCCGTGGCGCCGGACGCCAATCCTTACCTTGTCATGTATTCGATTTTCAAGGCTGGAGTCGACGGAGAAACCGCAAAGATCAAGGACTTGCGCCAGGCGGAGCGTTATTTACCGGACAACATTTATACGGCGCTCGACTACTTTCGCAATGCTGAATGGACCACGACCCTTCTCGGAGCGGACGTGAAGGGACGCTATGCCAATCTCAAACAGGCTTCGGCGGACCGCTGTCCGCGTCAGCTGGGTACTTTCGTCAAAGCGCCCGAGGTGCAGTACCACCACGAAGTTTACAACCAGTTCCTTTGGAATCTGTTCTAGGCCGTGCAGCTGATGGCAGGACCGCATCGGGATTGAGCGTAGCCAATGGTTGACGTCGGAGACCAACTTTCCCGGGTGGAGGTGGCAAGGCCAAAGACTAGCGAGAGAACTAGTGGCACGAATAAGACCCGCGCCCCGATCGCGGGATTTTTCTTCGGGAACCGTCTCGTCGTTGATATGCGAACAGGTCTTCTTGTTGGCTTGCTACGCCTCATAGGGTTTATTAGCATATGCAACAAAGGAGATTTGACAACGGCACTCTGGATGATTCGGAAGAGCTACATCCAAAGGGCCCGAATGTTCGCCAACGGACGAGAGGGGATTCGAACAGCCAGGAACAAGAACCGGATATCTTTGAACATCCGCTCCCGCCCGAATGCCAGGTCGAATGGTCGAATTACAGGGAACTACGTGTCTCTCGCGAATTGCTATTTCGCTCATCATTCCTGAGGATTTCCCGTCCTGCTACGCATTCTGCGAAGCGCGACCTGGTCGTTCTTTTCATCCACTTCAACGCCCTCGTCCGGTTGCTCCCCGCGAGTCGAGCGTCTGGTAGAAAGTTAGACGCTCATGCATGAAGTCAATTTATTTAAATTGTTTCGTATGAGATAGATAAGGCACCCTGCGATTTCTCACAAGCGCTCAGAATACGCCAA
>WNGJ01007620.1_pt1 | contig 11525 bp, 11 predicted proteins | sample 5400611 | NCBI WGS metagenome assembly WNGJ01 (sample SAMN13153375, study PRJNA577476) | soil metagenome | isolation source: 40 cm soil or saprolite under Garry oak tree replicate 1 | place: USA:California | collected 2016-06-15 | reverse complement strand
TGCCGGTGAAGTAATTCCAATTCCGCCATCAGTGGTATTGGCCGGACGCGGCCCGTGTTTGAACATCACGATTGCGGTTGCGGATCAGATCGCACAAGAGCTAGTCAAGCAAGGAAAGTCAGTGCAGCCAGCGGTATCGGGCATTGGATTGATTGATACCGGGGCATCGACGACATGTGTCGATGACGAAACGGCGCAGCAGCTCCAACTTCCAGTAATCGACGTTGTGAGAATGTCATCGGCATCGCACGCAGCGCATCCCGCGAACGTTTATCCAATCAGGATAAATATTGCCGGTTTACCGGTTGGGATAAATGCTCCGCGTGCAGTTGGCGCAGCATTGAAAGCGCAAGGGTTAATCGCCTTAATTGGGAGAGATATTCTTGTGGCTTGCACGCTCCACTACAACGGCATGGCGGGCGAGATTACGCTGGCGATTTGAAAGCAACGTCATTTTGTTAATGCTGTGTGGAGAGCAAAAGAGACAGAATCCGCTGAATGAAGTACTGGCAAATCCCCCTAGTAATCTTGGCGGCGCTGTCCGCGTCACCCGCATTGGCTGACGACTTCAAAACGAACAGCGGCAAAGAGTACAAGAACGCGACCGTCGCACAGGTGGAGGCGGACGGAATTGTTGTGAAGACGAAAGCAGGTATTTCGAAGCTCTATTTCACCGAGCTACCCGAAGATGTTCAGAAGCGTTATCACTACGATACCGAAAAGGCGGCTGCGGCCCAAGCCGCCGCCGTTCAACAGACACAAGAAATCAACAGACAGGCAGGAGAACTCGATAAGCAGCAGAAAGAACGGCAACAGCAGCAGGGAGCACAAGCAGCGAGGCAGCAGAACGTCCAGGCGCTTGTAAACGCCTATCAGGGCCTGGTGCAACAAGAGGAAGATTTACTGGCAGAAATTGGACGAATTAAAAATGCACAAGAAAATGCACGGCGAAAGTGGTACACCGGATCTTGGGGCCAGGGTGAACCCCAGTCCCGCCAGTACCAAACCGATTCGGCAGAAGCTAACCTTCCGCTTCTTGAGGGTCGCTTACAAAACGTGCGCGACGAGAAGCAACGCGTAAGAGAGGAGCTGGAGCGAGCGCAGCGTCAGCCCGTAGAAGCGGGTCGCTGATGAAGTACGGTGAAGTATTGGAAATCATCGCCGACCAATCTCAAGAAAGCCGGTTGGAGTTGGGGCTGCGTCTCAGCGATTGATTGCAGCGGGCGAACGATCTGGATTGCAGACGCACATCGCGACGACGGAAAGCGTTTCGTTGTGCGCCCGCAGAGGAAAAGCTGACCGCGTTTGTCTAAAAGTCGCGCTCGCAGCGCTGCCACGCCCCGGCAGCGCGTCCTTTCGGCGAACTCAATTTTTGCCGGAACTTATTTTGGTCTGGTCGTCGCGTGTCCGAAAATTTTCATCGGGGTGGCGGTGGTCGGAATCGCAGCGAGCCGATCGAAAGGCTGCGGGATGGCGGAGCTTGCAGTCACTACGTAGTACACCTTCTTCACGGTGCTTTGGACCGACTGCTTTTTTGCCGGCAGGACCACGTTTTCGCTCGGACCAGCAAATGCCGATGCGCAAAATGCGAGCGGCGCAATCAGTGCGCAGCAGGCGACGGTAACATTTGTTTTCTTCATTATGATGCCTCCGTGTTGATGTTAATGGTTATGCCCGTTAGACAGGTTTCTTAAACCTACTGTTCAATGTTCCGCTCCCGCGCCGATGGCTGTAAAACTTGGCGTAGTCGATTGCGTTGCTGATTGCATTCGGCTCGGTTTACCACAGCCGACCGAATAGCAGCGCATCGGAGATTAGATCGACGCCGCGTTTATCGTTGCGCGGGCGGACTTCGTAAACGTGGGTCGGCTGCATTGTGATTGGGTTAGCCGAGCGGCGGCGACGGCGGCTTACTATCATCCCGCCAGTTGTTCACCATCCACTGTAACGCTTTCGCTATTTCATCCCGCACGGTGTTCGCTGCCAGAAGCGCACGATGAATCGCACGCTGGGCTTCCAGTAGTTCGTTGAGTTTGATCCACACCATTATCGGGAAAAGAATCCAGATGACCGCCATCACGACGATCAAGAGCCCGAGCAGTAGGATGGCGAAACCGCCCAATTCATCACCAGTTGCCGCAATCATTTGATGACATCATGGCCGGATCATTTGCCGTCCGGCAATCAAAAACGATTCTAGCGCGATCCTGCGCTGCGGGCCGGGTGGTCTCACTACGCCTTTCGTGGAGTGGTCTCACTTTTCTGATTTACCTATGAGGAAAATCTTTGTCTAGGTTCGAATCCTAGCGAGGCAGCCACGTAACCCCCGAATGCTTTCGGGGCACGTGGCCGTACTGCTTTCATGAAAACCGCGTGACGCGAAGCGTTTTACGAGGTTCGAATCCTAGCGAGGCAGCTTCCTTTTTTACCAGATGTCACACCGCGACAACGGAAAGCGTTTCGTTGTAGAAGCAGATGAAAAGTTGACGGCGTTTCTGGAACTCGAATTGGCGAGTCGCGGAGAAAATCCCGCCAATGGGATGACTATGACCTGTGACCTGCGCGCGCGGCGAACGCGGTGAGACTGGCCCTCACGGTTCTTTGAAATCGCCCGCGTGTTCGTGCGTCTCGATCACGTTGCCCGCCTCATCGGAAACGCGAATCACAGCATCATGTGAACGGCTGTAGAACTTCTCGTAACCGATTGCGTTGCTGACCACATCCGGCTCGCCGTACCATAGACGACCGAAGGGCAGCACATCGGAGACTAGATCGACGCGCGTTATCTTTGTGCGGCCTGATTTCGTAAACGTGTACAGCGGTTGTCTGGAGCGATTGGGTAGGCCTCATGGTGCATACTGACCAATACTGTTGTCCATGAATACAAGCTTCGATACGACCAACGTAGCTTTGACATCTTCTTTCTTCATCTGCGCGAGACGGGCCTGCTCTGGCATTAACTGGTTGATAGGATACTGACCAGTGTCCGTGATGCTCTGTCCAGCCGGGATAAGATGATCTGGATTGAACGTAATGTCGTAGATGTGCGAGCCGAGTAAGTCTGCGAACTGGACTGTGGCGTCGATAAACTTAATGTCTTTGTCTGAGTGGTTCTTTAGTGTGAGAGAAATCTCGTACTTGTCATAGGAGTCTTCTCCGCGAACGAGACGAGCGTCCCACGCCACAAGTTCAACGGGCGATTTGGTCGCTAAGGCTGGCGTTGGTGACGCAGCGTTCAGGGGCGATGAGAGCGGCGAAGCCTTCTCAAGTGCCGTTACGCGCTTTTCGAGATCGCTGAGCCGCCTCTCGACGCTTTGGTCTTGCTGCTGGCCGTACACTGTTGCGCAGACTGCTAGAATAACGCTGGATGCAAGAAGCGGGGATTTCATGCGCGTGTGCGTGTGTCTAACTATGATTGGACGAATCTTCGTAAACGTCACGAGGATTTCTTCGCCTAGTTCGGTATTGCAATGCTGCTACAGCAGGTTGAGTCTTATGGAACGTGTTCCCAGCCCCGCTTCGCCGCGTCGGCAACCAGTGATGAACTAATCGCCGACAACACCGGCGAAATACCATTTTCCGTCCTTGCGGAATTCGAAGTAATAGGCATGGTCGCGGGTCACCTTTGTGGGCACGCCTTTGGCGCTCCAAGTCCGATTGATTTTGGCTCCGCCAGCCATGGATTTTCGCAAATCTTGCCAAGATCCATTCGGTTCGTTTTCATCAATGAATTTGAGCCATTCCTTGGGAGTCAAGCCACCTCCACCGTCGAAGAAATTGGACGGCATCATTCGGAGCAACGCAGCATGATCCTTTTTGTTGATGGCCAATGTGAATTGACGCCAGAAATTAGCCCACGTTCTTTCAACCGTCGCAATGCGAGCAGGAGTTTGAGAGAAGGCCGCCAGAGCGACGAACAACATTAGCGGCGCTGCAAGCAACTGAGATTTTCTAGTCATCGTTTGAATGTTTCGACCGGAATCTCAATCACAAGCGGCAAACGAACTGCCGACCCTAGGGCGTAAGGAAAATTTTGCCTGTGTAAGGATCTTCTACTTTGGTTCTGGGCGGAAAACCGGTGACGTCGACGTAACCGCTATCTGGCGCGAACGGACTTGTAACTAAGCCTGGTTTTCCGGGGACGGGAGTTCCATAGAGCAGATCAGTTTCTTGCTGATTGGTGCCTGAGGCTGCCTTTGCTACGCGCACATCAGGTCGACCTGGAGGCGCAGGGACTGGGCTGGCCGAAGTTTTAGTATTCGAAGCATCGCTCGGTGGAGTCTCATTATGCTTATGAGCGCTCCGACTGCTCCGGTGCGGTCGCGGCGTCTCATGCGGGTGCGCGATTGCGCTACGTAACGCTCTAAAGAAATCTCGGAAGGGCCCTGCGGTCGCCACATCAGCCGAACTGATCAGCATGGCGATCGATAACCAGACTACGATTGCGCGGAGCGACCGTTTCACTAGGACTGTTTCGGGTCAGCCGGTTGCCCTGCGTGTGTTGTGATTCACGAAACGACTCTAAAGACTCACCAAAGGCGTTTCTTGAACTTGAATCGGGGAACGCAGAGGCGCCTGACGATCATGCAACTTCAGTTATCTGGGCGAACCAGCCGAATACGGCGCGCCTTGCATTCCCACCCATGAATTCGGCGTTACCAAGATCTGTGAATTGAACGAACCCGGCGAGCGTCCAAACCACATCTTGACCAGGTGCTGGTTTACGCGGCGTGCTGAAAAGAAAGCCTTTATGAACCCGCTGCCGTCGTAGCGGAGGGGCGCCACGGGTGATGGTACAAGGGATACGGGGGCAAGCAAGAGAGTTATTGTTCGTGACGTTTCGTCCCATAAGCCTGCGAACTGTCCAACGTTGCCGCTTGTAAGAATCAGTCAGCTGGCTTGGAAATAATCTGAGCCAGCTTTCTCTTGCGGTACGGAAATGCTGCCGGAAAGCCCCGTCGATGGCTACGAAGCCGTCATCTTATTCGTCGCGGCGCCTACGAAAGAAATCCTGCAAAATTGTTGCACACTCGTCTTGTAAGACGCCGGATGCAATATCGCACCGGTGATTGAAGCCAGGCATTTGGAGTAGGTTGATCACGCTTCCCGCCGCGCCGGCGCACGGATCTGTGCAACCGAAAATCACGCGTCGGATTCGTGTGTGCACAAGCGCGCCTGCGCACATCGCGCATGGCTCCTTGGTCACGTAGAGATCACATTCCGTCAGCCGCCAATCGCCTACGGCCTCCTCGGCTTGCGTCAGCGCCAGCATTTCCGCGTGCGCAGTAGCGTCCTTGAGCAACTCCACCTGATTATGAGCCCGCGCGATGACCTTGCCTGCACGAACGACGGCCGCGCCGACCGGGACTTCGCCAGCTGCGTATGCTTTTTGTGCCTGCCGCAAAGCTTCATGCATGAAAAACTCGTCGGGGGGCGAATCGATCATTGGCAACGTTACAAGCAGTTGAGAGAGTTAAATAGTTGCAAAGGTATCTGTCCGCTATCTGTCATTCCGACCGAAGTGGAGGAATCTCTTGCTGACTGATTGGCTCGCTTCTTAGGGAAGACGCTTAGAGATGTCTCGACTTCGCTCGACATGACAAATACACAGCGAGGCTGTCGCTTGCCGAAAAAAATTCCTCAGCTATTAGGGACTGCTCATGCAAAACAACATCGAGTCTCACCTGATCGAGAAGCGTGTCTTCAAACCATCGAAGGACTTCAGCAGCAAGGCGCGAATCAAGAGCCTTGCTCAATACCGCCGGGTGTATCGGGAATCGATCCGGCAGCCCGCAAAATTCTGGGCTCGAGAAGCGAGCGAGCTGGTTTGGCGAGCAAGATGGAAAAAGGTCCTCGAATGGAAGGCGCCTTTTGCGAAGTGGTTCGTCGGCGGCAAACTCAACATCTCTGAAAATTGTCTGGATCGACATCTGACCGGGGCGCGCCGCAACAAGGCGGCAATTATGTGGGAAGGCGAACCGGGCGACAAACGCACCCTCACCTACCAGCAACTGCATCGCGAAGTTTGCCGCTTCGCGAATGTCTTAAAGCGAAACGACATCAAAAAAGGCGATCGGGTCATCATTTATCTGCCGAACATTCCTGAGGCTGCGACCGCCATGCTGGCGTGCGCGCGCATTGGCGCCGTCCATTCGGTGGTTTTCGGTGGATTTAGCTCCGATAGCATTCGCGATCGGATCATCGACAGCGGCGCTATCGCGCTCGTCACTGCCGACGGCGCATACCGGCGAGGCGGGATTGTGCCGTTGAAGAAGAATGTCGATGACGCACTCCGTGATGGCACGTCGATCAGGCGGGTGATCGTTTTTCGTCGCGCCGGAAACGACATCCACATGGAGGAAGGCCGTGATGTTTGGTGGCATCGGGAACTGGACTACGTCAATGCAAACTGCCCCGCTACGCCACTCGATAGCGAGCACCCGCTTTATCTTCTCTACACAAGCGGATCCACTGGAAAACCCAAAGGAATTTTACACACCACCGGTGGTTACCTTGTGGAGGTTTATTCGACGACCAAATACGTCTTCGACATCCGCGATGAAGATATTTTTTGGTGCACGGCTGATGTGGGCTGGGTGACCGGTCACAGTTATATTGTCTACGGCCCGCTCGCCAACGGCGCCACTGTTGTCATGTACGAGGGCGCCCCGAACTGGCCCGAGCCCGATCGGTTCTGGAAAATCATCGAAGAATATCGAGTCAACATTCTCTACACGGCTCCGACGGCGATCCGTGCGTTTATTCGCTGGGGCGACCAATGGGTGGCGAAACATGATCTTTCATCGCTTCGCCTGCTCGGCACGGTAGGCGAACCAATTAATCCGGAGGCATGGATGTGGTATCATAAGAACATTGGCGGCAGTCGTTGTCCGATTGTCGATACGTGGTGGCAAACCGAAACAGGATCAATTCTAATTACGCCTCTACCGGGCGCCATTCCAACAAAGCCAGGTAGCGCAACGCTTCCGTTCTTTGGTGTCGATCCAGTCGTTGTCGATGAAAAGGGGCGCGAGGTCGGGCCAAACGTCGGCGGCAAATTGATCATTCGCCGGCCCTGGCCCGCGATGCTGCGCACGATTTACGGCGACAAGGCGCGTTATCGACAGCAATACTGGAGTGAGTTCAAGGGTAATTATCTCACCGGAGACGGTGCCCGCCGCGATGAAGACGGCTACTTCTGGATCGTTGGCCGGATCGATGATGTTCTGAATGTGGCTGGCCACAGGCTCGGCACATCCGAAATCGAAAGCGCGCTCGTCAGTCACGCACGAGTGGCGGAGGCGGCGGTAGTCGGCAGGCCGGATGAACTAAAGGGTCAGGGAGTCGTAGCATTTGTCACGGTGAAGACGGGAGTTGATGCCAGTCGTGCACTAAAGGAAGAATTACGCGATCACGTCGGCAAGCACATTGGCGCAATTGCAAAACCAGATGAAGTGCGCTTTGCCGAAGCGCTGCCGAAAACGCGCAGCGGCAAGATCATGCGACGACTTCTCAAGGAAATCGCGAGCGGCGCAAAGGTCACCGGCGACACGACAACACTGGAGGACTTTAGTGTGCTGGCGAAATTGGCGGAGTCTGAAGAATGAGATCCATACGTCGCTCTTAATCTCATGAGACCCATGGGAATAATGGAGTAGGCCAAAATTTCTTTTTCCTATCCTCCCTTCGTATAGCCTTACCTCGTGAGCTTCATCCGCACAGGTTTTCGCGAAATCGCGTTAAAGGTCAGGCGCCAGCGGACTCGCATGGCGCTTCGTCGTGAGAGGCGACTGCTGCAAAAAAGTGAAATCAACCTTGGACGCGAAGGCACTGCGCAAGCAGCAAATTTTCCCGAGCTTCGCAACGAGATAGTTGCTCTTAAAAAGCTGGAGCAGGAGCAAAAAGAAGTCGCACTTCGAATCGCGCGGATCGAAGAAGGAATAAAAACGATCGAACATGAACGGCAACAGAATGCGCGCGAGCAGGCTGAGGCAATTGCAAAGCTCGAAGCAGAGAAGAAGCCGCTGCTTCAGCAGCGCGCTCAGGCGAAAAATAATCTGGATGTGTGCGAGCGCGAGCTTACAGGCGTCGAACGGCGCATTCAGGAGAGCGAAGCAGCGGATCGCGATCTGTTGAAACAAATATCCGATCTGCATGCGCTCGATCCGGCGCCTGCAGATTTGGAAGCGCGATCCGCTAACATCACCGCGCGACGCGCGCATCTTCCGGACGAGCGAGCAGAACTTGTGCGCGCCCGCCTGGGCAGCGCGGATGCAGTGCGCCTGGCAAAGGAGAAGCTGAATACGGCCGAGGCGGAACTTTCCGCGGTAGAAAAAAACATGGCGCGAACCCGGAGCGAATTTGAAGCGCGTGATCGAAAGTTAAATGACAACATTCGCGCGCAACAGGAAGCGGCGCGCGAGGCGCGGACACGGCACCAGATAGTCGAAGAGCGAAAGAATCCCGCTTATCTAAGCATTGGCCGGCATCTCGCTGAAAAGGGCGTTGCCCCGCCCAACGCGCCACACCTGCTGGCGGAGGCGCACCGCCGCCGCGAAGCGGTGGATTCGCATTTGAAGCACAAAGCCGAGCTGGCCTTGCTCTCAAGTCAGATCGACAAGCAGGAGTTGAGGAAGTTTTACTTCAGTGTCTTCTCGGTACTCGTTCTGCTCGCCCTAATTTTGCTCGTTGTTTTCCAATCTCCACGAGGACGCGAGTGGCTGCCGCAGGAAACCGACACCATCCTCTCGATTAATGCGGAACAGTTTGAACGTGCGAACCTCGCGAAACGCTGGCGCGGCGAGGATCCAAAGCTCTGGTCCGCATTAGTCGGGGCCGCGGCGTCCGTTCCAGGATTGAATCTGCCTCGTGACGCAGTACGAGTCACCCGCGCGCTCACCACGAACGAAGCCGGAGAACCTCGAGAGTTTAATCTGGTTCAGGCCCGTCGTGCGATTCCCAATGTCATTCGGACGATCGGGAATGACAAAACCTTCCAAAAGCGTTCCATTAGCGGCTTGCCAGTTTGGGAACGACCGCCCGATTTTGCCATCGCCAGAGTGGGACCCGCGACGCTCGCCGTCGGAGCACCTGAGGAAGTTGATGAACTGGTGCTGGTGCGTCTCGGGATGAAACCGGACCTCAAAATAACAGGTCAGTTATTCGATCGTTTTCAGGCTCTCGATCGTGACAGCGCGGTACGGCTTATCTCCCGTGCTCCATCTGATCTCTCACGCGTCTTCCACCCTATCTTCGCCCGTGAACTGCTCAACGTTTCACAATTGCTGGGTCTTGCAGTGAACCTGCAAAATCCTGTAAAAGCCAGAGTGCTCATAAAAGTGAATCCCTCCAAAAATGCCGCCGATGTCGCCCGAAATTTGCGCGACAAGCCGCAGCAATGGCTGAATTTCCCGGACTCTCAATTATTGCTTTACTCACAGCCGCCGGAGGTCCAAATCCACGGCAACGCAAACTTGGAGTTGCGCTTTGCGATGCCGGAAGCTAGTGCTCGTCTCCTGTTCGAACGCCTCGCAAAAACGGACACTCCTCAAGCAGTGGCTAGCTATTAAACCAAACAATGAAAGCGCGACGTTTTGGCCTGTGTATTTCGTTAGTTGCTACGTTGGCGGCGGTGTTGGTGCCAATGAGTGCAAGTGCCGGCGAACGTTTTGTTGATATCCAATCCGTAGATCCCACGATCATCGTTGAGTTGCGTTACGCGGCCCGAAATAACCTCGTTGGCCAGCCGCTTTATCCGCCTGGAACACGCGCACTCGCTCGTCCCGAAGTGGCCTCAGCTTTGGCTGTGGCTCAGGGCTTTCTGCGCCGATACCAATATGGCCTGAAAATCTGGGATGCGTACCGGCCGGTGGCAATCCAGGCGAAGCTTTGGCAGGCTTTACACAACAGTGATTATGTTGCCAATCCTGAAATCGGTGTGGGCTCGTTGCATAGTTGGGGCGTCGCCATCGATGCTACGCTGGTGGATGCATGGAATCGTCCCGTGCGCATGCCAACGGACTTTGATGATTTTACCCCCGCGGCAATGTGGCGCTACGTAGGACCGTCGCCCGAAGTCAGTGCACATGTGCATATGCTGCAGTACGCGATGCACAAAGCGGGGTTCTGGGGAATGCGTACCGAATGGTGGCATTTCACGATTGCTGACTGGAAGAAATATTTGCCGGAAGAGGCAAGACAATCCGCTCAAGTCGCCGGAACTCATTGGGAAGGCAAGTTGTGATCGACAGTCTGCTTCGTGGTTTGCGGCAGCCAGAATACGTTCATGTGTTGCTTAATCCGTTGCCGGTTTATGGCTTGATCATCGCCTGGCTTGGATTGCTCATCGCTTTTTTTTTGAGAAGTCGTCGCGCTCAGATCGCCACCTTAGCCCTCGTACTTATCAGCTCCTTGTCCGCATGGCCGGTCTATGAATTTGGCCAGCAAGGATATGATCGTGTTCTTTCCATGGCAGATGAAGATGGAAGAGCCTGGCTCGATGAGCATAAGGATCGTGCCGAGAATCTCATCTGGATTTTCTATGCGCTCGCAATCTTGAGCGCCGTTGCAATCGCAGCGCCGATTAAATGGCCGAAATCATCTGCGACACTGGTTACCGCTGTAATATTGCTCGGTGTAGCGACCTTGGGAGTTGGCGGATACATCGCTTACGCCGGTGGCAAAATCCGGCATCGTGAATTCCGAAACGAACCGGTGCCGAAAAGGCCAGAGCACAAGCCCGAACATTAGACGAGCGGATGCGATCTAGAGGTTGTAGGGGCGCTCGTGCCAAGCGCCCAGGCCTTTGACACAAACGCTTCTACAGCGGTTAAACCCGTCAAGACAATGCACATCTCACTCGATCGCGCAGAACGCGACGTCCAGGAACAGAGCGGCGTGCTGAAAAAACCGCTCGGCCTGCGCGATCTGGTGTTGACGCAAATTCTCTTCGTAGTTGGTTCAACCTGGGTCGGCACCGCAGCGAAACTTGGACAAGCACATCTCTTCTTTTGGCTGCTCGCGATTTTGCTTTTTTACATTCCGCAGGCTGCGGTCGTAATCTATTTGAACGGGCGGATGCCGCTGGAAGGCGGGATTTATCAATGGGCGAAGCTCGGGTTCAACGAGTTCGCCGGATTTATCGTCGCCTGGAATCTCTGGCTGCTGTCGATCACCGTCATCGCCCTGGGCGGAATGTTTACGACTACGAACCTATCCTACGCCATCGGTCCGGGTGCTGCATGGATGCCGAACAGTAAATGGTGTGTGTCGCTGATCAGCGCTGCATTGGTCGGCGGCCTCGGATGGACGTGCGTCCGCGGTCTATCCCTGGGAAAATGGGTTCACAACATTGGCGCATTTGCAATGCTCATTGTTTATGCGGCGCTGATTTTCCTGCCGCTTGTTGGCCTCGCGCGTGGTGAACTAAAAACTTATCACCCGCTTCAGCTCGCCTTGCCGACGATGTCGATCTTCTATTGCTTCAACATTTTCAGCAAACTCGCCGTCGGCGCGCTCAGCGGATT
>WNGJ01007619.1_pt1 | contig 11525 bp, 8 predicted proteins | sample 5400611 | NCBI WGS metagenome assembly WNGJ01 (sample SAMN13153375, study PRJNA577476) | soil metagenome | isolation source: 40 cm soil or saprolite under Garry oak tree replicate 1 | place: USA:California | collected 2016-06-15 | reverse complement strand
AGCATCTCAACGGGCACCTCCGCGCTGTAGCCCCCCCGCGCGAAGTTGATGTGGCTGTAAGGTTACCAGACCACATCATAGAATACCCTATCGGACTTTGGGTGTACCCGGGTGCAGGTTTCTGTCAGAACCGTCCAGCCAGCGCGATGTCGAAGGTGCCCGACAGGACGCTCCCGTTGGAGCTGAACGGCTGGACGCCGGGGGATCCGCCGGCCCGCCCGAGTCCTGAGAAACGAAGCGCAATAAATTCGCTGAGTTGGGCGCTGACGCTCAGATAAGCGCCCAGCTCGTCCTCCCTGAAAGGCCCGAGCGACTGCGTCTGGTACCAGAACGCGCGCACCATCACCTGCAGCCCGCGGGGGCGCCGAGTGAGGACCTGGATCCAGGCGGTGTGCCCGCCCGACCAACCCTCCTCGAACAGGTATCCGGCGGATGCGCCGCCCACCTCGCCGAACACCTTGGGCAACCCGATCTCCGGGCCGGCATAGCGGCGGGAGACTCCGGTCGTGAGATCCTTCGCCAGGCCCGACGTCGCGGCCAGGCTGAGCCAAGGCTCGACCTCCCATCGGGCGGTCAGGTCCGCATGCCTCGCTTCACCCCCGAAGAAGATGACGCCCGGGCCATCGCGCTCCGGCACCGCAGTTCCCTGGTAGCGGAAACCGCCCACCACCGAAAGAGCCTCGAGCGGACGAAACCCGAGGTCCGCGGTGAAGGCATCGAGCACGGTCGATCCCGAGTCGGGCCGGGCGATGCGCCCCTGCATGCCAAGATCGAGCATCTTCCCGATCGACGCCTGCCCGAGCCCTTCGAGCTCGAACCGCTTTCCCAGCTCGGGACTGTTCACGTACGCGACGCGGAATTCCTCGCGCGAGTAGCGGAGCACGGATTGGACGTCGCCGACGCTCTGGAACGCCAGGTAGCCTCCCACCGTCGAGCGATCGAGAGTCGGGGAGGTGGTGCTCGGGTCGGGCACCCCGCCGCCGAAGATGCCGAACTCCATGTTGCCCTTGGTCCGCCAACCCGCCTGCGCCCCGTCGACGATGGTGGCGCCGGGCGCAACCCACGGACGGATGCGCCCCAGCGCGAGCGCCAGGCCTTCGTTCGAGGGGCGGCGGACCAGCTCCGCTTCCCAGACATACAGCTGGAAGTCGTCGTCCGGTCGCGCCACGACCGGTCCCGATCGCGAGGTCCAGCGCCTTGCGCTCAGGTCGGCATATAGCGAGAAGCCGGCCCCCACCGGGGCGCCCCGGATCGCCGCGTCGAGCCGCTCCTGGTGCCAGGGGCCGACGCCCTCCGAGGCCCAGGTGAAATGGGAGAGCTGGACCTCGGTCTTTCCCGAAAAGATCGTGGGCCGCACGGCCGCTCCCTGGAAATCGACCTTCTCGTGCACCGAGTTGTCCAGCGCGCGGTGGCGCCGGGCGACCTCGGAGTCGGAGAGCGGGGCGGCGCGCGGCTCGGTCGCGGCGGCCGCTGTTTTCGGAGGGGCCTCGAGAGCGAAGCTGTCGCCGACACGGCCGTTGCCGAGGCAGCTGGCGTGGGTCTCCGAGACTGCGTCGACCTTGCAGGTGGAGACTACCTTCTCGCCGCCGCCGCGGCGAAGCTCGAGCACCGCCCCGGGCGCGAGGCCGTCCCGCGATCCGGCATCGAGGTAGAGGTGGTCAGCGGTAGTGTATTCGACCCGGCCGGTCTTCCGCTGCGCGGCGGCGGTCGGTCGGGAGGGAAGCCCGATCGCCGCGGCGGCGGCGAGCGCGAGGATCGCTCTCATCGTGACCTCCGCTGGCGCGACTGTGGCGCGGCCACCGTGAACTGGTGGCACTCGTAGCACTTGCGATCCTTGCACTGGTACCCGATCACATTGACATGGCGCTGCTGCATGATCGGGCAGAAATGACAGCGCGTGCAGGACGCCGTGTTCGTCAAGCACGCGCCGGTGGGGAGCTGGCCCGTCAAGCTGGTGTGGCAGCCCAGGCAGGGGATGCCCGCGTGCGGACCCGGCGCGAGTTGGAAGCACGCGTCGTGCGCGGGGAACCGGCCGGACTGGAACGTGAACGCGTTGTGGCAGTCGCGGCAGGTGGTCGGGAACCCGGCCGCCACGTGATCGATGGAGATCGTCGCCGCGCGCGTGTAATCGGCTTGGTGACAGGTGTAGCAATCCACGGTCGCCCGGGTGAAGTTCCGGTCGCGCTGATTCAGGTGGCATTCCTCGCACGGGATGGCGGCGTGCCGCCCGGTGAGCGGGAAGTTCGTTCGCCGGTGCGCGTCCGCGTCGAAGTGGCTGCGCCACGATTCCTCATCGTGGCAAGAGGCGCAGCGCGAGCCGAACTCGCCCGTGTGCACATCGACGTGGCATGCCGCGCAGTTGGTCGGGACGGCATTGCTGAAGTCCAGCGAACCGTGGCACGACGTGCAGGTGGCGAAGGCATGCCGGCCGCGGAGCGGGAACCCCGTCTGGTCGTGGTCGAAGCTGATGCGCATCCAGCTCTCGACCGAGTGGCAGCTGGCGCAGCCGGTGCCTTTGAGGCCATGGCCCGGGCCGGGGGCGGTCATCAACTTCGCCGCCCGCTGCATGCTGCTGGGCGCGTTGGCCGCGGCGACGCCGCCCGACGATGCCAGCGCGATGGCAACGACCGCGACCCTCACTGCGTGGGCCCTCCGAAGGCACCCTTGTGCACGTCCACGTGGCAGCCCTCACAGGTGGTGGGAACTCCGCGATACCGGCGCGTCTTGACGCGGAACGCGACGAAAACCTCCGGGTGGCACCCGGCGCACTCCACCGAGGCGTGCTTGCCCTCGAGCAAGTAGTTGGTGAACGGCGGCCGGTGCACGAACGAGATCTCCTTCCACTTGGTCGTCGCGTGGCAGGTTGTGCAGTCGGTCGCGCTCGCGCGCGCGGCGGCGAACTGGCCGACGTGGATGTCCGCGTGGCAGGCCGCGCAGGTCCTCGACACCTCCGCGTACCGGACCGTGCCGCTCGCGTCCTGCAGGTGGCATGCGGAGCAGGCGGGCCCTTTGTGCCCGCCGGTGAGCGGGAACCGCGTCTCCTTGTCGTGATCGAATCGCACCTGCGACCAGGACGCGACCTCGTGGCAGTCGGCGCACCCGGACTCCTGGACCCTCTGCTGGAACTGCCCCTTGTGGGGGTCCGCGTGGCAGATATCGCATCGCTTCAGGTTTCCCGGCGGATGGAACTGCGCCAGGCTGATGACCGCCTTGCGCCGGCGCAGATCCAGCCAGGCTCGCAGCGGAGTGGCGCGGGGCTCCAGCTTCGGGTCCGGGCCGTGGCAGCGTTGGCAGGCGACGGCCTCGTGCCCTCCGAGCAGCGGCCACGACGTGTGGTCCTTCGCCTCGTAGCGGGGCGGTTTGAAGCCCTGCACGGTGTGGCACCGCTCGCAGGCGGCGCTCGCGGCGCCGGGCTTTCCCAGTTGCCCGACGTGGGAGTCGACGTGGCAGGCGGTGCAGACGTCGAAGACCATGTTCTTGAACACCGCCTTCTTGCCGGGGAACGGCCCATGGCAGCTGTTGCAGGAGACTGTGACGTGCGCGCCCCGGAGGGGGTACCGCGTCTTTTCATGGAACGCGCGCTGGTCAGCGGCGCCTTTGAGCACCAGCCATCCTTCGACGCTGTGGCAGCTTGTGCAGTTCTGGCCGAACCGGTTCTCGTGCGGGTCCTTGTGGCAGTCGGTGCACTTGGCATGGACCACCGGCTTGTACCGGGCGAACTTCTCCGACTTGGGAGCGGGGAAGGCGCTCCGGCTGAACTTCGGATCCTTCTCGAGCGCGTGGCAGTCGACGCACGCCACGTCGGCGTGCTTGCCCTCGAGCGGGTAGTTGGTTTTCGCGTGGTCGAACTTCGGCGCCGGCTTCCAGTTGCGCTCGTCGTGACAGTCCTTGCACGTCTTCTTGAGCTGGCCGCGGTGCTCGTCGAAGTGGCAGGACAAGCACTCTTTCCCCACGCCCAGGTACGTGTCGAGCTTCGGGAACTTCGACCTCAGCTCGCGGACCGCCGGGTCGACCAGCAGCTTGTCCATGTGGCATTCATCGCACTTCAAGGGCGCGTGCTTGCCGAGCAGCGGCCAGCCGGTCCGCTTGTGGTCGAAGCCCGACTTCCCGCCCTTTCCCCAGTCGACCAGCGCGAAATCCCGCCCCTGGTGCTCGTGGTGGCAGTTCTGGCAGGCCCGCTCGCTCTCGGAGAGCAGGCCGTGCAGGCCGTGGCGCTTCGCGACCCGCTCCTTGATCTCCTTGTGGCAGTCCATGCACCGGTCCGCGGACAGCTGCCCTCCGGGAGCGTGGCACTTGGTGCAGTTGGTGAGCCCTTCCAGGTTGTCGTGCGACTTGGCAAGAGGTCCGGGCGAGAAGACGTCGGCGCTCGCGGCGGGGGCGAGCAACCACGCGGCGAGGACCGCGATGCGCGCGCCGGAGCGCCACATCATCCGCTCAGCGCCTCCACCCGTAGCCGAGATACAGCGACACGGCGATGTGGGCGGCGATGGCAATGACCAAAAAGCCCGCCAACGAGGCGTGGAAGAAACGCCACCCCCTCAGCAGCCGCTTGAGGCTCTGGAAGAACCGGATCTGCCTGCGAATGCGGTGCAGCTTCGTGTACCCTTGGTGGAATTCCCAGTAGTCGTCGGGGTCGTCGAAGTGCCACCGGATCCGCAGCAACCGCATCCGGACGGCCAGCCAGCTGAAGGGCATGCGCAAGAACATCCCGATCATTGAGCCAGGGCGCACCGGAGCGGTCACGGCGGCGAAGATCCCCTGGAGGAATTCCGGATTGCCCGAGCGTGCAATCATCGGCTCGAGGCGGGCCTTGAGCCGCTCCCAGCCTCCGAGCAGGTCGGAGAGCTCCATCTCCCTGCCGCCGTGCGACGGCACCAGGCCGTAGATGAACCGGCCGACGATGCCGGTGAGGACCACGATGAGCAGCGACGCCGCGGTCGCGGTGGCGAGCTGGTTGTTGGACTGGAAGGCGGCGTGGAAGGCGATGACCAGCGGGCTCATGAACCCGACGAACATGTGGAAGTCGAGCCAGCTGCGGATCTGCCCCAAGCCCATCATCTTGTTCCAGCGTTTGCGGATGGGATACACGAAGTTGAGCAGCATCACCGCGGTGGCCACGATGCCGACGCCGTGCCCCCAGTGGCCGGCGGGTTTCAGCGATGCATGCAGTGGAGAGTGGAGGCGCTGGGAGCGGGAGAGCCAGTAGTAGTCCCAGCCCGTGGCGGTGAGCCAGGCGAGGATGGCGAGGCCCGTGATCAGATATCCGATGTGCGTTCGCCGCCGCTTCTGCTGCTCGATCTCTTCCTTCGACAACCCCGCGCGCAGCCTGAGCGCGGGCTTGGAGCCCGGCTTGATGCCGGCCTTGCCCACCTCCTCGCCGAAGTGCTTCTTGAGCGAGATCTTCGACCGCTCCAGGAACTCCAGCGGAAGGTCGCCGCCGATGCTGACGATGACGAAGTCGTTGCGCAGGACGATCGGCGACCCTTCCGCGGTCAGCACGACCTCGTCGTCCAGGATCTTGTCGACCTCCGAGCTCATCAGCGCCTGGATCTTGCGCTGCCCGATCAACCCCTGGATCTTGTCCCGGTTCAGTTGGCGCGCCCGGCCGAAATTCGGCCCGCGGTAGGAGATCGTGACCTCGGCGTCGCTCTGTTCCGCGAGCTGGATCGCCGCCTCGAGCGCGGAGTCGCCACCGCCCACCACCAGCACCTTGCATCGCAGGTACTGGTCCGGGTCGATCAGCCGGTAGGCCACCTTGGCCAGCTCTTCTCCCGGAACGCCGAGCTTCCGCGGGCTGCCGCGCAGGCCGGTGGCGAGCACCACCTTGCGCGCACCGACCGTGCCCTTGTTCGTGACCACCCGGAACCGTCCGTCGTCGCCTTCGATGGTCTGGACGGTGACGCCTTCATCCACGCGGACCTGGGCCTTTGCGAGCACGCTTTTCCAGACGCCGAGCAGCTCCTCCTTGCTGATCTGACTCTTCTTGATCCTGCCGTAGAACGGGATGTCGACCGGCTCGGTCATCACCACCTTCTGCCGCGGGTAGTTGGCCACGGTGCCGCCCAGTGTCCCCTGCTCCAGCACGCGAAAGGTCCGCCCGGCGGCTTTCAGTCCCAGCGCGGTGGCCAGCCCCGCAGGTCCGCCGCCCACGATCGCGACGTCCACCTCTCCGTGCGCCGCAGGGGTGCGCGGCGTGACCTCCCCCAGCCGTCGGCTTACTTGAAGACCCTGCGTCATCGCGTTCTTGATCAGCCCCATCCCGCCCAGCTCGCCGACGATGTGGACGCCGTGGCGGCTGGACTCGAAGTACTGGTCCACCATGGGAAGATCGACGCCGCGCTCCCGGGTGCCGACCACCAGCTTGATCGCGTCGACGGGGCACTCGGCCGCGCAGCGGCCGTGGCCGATGCAGTGGTCCGCGTGGATCAGCCGGGCGGCGCCATTGACGACTCCGAGGATGTCGCCTTCGGGGCAGGATTTCAGGCAGGTCAGGCTGCCGATGCAGATGTCCGGATCGATCACCGGGTGCAGCGTGAGGGGGACCTTGACCTCGCGACGCGCGGCGTCCAGCGCCTTGGCGAAGGATTGCCGATGGCGCCTCCGCCGGCGCAGGAACATCCACAGCACCAGGACCGCCGTAAACGACGCGGCTGCCCACATGATTTCCCTGCCGAGATCCAACACTTCCTCCACGCCGGCACGGGCCGATCGCTCGTTTGGCCGCACCATAGGGCCGGACAGTCCTGGCGTAAAGGGTTCGTTTCGGCGCAAAGCAGTGTCATCCAAGACTTTTTGTGGGGCTGTCTCGAGACGCTGCGCAGCCGCGGACTAAGTCCTTCAAACCACGAGCAACTGGTGTGCGCGGATGTGCCGCACTGCAGGAAAATCGGGAGAAGTGTACCGACGGGGATGGGCACGGGTGTTCGGGACATGCGCGGCGCCCCAGCAGAGAGGCACGCCCGACTTGCGACGGGAGTCGGGGGTTCCCTCTCCGAGCGCGCTCGATCCCTTGATCTGCCTCGTGCCCGGCGTGCTCTGCACCAGCGGGTCCACCGTTGCGGGCAGCGCGGAGCATGGAACAACTTGGTATGGATTATCGAGCTTTTCCAATTCATTCCAAATCGGAGCCGATGGACGTCGTGCCGTTCGCACGTTGTCGTCGGGCGCTGCGTTTGCGAGCGACGGCAACTCTAAAGCGCGAAGGCAGCGCGGAGATCATCGACGTGCACCGCGAGAAGCGGCGGCGAGCCTCCGACGCATTCATGGGCCTGCGCACGCAACGTGCGCGGGCTCAAAGATGCGTTCGCGGCCAAGCAGCTGCTCATGACCGAGGACGCCCTGCGCGAGACGATGGGCGCGCACCAGGAGCAGCAGAGCGAAGGCGAAGTCGGGTGCGCGCAAGGATTGAACCGTCCCTGGCGCGGTCGGTCCAGCCGACGGGATGACCGCGAGCTGCTCCGAACGTGACCATCACCTTCGGCCATCCGAACGGATCCATCTGCGGAGTCGACGTCAGCAAGTGAACGTCTCGCGGCTCCGTGCCGTGAAAAATTACCGGAGCCGGTTGTGCGGGAGCAGGCGCTCGTTCGCCTGCTCCTGCCGCTTCGGCGCACTTCCTCGAGTCGCGAAGTTCTCGTTGGGAGCCCGGGCGCGCGTGTTAGACTGGCGCGTCATGCGCTACAAGACCGGGTTGGGAACATGACGGAAGCCTCGCTCCCGCCGCCGGACGCCAGGCTGCGCTCCGGCAAGACGAAGTGGTTTGCGCTCGGCGCGCTGGCGGCGGCTGCCGTCGCCTTCGTCGTCATCGCCGTCGGCGGCATCGGCGAGAACCTCGTCTATTACTGGGCTCCGAAGGACCTGCGTGCCGCCGGCTCCAAGGCGATCGGCGCCACCATCCGCCTGGGCGGGCAGGTCGCGGTCGGGTCGGTGAAGCGCGGCGACGGCGTCTCGAACCTCGAGTTCGACGTCACCGATGGCACGGACACCGTCCACGTGATCTCGCGCGGCGTGCCGCCGCAGCTGTTCCGCGATCGGATCGGAGTGGTGGTGGAGGGGACGATGGCCACCGGCGGCTACTTCGAGAGCCGCCGGCTGATGGTCTCGCACGACAACAAGTACCGCGCTCCCGCGGACAAGAACATCGACATCAAGGAGCTGATGCGCTCCACGGAAGGGCTCGAGGACCCGACTCCGCACGAGGCGGTGGCCGGCTCGCGCCCGAGGTAAGGGTCAACGCATGATCGCAACCGTCGGTCGCACACTGATTCTTCTCGCCCTGCTCGCCGCGAGCGCCGGCTCCATGGTCGGCTTTGCCACCGGCGCGCGGCCGAGCGCCACCGGATGGCGCTGGGCGCGGCGCCTCGCCTACGCGTTCGCGGCGCTGATGATCCTCGCCAACCTGACGATGGAGTACGCGCTGCTGACGCACGATTTCAGCGTCAGCTACGTGGCGCACGTCGGCTCGCGGTCGGTGCCGACCTGGGTCTCCATCGTCAGCCTCTGGTCTTCGCTGGAGGGCTCCATCCTCTTCTGGGGGCTGGTGATGGGCGTCTACGTCGCCGTCGCCACCTGGCGCAACGCGGACCGGTACCCGGAGTACATGCCGTACGCCGTCGGCGTCTGGCTCGCGTGCGGCGCCTTCTTCAGCTTCCTCCTCGCCGGACCCGCGCAGCCGTTCGCGGCGGTGCCCAACCCGCTCGCTGATGGGCCGGGGCCGAATCCCCTGCTGCAGAACCAGTGCCTCATGGTGATCCACCCGCCGTGCCTGTACTCGGGGTACGTCGGGATGACGATCCCGTTCGGGCTCGCGTGCGCCGCCCTCTTCGTCGGAAGGCTGGGCAACGACTTCATCCGGCCGCTGCGCAACTTCCTGATGGTGTCCTGGATCTTTCTCACCTGCGCCATCGTGCTGGGCGGCTGGTGGGCGTACGAGGTGCTGGGGTGGGGCGGCTACTGGGCGTGGGACCCGGTGGAGAACGCTTCGTTCCTGCCTTGGCTCACGGCGACGGCCGCGCTTCATTCCGCGCTCCTGGTCGAGCGCAAGGGCGTGCTCAAGGGCTGGACGGCGACCCTGGTGATCGCCACCTACCTGCTCACCATCCTCGGCACCTTCATGACGCGGTCCGGAATCTTCAACTCGGTCCACTCGTTTACGCAGAGCGCGATCGGTCCCACCATCCTGATCTTCCTCGCCGCCGCGCTGCTCTTCTCCGTGATCTTGCTCACCCTGCGCATCGACAGCCTGGCGGCGGACGGACGGTTGGAATCCGGACCGTCGCGCGACACGGCGTTCCTCGTCCAGAACCTCCTCTTCGTGCTCTTCACGTTCACGGTCCTGCTCGGGACGGTGTTCCCGCTGGTCGTCGAGGCGGTCCGTGGAGTGCAGATGAGCGTGGGACGGCCGTACTTCGACAAGATGTCGGTACCCATCGGCGTCGCGCTGCTGTTCGTGATGGGCGTGGGGCCGGCGCTGCCCTGGGGGCGAGCCACCCGCGAGCAGATGAAGGGGGCGCTCCTGACTCCTCTTCTCACCGGGGTCATCGTCGCCGTCATCGCCGTCCTCCTGGGCGTCCGCAACGCCTGGACGCTCCTCGCGGTCGCCTTCGGCGCCTTCACGGCCCACGTCACCCTCTCGGAGATGCTGCTCCCGGTGCGGCAACGGATGCGGTCGCACGGCGAAGGGCTCACCGAGGCGTTCCGCCAGGCGCAGGGCCGCGGCCGACGCCGCTTCGGCGCGTACATCGTCCACGCCGGAGCCGTGGTGGTGATCGCGGCGATCGCCGTCTCCAGCACCATGGGCACCTCCAAGGAGGTCCAACTCGGCAAAGGCGAGAGCGCGACCCTGGGCGCATACACGCTCACCTTCGTAGGCGCGGAGAGCGTCAAAGAGCCGCACCGCGAATCGGTGCGGGCGCGGATGGACATCCGCAAGGATGGCCGCGAGGCCGGTTCCCTGTACCCGCGCATGAGCCAGTACGAGAGCCAGCGCGAACCGATCGGCTCGCCCGCCGTGCGCACCAGCCTGACCGAGGACCTCTACGTGTCCATCCACAACATCGATCCCGACGCCGGCAGCGTCGGCCTGCTGGTCCTGGTCAATCCGATGGTCTGCTGGATCTGGATCGCCACCGCGGTGATGGCGCTGGGAGGCCTGGTGGCCCTGGTGCCCTCGGCGAGCGGGGCGACGGCCGCAGCGCGGGTGGCGGCGGCTCCGGCCGTTTCGCTCCCGCTGGAGGGATCTTCCTGATGGCGACGGCGCTCACCACCGGAACCGCCCCGGCGCGGCCCTCCCGCGTCAACAAGCGCGTGTTGATCGCGAGCGCCGCGATCGTGCTGCCGCTGCTCGCGGTCCTGATCGCCAATCTCGGCCGTGACCCGCACTCCATCCGCTCGCCGTTGGTCGGCCGTCCCGCTCCCGCCTTCTCGCTCGCGCCGGTCGGCGGTGGCGCCCCCGTCCGCCTCGAGTCCTTCCGCGGCAAGCCGCTGGTCATCAACTTCTGGGCCACCTGGTGCGTGCCCTGCTTCGAGGAGCACGCCGCGCTCACCGCGGCGGCGCGCGGGCTGCGCGACGTGCAGTTCCTCGGCGTCATCTACGAGGACGACGAGGCGAGGACGCAGGTGTTCTTGAAGGAGCGCGGCAGCGCCTATCCCTCCCTCATGGATCCGGACGGCCGGACCGCGATCGAGTACGGGGTCTTCGGCGTTCCCGAGACGTTCTTCATCGATGCCCAAGGAAAGATCGTCGAGAAGCACGTCGGACCGCTGCAGCGGAGCACCATCGCCGACCTCGTTGCGCAATCGAGAGGGGGTGCCCGGTGAAGCGGATCGCCGTCGCCTTCGCCGTCCTGCTCGCGCTGCCCGCGCGACCCGCTCCGCAAAGTGCGCCAGCCCGCCCGGCGGAGCTCGGCCTGCCAAGCGGTGCGCCGCTGTCCGGCCCGGCGCTCGACGCCCAGACGAACGACGTCGCTGCGCTCTTGCGATGTCCCGTCTGCCAGGGTCTCTCCGTGAGCGACTCGCCGTCGAGCATGGCCCGAAACATGAAAGCCGAAGTGCGCGAGAAGCTCGCCGCAGGATACGATCGGGATCAGATCCTCGCGTACTTCGAACGCTCCTATGGCGAGTTCGTCCGGCTTCAGCCGTCGATGCGAGGCGTGAACTGGCTCGTCTGGTTCGGACCTGTCCTCGGCCTGGCGGGCGGAGCGGCGGTCATCGCCTGGAAGTTGAAGCGGCCGCAGCGCGAACCCTCCGGATCCTCGCCGGCTGGGGACGTGCCCTCGCGGGACACCCTACCGCCCGACCCGCGCCTCGCGGCCGCGGTGCGGCGCGTTCGCGAGCTCGCGTATGGCTGGGCTGACGGCGTTCCTCCGAAGAGGGAGTCACCAGGATGAATCCAACGGCAGTCGACTGGGTCCCCGCTCTCATCGTGCTCGGGATCGGCCTCATCTGCGGCGCCGCCGTCGTGTGGCGTCTGATCGCCGCTGGCCAGAAGACGCCGCTGCCGAGCTCCGGCGCTCCCGTGGAGGTCC
>WNGJ01012416.1_pt1 | contig 11526 bp, 14 predicted proteins | sample 5400611 | NCBI WGS metagenome assembly WNGJ01 (sample SAMN13153375, study PRJNA577476) | soil metagenome | isolation source: 40 cm soil or saprolite under Garry oak tree replicate 1 | place: USA:California | collected 2016-06-15 | reverse complement strand
CCGGTCCGGCAGGCGTTCACGAGCTTCCGAGCCGCCTTTCCCGACTGGCGGGAGGAGATTGTCGACATGGTAGCCGAGGGCGACAAGGTTGCCGTGAGATTCCGGTGTTCGGGCACATTGCAGGGTGAGTTTATGGGCGTTAAGCCAAATGGGAGGCGGCAAGAGGTCGACGAGGTCTTCTTTCTGCGTGTGCAGGATGGCCGCTTTGTTGAGTACTGGGGGCTAGAGGATAACCTGGCGCGGCTGCGGCAGTTGGGTGCGATTTCTTAAATTGCCACTCTTGCGGCATGCTTTCGCATCAAACAACGCTTTGTGTAAGAGAACCTGGAAGTGGCTCGAACCTTCAGCTTTCCACGGGAACGTCCCGAACAGCGCTGTCTGGATGGCAAGGGAGAAGCCCAACTGATTCATCTGGCCTGTAGCCAGGCTCCTGGTGGGCGACAACGCTGGACGCTGGAGCTGTTGGCCGACCAGATGGTGCGCCTGGGCTATGTGGAGCATATTAGCCCGGAGACTGTGAGAACGACGCTGAAAAAAACGAACTCAAGCCCTAGCTCAAGAAGTCGTGGTGCTTCCTGAAAGCGAGGCAGACGGAGAGTTTATCTATCATAGGGAGGATGTGCTGGAAGAACACTATCCTGAAGCGAGCAAGGTGGTGGTGGTGATGGACAACCTCAATACGCACACACCAGCCTCCTTGTACGAGACCTTTCCTCCCGCCAAGGCCAAAGGGTTGCTGGATCGCCTGGAGATCCATTACACCCCCATGCATGCAAGCCCGGCTGAATATTGCCGAGATCGAACTCTCGGTGTTGGCCCGACAGGGCTTGGCCCACAACATCGCGACTATCGAGGACCTCTGAAAGCCGGGTTCAGAACTGGCAGGAGCAGCGCAACCAGCGGGTTGGTACAGTGAATTGGCAATTCCGCAAGGCAGATGCGCACATCAAGCTCAAACGCCTCTATCCTGTGCAACAACCTGACGCCCATCCTCCTGAGTCTGTTGTGTGACACTCTCAGGTAGTTGAAGCAGTCACAGAAGCAATTCCAACACCGTAATGAACATCTAGTTCTGGAGTAATTGGCATTTCTTGTTCAGCTTTTCTGGCTTTTCCAGGAAGCCTTTTTCGGCCAGTTTAATCGCCATTTGATGTGGAAAGGAGTGTGGAAAGTAGTTCACTTTGTTCAACAAACTGGTAGTCCAAGCGAATGCGCCCATCCTCACTCAGAAGTAAGAAGATGGTACCAGTTGCTGCCACATCGCCGCCAACGGCTAGCACCATCTCCCAGGTGAACTTCAGAGCATCATGATGGCCATGTACGTCGCCCGAGCGCCTCCAGAGGAGCCCTCTGGTTTTCACAAACTCTTCGTGGGCAGCTTCGACCCGCTTTTCGAGCGCTTGGTGCCCGCGCATCTCGCCCCATGAGGTAAATTGGACGCCATCCTCCGCCCAGAGTTGGGCGACGCTCCTGCGACGTTGCTCGGCATCTGGTTCGTGCCAGATCGCGACGTAGCGGTCCGCGAGTTGGGTGATCTCATTCATCGTTTTCCCTCTTTTCTTCTCTGAAAACGTCGTTTTCATGATAGGTGGTGGAGCCCCTACATGAATGTCTCTTTGTCTTTTCACAAGGGCGTCAATCGGCCAGAGATGCCGACGCGCAGGCTCCTCAACTCAGATTTCTTCCCTGGTGCACCGGAGTCGAATCCGTGGCGTGTCTAGGGAAGCCCTCATCGACTGCCAGTTCGGACAAGTCCTTTTCGCCTCGCTCCCTTGTTTCCTCTCTTGAGTATAGCCTGAAAAGATGGTAGAATTGACCCTAATTGAGGTCGTCTTGATGGAGGAGAAAAAAGCGTGGTCTATCGTCCGACTGCCCGTGTGCTGACCGTCTTAGAACTGCTGCAATCCCACGGACGCATGACCGGCGCGGAACTGGCGCGACGGCTGGAGGTCAATATCCGCACCGTGCGGGATTATATTGAAATGCTGCTGGATCTCGGCATTCCTGTAGAAGCGGAACGAGGTCGCTATGGAGCCTATCGTTTGCGACCTGGGTACAAACTGCCTCCACTGATCTTCACCGAGGAGGAGTCGTTGGCGTTGACCTTGAGCCTGGTGATGGCACGTGAACAGGGTGTACTGGCTACTTAGCATATACGTTCCAAATCAGGAAGAAATCGTCAAGCAGGGAACTTGAATGCCACCTATCTCATACGTTGATGGCAAAAAACCAAGACAGCTCTCATGAGAGCTCGAATGTGGAACGGATATACTAAATAGCCAGTACAACACTGGGAATGTGTAGGAAAACGCAAGCCTTACAGGGCTTGTTGAGCTTTCCAAGATGTTATGGACCTTAAAGAAGCAGCCCGGTACCCGCGAAGTGAATAAGTTCAGCACAGTTTTTTGATCCTGTTGGGCCCATCCGGCCTATTCGTATGTTATATGGGTCAAGTAATTGGCCACTGGTAACTTGAACCATAAATGCTCATGTTATTTCGTGTTTTCCAGGCTTCTTTCTTCCACATGAGTTCCTTCCCATCATACTTCGTATCGTCGCTAAGCGAGATGAACACCGCCCTCGTAATATATATAGAATAGTTACCATTGATACTGCATAGCTTTGCGGCATAGTTGGCAGCCCGGCCAACCCACACCAAATCAGGATCGTTCCTGACTCCGATCCGCGTGACAAAGAGTTCACTCGTGTCTATTCCCACAACATGGTTGAGCCGGTACCTCTTTTTGCGATAGTGGCCCTTCAATGCTGGGTTGATGATCTGCTGGACGGTATAGTGTATCTTCATTGCTGAGCGAACCGCTGCGTCGTTTTTCAAGTCACCCAAAAAGACTGCCATGACCCGATCGCCATCGTAAGCTGTGATGACTCCCTGTTCACTCTTGATGATGGTGGCTGCACAGCGCAGATACGTTTTGTACACCTCGGCTGCGAAATCATGCTGATGGCCATCTACCAGCTTCGTCGAGTCGGCCATATCGGCGTACAAGACAGTTGCATGGAGTTTGGCTGCGTCATTGCCTGGCGACAAACCTCCGGGAACTGGGACATCTCTGCTCTCTCTTATCGCCCATGTGGAGCGAAAGATCTCTTTCACTTCACGCTCCAAGTCAGCCTTAAAGGTCATGTCCTCTTCCTCTCCATTCCATGAGCCGAGTTCGTGAATGATCTTCCACATTACAGCGTATAAATGGTCTGGGGGTTAACGCCCTTTATGGGCCAGTTCTCGTGTAGGACCAGTGATGCTTGTTGTTCGGGCGACAAACGATCGTACAAGGCTTGTCCTATGACCAGCTGGGTCTGAAGCACTTTGGTTTCACTTTCATAACGAGCGGCAAGATTCACAGGCATTCCAATCACGGTGAACTGTCTCTTGCCCTTTCCGCCGACGTTGCCGAGAAACACTTGCCCGGCGTTTAATCCAATGCCAATCGTGAGAGGCTGGTCTCCAAAGGTCATGTGTGTAGCCGTGTTAATCATCGCATGCGCGCAGTTCCACGCTTGGAGAACGGGATCTTCTGTGCCTGGGGCAAACCCCCACAAGGCAATCATGGCATCACCGATAAATTTGTCAACAAGTCCTTCATGGTAGTGGATCAGGGTGACCATCGCATCGAAGTACAGACTCAACTGGTGCGCGATCTGCGCCGGGGGCATACCTGCTGATTGCTCCGTAAACGAACGGATATCTGCAAAAAGAATGATGCTATCGATATAGCGTGGTTCACCATAGGAGAGCCCAGTAGCAAGAAGGCGTTGGGTAATCTCAGGCGAGAGATGAGCAGTGAACTCACTAAAGAGTAACTGTTCATTGCGAAAGCGAAACGCCCGTTCAGTGGTTGCTTCACGCAGTTTGTGAGAAACACATTCCAGCAGGTTACGTGCAAAGGTAGTATTCGCCAAACAGCGTTCAACAAGTGAACGTGACAAAATGAGTGCTTTGACCATTCCTTGGGCTAGAACAGTTGCACTGCGTACGGTTCGATTGATAAATGCCTGTTCTCCAATCACTTCGTACGCAGTGCGAGAGACAAGAAAGATACCATCGGCGAGAATGCGTACTTGGCCGTGGAGCAAGAGTACGAGGCTATTGGCCTCATCGCCTTGATGAAAAATGGCGTCACCGTCATTGTAGAAACAGAGTGTTCCTTCCTGCTGAATGACCTCAAGCAGTTCGAGAGGAACATTCCTGAACAGTGGGAGACGTGCGAGATGAATGGTATGAAGCAAAGATACATCGTCTTCCATAGAGCCTCTTGTGATATTACTCTGTTCATCAATCACATGGGTACCGATAAAAAAGGCACACCATAAGGATTCTTAAAGAGAGAACCTCTCCTGCTCACTGTATAACGAAGAGGATGAGAACAGATAGGAACTAGTTCACACTTTGATGTCGCCTTTCAGATGTACCTGTGAGGGTATTCTACGAAGCCCTGCCAAGTAGCTTCGACTATTCATGCTTGAGCAACTGTGCCGAAAACCTGAAGTACCGCGGTTCAATGCTGGTCAGAATTGCCCTGCTATCGGCCGAGTTGCTCAAGCTATCCTCCCCAAAACTCTGCCGATAACCCAACTGAGTCGATAACTGAGCAAGCGAGAGCCCCGATAAAGCGAAACTGCGCTGTACTTATCCAGTTCGCGGGTACCGGGCTGCTTCTTTAACACTAAGCCAACTAAAAAGATTTAAGGGCAATCATGTTTAGAACAAAGCTTTTATGGAGATAAAGATGGTAAACCGTAAAGAAAGTAAGCGAGATACTTGGTAGTCCCATTTCAGACACTTCCAACGGAAATATAGGGAAAGAGAGGTACGTGTCAACTCAAATGAAAATGTTACTGAACGCGAACAGTTCACTCAAATGAAAATGTTACTGAAGCCGACCTCCTCCTTTCTGGTCATCAGCTTGCCCAAGTGTGGGGGATGCGGCCCCTTTCAGGTATAGGTTTTTTAGGAAAGGGAAAACGAACGGCAAGACGCCGCGATCTGCTACGATGAAACATACTGGGCCAGAGGATGGTTCAGCACATCTTAGCACTCGGACGCGGCAGCCCACTCTACGAAGTGTATTTCGTGCTCAGGGAGAATTGCCCTTGGAGCGCCCGAACGCACGATTGGCAGAACATCCAACAAGACACGCGTCTTCCCACAACAAAGGGCAGCGCTGCATCGCCTGGTGCTTCGATTTTCAAGGAAAGATCTTCAATGATGGGTGTTTTCTTCGCTGTTTTTCGCTGCAATGAGTTCAGCAATACCAGCTAGAATACGCTCCAGTCCGAATGTGAAGGCAAATTCTGGGCTGGAGGCACTTTGATATTCCTGCCCGGCAGATGTTCCAACCCGTGTTGCCACCGGGAAACGAGCCGGGTCGATGAGCTTGTCCAGAAGCGGCGCGCGGGCGACCCACCATTCCTCATCCGTCATCCCGCTGTCTTGTTGGGTACGATCACGCGTCGCCTGAGCGCGAGCAGCACCCTCCACATGAGTCAGAACAAGGGCGAGCACAGCGTCCATCTCCACATCACTGAGTCCGAGTTTATCAAGTGGGCGGAGTTCGGCTTCATATTTGATGGCAGCATGGGGACCAAGAACTGAACGCCCAGTAGCGGCCTGCAACATCCACGGGTGCCTGTGGTAGAGATCCCAGTTTTGTTTCGCGATGAATTGAAGCGCGCCACGCCAGCCTCCTGGTTGCTGCGATGGACCCTCGACGCTTTCATAAAGTTCTCCGTAGGCTGTATCGAACATGAGGTCAATGAGGTCGGCCTTGCCCGGAACATGGGTGTAGAGGGACATGGTCCCCACGCCCAGCCGTTCAGCCACATTCCGCATCGAAAGGGCATCTACACCGTCCGTGTCCGCGATGTCTATGGCAGCAGCCACGATGGCTTTCAGCGTCAGGCCCGAACGCCCCGCCTCGGTCTGGGAACCCCAAAGTAGAGCCAGACTTCTGGCTGGGTCAGCGGGTGAAGGGTTTTTATGGTTCACAAGTATGTTCTCCAATTGGGATGCAGTCACTGTTCTATTCTTGACACTATTCTATCACATGGCGTACATTGTACCGTACAATGTACGCCATGCAACATTGTTGGTTGCTCTGGAGAGAGCAAGTTACGCAAGAGACAAGCGAAAAAAGAGAAAGAAGCGTATCTATGGAAAGTAGAGCACTCGCCATTGCCGCGCACGGGGTGCGCAAGCACTATGCAGGAGCAAAAGCTGGGACTGGACTCAACGGGTTCGATCTTGAGGTACAGTCCGGAACAGTCTGTGGGCTTCTTGGCCCGAACGGGGCAGGGAAAACCACAGCGGTGAAAATCCTGTCCACCTTACTTGAACTCGATGATGGTCAGGCATGCGTGGCTGGGTTCGATGTCACGACACAGGCACGACAAGTGCGTGAGCATATCGGATTGGTCGGCCAATATGCTGCGGTTGATGAGATTTTGACCGGTCGCCAAAATCTGGTGATGTTCGCTCGGCTCAACCATCTCTCCGGCCACCAGGCCGAGCTTCGTGCTGACGCATTACTGGAACAGTTCGCGTTGACGGAGGCTGGCAAAACGCCGGTCAGCACGTTCTCTGGTGGAATGCGCCGCCGCCTGGATCTTGCCGCAAGCCTGATTGTCTCCCCCTCGGTGCTCTTCGTGGATGAACCGACCACCGGACTCGATCCGGCAGGCCGGCGAGAGGTCTGGACCGCCATTCGATCACTGGTTGGGGCTGGTACGACGGTGTTGCTGACGACCCAGTATCTTGAGGAGGCTGATCAGCTTGCTCATCGCATCTGCATGCTCAAGGAGGGACGGGTTATTGCCGAGGGCACTCCAGATTCGCTCAAGTCCGCCCTGGGTGGGGACTGGCTTGACATTTTTTTGCGCCCTGGAGTCGAGACAGCCACCGTGGCGCAGATCGTGAAGCCAGGTGCCTGCGGTGACATCCGCATCGATACGCAGATCAACCGGATCAGCGTTCCCGTCACGGATCGGACCAGATCCCTGATCACCGTTGCAACGGCACTCTCGGAGGCAGGGATCGAGCCGGAAGACCTCGCTCTGCGCCGACCAACCCTCGATGAAGTCTTTCTTCATCTCACCGGTTCCGCAGAGGCAGAAAACGCATTGGAGGTTGCATTATGAACTCAACGCTTCATCCATCTGAACGCATCACCCAAACCAGTTCGCCCATCGCACGGTTCAGTTGGGCCATGGCTGATGCCTGGACCATTACTTGCAGAGATCTCATACACTGGCGACTCCGACCCGGAGCGGTGATCGTGGGGTGGATCTTCCCGGTCATGATCGTGCTGATGTTTGGACTGCTCTTTGGCGGCGCAATTCGCGTGCCAAACGGTGGGAACTACTTCGAATTTCTGATGCCTGGCATGTTTGCCACGACCATGCTCTTTGGCCTCGAAACCACGATGATCGCCATCACTACTGACGCCTCCAAGGGCGTCACCGACCGGTTCCGGTCACTGCCGATGAGCGCATCAGCCGTTGTCCTGGGCCGCTGCATTGCTGATCTGCTCAACTCCATCGTGGGGTTGGCTCTCCTGATCGGTACCGGACTGCTTCTGGGATGGCGTTGGCATGCTGGGATGTCAGCCGCGCTTGCCGCGGTCGGGCTGCTCCTGCTCCTGCGTTTCGCCCTGCTCTGGATCGGGATCTTCTTCGGGCTGATCGCGAAAGGGCCTGAGTCGGTTACATCGGTGCAAATCCTGGTCTGGCCGATCAGTTTTCTCTCGAATGTCTTCGTGAACCCGTCCACGATGCCGTCCTGGTTGGGGGCAATGGCCCAGTGGAATCCGCTCTCTGCGACCACCTCGGCTATCCGGTACCTCTTCATGAACCCCGGATGGCAGGCAGGTTCCTGGATCTCCGAGCATGCAGTGCTGATGGCACTCGTGTGGCCGATACTCCTCATCGCTATCTTCCTGCCGCTCTCGGTGCGTACCTATCGTCGGCTTAACCGCTAGCAGAGCAATCATCCAGGTTGGGTTAATCGTTCATGCACGCGCCTGCTCGACCCACCAGATCATGGCGACAGTTTTTCAAGAACAGCACAAACTGGGCGATCTGATACTCGGATCGCCCATGACTCTTTGGGGCGGTCACAGAGCACCTCTCTTGTGAGTGGTTAAAAAGCGCACCTGGCACTCTCCCTCGTCAGGACCAGCTAGATGAGCAGAGTGGGCCGCCGCGTCCGAGTGCTAAGATGTGCTGACCATCCTCTGGCCCAATATGCGATGAAACAGCTAAAGTTCATCAGAAGCAGGAGAACGAAGATGTCTTGCCCGGATCGATTATCGCAGTGGTCCCAAGAGGTGTCAACCGCCTTCGGCCATTTAAGCAAACCGCAAATGTGGGGCCTGGTGCTTTGGAGCGCGGGGATCGCGCTTTCGGGAGTAGCAGGGATTACGCAAATCAGTGCTCTGCTCGCCCTGGTGCTGGAACAGCAGGAACAAACGGTGTTCCAACGCTTGCGCGAGTGGTATCTGGACGCGAAACACAAAAGCGGGAAAAAGCGGCGGGAACTGGATGTGACCTCGTGCTTTGCGCCTTTGTTGCAGTGGATCGTGCGTCTGTGGGGAAACGGGAACCGACAACTGGTGCTGGTTTTGGATGCGACAACATTGGGAGAGCGCTGGACAATTTTATCCATCAGCGTGGTGGTGTGCAAGTGTGCGATCCCGGTGGCATGGAAGGTCTTAGGAGGGCATGAGAAAGGCTCGTGGCGACCGCATTGGGAAGGCTTGCTCACGCATCTGGAGGGCAGCATTCCCGCAGACTGGCAGGTGCTGGTGATGGCAGATCGAGGACTGTATGCCCGCTGGTTGTTCCAGGTGATCATTGACTGTGGGTGGCATCCGTTCTTGCGTATCAATCTGGGGGTCAAGGCTCGTGCAGTGGGCGAAGAGACGTTTGACTGGATCAGCCGATGGACCCCGACGCCGGGAACCAGTTGGAAAGGAACGGTGGAGTGCTTTGCGGGGAAGGGGAGCCGCCTGAAGTGTACGTTGCTCATGCATTGGGAGGCTGGGTACGAGTCAGCCTGGGCAGTGCTCACCGATCTTGAGCCTGAGGAAGCCGAAGTAAGTTGGTATGGGATGCGCACCTGGATCGAAACCGGCTTTAAGGATTTCAAGCGCGGCCTGTGGGGCTGGCATCACAGCAAAATGGTGGAGGCCAGTTGCGTGGAGCGACTCTGGTTAGCGATGGCCGTGGCCCAGCTTTGGGCCGTGAGTGTGGGCTGTCAGGCAGAGGAAGAACAGCGCCAGAAGCCACTCGGCGAGTCACTGCCTGTCAAACATATCGCTCGTCGTCGGCGCAAACGGCCTGCGGGCCAGCCACCAGAACGCCGGTTGAGTTGCGTCGTCCGTGGGCGCTTGGGATTAGTGGCCGCCCTGTTCACCGCTGAGATCTTACCGTGTGGCAGACTGTTACCCGAAGCATGGCCTCAGATCATCACAACTCCCAGGAAGCTGCCATCGGCCTCGGCCCTGCATCAACGGGAACGCAAACGCGCGCAGAAGCGTCGCGCTCGAGCACGAGCGCGGACGGCTGCTTGACTGCACCAAAAAACCTATATCTGAAAGGCGCAACGTCCCCCCTCGGCTGATCACGCCCCGGAGGGCACTCAGACCCCACCACCATCCTCATCCCAGGTATCATCGAGCTCGGCACACAGCCAGACCGAGATGCTGCGTATCCTCGACGAGGTGACCGGTATCAATCAGCGCATTGCCCAGATCGTATTGGCCGAACTGGGCACCCAGCTCGACCAGTTTCCCAGTGAAGGGCACCTGGTCTCCTGGGCCGGACTGTGTCCGCAAGCCAAGATCAGCGCCGGTAAACGCCTGAGCACCAAAACGGGAAAGGGCAATCGCTGGTTGCGCCAGGCGCTCATCGAAGCCGCCCACGGAGCTGCACGCAGCAAGAACACCTACCTGGGGGCCTACTACCAGCGACTCAAGAAACGCCTGGGCAGCAAGAAAGCCATCGTGGCCCTGGCACACCGCATCCTCATCATCATCTATCACTTGCTCAAAGAGCGCCAATCCTACCGCGAACTGGGACCGGGCCATGCCGACGAACAAGCCGCCGAATCTTCCAAGCGCTGGGCCATCCGCAGGCTCGAGCAACTGGGCTTCGCGGTTACGCTGACTCCCAAAGAGTGTGAGACGCTGACCACGACTGACCACGAGGAGGAGGTGGCCTGATAGAATACTGGTGGGCTTCCGACTTATTTTCAGAAGAATATCTTAATGTGGCTGTACCATATTACCAAATACCCTCAAGTTTCAAATGATAAAAATGGGGACGACCACGTTGTATTCCCATATCACTAAGTATTGTTTAAAGTATATTAGAACTACCGGTGTAGCCAATTAAAATTCCCGTTTTTCCCTTGTTTCTTCGCGGCGTCCTTGCTCGATAAGGACACGATCGGCAGTCTGACAGATGATAGATACACCAGCCCGCACCGTCGATGAAATAGGTGATGAGAAAGGAGCAGCGTTCGCCCCAAACGTTCGCGGTATGAAACGACGAAGACAAACGGCGGCATGGTGGGGGTAAGCCTTCGCACGTTGATCGACTGAGGTGGTGGATGGGTTGGCATGGAGGCAGTCGAGGCAAGGTGCGAAGGATGCGAGCGGAGCCTGTTGTCCCGGTGGAGGAGGACCGGGGAGGTGGGGAAGGGACAGCAGGCATAAGCTCGCAGGAATGACACCTAGGGTAGCTGGTTTCCATGGCATGAGCAGAGGAGGTCTGAGTAATTGGTAGCACTCGTAGTACATGTGAAAGACGGTTTTCGCATCCACTACCAGAGTCGGCAACTACGTTGACCACCACTGACAAACAGGCCATCAAGGTAGCCATGCGCTACCTTGATAGCCTACGATGGAGACACATCAATTGCAAAGAGGTGCGTCTCCATGAAAAAGGATACCGAGGTAAAGTTATATATGCAAGAACGACGCAAAGGTACTGCACAACGGATTGCCGCAGCACGAGCTGGGATGAGTGAGCGAACAGCTCGCAAGTACGAAAAGGCTGGTCAACTGCCGTCTCAACTCAAGCGACCCCATAGCTGGCCGACACGGCAAAATCCATTTGAGCAGGATTGGGAGTGGGTCGTAGAACAGCTCAAACGTGATCCAGCCTTGCAAGGGTCCACGTTGTTTGGGTTGTTGTGTGAGCGACATCCAGACCGCTATCGACCCACACAAGTTCGCACTCTGCAACGGCATATTGCCAAATGGCGGGCAGTGCAGGGACCCGAACAAGAGGTCATCTTTCCACAACAGCACAAGCCCGCCGAGCGTGCCCAATCTGATTTCACCCATATGGAGGATCTGGGAGTGACCATTCCCCTGAAAAAGGGAAGCCGTACAAATGATCGCAGAGAGGACAAAAACCCTTAACTGAGAAGCAGAGTGCTGTCAGCTCATGCAGGTGTCTCTCTCTCTGGCTCGTGTGAGCGCTAAGCAGCCGGTGAGGTTGGCG
>WNGJ01014147.1_pt1 | contig 11527 bp, 9 predicted proteins | sample 5400611 | NCBI WGS metagenome assembly WNGJ01 (sample SAMN13153375, study PRJNA577476) | soil metagenome | isolation source: 40 cm soil or saprolite under Garry oak tree replicate 1 | place: USA:California | collected 2016-06-15 | reverse complement strand
GGCGGCGCCCATTTTGGCGGTGGCGGTGGGATGCGCGGGGGTGGCGGCCCGCATTTCGGTGGCGCCATGCGCGGCGGCGGTGCCCATTTTGGCGGCGGCGGCGTACGACACTTCGGCGGCGGCGGTGTGCGACATTTCGGGGGCGGCGGCGCGCCACACTTCGCCGGCAGGTCCGCAGGGCCGCGAATTTCGGGGCGGGCGATTTCCCGTGGCAATCGTTCTACGGCCATTCGCAACGCACCCGGCAATTTGGCAGCCGGCAATATGAGTCGCAGGGCGGCGCTTGGCACCAATCGCAACGCCGATCTGAGAGCGCGGACCGTGCGTAGCGCGCTGAATTCGCGCGCGGTGGCGGGCGCGTTGCACAACAGGGCTGCTTTGCGCAATCCAGGCGCCCGCGCCATGATCGCTGCGACCGCTGCGACCGCGGGATGGCATAACGGGCGCGACCGTGGCTGGTGGCGGCACGGCCATGGCGGCTTTGGCTGGGTCGGCCCGCTGTTCTGGCCATTCGCCTATTACGACATCTACGATTATACCTTGTGGGGCTATGGCTACGACCCGTCCTTCTGGGACTACGGCTACAACGACATCTATGCCGGGCTGTTCGCTCCCTATGGCTATGATGACCTCACCGGTTACTTGCCAAGCAGTGGCGGATATCGGGTCGGCACGGCGCGAGCGTCGCGCGCCTACGCTTCGACTAATCCCAATCCGGCACCTGACCAGCTGACGCAAATGTGCGGCGACGACAGCCGCGATATCGCCGGTCTGCCGATCGATCAGATCCAGCAGGCTATTGCGCCCAACGATGTCCAGCGCACGGCACTCGACGATCTCGCCAACGCCTCGGTGAAGGCGGCGCAGGACATCAAAGCCGCCTGCCCCACTCAGATCTCGTTGACGGCGCCGGCGCGGCTCGCGGCGATGCAACAACGCATCGAAGCGATGATTGCCGCGGTCGGCACGGTGCAGCCGCCATTGGACACGTTTTACGGCCTGCTGAACGACGAGCAGAAGGCGCGGCTCAACGCGCTTGGACAGCGCAGCAAGTCGGCTGCGCAAAACACCGGCGGCTCGCTCGCCCAAAGCTGCGGCGCCACCCAGGCCGGCGTGACGGACTGGCCGGCTGCGGAGATCGACGCCAGGCTGCATCCGACCGACGCGCAGCGTGCGAGCCTCACCGCCCTTCAGGACGCCAACGCCAGGGCGAAGACCCTGCTCAAGAGCGGCTGCCAGGCCGATGATGCACTGACCCCGCCGGCGCGCCTCGCCGCCGTCGGCCAACGGCTGGAGGTCATGCTCCAGGCGGTCAAAACGGTGCGTACGCCGTTGGATGATTTCTATGGAACACTGACCGACGAGCAGAAGGCGCAGTTCGAAGCGATCGGCCCGGGCCGCTCCACCCTGTCCCGCCAGTCAGCTACAGCGCCGACACACAATCGGCGGCGCCATCACGTCGGCGTCGGCGGAATCATCCGGCGTTTCATGGCCTTCGGGTGGTGAACAAGTCACCGGCGCAGGTCCGGCGGCGTCACGGGCGCTCCCGGCCATGATGTCCTGCCTGTGACCCTCTGAGAGTACGAGTCGGATTTAGGTGGGTGGACAACCGCGCCGCAACGACTCGCGCGTCTATCGGCCGGCTGCTGTTTAGGGAAGTGGATGAGGCGCTTGACAAACCGGTGGATAAACTGTGGAAAACCGGTTGATGAGCAAGGGAAAAGCCGGTGCATCCATCGTGTAAAGCGCGGACGCAAGTCTGTGAAGAATCCCGCGATATCATTGGCATAAAGCTGTGAACAATCCGTGCATTTGGAGCCGACAAGCTGTGAACAGCCTGTGGGTCAGTTTGAAATCTCATCGGCATTCCGCTTCTTGTAGGGGCCACGCACGGCGAGCACATCGCGGGCGTCGATCAGGGCAACCACATCCGTCATTTTCAGAACCTTATCGACAAGGCCAGCAGCCATAGCAGGCGTTCTAAGAGCCTTTCTGCCAGCACGATTTGGCAGCCTTCTTGGCGATCTCTGAACGCTTCCTGGCCGTCATCCCGGCAGCCCGCGCCTTGCCGCCCATGCGCCCCAGCGCCACAGCGGCGGCGTTCTTGCCGTCCTCGGTGGTGATGTCCTCGATCTCGCCGGTGGCGATACGGGCGATCATGACGGCGTTGCCGATGGCGTCGGCTGGGCGTTTTTCGCCTTTTGGTCCTCTGGGCATTGTCATAGGGTAAATGCTTAGCGGTAAGCTCCGCAAGCTCAGAAGACGGTGGGGGGCTTTTCCGATGGGCGACGCCAGATGTAGCTGCGGTGCAGTCACGCTCTCGCTTCCAGAAGAACCATCCAAGATAGTCGTTGCTTGTCATTGCATCGACTGCCAACGCCGAACCGGCGCGCCGTTCGGTGTAGGCGCTTATTACCCCGCCGAGGTTGTCACCATCTCAGGCACCTCAAAAGAGTTCACGCACGCCGCCGCAAGCGGCGGGAAAATCCATAACTATTTTTGTCCACAGTGCGGCTCAACAGTGTACTGGAAACTCAGCAACATGCCCGGGCTGATCGCCGTCGCTGTCGGCGCGATGGCAGACCCAAAATACCCAGCCCCCGTCATATCGGTTTTCGAACAGTCGAAACATGATTGGGTTCAAATTGATGGTGCCGTGGAGCACTTCCGGCAAAGCAGCCTCCCAAAAAATTCAAACTGAGACACTATCGGGTCTCGGTTGGAAAAGTCCGGATCATCCGCGTTCGGATTCGGGCCTTGAATTCAAGACATCCTGAAGGATTTGAATTGAGCATGCCCCGAGGACCCAAATACAAGCGCCACTTCGCCGCGAGTTCAACGCACCCCTGATGTCGTCCCCCCTCACCCCCGCTACCTGCCGCGCGAGCTTCGCCATCGGCAACGAACACACCGCCAAGCGTGTGGTCGATCTCCTGACCGAGAGTTTTTTTGAAGGCCAGGCCGCCATCGCCGCGTACGAGGGTCCGGACGGACGCTGGGGCATCACAATGCATTTTGCCGAAGCCCCGGATCGGGCCTCGGTCCGCGAGCTCGTCGGCATCGCCGCCGGCGAGAATATCGCGCAGGCCATCAGCTTCGACACCGTCGAGGCTAAGGACTGGGTCAAGGCGACGCTGGAAGAGCTGGTTCCAGTCCGCGCCGGGCGCTTCATCGTGCATGGCCAGCATGACCGCGCCAAGGTGCCGCCCAACAAGCTCGGCATCGAGATCGAGGCGGCGCTGGCGTTCGGCACCGGCCATCACGGCACCACGCGCGGTTGCCTGCTGCTGCTTGATCATGTGCTGAAGGCTTGCCGTCCGAGGCGCGTGCTCGACCTTGGCACCGGCACCGGCGTGCTCGCCATCGCCGCAGCCAAGGCGTTGCATGGCGGCGTGCTGGCGAGCGACATCGATCCGCTCTCGGTGCGGGTTGCCCGAGAAAATGCCCGGCTCAATGGTACAGGCGATCTGTTGGACACGTTCCGGGCGACCGGATTTTCGGCGCCGCAATTCGCAGCGCGCGGACCCTTCGATCTGGTGCTGGCGAATATCCTCGCCAACCCCTTGCGGCAAATGGCAACGCCGATGGCGCGGCATCTTGCACCATCGGCGCGGGTGATCCTATCGGGCCTGCTGCCACCCCAGGCTCAAGGCGTGATTGCCGCCTACCGCGCCCGCGGGCTTATCCTGGTGCGACATATCCGGATCGAAGGCTGGAGCAGCCTGTTGATGCGCTGCACGAGGTAGACTTCTAATCTGGCGGTTTTTGGCGGCGGGCGATGGCGCCCTTCTCTTCGCGCAGCGAGCGCTTGACGCGCGCCTCGACAAAACGATCCAGGATCTGGACGATGACGCCGCGTTGTTTCCTGGCGATCGACGGCACTGGGCCGCGACGGATCGGCGGTGTACTCTTCTCCGGCGAAATCTTCTCAAATGTAAAAGCAGGCATGGTGTGTCCCCTCGTCGTTGAGTTGAAACACTCCTGGAATTCCCCCAGATATCTATCGATGAACTGTCTGTGACAGCAAATCGTTCGATCCCGTCTAAAGCAGGTTCACTATTGCTGCACAATTTATACCAAAGTATGGCTATTTGCGTCGCCTTGCACTTCGCTCCGCGATCTTAAGGTGGTCCGGCCATGTTCGAAGCCCTTTTCCAGACGTTCGAAGAGCCCGAAAGCGGCGTCGCACTGACCGCGCGGCTATCGGCCTTTCGCGAAGAACTGGCACGGCGGAAGCTGACCGGATTCGTGATTCCCCGCGCCGATCAGCAGCAAAACGAATATGTCGCCGCCTCCGAGGAGCGGCTGGCTTGGCTAACCGGCTTTACCGGATCGGCCGGAATGGCAGTCGTGCTGACGCAGACGGCCGCCGTATTCGTCGATGGCCGCTATACGCTGCAGGCCGCGAAACAGGTCGACGGCAAGGCCTGGAACATCGAGCCACTGGCCGACCCGCCCCCCGAAAGCTGGCTCGCCAAGCATCTCTGCTCCGGCGACCGCCTCGGTTTTGACCCGTGGCTGCACACTTCGGCGGCAGCCGAACGGCTGGCCGCGGCGTGCGCCAAGGCCGGCGCCGAATTGATCGCGCTCGACAGCAACCCTCTCGATTCCGTATGGACCGAGCGCCCCGCGCCTCCGCTCGGCCCGGTCGCCATTCACGGCACACAATTTTCCGGCGAGGCGGAGACCGAAAAACTCCAGCGGATTGGGCAGGAGATCGTGCGGCTCGGCGTCGATGCGCTGGTGCTGTCGGATTCGCACGCGGTGGCCTGGACCTTCAACATCCGCGGCGCCGACGTCTCGCATACGCCGCTGCCGCTGTCCTATGCGCTGGTGCCGAAGGATGGCCGTCCCACCGTGTTCATCGATCACCGCAAATTATCCAACAGCGTGCGCGATCATCTCGAACAATCCGCCGACGTCGAGGAGCCGGATGCGCTGACGCCGAAACTCACCGAGCTATCGCAGCGCGGCGCCTCGATTGCGCTCGACAGCGCGACCGCGGCCGACGCCTTGAGCCGCCTGATCGCGGCCTCCGGCGGCAAGCCGGTGCGCGGCAACGATCCCGTAAGTTTGCTCAAGGCCGTGAAGAATCCCACCGAGATCGAAGGCACCCGCACAGCACATCGGCGCGACGCGGTGGCGCTGACGCGATTCCTGGCCTGGATCGATCGCGAAGCCCTTTCGGGCGCGCTGACCGAGATCGATACCGTCGAGGCGCTGGAGACATTTCGCCGCGACACCGGCGCGCTGAAGGACGTATCGTTCCCGACCATCGCCGGCACTGGGCCGAACGGCGCCATCGTGCACTACCGCGTTACCCGCAAGACCAACCGGCGGATTTCGCCGGGCGATCTGTTGCTGATCGATTCCGGCGCGCAATATGAGGACGGCACCACCGACGTCACCCGCACCATCGCGATCGGCGAGCCGACGGCCGAGATGCGCGACCGCTTTACCCGGGTGCTGCGCGGCCACATCGCGATCGCGTGCGCGGTATTTCCGGACGGCACCACCGGCGCGCAGATCGACACGCTGGCGCGGCAGTTCCTCTGGCAGGCCGGCATCGATTTCGATCACGGCACTGGCCATGGCGTCGGCAGCTATCTCTCGGTCCATGAAGGCCCGGCGCGCATATCGAAACTCGGCACCACGCCGCTTAGCCGCGGCATGATCCTGTCCAACGAGCCCGGCTATTACAAGACCGACGGGTTCGGTATCCGGATCGAGAATCTCGAGCTGGTGGTCGCCGCCGACATTGCCGGCGCGGAACGGCCCATCAACGCCTTCGAAACGCTGACGCTGGCGCCGATCGACCGCCGCCTGATCGATCTGAACATGCTGAGCGGAGAGGAACTGAGCTGGCTCAACGAGTATCACGCAAGGGTACGCCACGAGGTCCGCTCACAGCTCGACGAGGCAACCAAGGTGTGGCTCGACGCCGCAACCGCGCCGCTCTCGCTTTGAGCAGTGGAATTAGCGCCGTAGTCATACCAACCAGTGCGCACGCAGCTTCTCCATTACATTACAACTGCCGCTGGAATACTGGAGCACCCGCTTTCGCAGGTGATGACGGCTGTGTATGGCACCACGAAGTTTGCTCAAGCCAGCCGCCTCCCGAAAACGGAATGGCCGCATTCCGAAACGGCCATGTCTCCGTTGACGGATAAGTCTACAGTCTGATTCAAGAGATTGGATCGGACTTGCATGCACGGAGCGACCGGAAAATCGCCTCAGGCGGCGACCAAGATAGCGCCACCCCGGATCATGCTGTTGCTGCTTGTCGCGATGACGGGCGTCGCGCCGATCTCGCTTTATCTGCTGGTGCCAGCACTGCCGGTGCTCGCCACCACGTTCGGCCGCGACATCTCGATCGCGCAGATGACCGTGTCGCTCTACATGGTCGGCATTGCCTGTTCGCAGATCATCATGGGACCGCTGTCGGATCGTTTCGGACGCCGCCCGGTGCTGCTCGCGGGCCTCGGGCTGATGGTGGCGGCGAGCGCCGGCTGCATTTTCGCGGAGACCTTGCCGCAATTGATCGCGGCGCGTTTTCTGCAGGCGCTGGGCGGTGCCACCGGCATGGTGGTGAGCCGCGCCATCATCCGCGACCTCTACAGCCGCGACCGCATCAGCGCCATGATCAGCCTGGTGATCGCGGTGATGATGATCGCGCAGATGTTGAGCCCGCTGAGCGGCGGCCTGCTGGAGACCGCCTTCGGCTGGCGCTCGATCTTCTACGTCATTACCGCCGCGTCCCTGGTGATCGCGGTAGCGATCGCCCTGACACTGCCGGAGACACGCCGCGAACGCGTCGCAGGCGGCGGCTTTCGCGGCGATGTCGGCAGCCTTTTCACGAGCCGCGCTTTCGTCGGCTACCTGCTGTGCCAGGTGCTGGCCTCACAGATCATCTTCGCCTTCGCCGGCGGCGGACCGTATATCGTGGTCACGCAGATGGGCCGCTCCAGCGCCGAATATGGCGCGTGGTTTGCCACCACGGGCTTCGCCTATCTGATCGGCAACCTGTTCTGCGTGCGCTTCGCGCCGCATCACTCGCTGGAAAAGCTGATCTGGTTCGGGCTGGCGCTGCAATTCGTGGGCAGCCTTTTGAACCTCGTATGGGGCCTCGCCGGGCTCAACCAGGCGCCGTCATGGCTGTTCGGCACGCAGATGATCGTGATGGTCGCCAACGCCTTCGTGATGTCGAACTCGGCGGCCGGCGCCATCAGCATCCGCCCCGAGGCGGCGGGCACCGCATCCGGCGCGATGGGATTTCTGCAGATGGGCATCGGCGCGCTGGTGTCGCAATTCGGCGCCTATCTCGGCGGCCATTTTGCCACGCCGGTGCCGCTCAACATCGCCATTGTCATTCTATCCGCTGCCTGCGCCTCGACGATGATCTTCCTGGTGCCGCGCCGTAGCGTGGTGGTCAGCGAGGAATTGATTGAAAAGGCGGAGGAGGAAGAGTCGGGGATGTTGTAGGGGTGCAAGCGCAAACTAAGGCATGATGGGTTGGAGTTAAATCGATTCGCCGCAAGCGCGAAGCACCAACGATCTGGTGTGCCCCGGACACGGCTCGGCCACCTACCGCAGGGCCTCTACAAAAAAATTGCGAAAACAACCCCATGCAAAGTAGAATGCCTCGGCGCGCAGCCCTCGTCCTGCTTCACGTCCGGGCACGAGAAGAAAAATGGCCCGTCGTCGCAACCCCAACCTGATCCCATCCCGCTCTAGCTCTCCAATACCGGTGTCATCGCCCGGCTTTGACCGGGCGACCCAGTACGCCGCGGCTTCTCGGTTCTATCGCTGACGCCTCTGGGATACTGGGTCACCCGCTTTCGCGGGTGACGACAACTGAGTATGTGGCCAGGCGCCTTCTCTCACGGCCCAATCATCGCCAGCCACTCATCCTCGGTCAGCACGGCGACGCCGTGTTTTTTGGCCTCCGCGAGTTTCGAGCCGGCGCCGGGACCGGCGACGACATAGTCCGTCTTCTTCGACACCGAGCCTGACGTCTTGGCGCCGAGCCGCTCGGCCTTGGCCTTGGCTTCATCGCGCGTCATCTTCTCCAGTGAACCGGTGAACACCACGGTCTTGCCGGCGATGGCCGAATTGCTTTTTGGCTTTTCGGTATCGAGGATGGTGACCTCCTTGGTCAGCCGCTCGACAATGCCGCGGTTATGGCTCTCGCCGAAATAGGCCTTGATGCTGGCGATCACGGTGTCGCCGATCTGGTCAAGCGCATCCATCTCGGCGATGGCCTCCTCATCCCCCTTGGCGACCTTCAGGCAGGCATCGTGAAATGCCGTCCATGAGCCATAGCCCCGCGCCAATGCCAGCGCCGTGGTATCGCCGACATGGCGCATGCCGAGCGCATAGATGAAACGTTCGAGCGCAATCCGCCGCCGTCCCTCGATGGCGGCCCTCGATCTCCTCGAGCTTGAGTTTGCTGTTGCGCTTCTGGAGCGTAAAAATGTCGGCAGGCTCCTTGACCCAGCCTTCATCGAAAAAATATTGCAGCTGTTTCTCGCCGAGGCCGTCGATGTCGAAGGCGCGGCGTGAAGCAAACAATTTCAGGTGCTCGATCTTCTGGTAGGGACAGGCGAATTCGCCGGTGCAGCGGGCGCGAGCGCCCTCCTCGCCGGTCGCGGTTTCCTCGCGCACCACATCGGTGTGCAGCGGGCACGGACATTTTTTCGGAAAATGAAAGACCCTCGCGTTCTTCGGCCGCTTATCGAGCACCACGTCCACCACCTGCGGGATGACGTCCCCCGCACGCTGGATGATGACGGTGTCGCCGATCCGGATTTCGCGGCCCTCACGCAATTGTTCACCGTCGCCGCCGATGCCCTTGATGTAATCCTCGTTGTGCAGCGAGACATTTTGCACGATGACGCCGCCGACGCCGATCGGCTCGAGCTTGCCGACCGGTGTGAAGGAGCCGGTGCGCCCGACCTGAATCTCGATGTCCCTGAGCACGGTCATGGCACGCTCGGCGGGGAACTTGTGCGCGATCGCCCAGCGTGGCGTGCGCGATACGAATCCCAGGCGTTCCTGCCAATCTATACGGTCGATCTTGTAGACGACACCGTCGATGTCGTAGTCGAGATGAGAACGCTGCGTTTCGATCTTGCGATGAAAGGCGATCAGCTGCTCGACCGAGTGACAGAGCTTCATCAGCGGATTGGTCTTGAAGCCGCAGCGCTCGAACCAGCCGATCATGCCGGACTGCGTGTCGGCCGGCATCGCTGTCATCTCGCCCCATGCGTAGGCGAAAAAACCGAGCGGACGCGAGGCGGTGATTTTCGCATCCTTCTGGCGCAACGAGCCCGCCGCCGAATTGCGCGGATTGGCGAAGATGGTATCGCCGGCTGCCTTCTGCCGCTCGTTGAGCGCCAGGAACGCCTGCTTGGTCATGTAGACCTCGCCGCGCACCTCGCAGATATCAGGCACGTTGCGGCCTTTGAGTTTTTGCGGCACGTCCTCCAGCGTGCGGATGTTGGCGGTGACATCTTCGCCGACCGCGCCGTCGCCGCGCGTCGCGGCCGTGACGAGTTCGCCGTCTTCATAGCGCAGCGACATCGACAGCCCGTCGATCTTCGGCTCGGCGCTGAAGGCGATCTCGTCGTCTTCGCCCAGTTTCAGGAAGCGGCTAATGCGGGCGACGAAATCGACGACGTCCTGTTCCGCAAAGGCATTGTCGAGCGACAACATCGGCACCGCATGGCGCACCTTGGCGAAGCGCCCGGATGGCTGCGCTCCGATTTTTTGCGACGGAGAATCGCTGGTGACGAATTCAGGAAATCTGGCTTCGATGGCATTGAAGCGCTTGCGCAGCGCGTCGTAGTCGGCGTCCGAAATCTTCGGCGCATCTTCCTGATAATAAAGCTTGTCATGACGCTCGATCTCGAGCGCCAGCCGTTTCAGCTCGACCTTGGCCTGGGCTTTGGTGAGGGTGTCGACGTCGGGGGAAACTTTTGTCTTTGCTGTCTTAGCCATGGCTCTTGAATACGACGAAGTTCATTCGGAGAAAAGCCGCCACCGACCCTGGCGTTCCGTGGATGCCACGCAGCACACTCGGGTCCGCGCACCGTGCGGCCCGAGCGCAGGCTCCGCGATGCGCTGCTGATCCGGGTCCATTGGCATTTTGCAAGGTGATGGGTCCCGGCTCTGCGGCGCAGCGCAAACGCGCTGCACCGCGTCCGGGACACGAGGGGTTACGCCGTCGCCGCGCGCAGCAACCGTTCCGCCGCGGCGCGCGCCTCGGCGGTGATCTCCGCGCCGGCCAGCATCCGCGCGATTTCCTCGCGGCGGTGATCGGCGGCGAGCGCGTTGACACGGGTGGCGACGCGCTTGCCCTTGTCGAGAGCGTCCTTTGAAATCAGCAGATGCTGATCGGCTCTGGCTGCGACCTGCGGCGCGTGGGTCACCGCCATCACCTGCACCTTGCCGGCAAGCCGCGCCAGCCGCGCTCCAATGGCGTCCGCCACCGCGCCGCCGACCCCGGTATCGATTTCGTCGAACACCAAAGTGGGCGCGGAGCCGCGATCGGACAGCACGACTTTCAGCGCCAGCAGGAACCGCGACAGCTCGCCGCCGGAGGCGACCTTCATCAGCGGTCCCGGCTTGGTGCCGGGATTGGTCTGGACCCAGAATCCAGCTTTTTCAACTGATCGGCGCCGGCATCGATCAGCGCCACATCGGCGGCGTATTTCGCGGCCAGCGCCGCGAGACCGTCGACCGGCGTCGAGTATTTGCGCGACGCCGCGCGCAGCGCGAACAGCCGCTCCTCGATGCGTTCGAGCTCGCCGGGGTCGAAGTCCGCCGCGATCAGCGCGGCGTTAAGATGCTGGTCGGCTTCCTCCAGCGCATTGATCGCGAGATCGATCGCCTTCACCGCCGGCTCGACCAGATCAGGCGAATTTGCCGCACGCCGTTCCAGCCGCCGCACCGCCGCCGACAGTGCCGCGACCGGCGAATGGTTGCCGCTCACGGCATCCTGTGCCTCGCGCAGATCGGCTGCGATCTTCTCGCCCTGCATCATCGTGGTGCGGCGTCCGGCGAGCGTGGTTTCCTCACCGTCCTTGGGCGCGAGCGCTTTCAGCTCATCGGAAGCATGGCGCAGATAGTCCGCCTCGCGGGCAGCACGCTCCATGCCGGCGCGATGCTGGTCGAGAACATTGTTGGCGGCACGCCTCGTCTCCCACAGCGCTTCCAGCGCCGCGACATCCTTCTCGAGGCCGGCAAATGCGTCGAGCAACCGCCGGTGGGTCGAGGCATCAACCAGCGCGCGCTCGTCATGCTGGCCGTGAATCTCGACCAGCGCCGCGCCCACCGCCTTCAAGGTCTGCACGCTGATCGACTGATCGTTGATGAAAGCGCGGGTGCGGCCATCGGCGAGTTGCACCCGGCGCAGGATCATTTCGCTGGATTCATCGGAACTCGAATCATCAAGCCCGTTGTCGCGAAGGATCGCCGAGGCCGGGTGACCCTTCGGCACATCGAATACCGCGGTGACCTGCCCCTG
>WNGJ01011336.1_pt1 | contig 11527 bp, 12 predicted proteins | sample 5400611 | NCBI WGS metagenome assembly WNGJ01 (sample SAMN13153375, study PRJNA577476) | soil metagenome | isolation source: 40 cm soil or saprolite under Garry oak tree replicate 1 | place: USA:California | collected 2016-06-15 | reverse complement strand
CGATGAACTGATGACCTGCAGGACTTCTGATGTCGCCGTCTGCTGCTCCAGTGATTCTTTCAGATCGTCGGTGCGCTGACGTAGCTCGTTAAGCAGGCGGGTATTCTCGATGGCGATGACGGCCTGCTTGGCAAAGTTGGTGACGAGTTCGATCTGCTTTGCAGTAAACGGTTTGATCTCCCGGCGGTAAATCGTGATTGCGCCTATCAACTCGTTTTCCTTTAGCATCGGCACCACGAAATATGTCCGGGCCCCCGCGAGATCGGCTAATGCAACGACGGAGGGATTGCCCTCCAGATACGGCGGCAGGGTCCGAATATCTTCGATGTGGACCACTTGATGGGTTCGGGCAACGGTGCCGAGAGCGCTTTGCGGGTGGGGTTGGAACGGCGTGAGCGCCAACGAGGCGGTATAGGCGGGTGGCATATTGAAGAAGGCGACAGGACGGAAGTTCCCCTCCTCGTAGCGATTCATCTGTCCAAAATTGGCCCCGCAAACGCGCGTCGCGTTCTCCAGCATCTTCCGGAATACCGGCTCCAGTTCGCCGGGCGATGAACTGATGACCTGGAGGACTTCTGATGTCGCCGTCTGCTGCTCCAGCGACTCCGCCAGATCGCGCGTGCGAGATTGAACCTCTTCGAACAGGCGCACATTCTCGATGGCGATCACCGCCTGGTCGGCGAACGTTTCGGCCAACTCAATTTGCTTTGGGGTAAAGGGGCGAACTTCGGTGCGGCGGATCGTTAAAGACCCGATTGCCTCTTCGCCTCGCAGAAGAGGGATGGAGAGAGATGTCCGGTGGCCCATCCGCTGTGCCATCGCGCAGCCATCCGGAAACTCAGTCTTCTCGGCCTGCAGGTCGTGCACATGGATTGGCTTGCGATCCATGACCGCGCGTCCGTTGGTCCAGTCCCTCGTAAGCGGCCATTTGGCGAGATCAATCGGGATTGGACCGTGATGGGCCGCGAAGCTCAGCGATTCGCCCTCGCGCATGAAGAGAACCGCGTCGAAGGCATCGCACAGGCAACATGCTGATTCGGTCAGCGTATCGAGCACCTTCTGCAGATCGAAGGTTGAGCGACTGATCACCTTCAGCACATCTGCGGTCGCGGTTTGCTGCTGAAGAGATTCGCGCAATTCCCTGAGCAGCCGCGTGTTCTCGATCGCGATCACCGCCTGCTTGGCGAAGTTGGCGACGAGCTCGATTTGCTTGTCGGCGAATGGCCGGACCTCCTGACGGTAGATTCCGATCGAGCCAATCAGTTGGTTTTCCCTGAGCATCGGGACGATGACGATCGTGCGGGCGCCCGCAAGGTCGGACATTGCGACAACGGCCGGATCGCCCTCGAGATACGGCGGTTGTATCCGGATATCCTCGATGTGGACCACCTGGCGGGTCCGGACAAGTGCACCGAGACCGCTTTTCGGGTGCGGACGGATCGGCTTATCCATCTGCGCTGAGGCGTAGGCGTCCGGTACATTGTAGAGCGCAACAGTGCGAAAGCTGTCTCCGTCGTACAGGGCCATCGTGCCGAAATTTGCACCGCAGATCCGCGTCGCGTTCTCCAGCATCTTCTGGAAAACCGGCTCCAGCTCGCCGGGCGTACTGCTGATGACCTGAAGGACTTCTGACGTCGCGGTTTGCTGCTCAAGAGATTCTGCAAGATCACGCGTGCGCGCCTGCACTTTGTCGAACAGGCGCACATTCTCGATGGCGATAACGGCTTGATCAGCAAAGGTCTCCAACAGCGCGATTTGACTATCAGTGAATGGCCGCACCTCGTGCCGATAGATGAGAATTACCCCCAACAGCTCGTCTGCTCTGAGTATGGGAACCGTGAGTATGGTTCGAAAGGGATCCACCTGCCGCCCCCCGTAGGTGTGTTCGGGGTCGGCCTGGGCATCGAGCACGTGGACGGTGCGCCGCTCGAGTCCGGCGCGCGCAGTGGCGCTGCCCCTTCCGGGCGCAATTGGATTTCGTTCGACGAAAGCTCTGATTTCGGCGGAGGCATTGTGCGTGGCCACGACACGCAGGCACTGACCGTCGAAGCGGAAAATGAACGATCGTTTTGCCTCGCACAGCCTGACTGCGTTCTCGGCCAGCGTCTCAAAAACTGCCTGGAGATCGAACGTGGAGCGACCGATAACCTTAAGGAGCTCGCTGGTTGCAGCCTGCTGTTCCCGCGCCTCTGCCAGCTCGCGCATAAGCCTCGAATTTTCTTTTTCTGCATCGATGCTCGCTGGCGCGTGCTTGCGCGTCGTCGCCGCTTTGCGGGCCGCTGCAGGCTTGCGCGTCGTCGACGCCTTGCGGGCCGCTGCAGGCTTGCGCACCGTTTTGCCGCGCTTCGCCATTGAGGTTGCGCTCCGGTCCGGGAAAGCCACCAGGACAAGCCAATGCTACCCAATCTGCAATCGGCCGTATAGCCCGAGGCCTGCGTTGGGCAACCGGAATCCTAACCTGCCGCGAGGGATATCGGTGGCTTCCGAGCGACTCGGCTGTCCTTTTTCGTCTGGTCGTCCTAGAGTTGTTCTGCCGAATTTCGGATGAAGTGTCCGAATGAGAGAGGGGGAGTTAACAATGTCCGATGCAAATCGTTTGCTTTATCTCCGTATTGCGCTGATCGTGTTTGGCCTGACCTTCATATTCGGTATTTATCCGTTGAGCATTGTCTGGCCCTCGGGCTGGACCTGGGGGCAGGGACACTCGCACTATCTAATGATGATCATCGGCGTCTATGCGACGCTGGGCGTGTTCTTGCTCATCGCATCACAGGATCCCGATGCTCACAGAAGCATTATCTGGTTCACTGTCTGGTCGAGTGTGGTGCACGGAGCGATCATGGCCGCTCAGTCGTTCAGCGAGCCGGCGGAGCGCGGTCATTTATTGGGAGATGTGCCCGCGCTCTTCTTGATAGCGATCATACTTGGAGTATTGATGCCGAGGACGAGGACCGCGCACGCGCGAGCGTAGCAAGAGCCAGCGGCGCTCAAACGATCGTTTCGGGCGGTCGCGCTTTCGTTCTGCCGAACACTTGCTCGAACGCCTGCCGCAGGGCGAGATCGACGTCCGCCATGGTCACGGGGTGACCCAGATCGACGAGTGAGGTGACGCCATAGCACGGGTCCGCCACGCCACAGGGGACGATCGCTTCGAAGTGCTTCAGATCGGGCTCGACGTTGATGGCGATGCCATGAAAAGACACCCAGCGCCGCAGCCGCACGCCGATGGCGGCGATCTTGTCTTCGAAGCCAAAACCCTTGTCGGGGCGGTTCACCCAGACGCCGACGCGATCCTCGCGCCGCTCGCCACGCACGTTAAAGGCCGCCAGCGTCCGGATGATCCATTCCTCGAGGCCCGCCACATAGGCCCGCGCGTCAGGCCGCCGCCGCTTCAGGTCGAGCATGACATAGGCCACCCGCTGGCCGGGGCCGTGATAGGTGAGTTGGCCGCCGCGCCCGGTCGCAAAGACAGGAAAACGGGGTTCGAGCAGGTCCGCAGGCTTGCCGCTGGTCCCGGAGGTGTAGAGCGGAGGATGTTCCAGCAGCCAGACCAGCTCGGGCGCCTTCTTTGCGGCGATGTCGGCAACCCGCGCCTCCATGGCTGCGACGGCCTCGGTATAGGGCACCGGCGTGTCGGTTTTCCGCCATTCGACCGCGCCGCCGCCGGCAGGCTGCGCAAAGGTCGTTAAATCGAGGTTTTGGCGGTCATTAACCATTGGCTAACCATAACGTGGTGATCTGGAACCAGGCAATTTCGCAAGCGTCCGTTCGGGTCTTTTCCGGTGCCAACCCTCGATAAAGTCAGCGTCGATCTGATGGTGGTCCTCGGCACCACAACCATGCCCATCCATCAGGTAATGCGGCTGAGCCGCGGCGCCATCATCGAGCTGGACGCGACCGAGGCGGACGAGGTCAAGATCCTCGCCAACAACCTGCCGGTCGCCAGCGGGGTAGTGCTTGTCGATCGCAACCGTATTGCGGTTGAAGTCAAGCGAATGCTGCCGCGGCTGCCGGGCACCCGCTAGGCCGGGCCTGATCCGACATTCGGCTAAACCGCGATGCTGGCGGGCCTTGTCCCTCCATCCCTGATTTGTTACATCGGCGCCGTTGATCCGGTCTTGATCGGATCCGGCGCAAGTTCCGTGCCGATCTCCCAAGCGCTCGTGGCGGAATTGGTAGACGCGCTGCCTTGAGGTGGCAGTGAGTAACATCGTGGGGGTTCGAGTCCCTCCGAGCGCACCAGGAAAATTGTACAATGCAGAGATTATGCCGGCGGTGCCGCCGGTGCGGCATGTCTAACGCCGATCGTCCGTATCAACCTTGGCGTGGATCGATAGATGCAGTGCTGCAGTGGTGCTCTCTGCATCTCGTTGCGCGCCAAACCGCCGTTCATCGTGCCTCGATCGGCACGGCGATAGTGCCCGGGGAATCGCTGGCCTCGATCGAAATCAGCTTTGCAAGACCGTCTGTTTCACGCTCGGTCGGGACCGGTTGTTCCGCGTGATGGGAGGGCGAAGTGAGCCCTTGCGTGGCTGCGCGCGGCCTTTCCTGTATCTCGAAAATGCTCTGCGCCGGGACAGGCAGGACATTTGCGGCGCTGCCCGGCGCGAGCGATGATTGCCGGGGCCAGGGCGCTTCCCGCGGCAGCGGAACGCGGCGTGCAGGCCGGCTGGCGTGATTCGACGCCTCCACGAGGCTCATCGACCGTCCATCACGCCAGTCCAGATCCGACAGCGCGGGGCCGGGAAGCATTTCGGCGCTGGCAAAAACGAAATTGGGAATTTTTGGCCAGTGCGAGATCGCCACGTTTTCCGATGGCGGATGCAATTGCCATTGCTGCGGCTCCGTCGGCGTCGCCGGTTGCTCCGGCGTCGCCGGCACCACGTGGACGATGCGATAGCCGCGCGCGTTCAGCTCACGCAGAATCCTCGGCAATGCGGCGACGGTTCGCGCCTGGATATCGTGGAGCAGCAGAATGCCTCTTCCCTTGGCTTCCAGCCGCTTGATCGCGATGTCGTACACACGCGAGGACGAAATATGGTGCCAGTCATCCGCCGGAAAATCGGCGCTCCAGATCTGGATGCCCCGCGAGGCCAGATAGGCCTCGACGCCGTCGGCGCGCGACAGGCCGGGGATACGAAAGAAGGGGGCGAGCGCAGCGTCATCCCCAAGCGCAGTCTTGACCGATGCGATCCCGTCGTCGATCTCCTGCCTGGCGCGCTCGATCGACATCCGCTTCATGCCCGTCGGATGATTTTGGGTATGGGTGCCGATGCTATGGCCGGCGTCGCGGAGCTTGCGGACGCCTTCCGGAGCGGACTGGGCCATGCGGCCGATAATGAAGAAGGTCGCCTTCACGCATTGCGAGGCGAGAATGTCCAAAACCTGATTGCTGTTGCGCGGCAACGGCCCGTCGTCGAAGGTCAGCACCACCTCGTGGTCGCTGAGCGGCAGCGTTTCTGCATATTGCATGGTGCCGATGCGGGGATGCTGCCTGGGATCGACCACCAGGGTCCGCGAGGTGCCAAGCGCGCCGGGATGGCCGGGACAATCGGCGGCCGACGCCGTTTGTGCGGTGATAGCGAGTAATCCCAGACACAAGGCGGCCCATTGTGGTGTCCGAACTCCAACCAACACATTACCGAACATGAAGCCCCCGCCTGCATTCCCACCTGCTTCCGATAATTGCACAGACCGCTATGAACGGCGCCTTAATTGTTTGACTTCCTCACCTGATTTAGGTTCACGGCACACCATCAAAATCGACCTTGGGGGCAGCCGGGACAAGATGGACCACGCGATAATGATGGTCCTTCAGATAGCGCAGGAAAGCCGGCAGCATGGCCGCGGTTGGCGCCTTCGGGTCGTGCAGCAGGATGATCCCCTTGCGGGCGGCTCTCAGCCGATCGGTAAGCAGCTTCAATTCGCGGCTCGGCGTCATCGGATTCCAGTCGCTGGCCCAGAGGTCGGCACCGAACACCGCGATCCCGCGCGATTGCAGCAGGTCGAGGGTCGCCGGCGTCGTCTCGAAGCCGGGAAAACGAAAGAACGGCGTGCTCGGGGTGGTGGTCGCGACACCGTGAAGCGCCATTTCATCCGCGGCAATGCCCCGGTCGATTTCCTCTCGGGTCTCGCTTGCCGGGATTTGCATCAGGCTGCGGTGCAGCCAGGTGTGGTGTCCGATGGTGTGGCCCTCGGCCGCGATCCTTCGCACCAGGGCAGGATGTTCTGAGGCCGGCTTGCCGATCAGGAAGAACGTCGCCCGCACGCATTCCTGGGCCAGTGCCGCCAGAACCCGCGGCGTCGTCGGAGGCCACGGGCCGTCGTCGAATGTGAGCACGACCTCGTGATCTTCCAGCGGCAGCGTTTGCGGAAAGTTTTTCAGGCCGATCCGCGGGGTGGTGGCGGCATCGACGCTAAGAATGCGTGAGGTGCCCAGCGTTCCCTTGCGCGGACAGTCCGCTGCCCAGGCCGCCACGCTCCACGCCATCGAGGCGGCGAGGGTGGTCCCCAGCAGGTTTGTGAGCTTCCGAGCTCGTTTTCGCTGGCGCATCTTTGTCATTGCGCTAGGTGATGCCCATTGGGTAATGCGTGAAGCGATAACTCAGACTAGTTCAGCAATTCTGTCAAACCGGCGAGGCGTGGCATGGCCGAAAATATCGACGCTGCCCATCCCGCCGACGCGTCGGTGCTCGACCGCCTCCCGATGCGCGACGAAGATGGCGAAATTCGACAGGAATTTATCGAGGAAATCGCGCGCGCGATCCATGCCGAAGACGCCCCATTGCTGCGGGCAATTGTCGCGGAACTGCATGAGGCCGACCTTGGCGATCTGATCGCCGCGCTCGAACCCGACGACCGCGTCAAGCTCGTGGAGCTGACCGGCACGGATTTCGATTTTTCGGCGCTCAACGAAGTCGACGACGCTGTCCGCGAGGAGATCCTCGAGGAACTCGAACCCGAGACAGTCGCCGAGGGCGTTCGCGAACTGGAATCCGACGACGCGGTCGAATTGCTCGAAAGCCTCGACGAAGAAGACAAGGTCGAGATCCTCGAAAAGCTGCCGCCATCCGAGCGCGTCGCGCTCGAGCGCAGCCTGCTCTATCCGGAAAATTCCGCCGGCCGCCGGATGCAGACCGAGTTCATTGCGGTGCCGCCGGACTGGACCGTGGGGCAAACGATCGACTACATGCGCGACACGCCCGATTTGCCGGATCGGTTTTACGAAGTCTATGCTGTCGATGACGCGCAACATTGGCAAGGCGCGGTGTCGCTGGACGTGCTGTTGCGTTCGCGCAGGCCCGTGCCGCTTTCCGATCTGATCGATGAAGACCGCCGCCGCGTCTCGGTCATGGACGACCAGGAGGAGGTGGCGCGGCTGTTCGGCAAGTACAATCTGGTCGCAGCACCAGTTGTCGATACTGCAAACCGGCTGGTCGGTGTCATCACTATCGACGACGTGGTCGACGTGATCGAGGAAGAGGCCGAAGAGGACTTGAAGGCGCTCGGCGGCGTCACCAGCCGCGAAGAATTATCCGATAACGTCTGGACCATCGCCAGGGGCCGCTTCAACTGGCTATTGGTCAATCTTGCCACCGCGTTCCTGGCGTCCTCGGTGCTCGGCCTGTTCGAGGGTCAGCTGGAAAAGATGGTGGCGCTGGCGGTACTGGCGCCGATCGTCGCCAGTCAGGGCGGCAACGCCGCGACCCAGACCATGACGGTGGCGGTGCGCGCACTGGCGACCCGCGAGCTCGGCTCCAACAACGCGCTTCGCGTCATCATGCGCGAGGTACTGGTCGGCCTTGTCAATGGGCTGGCGTTTGCCGTCATCACCGGCGTTGCCGCGGTGGCCTGGTTCAAGATCCCCGGCCTTGGCGTCGTGATCGGCCTGGCGATCATATGCAATCTGATTGCCGGCGCGCTCGGCGGCATTCTGATCCCGATGCTGCTGGAACGGGTTCGGGCCGACCCGGCAGTGGCGTCGGGTACGTTCGTCACGACGATCACCGACGTGGTCGGCTTCCTCTCGTTTCTCGGCATCGCAACGCTATGGTTCGGGCTGAAATAGCCCGATACGCCGGGCCCGCGCATCGTTAATCAAAGCTTAACGCCCATCGTCGATCATTTCCGCGGGAGTGGAATCGGCATGCAGCGCTTGCGGCTGAAAGCGGATGGACGGATTGTCGAATTGCGCGACGGGCGGGAGTTTCCGCTCGCGCCTTCGATGCCGTTCGCGCCACCGGCGAGGACCTCGGTCGCGCCGGCGACGACAAGTGTCGCGCTGGCGACGACAACGGTCGCGCTTGAGATGGCGACCTCTCCGGCGGTTCGCGACCTTCGCCGGCGCGCGCGCCTGACGCAGCAGGAATTCGCGGCGCGGCTAGGGGTGCCGGTTGAAACCATTCGCAACTGGGAGCAAGGCAAGCGCATGCCGCGCGGACCGGCGCGGGCACTGCTCGCGGTAATCGCCCATGCACCGGAAACGGTATTTGCCGCGCTGGCCAGGCCTTGATTCTGAAAAGGCTTTGATCCTGAGAAGCGCGTGATTCCGGCGCTGATCTGAACCGCGAATCTTTCGCGGGGCAATATTGGCAGCGCGATCCTCAGGGAACATACTGGGGCTCGATCTGCTTGAGTAGCTGCGATGCAATTCGTCGAGGCCAACGGCGCCAAGATTCCTGCCATCGGATTGGGTACCTGGGAACTACGCGGGCGAAGCTGCGCACGCCTGGTCGAGCAGGCGCTGAAGCTTGGTTATCGCCACATCGACACCGCACAGGCCTACGAGAACGAACGCGAGGTCGGCGACGGGCTGCGCGCTTCGAGGGTCAGGCGCGACGAGGTGTTTGTGACGACCAAGGTCTGGACTACTCACTTCGCGCCGAACGATCTCGAGCGATCGGCCAAGGACAGCCTCACAAAGCTGCGCCTTTCCGAAATCGACCTGTTGCTGCTGCACTGGCCAAACCCGCACGTGCCCTTGCAGGAGACGTTGGGCGCGCTGGCGCAGGTCAAAAAACTCGGTATGTGCAGGCACATCGGCGTCTCGAACTTCACCGTGGCTTTGATCGAAGAGGCCGTCGCGGCATGCCCGGAACCGCTGGTGTGCGACCAGATCGAATACCATCCCTATCTGGATCAAACCAAGGTAAAGGACGCGTGCGCACGTCAGGGCATGGCTTTGGTCGCCTATAGCCCGGTTGCCAAGGGCCGTATCAAGAACGACCGGACGCTGGCGCAAATCGGGCAGGCGCACGGCAAAACCGCCGCCCAGGTTTGCCTGCGCTGGCTCGTGCAGCAGAATGTTGCCGCGATACCGCGGACATCGCGGATCGAGCGGCTGTCGGAAAATATCGACATCTTCGACTTCGTGCTGTCCGAGGAGGAGATGCGCCAAATCTCCCTGATGGGAAGCGCCAAAGTCCGGCTCACCGATTTCGGTTTCGCGCCGAAATGGGATTGAGACTGTTGCGTTGCCCGCTATGCTGGCGGCGGGGACACGGCGGTTCATACGCTCGGGCATCGCAGCATCGGCGATCGGCCACCTGTCAATTCTGACGGCGGTTCTGATCTTCACCGAGGTGCATCCGCTCGGCACGGTCACGGCCGAGCCGATCACGGTCGATATTGTTTCACCGGACGAGGCCGCGAAGGCTGAGCCGCTTCCGACGCCGAAAACGGAGCCTTCTCACCCCTTCGACCTTTCCTCGAAATCTGCTTCGAGTTCACCGGCAGCTGCCGCCGCGCCCGCGGGTGCCACGCAGCCGCAAAAGCAGGCCACGCTGTCGCCGCCGAGTCGTGATCGACAAGAGGCTCAACAGGCCAATGCGCAGCCGCAACCGCCGTCGACATCGCCGTTGCCTGCCTACAGACCTCCGGAGCCTGATCTTTCCATCAAATACCACGTGCTGCTTGGTCTGCCCCCAGATTTGCCCCAGGCCAAATCAGGCGACTTCGACGCCCCGGCGTCAAAGACCGCCGACATTGCGTCCAGTCTCATCACGGAGTTTCGGCGTCATCTCAGGACATGTTCGAGACTGCCGGAGTCGATCGCAGCCTCCGACAAGGTCAAGGTTACACTGCGGGTGCTGATGACGCCTGAAGGCAGGCTTGCGGCAGAACCGATCTTGATCGAAGCCAGCGCGTCGACAAAGGGACCGGCGTTGGTGCAAGGCGCCATCACTGCGCTCCAGGCTTGCCAGCCCTACGCGATGCTGCCGGCGGAACGATATGGTGAATGGAAAGTGCTCGACTTAAGCTTCACGCCGCAGGATTTTTCGGGCTCTTCTTGACTCTGATCGCGCGGCAGGGGTTGGAGGCGAACTCCCTGCGCCAGCAAACCAACAAGGGATTTTTTCGAGATGGCTTTGAAGCTCGTGATTGGCAACAAAAACTATTCCTCGTGGTCGATGCGGCCGTGGCTGGCGCTGCGGGCCAACAACATTCCCTTCGACGAAGTCTTCATCCCGCTCTACACGGGGGAAGCCGACAAAAAACGGATTTTGAGTTTCACGCATTCCGGCAAGGTGCCGGCGCTGATAGATGGTGACGTCACGGTCTGGGATTCACTGGCCATCATCGAATACGTTGCCGAACGGTTTCCGCAGGCCCGGCTGTGGCCCGAGGACCCGGCTCGCCGGGCGCATGCGCGTTCGATTTCGGCGGAGATGCATTCGGGCTTTGCAGCGCTGCGCAACGAATGCGGCATGAACCTGCACCGGCCGGTGCGCGCAATAGCGTTGTCGGCCGATGCGTGCGCCGATATCAACCGCATTCAGCAGATCTGGACCGAGTGCCGCGAGCGCTACGGAAAATTTGGGCCGTTCCTGTTCGGAAACTTCGGCGGCGCGGACGCCATGTTTGCGCCGGTGGTGCATCGCTTTCGGACCTATGCGATCGAAGTAGCGCCGGATGTTCAGGCCTACATGGACACGATGATGTCGTTACCGGCCTTTCAGGAGTGGACGCGGGCGGCTCTTGCCGAGACCCTCGTGATCGAGAAGTTCGAGACGGTGTAGGCCAGAATTGCCAAGGGTTTGGCGCAACAGCTTCCCGCCGCCGTGGATCGCGCCGGTCCGGACGGCAAGCTGGCGCATACGGCCTGGGCCTCAGAAGAAAATAGGTTCCGGCCGGCGGCAGGGCGATTCGTCCAGAACCGGCGAAATCGCGTTTATCGCACTGAAAAACCTGCAAAATCCGCGTATTTGCCATGTCCCGATGTGACTGGCCAACGCGGCGGGCGCTATGCTATATAGTCGCGGGGTTTTCAATCTGGCCGTTGCAGCGGGACCGTGGGCACGGCCGGCTTTTTGCGTGATGGGAGAAGGCGTTGAAGCACAAATTCACCGTTGGAGAGACCGTTTATTTTACCGCCAGCAATGTCGCGCGTCCGGCCGCCAGCGGCACCTATGAGGTGATCCGGCTGCTTCCGACCGACGGGGATGACTGCCAGTACCGGATCAAAAGCTCGACCGAGGCTTTCGAGCGGGTGGCCAAGGAAAGTCAGCTCAACATTTCCTAAGGAATC
>WNGJ01028879.1_pt1 | contig 11528 bp, 11 predicted proteins | sample 5400611 | NCBI WGS metagenome assembly WNGJ01 (sample SAMN13153375, study PRJNA577476) | soil metagenome | isolation source: 40 cm soil or saprolite under Garry oak tree replicate 1 | place: USA:California | collected 2016-06-15 | reverse complement strand
GGGCCTTCTGTCGGACTTGGCCAAACCAGCGGGAGGTCACCGTCAGAGGCCGGCACTTCCTGCAAGAGGACTCGCCCGATGAGATCGGAACATTCCTGCGGGAATTCGTGATGGCTGTGCGCCAAACGCCAAATCCTCGGAGTTGAGAGACTGCCGCCGGGAAGATCGCATTCAGGCACACTCCTCCTAGAAGCCGTCCGCAGGCAGCGCCGCGTTGCGCATCGGGTGTCGCGGCGCGGCTTTGGAAAAATGGAGATCGCAATGGTGAAAGTCGCAGACACGTCGGACTACGAAGTGATCGTACTCGGCGCCGGTTATGCCGGGCTCATGGCCGCGTTGGGTCTTGCCGGTCGAAACAGGCTTACGCGCATCGCGCTCGTCAACGGGAGCGAACAATTTGTCGAGCGGATCCGGCTGCAGGAGGGCGTGTCGGGAGCAGTCGCGGCGCGCCTGCCCTCGTTGGCGGATTTTATCGCCAACACGAAGATCAAGTTCATTCGCGGCCAGGTCGAGGAGCTCGATGCGGTCAAGCGCTGCGTCCGGATTGAGGTCGACGGCGGTACCCGCGAATTCACCTTCGACCGCTGCATCTATGCACTCGGCTCCCGCATCGACGACGTTTCGGTTCGCGGCGTCGGTGAGCATGCCTTTCGCCTCGATCCCGGCAGCGGGTCCCGCCGCGTCAGCGCGCTTCGATCCAAGCTTGAGGCGAGCGCGGGAAAATCCATTCGCGTCGTGATCGTCGGCGGCGCCAATACCGCAACCGAGGCGGCAGGCGAGATCAAGGCGACCTGGCCGACAGCCGAAGTGACGATGATCTCGCGCTCGCGGGGCGGCGACTTCAAAAAGGGAGCGCGGCTCGAACATGTCGTGCGCGCGGAGCTGCGGCGTTTGGGCGTCCATCTGATCGATAGCCAGACTGTCACCGAAGTGCGGGCGACCGAAATTGTCACGGCCTCCGGAGATATCATTCCGGCGGACATCTGCGTTTGGGCGGGCGGCCTGCGCGCCGCGCCGATCGCCCGAGAAGCAGGGCTTGCGGTTGACCAGCAGGATCGCATTCTCGTCGACCCCACGCTGAGTTCGATTTCGCATGCGCACATCCTCGCCGTCGGCGACGCCGCCAACCCAAATGCTCCGACGGGCGCCCGCTATCGGATGTCCGCATTCGCTGCGATCATCTCAGGCGCGTATGCGGCAAGAAGAATCGTCGACGAGGCGAGAGGACGAAAGCCGCGGCCATTCAGCTTCTCGGCTTACGGACAGGGCGTTGCGATAGGTCGGAGCGGGGTTGGATTTTTCACCTTTCCGAACGACAGCCGCGCGTATTTCGTCTTGAGAGGGCCGCTGGCGCTGCGCATCCGAAACGTATTCGTTTGGTTTCTCGTTTTCTTCCTGAAGCTCGAACGAAGATACCCCGGCAGCTCATTGTTCTGGATCGGGCGTCGCCGCGTCTCGTGGAAGCGGGTGCGGGAATCAGTCTCCCGCACCCCTCAGGGCAACCCCACCGATTTTCCGGTCGCAAGCGACGTCAAATGATTCGAACTTCATATGACGCGGGGCCCCTCATAGCGCTACGTTGACGAACGGCAGCCGCATGGACTCCCTCCCTATCGAAATGGGCTGTTGCCGATTTCGATCGCTTTATTGAGTGGCCGAAACCCGCATATACGCGGTTTCGGCTGGGGGAGGGATGGGGTGGGGGGTCGTGCCGTGGAGCAACGAAGTGCCCCATCCCCCGCCCCCCACCCCCGACCCCTCCCCACAAAGGCGGGGGAGGAGTCTGCGGCCACGTCGAACTTTAACCGAGCGCCTATGGGGCCCCCTCTGCTCATGGTGCAGGGCATCAACCAGTCGCCGCCGAGGCTCTCAGAGTAGCGGCTTCGTGTTTATTTCGATCCGGCGTGGCCAGGAAATCGAGCGCCTCGCCCCGTCTCGAGTAGAGCTGCCAGGCGATGAGCACAGTGCTCACAACGACCATCGGCACAAAGAAGACCAGAACGAGCCAGGTGACGCCGCTAGCGGCGCCCATCAGATGTTCGCGCACGCCACCTTGGATGTTGGAGACCGTGTCATAGGCCGTGGCGAAACGTACGCGGCGACGGAAGAGCGCGATGGTGACGAACGCGATGACGGCGCCGGCAACGTCGCCGATCACGATCTCCATCGCTGCGCCATCCGAAATCGGGAAGCCGGTCTGTTGCGCGGAGAAGACCTGAAGTGCGACATAGCGGAATACATGCACCCAGAGGAGTGCGATGAGGGCATCGGCACGCGGGCGGCTCTTGAGCCACGGCGATACGTACCACAGCGCGATCGCCGAGAATACGACCAGGCTCAAGAGCTGGGCTGCGGCTTGCGCGGGAAGGAGATAGTTCATGATCACCTCCCCGAAAGCGACGGGTTGAGCGTCGGGGCGGAAGTCGACGCGGCCGCGGCGCGGCGACCGAAGATCATTCGCCGCAGCAGGCCGTCTTTGAGGATCAGCGTGTGGTACGAGGCACCAGCCACGTGCAGCGCAATGAGCGCCATGAGCAGCCGCGAAAACAGGTAGTGGACCGAGCGTACCGGAAAGTCCCAGAAGTCCGCGGGCAAGACGCCGTCGCCACTAAAGACGATGGCGAGCAGGCCGGTTTGCAGCGCCATGATCAGGCCGCTTGCCGCCATGCCGATGACCGCAGGATAAAACAGCCGGTGCGAGGCCCAGGCCAGTCGGTCGAGCGCCGGATTCCCGGTCGAGGCCGCCGTCGGATGCGTGGTTCGCATACGCACAAGAAGACGAACAAGCATCAGCAACAGGATTATGCTGCCGCCGGCCATGTGGCTGCGCAGCGCCTCGAGCTTCATGGGATCGGTGTTCGGAATCTTGGCCATGACCAAGGCGCCGAGCGCCAGGGCAGCAATGGTGAGCACGGCCAACAGCCAGTGCAACGTTACCAGCAGAGGGTGATAGCGCAAGATCTGCAGCATACTTCTACCTCCATTGAAAGGCGCCGGCCGGAACGGCCGCGCGACGATCGGGACCGGCCGCGGCCTTGAATCCCGACGTCTATCTCGCGAGCAATTGGTGCTTTGCCATTTGTTCGACAATCCTGCACTATCCGCATGACCTAGTCGGAGAAACCGATCAATGCGACAGCCGGGCTATGGTGAGATGAGCGCATTCATGACAGTCGCCGCGTGCGCGAGTTTCGCCAAGGCGGCGCGCCAGCTCGGCGTCTCGCGCTCCACGCTGAGCGGAACCATCCGCGGCCTTGAGGAGAAGCTTGGCGTCCGCTTGCTCAACCGGACCACGCGAAGCGTCGCGCCGACGGAGATCGGCGAGCGTCTGTTGGCGGAGCTGCGACCGGCGATCGAGAGCTTCGAGGCCGCTCTGGAGTCAATCAACATCTTCCGCGACAAGCCGGCGGGACATCTGCGTCTCACCGTGCCTCGCCCCGCCGCCAAGATGGTGATCGAACCGGTCCTCGCGAAATTCCTGACCGCCTATCCGGCCGTCACCCTCGAAATCGTCACCGACAGCACCCTCACCGACATTGTGCGCGAGCGCTTTGACGCGGGCATCCGGCCCGGCCATCGGGTTGAGCAGGATATGATTGCGGTGCGCATCGGCGAGGATGCGCGACCGACGGTCGTTGCCTCGCCCGACTATCTGGCGCGGCATCCGGCGCCACGGACGCCTGAAGATCTTCGCGCCCACAATTGCGTCCGTCAGCGTTTTGCGAGCGGGGTGGTGCACCGATGGGCTTTCGAAAAGCGCGCCAGGAGCCTGGAAGTGACCGTGGCAGGATCGCTCATCACCAGCGACGGCGATCTGGCGATCCGGGCCGCACTCGACGGCATGGCTATAGCCCGCGTGCCGGCGATTTATGTCGAACCTCACATGGCGCCCAAACGGCTGGTCCCCCTGCTTGAAGACTGGGCGCCGCGCTCGGTCGGATTTTTCCTCTACTATCCCAGCCGCCGCCAAATGCCGGCGGCACTGCAGGCGTTCATAGACATGATCAAAGCCCATGGGCTGTGACGGCCTTGCGGTCATAATTGCCAGACGTAGACAAGATTTGCCGGCAGACGCGAGCGGCGGAACCGTCCCTCCGCATCAATGAAAGCCCCTAGCAACTGGCCGCTCCAGGCCTACTCAATCGTCGCGCCAGTCCAAGAGCGGACGTCCCGAGATCGCTATGGAATTGCGGATACCGCGACTGTGCGGCCGAGAGTGTGAACACGCCCAATGCATCTCGCTGAGTTCAGCTCAGCAAGAAGGAAATTGGATGAGCGACCTGTCGGTCATCGACGGAGTGCTACAGGAACCGATCATGACCAACGCTTATGGCCTTCATCTTGCGGTACAACTCTCTTCGGTAGAGAACGCGACAGCGCTCGACGACGAGATTGAGGTGGCCGTTTCGCTCGCGACGCGCAGCTGGGGTGCGAAGCCGTCTGCGCCGCCGACTGGCGATCCAGAAGAAGTCGCCTTGCGCCACGCTTGCTGGGCCGCGATTGCGCAGCGGTGCGCCATAGAGGAGGTCGTCTAACCTCCCATCGTCCCCCGCTCGTATTTGTTCTCAAGAACAACCATAGCAATGCCGACCACCAGGAGGACCATAGCCAGCAACGGAATTTGCGCGAGGAAGGACCCGCAGAAAATCAACATCGCTACCAACCCTACCTGTCCAATCCATTTAGGAACCATCGCGATAAATCTCCCCTTGGCTCAAAACCGTTCTATCTTAAGGCAATGGCGACGATCTAGTCCAGAGTTCATCGAAGCGATTGAGGCCCAGACCGACCTGGAGTTCCGCGTGCGGCCTTGCGTGCAGCGGCGGATCGTTGCGGCGTTGCGCCAAATGATCGAAGGACCCCTCGAAACCGTCGCTAAGTGCCTGATTTCATTGTGGTGCCCAGGGGCGGTGTACAATATTTCAATGAAATCAGCTGATTAGGCTCGAAGTGGGACCTCGATCGTTCCACTGAGTTCCATAGCCTTTTTTCGAAAAGGTCCCACCCGAAATGCGCTGCCCCGGCCCACCATCACCACCGGCAGCGGGGTAGGCCGACCCATGTTGTGTCGTCTAGTGGAACAGCGACCAACGAGCCTTCTTTCGAGCCTTCTTTCTGCCGTGCCAATCGGGCCTTCGCTGCGACGGCTGCGGTCAGCTCCCGGGAGGGACGCACTTGTACAGTCGGCCGGGTGCCGCACCCCCGACACACCGCGATGGGGGAATGTCCTTGTAGGTGCACCAGGGGCCCCCTCTGAAATTGGACCGGTTTACGAAGACCATTCCGTCCCAACACACAGCGGACATTCCCGCGGTCGCCTTTGTGCATTGCTCTTTGGCGGGTTGCGCTCCTTCGGTTGCGGCAATGTCCTGGCCCGGGCAGTCGCCAAAACCCACCTGTTCAAGCTGCCAGCCCGAGGATGTGGGCGGGGGTGGCACTAGCTTTCCAGCGGCCACAAACTCCTGCTCCAACTGGAACGTCCGTTCTCCGCTTATGATCGCCCGCCTTTCAGCTGAAACGAGGCGATCTTCCCACTCAATAGTTGTTCTATCACCTTCCTTAGTAATCCGTTTGATGTTGCCAATCCTATCAACGATGACGGGCACAATTGACAAGACGACAGTGGGTACGGATGCGAGGATCGCGAAGGTCCAGAATGCAGCAGCGGGCGCTTCTGCGCGCTGCCAAATCACGGAGCCGACGAAACCGGCCGAGACCACGCAGACAACAACGGCCACCACGTACGCGATAGCGGTCACCACGTACGCGATCGTCTCGTGATCAAGTTTGGTGAAGGCCAACAGGCCGAGCCAGGTCATGTAAATCACGGAGGCGAGGAGCAGAGCCGCTAGCACGTACACCGTCGCCGAAAGCCATTCAGGCGGATTTCTCAGCCACTCGAAATCGACGATCCGCCAGCCGCGAGACTTTTGATCTTGCTTCCCCACGCGAACCTCTCCCCGGTTGACAGGGCGCGATTCTTCACACGACGTATTCTCATGTTGAAATCCCCCCGTGGACCAATCGCTCGTTAGGTGAATGACGTTAACGTACGGGGTCACTGCCCTGCAAGCCGCTCCCGCACTCGCAACACTGTCTTTGCGGACCACGGAGCGCCGGTTGGTGTCGGGACGTCACGTCTGTTGAGTTCATCAGCGGCCTTATGGGCCGATAGACCCGCAAGCTCAGGGGCCTTACTGATATTTGCGCCGTTTGAAGGCCGCGACATCTGAAAAATGTGAAGGCACTGACCCCTTCGAGGCAGTTTCACCGTTGCCCGATGCCAGAACCGAGACCAGAACCGACGACAGCGATGCGGGGCGTTGCGGTCACTCGCCAGAAGCCCAAAATCTATCGTGATAGCTTTGAACATGCCGCGGAAACAGCGTCTCATATGGAGGTGAGCTGACCCCGAGCACCGTAACTTCGAATTCGACCTCGCATCCCAAATCGTATCTGGCAAGAACGACGCCACTGCATTTCAGTTTGACGTTCTCGATAGTCAATATAGACAGCCCCACCCAACGTTGCACGCCGCTATCTTCGACTTCTGGTGGCCTATTTTTTTGCTGAACGCATCAAACTCACTGCCGGGAACGAACCGGCCGAAGGCGACACCCATGGGCGGGTCGCCGTGTTCCAGTTCGGAATGCCCGATCACGACACCACGAGAGACGATTGAAAACGCACAACGCTCCGTTCTGTTACCCTCGCATTATCCAGACCCTGCAGCTGTTGTCGAATGTCCGCTAAGGGCTCTTCGGGTCCGAATGTTCCCAATTACGCGTTTAACGCCCGCCATACGCTCATTCGAGAGATGTTCAGCGCCGCAGCGATCTCTGCCGGCCCCTTACCGCCCTCTCGCATCTTTCGCACCTCATCGACTGGCACGGAGGGCTTACGGCCCTTATACGCCCCTCGCTTCTTCGCGGCGTCGATGCCCACCCTCTGCCGCTCCAGGATGAACCGACGCTCCATCTCGGCAACCATGCCCAGCACGGTTACCAGGATGCGGCCGGTGTCGGTAGACGTGCAGAACTCAGGTTCAAGATCACGCCTCTATGCCCCGCCGTTTGCCTCTCGGATGTATTGAAGACGTCGATCGCCACGGCAACGTGCGCGTCTACTATCGGCCGCACAAGAAATGCAAAAAGGTCCGTCTTCATGGCGTACCATGGACCGAGCCATTCATGGCCGAATACGAAGCAGCGAAGGGCAACACGGCCCCAAAGGAAAAGGCCGGTGTCACGTCCGGCACATGGCGATGGCTATGCGTGCGCTACTTCGCTGAGTGTACCGAGTACAAGCGGCTCGACAAGAGAACTCAGCACGTTCGTCGGCAAATTCTGGAAAGCACCTATGATGAGCCGATAGCGCCCCGCTCCTCGAAATTCTTTCGGGACATGCCGTTGTCCAAGATGACGACGGACGCAGTCGAAACGTTACGGGATCGCAAGCTACAATTCCCGGAAGCGGCCAACGGCCGCGTAAAGGCAATCCGTCAGGTATTCAAATTTGGCGTGAAAAAGAAAGACGCGAGTGGCAGGCCCTATGCCCCGAGCAACCCGGCTCGCGATGTCGAGTATTTCAAGACAGGCTCTACCGGCTTCTACACCTGGACAATAGAGGATGTGCAGCAATTCGAGGCAAAACACCCGATTGGCACCAAGGCTCGACTTGCGCTCGCGCTGTTGATGTTTACCGGGCAGCGGCGCTCAGACATCATCCGATTTGGCAAGCAGCATGTGAAGGGCGGTAAGTTAACATTCACGCAATGGAAGGGTCGCAACCGCAAACCAAAGCGGCTACAGCTGCCAATCTTACCAGCCCTGCAACGCATCATTGATGCTTCGCCCTGTGGTGACATGACGTTCCTGGTCAATGACCTTGGCAACTGCGCACCAGCTGATGGCTATCTTCGGCTGGGATACGCTCAAGCAAGCGGAGGTTTACACGAAGGCCGCGGACCAGAAACGCCTCGCAGAAAGTTCGATGCACCTGATCGAAGCGCCAGAACAAAACAGCACTGAAGTGGGTCTCACTTTTGGGGCGAGTGGGACCTTTTCGCAGAAAACCGAATGATTTCAAGACTGTTTTTAGGTGGTGGTGCCCAGGGGCGGAATCGAATTATCATATATGCTATTGATTTAGCGTCATTTTTAAAATGACGATTTTCTCGTGTACCCATCAATGTACCCGGCATTTACGGGGCGAGGTGCCGGTGAACGCGACGTTGCGCGTCGTTTGGAAACGCCGCGGTCACTTGGTCGGCGCATCCGGATGCAGCGCAAAAAAACCTAGCAGCGCGGTCATCGCCGGCTGACCAAACGCGAGGGGGAGGAGCCCGGCGGTCAAGACAACTGACAGGCGCTGACTGTGGAGCTATTCCGCCGCCACGCAGCCATAGTTGGCCGCGTCAGCGAGATCACCCCCCGAGGGGCCGACATAGCGCACTTCTTGCGGATAGGGGCAAAGCGGCCGGCTGCGCGCCGCGGGCGGCGAGGAGAAGTTCGCTCCCGAGGCGATGATGCGGTCCGGTGCGGTACCCTGTTCGACCCATGACACCAACGGTGTCAGGATGTCGAATTGATCGGTCCCCGGTCCGCCGCGACAGTGGCCCATGTTCGGAATGAGGTAAAGCCGGGCGAATTTCTCGATTTCCGCGGCGCCCCCGTTCTTGGCCGTGAGCGCGTCAAAATACGCGATCGTGCCCTCAACCGGGGGGAGGGGATCGCTTGCGCCGTGGAACCAGATGATCTTGCCGCCGCGATCCCTGAATTTGGAAATGTCCGTGGAAATCGAATAGGATACGCGCGGCGTGTTGTTGTTCAATCGGCCCATATCCTTGTCAAAGTCGAAATTCAGCGGATTGAAGCCGGGATCCGGCGGGCTCAGCCAGCTATATGAGAAGCTCCTCAGCCCTAACCTATAATCTACGGGCGCCGTCGTCGGCGTGCCGATTTTTCCCGCTGGAATGCCAGTTGGGGCCATGAAGCCGCCATCATAAGCGTAGCCGAAGACCGTATTGTCGGCGAAGTCGCGCACGGCGGCGCCGGCCGGCGCCTTGATCCGCTCGCCGATCGAATTGCGCGGGCCCTGATGAATGATCTTGACGGCGTTGATCTGCGCCGGGCTGAGGCAGGTCGAAGTTTTCGCGGCCGTGCATTGCAACGTTTGCCCGGTGCCCGGAAACACGAAGGTGGCCGGATCGAATCTCGCCTGACACGTCCGCAAATTGTCGATCACGCCATCGACGCGTCCGTCGAGAGCGTCGCAGGCCGCAAGAAGCGCGCTGGTAAACAGCTTCTGATCGGCTTCCGGGAACGCTGGATACAGGATCGGGCTGCCATCGGGGAGTTTTTGTATCGGCGCCGGCGTAATGGCCCGGATCGCCTTGTCGGCCCAAAGCCCGCTGAGGCCGACAGCTTCGCTATCATAGACTGGGGCGCCGGCAACGATCCCATCATAATAGTCAGGAAAGTTCTGCGACATCACCATGCCTTGCCGGCCGCCGGTGGAGCAGCCGACGAAATAGGAGCGGTTTGCCTTGCGGCCGTAAAAGGCGTCGATGAGATGCTTGGCGGTTTGCGTCGTGACATCGATCGAACCATACGCCTGGTCCACCGCCGCCTGCGGATCTAGGAAGAACTGGCTGGGGTGGGGAAGGTCCTTGTTCTGATGCCCGCCGTCCTGGCTCGCGACCGCCCAGCCATGGGCGAGCGTAGGCGACAACGTCCCAGCAATACCGACGGCCGGCGGCAATGCGCCCTCGGTCCCCCCGCCGCCCTGGAACATGAAGCGCCCGTTCCAATCGGCGGATGCCGGCAGGCGCACCTCGAAGCTGTCGCCGTATGGGTATCCGTCAACACCTACGCGCTTGTTAATGACGCCCTGCACTTGGCAATGATCGGGAAGAGCGACGCCATTCGCCGAGGCGCTGCCGCGCGCGTTGAATTTCGCGAGTGTGATCTGGGTCGCTGCCAGCGGGAAATTGGAGAGAGTTGCGAGCTTCGCACACGCCCCCGCGGCATCTGCTGGGCTTTGGGCGAAGGCAGGCTGCGTGCCAAGAGCTGCCACGGCAACGGCGACCATGGACGCACTAAACAGCAAGTGCAGGAGTAATGAATTCGGGCGTTGTCGCGGATGCCGGCTGGTCATATGGCCTTCTCCCCTGCTGCGATCGTCTCGGATCGAGGGTGGATTATAACGCCGCATTCGATCAACGCATCTGCGTGGATCGTTGGCCGGACACCCTGCGGGCTTCGATCCGATACCGAGGGCTGCTTCACGCGCAACTGCGCGCCATCTCGCGGCAGCCATCGGACTTGCGCTCGTCGAGAACGGATGGCGCGTGCTGTTCATGCGCACCGGCGAAATCGTCCAGCGTCTGCAGATCGCACGCTGCGAACTCGGCCTCGAAAGCGCGATCGCCAAGCGCGACTACATCGCATATGTACCGCATTGTCGAATGCGTGCTTTTCACCGGGACCTGAACCGCGGAGGACATTATAGCCAGCGGTCACGTGAACCGCGCACTAAGAGACCGAACACATGGCTGCTCCGACCACTGCTGCACGGGTGAAAAGCTCTTGCCAACCCAGAGCGTCCACACAAGCTGCCGAATTCGGTGCTTAACAAACCCATTGATCCGCTGGCATCCCCTCCCTCATTGGCCTCTCATGCGCTGGTGTCTTTGACGAGCGACATTCGCCTACGTTATCTTTGAGGCGAAGCGATAATGGTGCATAGCCAATAAGCAGCATTGGTACATGCGGCTATGCGGTAGCTGGGAGCAAGTCATGCGGCTTTCGCAGTGTTTGAGTTTGGCATTCATGACTCTGGCGGCGGCGTCCGAACCGGCATTGTCGCAACCGCCGGATACAGTGACGTGCCCTGAAACGATCGCGCCCATCGCTGCCTGCTATACGACAAAGCTCGACACCGGGGCGTATCTCCTTGCTGCTGTTCCACGGAACTGGAACGGAAACTTGATTGTCTTCGCGCATGGCGGGCCGGGTCCCATTCAACCGAGCGCGAGCTATGGCATGGGGAGTCTCCGCAGATATGGCCTGGAGGTGAGGCTCGGCTACGCCTGGATTGCTTCGACTTATCGGTATCTCGGATTTGGCGTGCAGCAATCCGCCGACGATACCGATCAGGCACGCCAGTATTTCATCAATCGCTTCGGCAAGCCCAAGCGAATTATCATTCACGGAGCTTCCTATGGCGGGCTCGTCGGGCCATGCTGATCGAGAGGTACGGCGCGAACTATGACGGCGCGTTCTTCAACAGTGGAATGCTGGCCGGCGCGGTCGCCGGCTATCAATTCCGTGCCGATTTGCGCGCGGTCTATCAGTATTATTGCAAGAACCTGCCCCGCGCAGGCGAGCCGCAATATCCGATCTGGAGGGGCCTGCCCGCCGAGTCGAGAATGACGCCCGATGAATTGACGGCCCGTATTGACGAATGCACCGGCATCACAAAATCAGCCGCCACACGCACGGAGCTGCAGAAGAAGAATCTCGCCA
>WNGJ01007618.1_pt1 | contig 11528 bp, 13 predicted proteins | sample 5400611 | NCBI WGS metagenome assembly WNGJ01 (sample SAMN13153375, study PRJNA577476) | soil metagenome | isolation source: 40 cm soil or saprolite under Garry oak tree replicate 1 | place: USA:California | collected 2016-06-15 | reverse complement strand
CATCTGCTGGGCCGCTTGCGCAGTGCCGCTCACCAGGCCGATCACGATGAAGATCCATTCAAAGGCAAAGCCGAACACCACGCACAACCCGAACGCGGCTAGGGCTCCGGAAACGGAGCCATGCAGCCGGAACCCGACGGCGAATCCGAAGACCGCGGCAATCGCGAGCCCCCAGACAAGCAGGGCTGTGTCGGCGAGACTGCGCCCGATCAGCACCGCCGCGCGCGGAATAGGCAGGGACCGGAGCCGGTCGATGAAGCCGTGCTCGATGTCCTCGGCCACCCCGACCGCAGCCCCCATACCCGCCCACAAGACGGTGGTGGCGATGAAGCCGGGCACCAGGAAGTTAATGTACGACAGGGATCCTCCGGTTCTGATGGCGCCGCCGAATGCGAACCTGAACATGAGCAGGAACAACGCGCTCTGGATCGCGGTGAAGGCGATGAGCTGCGGGGTGCGGGCGAACTTGCGCACCATTCGCCCCGCCACGAGGAAGGAGCTGACCCACAACCTGGCCCCGGTGTTGACTGCGGCCCTGGGCACGTTCGGGGATAGCGCGACCGTGTCAGCCATGATGATGCCTCCCTGTCTGCCGCCGGATCAGGCGCCGGCGGGCTGTTCGGGTGAGTCAGTGGTCTGTGCGGGCTTCCCGGTGAGGGCGAGGAAGACCTCATCGAGGGTGGGCCGGCGCAACGAGATGTCCTCGACGGTGATGCCCTGCTGGTCCAGGACCCGCAGTGCCTCCATCAGGCGGGCGCTCCCGTTGTCCGCCGACACGAAGGCGCGGCGGGTGGGAACGTCAACCCGCGGATCGTATCCGATCTTGGCCAGCACGCTGGAGACCGCCGGGAGGTCATCAGCGTCGTGGACGTGCACCTCGATCATGTCGTCCCCGGCGCGGGTCTTCAGCTCCGCGGGCGTACCGGCGGCGATCACCTTGCCGTGGTCGATGATGACGATGTCTGAGGCGAGCCGGTCGGCCTCGTCGAGGTACTGGGTGGTCAGCAGGATGTCCGTGCCGGTGACGACCAGACCCCGGATCGCATCCCAAAGCTGGATGCGGCCGCCCGGATCCAGACCGGCCGACGGCTCGTCGAGCAGGAGTAGACGAGGGGTTCCGACCAGGCTAATGCCCAAGTCGATGCGGCGGCGCATGCCGCCGGAATAGGTGCGCACCAGGCCGTCGGCGTCGGCGGTGAGCTGCATCTGGTCGAGAACCCTGACCGCCGCATCCTTGGCATCTTTCCTGCTCAGCCCGAAGAGGCGGCCGACCATCTCCAGGTTCTCCCGGCCGGTCATCGCCTCTTCCACGGCCGCGAACTGACCTGCCAGGCCGATCATCTGCCGCGCCTTGGCAGGCTTGCGCAGGACGTCGATACCGTCGACGTGCAGCGTCCCGGCGTCCGGGCGCAGCAAGGTGGCCACCGCCCGCACGAACGTGGTCTTCCCCGCTCCGTTAGGCCCCAGCAACGCCACCACTCGGCCCGGGTTGGCGACGAGGTCCAGCCCGGCCAGCGCCTGGGTCTTGCCATAGCGCTTCATGAGGCCCCGGGCCTGAAGGATCGGTGGCTGCACGATTGTTCCTCCGTGGATTTCCAGGCGTGCTGAACCGGGATACCGGACATCAAGCCGGCCTCACTCACTGTCACATCGGCGGGGTCTGGCCGGTCACTTATATGACCGGCAACGACGAGAGAATGTGACCGATGGACGAACATGACGTGCTCGCGGAACGGTTCGAGGCCCACCGCACCCGGCTGCGCGCGGTCGCCTACCAGACGCTCGGCTCGGCCAGCGAGGCCGACGACGCCGTTCAGGAAGCCTGGCTGCGGCTGAGCCGCTGCGACCCCGATAACATCGAGAATCTCGGCGGATGGCTGACGACGGTCGTCGCCCGGGTGTGCCTGAACATGCTGCAATCACGCCGGGAACAGCCAGCCGGGATACACCTGCCCGGGTCAGTCATCAGCGACGCGGACGGCATCGACCCCGAACAGGAAGCGCTGCTCGCCGACTCCATCGGTCCCGCGCTCCTGGTGATCCTGCACACGCTGCCTCCCGCCGGGCGGCTCGCATTCGTCCTGCACGACATGTTCGCCGTCCCGTTCGACGACATCGCGCCCATCGTCGGGCGCTCGCCCGCCGCGGCCCGCCAGCTGGCCAGCCGCGCCCGCCGGCGGGTCCAGGGCGCGGCTCCGGTCCTCGACACCGACCTGACCCGGCAGCGAGCCATCGTCGACGCCTTCCTCACCGCCGCCCGCAACGGCGACTTCGACGCGCTGCTGGAGGCCCTCGACCCAGACGTCGTGGTGCGCTCCAACGGCGCCGAGGCGCTCCGCGGTGCCGCGGCGGTGGCCGCACGCGCGATCACCGGTCTGCGATCCGCCCAGGTCACCTTGCCCGCCTTGATCAACGGAGCCGTCGGCATCGTCAACGCCGCAGAGGCGAGGCCGATCTCACTCCAGGCGTTCACGATCACCGACGCAAAGATCATCGCGATCGACCTCATCGACGACCCCGGCCGCATCGCCGAAGCCGACCTGGCCATCCTCGGCCGCTGACGCTGCCTGTGCCGAAAATCTCATCCGCCCAGGTCGGAGGAGCTATTCGGTTTCGGCAGAGGCCGCTTAAGCTGGTTGCCCTCCGGAGGTCTGCTCGCTGCGGCATGATGATCGGCTGTGCTGCTTCGACCGCCTACGGGTGCGAGAAGATCTTCACCGACACTGCCTCCGGCAAGAACGCCGCCCGCCTCGAGCTCGACAGGGCGCTGGCCTACCTGCGCGCGGGCGACGCGCTGGTCATCACCCGGCTGTCCCGCGCGATGCGCTGGCTGAAGCACCTGCTGGCGCTCGCCGACGAGCTGCGCGAGCGCGGCGCCGGCCTGGTCGTCCTGAAGCAGCAGATCGACACCACCACGCCGACCGGGCGGCTGGCCTTCCACATCCTCGGCGCGATCGATGAGTTCCAGCGCGAGCTGATCATCGAGGGCACCCGCGAGGGCCTCGACGCCGCCCGGGCCCGCGGCCGCACCGGCGGCCGCAAGCCCAAGCTGAACGCCCGGCAGGCCGCCACCGTCCGCCGCATGTACGAAGCGACTGGCCCGGACGGGAAGAGGCAGCACACCGTCGCCGAGATCGCCCAGACCGTCGGCGTGCACCGCACCACCGTCTACGACTACCTCAGAAAAGAGAGCTGACATGGCCGACAGCCCGCAGGACCCGCCCCGCCACGTCGGCCACGTCGTCCGCCGCGTGCTGCTCCGCCGGAACATCGCCATCGACGCGGAGACCGCGCAGCTCGTCGCCGCCGCCGTCCAGGCGGCGCTCCAAGCCGGTGTGTCCTCCCGGCCGCCGCGCCGAAGGCCGCGTGTTCCTCCCGCCGACTGCGAGCGGCTGTTCTGATATGGCAGCGGCTACCTAGCTCGTTTGGGGCTGGTGACACATCCGTCAACTTGCTCACAGGCTACTTTGCGGCCCGCCGTAGCTATAGGGGTTCCGGGCCGACAGGGGGAATGCCGATGACGGCGCGGCGCGGGCGCGAGCCGGAAATCGGCGGTCAGCAGCCCGGTCCGGGTTAGCGGGTTGATGCCAGGCCTGATGGCAGCCGCTCCATTCCGTATAGAAACGATAATGGAGCGTGGCTGAATGCGGCTGAAGATCACGCCCTGGGCTCTGGCTACGCCTGGCCCGTCCGCCGGGCTGGACGTTGAGATGACGCCGTGCATGGCGCTGGAGGACGTGTGGATCTGAAGCTGGGTCACTACGACAAGGACGGCATTGAGGTCGTCGACGTCGAGGGCGAGATCGATATCTATACCGCGCCGCGGCTGCGTAAGCTGCTCATCGATCTGGTCAGCAAGACCAGCTACCAGCTCGTCGTCAACTTGGACAAGGTCGGGTTCCTCGACTCCACCGGCCTCGGGGTGCTGGTCGGGGGCCTGAGGCGGGTGCGGGTGCACGACGGCTCGCTGGATCTGGTCTGCACGCGGGAGCGGATACTGAGGATCTTCCGGGTCACCGGGCTGACGGAGGTCTTCGGCATCTACGAGACCGTGGACCAGGCCATCGCGGCCAGGAAGGGGCACCGGTAAGGAACGTGTCACCGGACGAAGTAGCCGAGGGCTCCGGGGCTATCGGCTTGGGACGGTCACACTCCGGACTGCAGAGAAATGGTCCCCGGCCCGGTTGCTGGACACGCCGACTTTGCAACACCTTTTCCGACAGTCACCGGGCGGTCCTGCGCCCGATCCGGGCCGCCGCTGGTGATCATGTTGTTAATCGTTCGTTTTACGGACAGGAGCCTCGTCGGGCATTCCGCTGCCAGACGATGACGTCAATCGCGCACCCTTGTCGAGCACCTGGTGTTGCGGGACGATTTGCGGAACGGGCAACGCAGGTTCCGGTCGCCCGCGTCTGCGGCCTGGCGGGCTGTTCCAGATCCAAGGTTGCGGAACGGTGCTGTATCAGCGGCCACAGTACGAGTCTCTGGGAGAGCAGACGCACTACCGCTGGCTTAGGGGACTGCGTTCACCAGGCCGCGCGGCACCGCGGGGCAGTGCTCCGGCGTGTCCGGCAGCGATTCCTTGCGGACATCCGCCCCGGCGAACGTCGGGACAATGCTGAACAGGTCAAATGCTGATGTTTGCTGTCAGGCTGTGGCAATGAGCAGGCGAACTCGCCGCTTGTGGCCGTTTGCCGTGGCCGCAGTAATCACGGTGGTCACCGTGGCAGGCCTGATTGCGGTGTGGCGGTCTCGTAATCGCGCGGACCTGGAAGGCTTCGCAGGGCTCGCCATATCGGTCGCTGGTATCGCCGCAGGCTGGATCGCCTGGGTATGGCGGCAGAACAGCAGCCACGGCAGCGAGGTTGTTTCCGGGCAAGAACTCGGGAAGTTCACGGACCTGCTGGCCGGGGCAGTCGACCAGGAATGGACCCGCGCGGCTGGCGAGCGGGGGCTGCTGGAGCCGGAACCCATTCCGGTGCGGTGGCAGCGGCCGGCCACGCCGTTCGCCGGGCCGGTGGCGGCTGCGGTGGCCTCTACGCGGTTTGCGCCGTTGCCTGGGCTGGCCGCAGCCGGTGAGCAGCGGCTGCGGGCGGGCCAGGTCAGCGAGCTGCATAAGGTGTACGGGGGGCTGGGGTCGGGGCGGCTGGTGATCGCCGGCGGCCCGGGAGCGGGCAAGAGCGGCGCGGCCGTGCTGCTGATCCTGGCCGCCCTGCGCCACCGGCGGAGCGTCCCCGAGGAGGTCCGGGCCAAGGTGCCGGTGCTGGTGATGTTCACCTTGCACGGGTGGGACCCTGGCACGCAGCGAGCCCGGGACTGGCTGGCTGAGCGCCTGTGCCGGACCTACCCGCTGTTCGCGGGCGAGCAGGGGGCGGGGGCAGCGCGGGGCATGCTCGATGAGGGCCGGATCGCGGTGATCCTGGACGGGCTGGATGAAATCCCCGAGGACCTGCGGCCCGGCGTGCTGCGGGCACTGAGCCAGCAGGCAACCTTCCGGCTGGTCCTGTTGACCCGCAGCGCCGAGATGGCCGATGCCGCGGCCCGGGCCGTGCTGCAGGGCGCGGCGGCCATCGAGCTGCAGGACATCGACCCCGGCGCCGCCGTCGGCTACCTCATCCGCACGCAGCTCGACCCGCTGCCGCGAGGCTGGCAGGAGCTGACCGGCCGGTTGCGCGGGGAACCAGGCGGCTCGCTGGCGCGGGCGCTGAGCAGCCCGCTGATGCTGACCCTGGTCCGCGACACCTACCGCGCCGGCGACGATGTCGGTGAGCTCCTGGGCTTGCGTGATGCCGCGGGGCATCCCGCATCCAGCGAGGACATCGCCGGTCATCTGCTGGACCGGGTGCTGCCCGCCGCCTACACCGCGCAGCCCGGGGAACCACCACCCCGTTACGACCTGCCGGCTGCGGAACGCGCGCTGCGGCGCATCGCTGCGCGGATGAACAACGACGGCACCCGCGACCTGCAATGGTGGCGCGTTCCTGCCTGGGCTCATGCTGCGCCTCGCATCATCGCGACCTGGCTCGGCGCTGTGATCGTGGCTGGGCTCGTGGGCGGGCTCGTGGGCGGGCTCGCGAACATGATCGCCTTCGGCCTCGTGGGCGGGCTCGCGAACGTGATCACGAACGTGATCAGGTTCGGAATCGTGACTGCGCTCGTAGGCGGGCTCGTGGGCGGGCTGGCCTTCGGGCGCGGAAACAAGGCCCCCAAACGGATAGCGCCCGTGCAGTGGCGGCAACTGTTCCGACGCAGGCCGCTGGTGGTGGGCCTCCTAGCCGGGCTCCTAGCCGGGCTCGCGTTCAGGCCCTTGTTCGGGCCCCCGGCGGTGCTCGCGCCCGGGCTCGTGGCCGGGCTTCTGGCCTGGCTTGGGGCCGGGCTCGTCGCCGGCATGTCCCGGCCGGGAGCTGACAACACCAGTCCCCTCAGTCCGCTTTCCTCATGGCGCAGCGATCGAGCGTTCGGGCTCGCGGTCGGGCTTACGGTCGGGTTCGGGGCCGGGCTCACAGTCGGGCTTACAGTCGGGTTCTGGGGCGAGCTCACGGTCGGGCTCGCATTCGGCGTGTCGGCCGGACTCGTGGGCGGGCTCGTGTATCCCCAGTCGTGGTCATCCTCCCTCGCGTTCGCGCAGCTCGCTGGATCCGACCGGACTCCGGTTCGCCTCATGCGGTTCCTCGAAGACGCCCGCAGCCGCGGCGTCCTGCGCACCGTCGGGCCCGTCTACCAGTTCCGCCATGCCCGCCTGCAAGACCGCCTGGCCGCCCAGGAACTGGCAACTGCACAGGATCCCGGCGAGCCCCGCCCGGCGGCAGGAGACGCCGCAACGCCCACAGCGGAAACACCGCCCGCAAGCGCCAGGTAGTAGCGAGGATCCCTTGCTACTTACCGCCGAAGGTCACATCACAGGACGGCATCGGTTTATCACGGAGAATAGATAATTCTCAATGATAGAGTGAGTCAAGACGCTCCTACAGCGCCGGCGGCAGGCCTCCGAACCCGCTGGCAGCAGTGGGCAGCGCTCCTCCTGGCGCGCCGCGCCGGGCGGACGGGATAGGGTCGGCGAGAACTGATTCTCTGTGATAAGCGCGGACGGGAGGCGCGATGGCCGGGACCGTGACGGCGATCACCGGCGGGGAGCGGACCCTCCGCGCCGCGGTCGATGCGTTCCTCGCCCAGCCCCGGCCGGCTACCACGGCCCGCCCCTCCACCCGCACCCTGGAGCGGCTGGCCCGCGAACTCGGCCGGGACCGCCCCCTAGCCGACGTCACCGACGAGGAACTTGCCGATGCAGCCAGCCGACTGTGGGGCGGCCTCGCGCCGCGCACCTGGAACCGGCACGTCGCTACCGTCGGCTCGTTCCTGGCGTGGTGCCGTCGGCACGGCTGGTCCGCCCGGAACCTGCAGCTGCGCGCCGATCGCCGCGCCGCAGCCGAGGACGACACCAGGGCGATCCCGCTGCCCGAGCTGGAACGGCTGTGGTCCCGGACCGACATCCCGTTGCGGGAGCGGGCGCTGTGGCGGCTGCTGTACGACTCGGCCGCCCGCGCCGACGAGGCCCTCGGCCTGGACGTCGGCGACATCGACCTGGCCAACCGCCAGGCCCGCGCCCGCACCAAGGGCGAGCATACCCGGCCGCTGTACTTCCAGACCGCTGCCGCCCGGCTGCTGGCAAAGCTCACCGCGGGTCGCCAGGCCGGCCCGGTGTTCCTCACCGAGCGCCGGGCCGCCGCGCACCGGGTGATGGCCGAAGCCGACCTGGACCCGGCCAGCGGCCGGGCCCGGTTGTCGTATGAGATGGCCGAGCAGCTGTTCAAGCGCTACACCGGCGGCAAGACCCTGCACCAGCTGCGCCATTCCCGGCTGACCCACCTCGGCGAGGCGAACGTCAGCGCCCCCCTGCTGATGGCCATCAGCGGCCACAAGCGGCTGGCCACCCTGCAGCGGTACGTCAAGCCCAGCCAGGCCGCCGTCGCCGCGCTGATGGCCGCCAGCGACCCCGACCGCCGCGGCCGCTGACCGGGACCCTGCCCGGCCCGCATCCGGTGCGGACGCGGAAGGGGGATGCCAACCGGGCGGTTGACCTGCCACTGGTTGCTGGTGCTGGACAGCGCCGCGGTGGCGTCGCTGACGTCCTCGCCCCTGACCTTGGCCACGTCGAGCAGGTACTTCTCGCCCGTGGTGGTGTTGCACGAGACGATCTGCGCGTTCAGGTTGTCCCGTTGGGCAGAATCGGTATACCCGACCTGGTTCTTCCAGGTGGTGCTGAGTATTCCGGGCCTGCAGGTCAGCTTGTTGAACAGCGCGAGCACGGCCGGGTTGATCTTCTTGTCGCTGTTGCTTGTGTCGCCGTACACGGTGCTGCTCGGGGACGCACTAGCGCTCGCGGCGGGGACGATCTTGGCGGAGGTCTTCGCGGTCCCGCTGGCGCTCGGCGACGGCGAGGGGCTCGCCTAGCCGAGGGGCTCGCGCTCGTCCCGGCCGACGCGGACGGCGTGGCGGCGCCTGGCGGGCTGGTAGAGGAGCACCTGCCGGAAGTTCAGCACGCCGCCGCGCTGCTAGGTCACAGCGTCACCTCCCGCTCTGCTGGGCGCGCGAAAGCCCGAGGCTAGAGGCGAAGCGGGCGGGATCGGGGCGGCCACCAGGGTCGGGTCGGTCTTCCAGCCGACGCCGGGGACGTCGATGTACAGCTCGATCTCGTTCCCGTCCGGGTCGAGGATGTAGAGGCTGTGGGTCACGGTGTGGTCGGACGCGCCGGTGATCGTCACGCCGGCCTCGGTGATATGGGCCAGTGTCTCGCGCAGCTCGTCGTCGCTGTCGCCGACTTTCAGCCCGAAGTGGTACATCCCGACCCGGCGGCCGGCCGGAATCGGCTCTGCGTTCTCGCCTACCTCGATGAGCAGCAGCTCGTGGTGTGTCCGGCCGGCCGAGAACGCCGCAGCCGGGATGCGGCTCGAAGCCGGCGCCGGCGCTGTCGGGTCGGGCAGGATCTGGCGCCAGCACAGCACGTCCCGATAGAAGGCGGCCGACCGGTCGACGTCCCTTACGTACAGGACGAGATGTCCGAGCTCCTTGATCTCCATGTCAAGCCTCCAGATAGTCCGAGGGGTCTAGCGATCCGTTTACCAGCGGATTGGGAGAAGCGGGCGCACCGTGCGCTGACGTCCGTGGTGGCCGGGGATCCGCCCTGCGAAGCTGTCGCGCTCGTGTCCGACCTGGTGGCGGATGCTCCCAGGACGTTCGGACAAGGGCACCTTCGCTGCCCGTGCTGGAAATATCTGCGGCCCTGTCCGGCGGACTCCGGTTGGTACCCGCGCCATTTCGCTGTGGGCGGGTAGCAGCGGTGTCGCCGACCGGTTCGCTGTTCGTCCGCGCGGGTGTTCCGGTCAGCCCCCGATGCCGCTGCGCGCGGCGCCGTCCCGGCGGGAAAATAGCCGGCGGTACCGCCCGTGACGTCGTTTTCCCTGTGGCCGCTGCATGAGGCCGCCGGTCAGCCTGACGCCGGGAGCCGGATACCCATGGGGCCGTGAACTGTCGCTTCGAGCACGCGGGCTAGTTTCTGCCGCACGCCCCCGGCTCCCCGGGCGGTACCGCTCTCGCAGGCTAGCGCCCTGGTGCGCTGACGTCCAGGAAGGCAGGGAGATGGAAGAGGTGACCGGCGAGCCGCTGTACCGGGACCGGGTATGCGGCACCGGCATCGGCAAGGCCGAGCTGTACGCGACGATCCGGGTACCGTCGGACAGCAACCCGGCGCGGCGGGCGTCCGAGACGCGCCGCTTCGCTGCGACCAGGTGAGTTCACCGACGGTGGCAGTCCATTCGCCGTCGGCGACCTTGATCGGGTGCGCAGTGACCTTGAGGCCGGGATACTGCCGTGACGCTGCGCAGGACCGCCTCGTGTGCGGCGTAGCCGTCGGTCACCTTACCGTTCCACTCGACGTAGACGTCGTCGGTGTGCATCTCTCGCAGGATGGCCCAGTCCGGGCCGTTCCAGCCGTCGAAATCGGCCTGGTCGAGCAGCGCGAGGTTCTGCTCTTCTGGTGTGGCAGCCATGGATTGTCCTCCTTCGGTGGTTGCTCGGGCCAGGCGGCGTGGGTCAGTTGCCGACCTGGACGACGATCTTGCCGCGGGCCTGGCCGCTGGCGAGGGTGGCCAGCCCGTCGGCGGCATTAGCCAGCGGCAGGATGGTTTCGACATCGACCTTGAGCGTGCCGTCCAGGACCTGGCCGGCCAGGGCGGAGATGACGTCGCGGGTGGGCATGGCCATGATGTTGGTGCCGGTCAGGCCGTCGGCGGCGAGGGCCTCGTCGCTGGCGGCGCCGAGTGAGCTGGCCACCTTGCCGCCCTTGCGCAGCGCGGTGAGCGGCAGGTCGTCGGGGGCGTAGGAGACCAGGTCGATCAGCGCGTCGATGCCGTCGGGGTAGGCGGCGCGGACCTGGTCGGCGACGGGCGCGGTGGTGTAGTCCAGGACGGTGGCCGCGCCCAGCGCCTTGAGCCTCTCGGTGTCGGCGGGCGTTCCGGTGGCCAGCACGGTGGCTCCCTTGGCGGCGAGCAGCTGGATGGCGTAGGAGCCGACGCCGCCGGCGGCGCCCACAAGCAGGACGACCCGTCCTGGCTGGGGGTCGACCGCGTCGACGGCGGCGGAGGCGGCAGCCCCCGCTAGGGGCAGGGCGGCGGCGGTGACCCAGTCGAGGCCGGCGGGCTTGGCGGCGGTGCCGGCGGCGGGCAGCAGCGCGTACTCGGCCAGGGTGCCGGCCTGGATCGGCGGGCCGAGCAGGACGTGGCCGAACACCTCCTCGCCCGCCGTGATGCCGGTGACCCCGGGCCCGGCCGCCGCCACGACGCCGGCCGCGTCGCGGCCGAGCACCAGCGGGTAGGCGTGCTCCATCATCTCGGCCATCATCCCGGCGGCGATGCCGTTGTCGATGGCGTTCAGGCCGGCGGCCTTCACCCGGATCAGGACCTGCCCCTCGCCCGGCTCGGGGACCGGCAGGTCCGACAGCTGGGGCCGCTCGCCGGCGGCCGGGACGTGCAGTGCGCGCATGATCTCCTCCGATAAAAGTCGTGCGGGATGAGCAGGAGCCCGGCGGGAGCCTCCGCAGGCGATGCCCGCCCGTCCCCGCAGGCCCAATAACTTCAAGCTTTAAGTGAACCATAGCAGGCATGACTTCAATCTGCAAGTGATATGTGGCTTGGCTTACTTCAGGCTTGAAGTTATGATCGGAGCATGGAGGATCCGCACGAGCCGCGCTGGCTCGACGCCGAGGAGCAGCACGCCTGGCTCGCGTTCGCGAGCACGCTGGTCCGGCTACCCGCCGCCCTGGACGCGCAAATGCAGCGCGACGCGGGCATCAGCCACTACGAGTACTTCGTGCTGGCCGGACTGTCCATGGCAGCAGGCCGCACACGGCGGATGAGCGACCTGGCCGAATTCACCCAGGGCACCCTGCCCCGGCTGTCCAACGTCGTCGCCCGGCTGGAAAAACGCGGCTGGGTGCGCCGCACCCCGGACCCCGCTGATGGCCGCTACACCCT
>WNGJ01014483.1_pt1 | contig 11529 bp, 11 predicted proteins | sample 5400611 | NCBI WGS metagenome assembly WNGJ01 (sample SAMN13153375, study PRJNA577476) | soil metagenome | isolation source: 40 cm soil or saprolite under Garry oak tree replicate 1 | place: USA:California | collected 2016-06-15 | reverse complement strand
TGGCAGCACCGGATCACTCCGGCCTGGCGCCGGATGGCGGGCGGCTGTCATCTGGACCGCAAGATGGATGATCTGATCCGTCAGGCCGGCTTCGATCTGACGAACCTGCACGAGGAATACGCGCCGGGCCCGCGCGCCATGTCCTACATGTATCAGGGGTGCGCCTGCCGTGACCATTCCCGGGGCATAGGCCCCGCCGACTAGCGCGCACGCTTCCGTTGGCGGCTATTCACGTCGGCTTTGACCTCGGTGCCGCACGTTTCAGACTTCGTGACCCTTCTGCTATAGTCCCGCGCTTCATACCTCCCTTGGACCTCCCTTGGACAAGCCATGTCCGCCCAACCCTCGAGGAGGCACAGCAGTCGCTTGTTCGAGGCGACGTCGCCCCGAGAGGCGATGATTTTTTTGGCCCCCAACCACCGGTGTAACCGAAACCGCTCCAACGGCGAATAGCAAGGGATGACGCCCTGGTGACAACCAGCGAAACGGAACTCAAGACGCTGACGGTCGCGAGCCTTGGTGGCGACGCGGCGGCGTATCGGTCGTTGCTCGACCAGTTAAGCCGTCGGTTGCGGGCCTATTACAAGGGCAAGCTCGCCCGCGTCGGACGGGGCGCGACCGAAGCCGAAGATATGGTGCAGGAAGTGTTGCTGGCCATCCATCTCAAGCGCCACACCTATGACACCGCGGAGCCGCTTACGCCCTGGGTGCACACCATCGCTCGATACAAGCTCATCGACTATCTGCGCCGGACGAGATCGGCTGTAAGCGTCCCGATCGACGAGAACATCAACGTCGCGGCGCAGGACGACAGCGCAGATGCCGAGAGTTCTCACGATATCAAAAAACTTCTGGGGAGGCTGCCGGGAAAAGTTCGGTGCGCCATCGAGTGCGTGAAGCTCGAGGGGCGGAGCGCTGCGGCATCTCGGAATCAGGGGTCAAGATCAACATTCACCGCGGGTTGCGCGCGCTGGCGGCCTTCATCGCGCAGGAGACCAACAATGAAAACAGATGATCTGGTTGCCATGCTCAGTGCAAACGTCGAGCCGATCGAACGCGGCCTTGTGGCGCGGACGATTTCCATCGCCGTTACTGCAGGAGCGGTTATCGCGCTTGGCCTCATGCTCGTCGGACTGGGTGTCCGGACAGACCTTACGACAACCCGCGCCGCTATCTTTCTGCTATTGAAAATTGTGTTCGCGCTCGCGGTCGTCGGCGTGGCGCTGCGCTATCTCACAAGGCTCGCCCGTCCCGGCGCGCAACAGGGAATATCGCCGTTCACGATTGCGGTGCCGTTTGCGGCAATCGCGCTGCTCGGCGCAATCAGCATGGGCGGCGCGCCAAGCGCACACTGGAACAGGATGATCCTCGGCGATCAATGGCTTGAATGCCTACTCTCGATTCCAATCATTGCCATTGTGCCTTTCGCGGTTACCATTTGGGCGGTGCGAAGAGCCGCGCCTACGAATCTTGTTCGCACCGGTGCTGTTGCCGGTCTCATTGCAGGTGGCGTAAGCGCAATTGCCTACGCTCTGCATTGCACAGACGATTCATTGCCGTTCGTTGCGGTCTGGTATGGCGGCACAATAGTGCTGTGCACCTTAGCAGGTGCAGCATTGGGACCACGGCTATTGCGTTGGTAGTTGGTAAGAGACCTGTCCGGTAGTTTCACGTCGGCGTGAGCTTGTAACCGCCAGACGACCCGCTCCGAATTCATCATTAGAAGCGCACGACGCGCTTCCAACAATGATGGAGCCGGGACAATGTTGACGAAACCTCTTCTTACGATTTCACTTTTGTTGCCGCTGGTAGCGGCATCCGCGACCGCCCATGCGGGCTCGACGATCACCGACAAGAGCTATTGGCCCAGTGAGGCCCGGCAGACCGGACAAACCAGAACGGTTGGCTCTCAACGTGATCTGAATTCTGCGTTCGCGTACGACCGGGAGGCGTCACGTTCGCAGCCGGCGGGGAATCCGAACGAGGTTGGACCCGCATGGCGTTATCAGGGTGGCCCGAAATCCCGGTAATGTCCGCATCGACAGAACGCAGTTCGCCATTGTTGCGGCGCCAGCGTCGCCGGCCGCGGTGACTCTCTCCGGAGCGTAAGGGGTTGCGGAGACAAGCATCGACCTCCGCAACCTCTTCACATTGGTGGCTCACAAAAAACGGAAGGGGCATTTCCCATGACCTTGATCCAGCACGCAATCACCGGCAGCGTTGTAAAGTCACTGCTCGACACCTTGAGAGCCTATCTCGTTCGATATCGCCTGGCGCTATATTTGCTCTCGGGAGCGGCCGTTGCTTTGGAGGTCGTTTTGAACTGGAACTGGCTAGCGGCCGCCGGGTTAGTTCGCATCGTGGCAGCGCTGCCGTGCGCGTTGATGATGTTCAGTTGCATCAGGCACGGGACTCGCAGGTCGGATGAAGAAGCCGTGTTGCAACATGGGACCGTGCCGTCTCAGTTCTCGGCGTCGTCAGATCCGCAACAGTAGCTGTTGCCGCATCCTGATCGCGGCACCAACGCGCGACCTGACCTTACGAACGTTGCAGGAAACCGAGACTTGAAACCAGCCAAGCGAGGTGAATCATGATGGACAGTATGATGCCCGGAATGATGTGGGCAATGGGGCTTGTCTGGCTGCTGATCATCGTTGTCTTGGTCCTGGCGACGGCAGCGCTGGTCAAATACCTTCGCTCCTAAAGCAAAGATGGCTCAGATGAGCAGGTATGGAATAATTGCGCTTGCGACAATTGCACTCCTTTCCTCAGAAAGGCGACACATCCGAACTGGTTGATTCCCGGCGGCACAATCCTCTGAATGAGCAATGAAGCTCTCGAACGTCTCTTGCGGTGATAGCCGTCCCCACAGCTCGACTGCTTACGTCCTCTTAACCAGATGCCGGATTCGGCCGAGCAGACTGCTTACTGCGTAAACGCAAAGAAAAACTATTCTCTCTATTGCTTGTGATTGCTGGACAGCTGGGGATCGCGGAAGCGGTGGGGATTTACCGATGGTTGCCGAACAGAACAAGGCGCCCAATCCGTCGCCCCAACGCGGCAGCTTTATCGCGGGGATGGGGTGGCGCGCGTTCAAATCGGCCCTCGGCCTCGGTGTCATCATCGTTGCCGGGGTCGGGCCAGTGCAGCGCCTGCTCGAGTTTTCGAGCGTTGAGGCGGTTGTGAACGCTCGTCTGGTTTCGCTGCGCGCGCCAATTGATGGCCGGATCAAGGACGCCGACTCTGCTCCAACGATCGGTGCGGAGGCCCCTAAGGGCAGGCTCATGTTTCGCATCACCAATAGCCGGGCCGATCGGGCTCGGCTGGACGATCTGCAGAGATTGGTCGATCAAGCCGAGGGTGAGCGCCCCGCCATCGCCACACGCCTCTTGCGACTAAAGGAAATCCACCAACAGATTTCGCAGCAGGCGCGCGCATTCCAGACTGGACGAATCCGCGAGCTTGAAGAGCGCATGATGGATCTGAAGGCCCAGGCATCCGCCACCGGGGCTTCCGAGTTCGAAGCTGCATCGACGCTGGCGCGTACCAAAGCCCTGGCAGCATCCGGTTATCAGACAACGGTGGCGGTGGAGAGGGCCGACCGGGATGCGAAGGTCGCAGCCGAAACTCAAAGGTCCCTTAATCACCGGCTGTTTGCCAGTGAGGTCGAGTTGGAGGCCGCTCGGCGCGGCGAATATGTGGGCGACTCTTATAATGATCGTCCGAGTTCGCTCCAGCATGCCGATGAGCTATCGGTGCGCGTTGCCGAGACCGAGGCAGAGCTCAGTTCCCGCGACCAGCGACTTGCGAGGCTTCACGCCGCGCTAGACGCCGAAGCCACCCGATATTCCGAATTGTCCAATGCAGTCCTTTCGTCTCCGACCGATGCCCTGGTTTGGGAGGTCCTCGTCTCTCCCGGAGAAGAGGTGAGAAAAGGTCAGGACCTCTTGCGCCTTCTCGACTGTTCCGGCGCCATCGTTACCGTCACGGTCCGGGAATCCGTGTTCAATCAATTGCGCCTTGGCGACACGGCGCAATTCCGCTTCTCCGGTCAATCGGGCAAATACAACGGTACTATCGTTCGCATGTCCGGGAGCGCGGCGCCTCCAGACAATCTCGCGATTCAACCAACGGGACCTTCCTCCGGAGGATATCGCATAGCTGTGTCAGTACCTGATCTTGCGTCGACACAATGCGGTGTCGGCCGCACCGGGACGGTCGTATTCAACGTCTCCGCCGGCGCTGGTGGACCCTTGCAGTCGCTTCGAGACGCGATGTCCTTCTTTCTGCCTGGCTCTTGATCGTCATGTTCGACGGCCTGCCGGAACCAATCGCACCGGCGTTGATGGCAACCGGCTTTCTTTGCCTGTTTCTGCCTTGGGCCAACCGCGAAAACCCCTGGGTCCGCGGCACCCTCGTCGCGGTGTCCCTGCTCATGACCTGGAATTACCTGCTTTGGCGGATCACTCAAACGCTGCCGCAATTCGGTATTTCTGCGGATTGGCTGTTTGGAATCGGCTTTCTGGGCTCGGAACTCCTGACAGGAATTGGCGGAACGATCACATGGATATTGTTATCGAGGAGCTCCTCGCGATCGGCGACCGTCGACGCCAACATGCCGTGGCTGTTGCAAACCCGGCCCCTCGTGGACGTCCTGATCTGCACCTACAACGAAGATCGGGCAATCCTCGAGCGCACCATTATCGGCGCCATGGGCATGAGCTATCCAAATTTCAGGGTTTGGGTGCTCGACGACGGCCGACGTGATTGGTTGAGCGATCTCTGCGCCCAAAAAGGCTGCAACTATCTCACCCGGCCGGATAATTCCCACGCCAAGGCCGGCAACATCAATCATGCAGCCCGGCACCTCGCGGCGCTGGCGTCGCCGCCGGATTTTATTGCCGTGCTCGACGCGGATTTCGTGCCCTTTTCGAATTTCGTTTCGCGCGCAGTTTGTTTGTTCAAGGACCAGGCCGCCGGTATTGTCCAAACACCACAACATTTCTTCAATCCAGACCCGATCCAGAGCAACCTGGCAATTTCCGAGGTCTTTCCGGACGAGCAGCGATTCTTCTTTGACATCATTATGCCCGCGAAAGACGCCTGGGAGTTAGCCTTCTGCTGCGGCACCTCGTCCATCATCCGGTTCTCCGCGCTGCGCGAGATCGGCGGTTTTCCGACCGATTCCGTCACCGAAGACTTCCTGCTCACCGTTCGTTTCCGGGAACGTGGCTACAAGACCCTATACCTGAACGAAAAGTTGTCGGTTGGCCTCGCACCCGAGGGGATCAACGAATACGCGACGCAGCGCAGCCGCTGGTGCCTGGGTCTCGTGCAAATCTGCCGAGGCCGGTCCGGTCCCTTTCGCATTGGTAACGGCCTCCCGCTTTCGTTCCGGATCAGTCTGATCGAAACCTTCCTTTATTGGGGGCCGAGCTTTCTCTTCCGCATGTTCTGCATGTTGGCCCCCACATTATTTTTCTTGTTCGACATTCGTATGGTGCAGGCCAACCTTTCGGATGCAATCGTGCACTTCGCCCCGATGGTGATCACGCAAGTCGCCGTTACGACCTGGCTAGGCGGCGGCCGCATGCTGCCGTTGATCGCCGACGTCTACCAAATGCTCGTCGCTCCTGAGATCATCGCGGTCGTGGTCTCTACGCTGATACGACCTAGCGGCCACAAGTTCAAAGTCACCGCCAAGGGAATTCATTATGCCGGCTTGAATGTTCACTGGCGGCTGCTCTGCCGATTCCTCGCTTTGGCCTCGATCACGGTGCTCGGCCTTGCCAAGGTTTTCGCTTTCGACAACTCGGACCTGATCGAGGATGGCGGAGCGCTTAACCTGTTCTGGGCCTGGTACAATCTCCTCGTTTTGACGATTTGCTGTCTGGTCTGCGTCGAGCAGCCGCGACGTCGAACCGATGAACGATTCTCCACAAGGGAAAAAGTGCGTATCAAAATCGGAGATGAAACGCGCGTCTATGACGTCAAGGACATTTCCGCCAGCGGAATGCGTTTGGCAGGTGAAATATCGGATCCCGTAGGGTCGTCAGCTACCCTCATCATGGGGCGGATCGAGAGCCCCGCCATCATCGCCCGCAAGGGTGCCAACGAGTTTGCGGTCAGCTTGATTGGTGATGAAGCGCGGGAAGAAATGACCCGGCGTGTCTATTCTGAGCGATATGGCAAGCCGCTCGACAAGATTCATCCAAGCCGCGTTCTCGCTGGCATCCTTTATCGCCTCGTTCGATAAAGGAGCGGTGCCGCCAAACGCTCGTTTCTTTCTCATCATGCTTTGGGCCGCGGCACCGGACAAAATCATATTGCTTCGTCACGCTTCAGGCGCAGCAAGCGCCGAGAAATGAAGGAGATGACTTCCGTTGCTGGGAAGGTTTGCGGCTAGCGGCAACAAGAACCGTTTGTACCCTGCTGGACAGGCGGGCAAGGAACGCTACCATAGGAGCAAAATACGCAGCAGTCGCCCTGCCTCGGCTTTAGCCGCGCACCGCAACCTTTGCAGTCATAAAAGAACTGGCACGCGTCGGTCGGCATGATTTCGACGGCCTGATGGTGGCACTCGGGACATGTCAGCGTGGATTCCAGCTGCATCAGCGGTTCGCTCGCTCGATCTTGAGGACCCAGAGGACTCTCATAGCTTGAGGATATGAGGCAATACCATCTACGTTGTAGCCTGCAAGCGTTTCGAGAGGGAGCGCCAATCATGAGCAACACCGGCCGTCAGACCCATTGGCAGAACGTTTACGCGACAAAGGCCGAGAACGAAGTCAGCTGGTATCAGGAGAATCCAGCCCCCTCGCTCGATCTGATCGCCGCGACCGGCGTAACAAGCGATGCCAGCGTCATCGATGTTGGCGGCGGCGCGTCACGGCTGGTCGATCGTCTCCTCGACAAGAATTTTCGCCGGGTCGCGATACTCGATCTTTCCGCGAAGGCGCTTGAAGAGGCGAAAACGCGGCTCGGGCGCCGCGCAGACACGATCGACTGGATCGTCGCCGATGTCACCACCTGGGAGCCCTCGCGCACCTACGACCTCTGGCACGATCGGGCCGCCTTTCATTTCCTGACAGAGCCGGCCGACCGCGATGCCTATGTCGTTCGCCTGAACAAGGCGGTGCAGCACGGCGGTCACGTGATCATCGCGACGTTCGCGCCCGATGGGCCGGAGAGGTGCAGCGGCCTGCCGATCGTGCGCTACGATCCGGACGCGCTTGCGCGGACGCTTGGACCCGGCTTCGAACTGGTTGAGTCCCGGCGGCACGATCATGTGACCCCGAGCGGCAATACGCAGCGTTTTCAGTTCAGCCGTTTTCTGCGGAATTGATGGGATCGTGGGCGTTGCAGAGCCAACCCACATGACGGACGCAAATCTGCGTCAGTGACTCGCGTGAAGCATCTGCAGCTCGGCAATGCGATTGTCGGCGCGGCGGAGCCGCCGACAAAGCTCGCGGTTGATATTCTGCATCACCATCACATACGCGTAGATGTCGGCCTTGTAGTACGTATAGAGTTTTCGGGCCGTGAGCTCGTACAGCACGGTTGGGCTCTCCGCAACGACAGTGGCTGATCGGTTCTGCATTTCGATGAGCGTCATTTCGCCGAAAAAATCACCAGGCTCGAGACTCGCCATGCGAATTGCGCGCCGCGAGTCCCCGAGCTTGCTCACCACGAGCTCGCCGGAGTGAACAATGAACATTGAGCGCCCCGGTTCTCCTTCCGCTACGACAGTGGCACCGACGTCGAAGCGGCGCTCGACCAGCATTGAGACCAAGAGATCGAGGCTTGCGCCTGAGAGGCCACCGAAGAAAGGCGTGGCGAGAAGGAACGCTTTCAGATCGGGCGAGCTGACAGCCATCGACCTAATATACTCCCGCTCCCGGCGGCGGCAAGCGGGCGAAGCCCGACGGGAAGTATCTGCGATAAATAGTTGCGCGGGGCTGTCGGGCCGCCGATCGAGCAGGCAGACCGGCCTCCAGCCGAACAAGAAGCGTTTTACGGTCCGGCGAATTATCGGCAGCGGCGATCTCTGGGTCACTGAATTCGTACTTACCTATGACGGCGTACCATCTTATGCGGTGAGCATCATGGAATTCCGAAGGACTGGTGGCCAACGAAACGCAATATTTCGCCGATCGGTTTGACCCTGCACCCTCGCGTGCGCATCTTGTTGAGTGAGTAGACGAAACTGGCGCTGAACCTTGATTGGTTGAAGCGCGTTGATCTCGGGATCGTAACTGGTTCCAGAACCCTCTTCCAGGCGCGCCTCCGAGCGCGAGAGGAACAATGCCATGCCGGACAGGATTTCTGCCGAAGACAATCATGCTCGTCGTCGCGTAAACGTCCGTGACAGCGAGATGAGTTACGTCACCGCTGGTAGTGGGGACCCGATCGTTTTTCTGCACGGAAACCCGACCTCATCGTATCTTTGGCGCAACGTCATCCCCCACGTCAGCGACCTTGGCTGGTGCCTCGCGCCTGACCTCGTCGGTATGGGCCAGTCAGGCGCCTCCCCAAGCGGCGCTTACCGCTTTTTGGACCACGCACGTTACCTCGACGCATGGTTTGAGGCGCTGGACTTGCGTCGGAACGTTACCCTTGTGCTGCACGATTGGGGATCCGCCCTCGGCTTTCATTGGGCTTCAAGATATCCCGAACGAGTACGCGCCATCGCTTACATGGAGTCGATGGTCCAGCCACGCGATTGGGAAGACCTTCCCCCCAGCCGGGCGCCGATTTTTCGCGATCTGCGTTCAAAGAAAGGCGAGCGCATGATCCTCGACGAGAATGCCTTCATTGAGGTTCTCTTGCCGAAACTGATCATCCGCGCGCTGACCAGAACCGAGATGGATGCATACCGTCGTCCATTTGTTAAACCGGAGTCGCGCTGGCCGACGCTTGTCTGGCCGCGCGAGCTGCCGATCGGTGGCGAACCCGCCGACGTCGTGAAAATCTTCGAAAACTACAGGCAATGGCTTCTCCGGAGTCCGTTGCCGAAATTATTCATCAACGCCGAGCCCGGGTCGCTGTTGATCGGACGATCACGCGACTTCTGCCGTTCCTGGCGAAACCAACAGGAAGTAACTGTTCGAGGCATCCATTTCATCCAGGAAGACAGTCCTCATGAGATCGGGTCGGCGCTTGCGCGTTTCGTAAGGCAAACAAGGCCGGCATCGGCGATCCCAAGGTAATCCAGGATGTCCGCGTTGACCCTGAACCGACATCGGCCTTAGTGGAGGCGCTGGGTATGCGCGGAGAATTCGACATAGTTCTGTCGGCTTTCGTCGATCAGTTCCAAATACAAGATTAGGGGGCTGCTTTGGTATTCAAGACGTATTGGGTTTACGCTGTCGTACTCTGTTGTTTGGGCTCGCCCGCGCGGTCTGCGGGCATCCAGCTTCTCGATTCCAGCCCCGGCCTGGCAGGCGCGATTTGGTATCCCTGCGCAGGGAAGCCGCAGAGTGTGCCGCTCGGCAGTCTTACGATGCAATTTATCGATTCGCTTCAGGGCGTGAAGGAATGTCCTGTCACGGGCACAAAACTGCCGCTAGTCATCGTCTCGCACGGCCGTGGCGGTTGGTTCGGGGGGCACGATGACGTTGTAGAGGCGTTGGCTGATGCCGGCTTTATCGTGGCCGCCATCAACCATCCCGGCGACAACGGCAGCGATCGATCGCAGAGTGACAGCCTATCCGTACTGGCGTCACGTCCGGCGGATATAATCCGCTTGCTCGATTTCGTGTTGAACGGCTGGCGGGACAGAGCGGCCATCGATCACGCCAAAATCGGCTTCTTCGGCTTCTCCGCCGGTGCCTTTACCGGCCTGGTGCTGGCGGGAGGCAATCCGGATTTCCGCAGGATCGCGCCCTACTGTACGGAGTCGAGAAAATCCCTAGATTGCGAGCAGTTTCGCAGCGGCGACATTCCATCCAACCTGCCGCGCGAGCCTCGAATCCGGGCCGCCGTGCTTGCCGACACTCCATTGAACTATATGTTTACTCGGGAAGGCTTGGCAGAGGTCCAAATCCCCCTGCTGATCTGGCGATCTGAATTGGGAGGCGGAAACGTGGATCCGAAAAACACCGCCATCACCGCCAACAGCCTGCCGGGCAAGCCTGACATTCACACCGTTCCGGCCGGTCACTTTGTCTTCCTGGCACCGTGCTCGCCGCAGTTCGCGGCGAACTTGCCGCGTCTTTGTACCGATCCGCCCGGCTTTGACAGAACGGCCTTTCACCGCGACTTCGACGCCAGCGTCGTTGGGTTCTTTCGCGAACATCTCGTTAGTGATGGCGGAACTCGCTAACTGAAAGCTACGAGTGGCTTGCTCGGAAGTTACGTGCGGACCGAGCATCATTCAGTGGTTTTGCCAGAACGTCCGCACTTGGCACCAAGCCGACATTGGGCGAGAGCGAGGGCCTCGATGACCGTCGCCATAAACCGCGCGGCGGCGTGAGTTGTTAAATCAAGTCAGGCTCTTCTTTCGCAACACCTCCCCCGGGGGAAGCAATTCCGCCGCTCATCTGCTTGGATTGTTCTGTTGCTATGCCAAACTGATTTCGTAGAAATTCGGTTTGCAATTGCATCACTTCGTTTATGTCCTTGGCATTCATTAATTTGCGCGCATGTTCAAAGGCTGCCTTCAGGTTCTTCTCGGTGATCGCAAGTGCCTGTTGTGCTGCGTCACTCGTCGGACTCGGGACCATAGCGACGGATTTGCTTGCCGATTCCATAAATGACGAAATTGCTCTTTCAGCTTGGTCGACGCTCTTTACCGCGAATTCGCGCACTTGTGGGGGCACTTCCATTGTCATTTTTTGGTCTGACATATCGCTCTCCCTTCACGCTCATAACCGCGAACGTACCATGTTAAGGGCTGTGCGTTCTCTCTCAGGGTAATGATCTAATAAATGAGCGATAGTGGCGCGGCGATCAGCAGTGGCGTCTTTTTCGGCGCGATTCGAAAGAGATGACGACTACGACAGCAGCGCTGTCTTGAAGTTGCCTCACGACCAGCCAACTTACCCTTAGTCGATGGGACGCGTAGGACTTATCGACATTACGGTAGGCAACGCGGCGCGCCTCGGCGCATCGCAACGTTCCACCACGCGACGCTGCGCGTCGCACCACATCGCTACGCAACGCGCGAGCCGCTCGGGACATCTCGGCGGCTCTCGCGCGTTTAGCGCGGACGGTCCGCCTCAAGCGCTCAAGCGCCTGTAGGTCCAAGCGCCTTCAGCATTATCGTCATCCCTACGCATAGCGAATTCAATCTAATCTGCAGCCCTCTGTACGGCGTCGCCCTCAAGCGCCATAAGACGCTCGGGAGAGACGTGTGGCGTGCAATTCAGAGAATTTCTGGCTTGGTGTCGGGAAGCCGCCACGTCATTCGTCCTGGGATTGGGACTCTCACTCTCACCGCGCGAGCCAGGAGCAGCACCATGGCGAAAGAAATCCTCACCAAACCCGCCGAAGCCCAGGTCCGATCGGTGATCGACTCTTGGGCGCAGG
>WNGJ01014464.1_pt1 | contig 11530 bp, 12 predicted proteins | sample 5400611 | NCBI WGS metagenome assembly WNGJ01 (sample SAMN13153375, study PRJNA577476) | soil metagenome | isolation source: 40 cm soil or saprolite under Garry oak tree replicate 1 | place: USA:California | collected 2016-06-15 | reverse complement strand
TCTTGCTCCTCATAGCAACATATTGCTGTATTCATCCTACGAAGGTGAGGTTCCGATGCCTAGCGATAACAGTGTGCCTGATGACGTTGCTACACTGAATTATCCCAATAGCCTGGATATGGCTACCCTGGATGGGCAACCATTGACAATGAATACAGCGCAAGTATTACTGCCAGAGCAACATGATCTGAGTAATAGGGCTGTTTATCACTGGGTGACCACGCCTGTATTTACCTTAGATGGTCATATGTTGTTATACGTGGAATTTTCTAGCCAGACCCAGGCTCCCTATGATCGCAGCAGCGCTCTTTTCGAGGCCCAGGTAAGCGGTTCAGGGAAGCACTTGCATGTGAGCAAACCACAGGTAATGGCAGGATCGACGGCCAGACTCCTGGAACTGGGCCCCTGGCTCAATAACCACATTCTGACTTTTTACGCTGATGGTACCCTCTATGCATTGGATATCCAAAGTGGAGCGGTGGCGACCATTGCTCAAACGAAAGCGTATGCTCGTATTATCGCTGTTGTTGGGTTGAGTGGTTCATGAAAACTCGTCTTAGTCGTATCGTCATTTTTCTGTTTTGCCTGTTCTGTATAGCCTATCCTATCACGGTTATAGGTGTTGCCTTTGACGTGCATGCTCCCTTCTCGGTGGCCTGGGCGGCTAGTGCTCTGCTCATTCTTGAAGGAACAATGTTAACCGTCGCGCTGATGGATGAGTATGGACCACCGGGTCTGTTTGCCGCGATCGTCATAGCTCTTTTCTCTTATGGCATAGAGGTTTTAGGCGTTGGGACAGGCTTTCCCTTTGGCTCCTATCGCTTCAGCGGCGTGCTCTGGCCGCGCCTACCGGGCGGAGTGCCACTGGTCGTTATCTTTGTCTGGCTATTGATCATGATCGCCGTACGTGGATTAACCGTCCGTCCACCTTTGTTAATGGGTGGTAGATGGATCATAAGTATTTTAATGGCTGCCCTTACTGCGACATTCTTAGACCTGGAGATTGAGCCGGTAGCGTTCCACGTGGAGCACTATTGGGACTGGCTGGCTCCGGGTCACCTCAGCTATTACGGTGTGCCTCTCATGAATTTTGTGGCCTGGTTTGTTGTGGCGCTGGTTTTATCCCTTCTGGTCAATCGCATTCTCTTACGCGCCATTTCGTTTCAGGACATTAGCTCGTTCTCCTCGCGTTTGCCTCTGAATGTCCCTACCTGGCTGTATTTTGCCAATGTCTTCATGTTTGGGCTGGTTGACCTGACGCATGGCTATTACATTGCGGTGGGCATTGCTGTGTTAGCAGCCATTTTACCGTTTGTAATACCACCACTTCCAGGCATCTCCCCTCTTCCTGTAATAGCAGCGTTTGGAACTGAGCAAGATCAGGTATTCCAGCCGGATAGAAAGCGAGTTGAGCAAGATTGGGTATTCCAGCCGGATAGAAAGCGAGTGAAGAAGACAAAGAAGGCAAGAAGGAAGAGGCGTTAGCCCTTGCATCCGGATTACATTTATTAATATTGTTCACTTTGTGTAAGCAGAGCAGAAATGTTATAGTAACGTAAAAAGCTGATGCTCTAGAAGATTCTTTCACACTTTTTGATGGTAGAGGATGAAAAAGTATGTCAACACCAGCCGGGAAGATCTCCGACAATTCCCAGAGAACAAATGTATTCAGCCCAGGCGAAAAACTCTTCCGCGCCCTTATTGAAAACAGTTCAGATGCCATTGCATTAGTTTCTCATGAGGGACTCTTTACCTATGTCAGTCCATCCGTTCAAAAAATTTTAGGTTTCACACCTGAAGAATTACTTGGTCATAATACGCTTGAACTGTTTCCGCCTGACCATTTGCCTGCTGCATTAGAACAATTTGATACCGTCGCGAAGACCCCGGGGTTAACTGTGACGGTCGAGCATTCTTGCATCCATAAAGATGGCTCACTCCGCTGGCTGGAAAGTACCATAACCAATCATCTGCATGATCCACATATTCAAGCATTTGTTGCCAATTTTCGGGATATTAGCGAGCGCAAACAAGCGGAGGAAAGACAGCACATACTTGATCAGGTTAGTAATCTCGTCGTGTCTTCCCTTGACCAGCAGATTACCCTAACAGAGATCGCACAACTGCTTGTGCCATCCCTGGCGGATTATTGTCGCATTGCCATACTTGATGAACAGCACCAGATCCAGGAAATAGCGGTCAACCACACTGATCCTGAGAAAGTAGCTCTGGTACAAGCGTTGTATGACCAATATAAAGATCAAGCTGAGCCAGTCTATGGTGTTCAGAAACTGCTGCGAACAGGCCAGCCAGAATTGATCTCCAATGTTTCTCAAGATGTCTTAGCTCATATACAAGTCCATCCTGATATGCTCGACATTCTCAGGGAGCTTGCTCTGAAATCCTATATGGGTGTTCCGCTCATCGCACACGGCAGGATCATAGGAGCAATCACCTTTTCTTCCGTTCAACCCTCTCGAGAGTATACAAAAGCCGATCTGTACTTTGCTCAGGAATTAGCACGCCGGATCGCGTCGGCACTGGATAACGTCCACCTGTATCGACAAGCACAAGCAGAAATCCGGGAACGGAAAAATGCAGAAGAAGCGCTCAGAGAAAGCGAAGCACGCAAAGATGAATTTATCAGTATGGCAAGCCATGAACTCAAAACCCCTCTGACCAGCCTGAAAGGCTTTACGAACCTGCTGCAGCGGCGCCTGACCAAACAAGGGGATAAGCAGGCCCTGCACTTTCTGGCCCGCATGGAGGAACAACTGGATAAGTTAACCAAGCTCGTCAGCGAGCTTCTGGACGTCACGAAGATGCAAACGGGCAAGCTCGAATTTCGCGAGGAACGCTTTTTCCTGAATGAGCTTGTGCGCGAAACGCTGGAAAATCTTCAAGGTACAACGGAGACCCATCATCTTCAACTGGAGGAAGTGACAGATGCCCAGGTGCCTGGCGATAAAGACCGTCTTGGGCAAGTGCTCATTAATCTACTGACCAATGCTATCAAGTACTCGCCTGAAGCAAACACGGTTATTGTGCGTGTTTCAGCAGACGAGCACAACGCCATCGTCAGCGTGCAGGATTTCGGGATTGGCATTGCAGAAACGCATCAGGAGAAAATTTTTGAGCGCTTCTATCAAGTGAACGACGACACAGAGAAAACGTTCCGGGGGCTGGGCATTGGCTTGTATATCTCCAGTCAAATCGTCAGAGGACACCATGGCCGCCTGTGGGTGGAGAGCGCAAAAGGAGCAGGGGCAACATTTTATGTGAGCTTGCCCCTCGCCAGAGAAAGCTAGCAGGTAAGTCTCAAGCCTTAGCAGCTGGCAAGCGCTTCGTCCATCTCAGCATCCCTCAACACTCGGCGCAGGTTTCTCAGTGCTGCCTGAATACGCTTTTTGAGGGTGTTTTCTGATATCTGCAATGCCTGGGATATTTCTGGTAGCGTCATCCCTTGATAGTAGTGGAGGGCGATGACCATTTGCTGCTTCGCGGGCAAATTCTCGATGGCTTGCGCCAGGTCCCAATTGCGCTCCATGTAACCCTCATAATAATTTGTTATTTGAGACGCTAAATCCGTTTCTTGCTCAGAAAATGACTGGCGTATAAACATCGTAGATCGTGCGAGTCGCCGCTTAAAGCTGATACACTGGTTGACCACTATGCGCAACAACCAGGAGCGCAGAGCCCCTGATTCGCGCAGGCTGGGGAGGCGTTGCCATGCCAGGATGAACGCATCTTGTACAGCGTCCTCTGCAATATCTGGATCTTTTACAATCCTGTAGGCGGTACGGTGCATCACTCTACTATATTGATCGAAGATATCATCAAAAGCCTCTCTATCCCCTCGCAGTGCGCGAGCCACGAGTAGCTGTTGTATGTGGTGTTCAGGCTCTGCATCAGTTTCCACCTGATCTTGTTGTTCAACAGACAATTCTGCGTATTCATTCTCCACCCAGCTGGAAATACGATCCGCTGGTTCACAAGTGATAAGCGCTGCCATATATATGCTCCTTCTCATTTAGATTATGCAAACCATATACAAACATATAACATAGATTATACAAAATAGCAAGGGGTGTCCGCTCATGATTTTTTGTACGAGAGGTTTTCTCCTGTGGCTCTTCATCATTTTGTATCCCTTTGGTGGCCAACAGATTTCCCCAACCTGTACCCATGTTTCGGTTCGCATGCATCTTAAACAAAAGTGGCTGAAAAGCATGACAACTGCGAGGACAATGAGGATGACCCATATGTCTTAGCAAATAGCATGCAAGCTGTAGACTTAAAATACGAACTATGCTATAGTTTCCGTAATGTTCAAGCAACAGGCCACGCTAAAAATTCACCGCCGGGTATTGGAACCCATTGGGGAGATCGTTTCATGGTGCGAGAAAGACATACCGAGTGGCCACACCTGGAACACTACTCTAATGTTCCTCTCTTCAATACGAAGGCTGTGGTACAACAAACAGGCATAACTGCTCCTACGTTAAGAGCATGGGAGCGCCGCTATATGATCCTCTCGCCGGAACGTGCTCAGAATGACTACCGCCTGTACTCAGAGCGTGATATCGCAATCATTCGCTGGCTCAAAGAGCGCGTTGATGCAGGAATGGCGATCAGCCAGGCTATTGCCCTCTTTCGTCATCTTGAGCAGGAACATCACCAACTCCATCGAAAGGATGCTCCTCCAGGGAGTACTTCACCTTCCCAGATGATGTTATCAACTACCTCTGGGGTTGAACATGAACCGATTGAAGGCGACGAACAGGTGAAAAAAGGTGCACCTCAGCCTGCCCTCCCGAATGTGCAGAAGTTTGATGCTGAGGTGTTCGTGAACGGATCTCAGACATCGTATAACTTGCGTTTCATACAAAAGCGTTTGCTTGAGGCCTTCAACACACTCGACGAAGCTACAGCCAGCCAACTTATGGCCTCGATATTGGCAATCTATTCAATTGAGCAAGTCTGCACTGAACTCATTACGCCGACCTTATGGGAAATTGGGCGACTCTGGGAGCAGGGGCTTATTGCCGTTTCCATAGAACACTTTGCCAGCGCCTTCTTCCGTGGCTTGCTGACCAATCTGCTCCATGTCACGCCTACCAGTAATACGAGCCCATTGGTGATTGCCTGCTGTGCCCCTGGCGAAGAACACGAGTTGGCGCCACTCATCTTATCGCTGCTTTTACGTCGAGCTGGCCTGCGTGTTGCCTACCTGGGTCAAAGTATTGAAACCGAGGGTCTCCTGCAAACAGTCACGCAATTGACTCCCGCGCTTATCTGTGTCTCTGTGACAGGCACTGCTTCTGTGGAAGCGGTGACCACACTGGGACAGAAGTTACAGGAATTACCTCCTCCACGTCCTATATTTACCTTCGGCGGGCAGGCCTTTGAGCAGCACGCCGATCTCATTGCACAGGTTCCTGGCGTCTATGTCGATGGAGATATGCAGACTATCATCGCCCAACTAAGACGAATGGCCTTTCAACAAGTCGAGCATAAGGATTAGTTCAGTGTCGTTCGGCTTCAGCAAGGGACGGTATCAAAAATGAGGGGGAGCGCTTCTGGCACTCCCCTTCCTCAGGCCCTTGCTCTTATCAGACCAAAGAACCTGGTGAAACGTACTTCTCTACGACGCTAGTGGTCTTCCAGGAGGTCTTCCACATCGGTCTGGCTCGGATGGTAGGGATCGGTCTGGGTGCTGTGAATGGGTACATCACCTTCGCGCTCTATATGAGCCTTTTCCTGCCGGACCGCCTCTGAGACCTGTTGGGTCTCCTGGACCTGTCGCTTGCCGATAGCAACCTCACCGGTTGCCACCGTCTGCTTCGAGACATTCACCTGTTCCTCACTTACCGGAACCCGAATGGTCTCTCCCTCACTAATTGGTTCATTCGATACCTCTCCGGAAACCGGCCGGCGTTCAATCACCACTTCCTCGCGATTGACGGGGACATTGATTGACTTTTGCTCGGTTACAACCTCTTTGCGAATGCCAACCTCACCCGTCTGTACGGGCTGCTTATTGACCTGTAACTGCTCCTCGCGCAGCTGAACCCTTTCGGCCCTATTGGTATCCAATGTCCTGTCTTGAGCATAGGTATCAGCTGCTTGACCATTTGTAGCAGTCGACTGCCCCATCGCGGTAGTGGCGTTGTATCCTCCGTTGCGGCTTAGAATATCGAAAGCTTCTTGCTGACGGTCAGAGGCATTGACTGTCACAACAGTACGACCAGCCATAAACTCACTGTTGTAGTAACTTGCTTCCTGTTGCGGTATGCCTAGACTCGTAAGAGAGTCAAGGATACCAGTCCCTCCTTTATGTACCGAGTACCGAATCTGGTCATCCGTGAAGCCCGCCTGCTGGAGATCGGCCATCGCCTGCTTTGCCTGAGCCTCATCTTGAAAAACGCCTATTGCAATTGGGTTACCAGTTGTAGTCACAAGTTTTCTCCTTTCAAAAAATGCTTCTTTTTTTGACATGTGGAGTGCACATAGCTCCATGCGCCTCCATAGGGGATATTAGTTTAGTAAGGCTACCGCCTCCTCATCTGGTCAGCCTGTCTTTGTGCTCCATCGCTTGTCTGCATCATCGCTTGTTGTGCCTTGATTTGAGAAGCAGCAGCGCTGACCGAGTTTTCGCTCCGATTAAGCAAACGTTGCGCGGTCTCGCGTCCTCCCAGTCCAAAGGCCAAACCAAACGCAAGAGCAGCCGCTGCGACAACAGCCCCGAATAACTCATTGAGTAAAGCTGGCGCGATCTGGAGTTGCTCAAGAGCGATGATGGCAACAAACCCCAGGATGGCCCAGCGGGCAATTGCTGCATACATGTTTGGGTTGCCCATATTGGTACTGGCAGTGGCGCCACGTACAAGGTCAGCCACAAAGGTAGCTGCCAATGTGCCCAGGAACAGCACCACGATGGCCACAAACACGTTGGGGATGTAGGCAATAACCTGGTTAAGGATATTGCTTACGGCAGTCAGACCCAGCGAATCAACGGCTGGCACCAGGAAAATCAGGAAGATGAACCAGTAGACAACCTTCCCCAGGACTCCAGCGGCATCCATGCGAAGGCCCATACGCTGCTCCAATCGTGACAGGCCAATGCGCTCTGATAGGCGGTCAAAGCCGATCTTGCGCAACAGGAAGGTCACCGCTTTAGAGACCACGCTAGCCACAATCCAGCCGACCAGCAGGATCACAAGAAAGCCGATCAGTTTAGGAATGAAAGTAAACACCAGATTGAGGGCATTAGTAAACGATGTGAGAATCGCGCTGCCCCAGTTGGTAATCATGTAAGACTCCTTTCAAGTATAGTTTGTAAGATGTTTGTTCAACATATATATACACTTTTTTCAATGTTAAAAAGTTTCAAATTGGAATAAATAGAATATGAAAGAAGTCTCTTGTGAAACTCTTGTATGTTCTCAAACGTAATACAAGATGATTCCATTTAGTAACCTCCACGTCTGAGCACATTCCGAAGACTTATCGCATAGAGAGGAGGGAACATTTTTTATGTCAAAGAAGCGAAAATCCTCCCCTCAACCCCGTACCCGAAAGACTACTTATTTGAAATATGTTGGGCACGGAGGAGATCAGGAGAGAGCAACGCTCCTTGAACGTATCCTTGATGCTTTTGTGAGTGTCGATAGCCAATGGTGCTTTACCTATGTCAACCATCATGCAGAAGCGCTGTTAGGAAATACGCGGGAGGAATTGCTCGGCAGAAACGTGTGGGAGGTCTTTCCCATTCCTGCCGACTCAGTATTGTACCGGAACGCTCATGAGGCTTTGGAGAAGCAAACCGGCCTTGTGTTTCAACAATTTCATCCACTGCTCAGCAAATGGTTTGATATACGCCTCTATCCTTTTCAGGATGGTCTCTATAGCTTTTGCCGGGACATCACGGAACGAAAAAAAGCTGAAGAGCAACTTCAGTTTCAGGCTGATACCTCCTGGGAGGTGAGCAAAAGCATTATTGTAACCGACCTCCAGGGAAAGATCATCTATTGGAACGAGGGAGCCAGTCGCTTGTTTGGGTATACTTCTGAGGAAATGCTGGGCCAAACACCGGCGCTATTATATCCCCGCTTTGAGAGAAATCAACTGGGTTACGACTTAGAGCAAATCAGGAACGGGAAAGATTATACGGGCTTGTGGAAGGGGCGACGCAAAGATGGAACAACGGTATGGGTTGATATTAAAACAACGCTGCTGCGTGATTCTCAGGGAAAAATGATTGGCTACATTGGGACAGCACAAGATACGAGCGAACGCAAGCAAGATGCAGTGATTGCGACGGATACCAATTACAACATTATCGGTTGGAATGAGGCAGCAGAAAGCCTCTACGGGTGGAAACAAGAGGAAGTCGTTGGGAAATTTGTCGACGGTATCCTCTTCACAGAATTTTTTTCGACCTCCGGGCTTGAAGCGAGCGAGCAGTTACTCAGCAGAGGCTATTGGAAAGGGAAGGTTATTCAGAAACGGAAAGATGGCACTCCTCTGACTATTCTAGCGAGTGTATCTGTGATAAAAGATGCTTCAGGAAAGATGGTTGGAGCAATTGCAGCGAATCGGGAGTTGCACAATCTCACAGTTTGAGGCCTACAAAAAGTGGAGGTCTGCTCGGTATCCAGCAGACCTCCACTTTTTGTAGGAATTTCCTGGAAAAATTACCCGATATTCTTCTGGAAAGCATCTTTTAGGCAAATGTTTGTAGTATAGGTGCTCTTTGTGGGTGCTTAAGCAGGATGAATTTCACAGGAGAAAAGACATATGACTACTATATACCCGGAAGCAGCGAACGTCACTCCACGACAACTTGAGGTACTTGCATATTTACGACGTCGTCAACATTGGTCGGTAGGAGAGATTGCATCTGCTCTCAAGGTAAGTTCAGCAGCGGCTACTAAAGCCGTAACTCGCCTGGAACGCAAAGGTTTGGTCACGCGTACAGTGGATCAAATGGATCGTCGCTTTGTGAATGTAAGCCTTACAGGCGCTGGGGTTGACGTTGCGCGTCAATTATCAAGCGCTAGCTAGTACATCGCTTGCCAGCGCCGCTGCCCGGAGCCATTGTCACTAACACCATAATCTGACTCATGCTCATCTCGTCACACATATACCCACACCACTTCGTGTTGCAGAAGCCATGCTGCCTGCTTTGCTCCCAGAAGGGGTCTCCTTATGCACACATAGGCCTGGTGCGGCTCGTGGAGAGCGGGGTACCAGGAGTCTCCAGGGCATAAAGGGAAATGACGCATCTGCTCTCGCACATCCACAGTGGGATGGAAGGACATTTTGACCAGGTCACCGCTCACCAACTGAAATGACAGAATGACTTCTTGTTGGAGTTGCTGGCTGAGGATGGTCACATATCTCCTCACGCTGGTCGCATTCACGAGCTGGACAATGAGCAGAACTTCGTTAATCTGCTCATAAACGCTACGACCAATGAGTAGATCGCCGGTCACTTGACAGCTTTCTTCGATGAGAGTGCACACGGCCTCTGCTTTACCAACGGTGCACACAATTTCAATTAAGATGGGCATGTTGGATCTCCTCACCACCAATACAACGGTGCTACTTCCTGCTCCTACTCTCTCCTCATGGAAGACCCAAGGTGTCCACGTGGATACGCCTGTCCACATGGTACTGTTGCCACTCTTTGCTGTTTCTTCAATGCGATTGCCATCATCGGCATGGCCAGATGGCTGCCCGGCAGCCATCTCTAGCTGAGTATGAGAAGCAGTATAGGGTAAATGGAAGGCCTCTGTCATCGGTCATCTGGCTGATACAGTATAGGCCACATGACCTATTTGTTCTGAAAACCACCCTCAGGAGCAAATACTCCCTCATGTTTTCTTCCAACCTCACTACGATGGATAGTTTCCAGCCGGCGGGTTTTCTTTCTGACAGTGTTATCACTGCCTTACTCGTACGTCCTATCTGTAGTGAAGCAAACGGTTACTTAGAGAAGTGTGCTCTTGGTGGAAGTAGGGAAAGAGAGGGTGGGAATGAGCAGAGACGAACGAGATAGACAAGCGATAGGTAAGCATGAGTTTGTCGTCTTCATGCGTGGCACCGGCGTGGTAATGGCGACCTCAAAGGGCAAAATGGAGTGCCAATATGAGCCTGATGAAGCCCTCGCTCTCTTAGCCTGGCTGTATCTGCATCGGGAAGAACTCTACAGTGCGGCGCTTGTGGATGAAGCACAAAAGACACATCGGTTGATGCTCCACACCCCTCGACCCAAGGTCAGATGCTAAGCTGATTTGCCGTGTTCTCCAAGCGTTTCCCCTGCTCAAGCCATGGTAACCAACGTGGCCTTTATTGCGCTGCCTTCTCCTTCTCTTGACTCCTCTCTCCTACTCGATATAATCAAACGGCCTCAGCAACCTTAATAAGCTTATCACTGGCGATAAGGTAGCCAAGTTGTTTCGCTTTGGCTCTTTGACAGATTGTTGCAGTCAATTGCCAAGAAAGAAGGTGTCGCGTGAATGACCTCTTATTAGAACCAGAAGCACGTATTTTTGAATGTCAAAAAGGGGTTAGGAAGCCAAGCAGGGGGGTAAAGGGCATGGATAGGATCATGTGACTCAGCCGGGTCACAGCGAGATTGCAAGCTCAGCTTCCTACATTCAGTGTACCGTAAGCTCCAACAAGCAAGATGCGTATCGTTACATATCATCAGCCGGGTTGACTTATTTATGTCGACGCCTATACCTCTGGCGTCACGCATAATACTGGCCTGGGTAAGGGTGCATCCTTGCGAAAGAAGTAAGGATAGACGCTCAGATCAGGTTTTTTTGGGGATAAGACTAAAACAAAACGAATATGAGTCATCCCGAAAAGGATGACTCATATATCTTGTGCAGCAGTATTGGAGCGATATCAGGCGGATAAGGGATATTGCTTATGCGAGAGCCCTGGCTTTTGTCTGCACCTGCGTCTGCGAAACCAGAACGAGCAACCTGCGTCTGCGAAACCAGAACGAGCAGGATAACACCGATACCGGCAATAAGGTGTGGTAACCAGACGTTCGGGGCTTGATGCCAGAATCCAAACAGAAACGGTGAGGCAGCAAGCAGCGCGGAAGCAACAAAGTCCAGCAGCAGGTGCACTGGCATGGGGATAAATTTCAATGCAGGAATGCCGCGCTCATAGTTCGTCAAGAGACTGTAGAGAATGAGGCCGGCACCGAGAACCATGGGGAGAATAACGGCTATCCCACCCACACTGAAAAATCCAAAGACGAACGGAGCAGCAATTAAGCCAATACCCCCAATATAATCGAAGTAGCCATGCAGCCCTGTTGGGACGAAACGAATACTGTTCATAAAAATCCTTTCTTCTTGACCTTGCTGAATAAAGCAGCGAGAATGACGATACGCACTTGTCTCCAACCCCTTTAGCACTTTGTGAAGGCTTCAAGGGTGTTGTTATCTGTACTTACGGGACAAAATAATATATGGATCACTCAATCAATACGTTCTGTGAAAAGATG
>WNGJ01007611.1_pt1 | contig 11530 bp, 9 predicted proteins | sample 5400611 | NCBI WGS metagenome assembly WNGJ01 (sample SAMN13153375, study PRJNA577476) | soil metagenome | isolation source: 40 cm soil or saprolite under Garry oak tree replicate 1 | place: USA:California | collected 2016-06-15 | reverse complement strand
ACGACGACGCGAATGCGTCCGGCGCGGTTGCCCAACGTCGAATAGCGCGTGTAGGCACTGAACCCACCCGTCCAGCCGTCCGAATAGACACCGACGACCGAGCCGCGCAGTCGCAACGGTGGGGCAACCTTGACGAGCCGCCACGGCTCGAGCCCTCCGCCGGCCTTGTGCAGGTGCGTGGCGACCGTCTTCCCGACGATCTCGATGCCCTGCTCCTCGACGACATACGGAAAGCCCCAATCACCACAGCGACCGTGGCTGCAGAGCGCGCCGTCGGATGCACGGGGATCCGGGGTCAGGAACGGCCCGGGGCCCTGCGCCGTCCCGTCGAGGCTCCACACTGCCTTGATCGAGCGGTTCCAGAATTCGGTCAGCCATTCACCGTTCTGATCGGCCATCTGCTGGCCGATGTACAGCGTCGGCGCGCCGCCGGTGACGTCGTCGACCCAGCTGAACGGCGGGCGAATGTTGTCGGCGAACCGGTCGGAGAAGCGGTTGGATCCCGAGGCGAACGCGATCTCGCCGGTGAGATTCCAGCCGATGACCGCCGCCCCGATCGCCACGGCAAGCCACTTTGCTCCGCGCCCGATGAAACGCGGCGCGAGCAGGAGGGCGATCGAGAAGCCCAGCAGTGCAATCAGACCGATCTTCGCGTCCGTCGGATCGAGCTGGAGGTAACGGTTGGCCTGCTGCAGGATCGCGAGACCCGGCGCGTTGTAGGAGAGGTCGATGCCCATCTCGTACGGCGTCGTCAGGATGAGCACCAGCACGAAGGCCGACGACAGTGCGAGGGCGACCGGGTTCAAACGCCGCCGTTCGAGCCACAATGCCGTTCCGGTGAACAGCAGCGGCGCGAGGAAGATGAGGTTCCGCTCGTACGTGTACGTCCCGAACGTGATCGAGACGTACGTCGCCTTCACTGCGGTATAGAGGCCGAAGCAGACGATCGCCGCGAGCAGCACGCTGCGAAAGATGCGTAACTCGCGACGCGCCGTCTCGCCGGGAGCGCGCCAGAGCATCGCCAAGCCTGCCACCACGGGCAGCACGCCGAGACCGATCGTCAGCGCTCCGGCCGCGTTCAGGCCGAGGTCCAGCATGCGACCCTTGTAGAGGCGGGTCGTGTAATTCCACTGCAGCGAGCGATGACCTAGCACCGCACTGACGATCACCGCCGCACCGACCACGAGCGTCACGAAGCCCACCCAGTCCCACGCGCTCCAGCTCCTGCGCCAAAGGCTGACGTACTCGGATCGCCAGAGCAGGAAGACTCCGGCGAGCAGGAAGACAGCCGGCAGCACTGCAAGCTCCCCGCGCACGAGGGGCGCGATCGCGGCTGCGAGCACCGCACCGCCGGTCCACCAGCGCGACGGGGTGATCAGCGCGCGCAGGATCAGGTACACGGTCAGCGTCGACCAGAAGTAGGCGAACGGTTCCTCGACGATCATCGACGAGTACGCGACCGCCGGGATCGCCGCCGAAGCCGCCGCGACGAACAGCGCCGGCCTGCGGCCGACGAACAGGCGTGCGATTCCGTAAGCGGGAAAGACGGTCGCAGTCGTCACGATCACCGTCATGTACTTCACGGTTGCGTACGCGGAATGGAGGTTGTCGATGAGCCAGGCGGGCGCGAGCACGTACGTCCAGAGCGTCGTGAAGGAGTAGGGCGCGCCGCGGCGGGCCGCGTGACCCGTAGCCGCGATCGCGCGTGAAATCTGCGTGAGCTCGAGCTCGTCGCCGAAGAGCCACGGCGTCTTGTGGGCCCACGCCTGGATCATGTAGACGATCGTGAGCCAGAGGAAGATGCTGAGCAGGGGCACGGCCGCCAGCAGGCGGTCCACCAGCGTCCGCTCAGCCGACGGAGTCCGCGCGGTCACGACAGCCATTCGCGCGAGTCAGTCAGCGGTTGCGCCGAGGGCGGCGCGAGGATCGAGGTCGGTGTGTCGGCGGACGAACCGACACGGGACCTGTGCGAGCGCGCAGGCGTCGATGACCAGGCCCAGCCGTTCTCGCGGCGCGTCCGGAATCGTCACGAGTACGGCGTCGGGGTGCGCGCGGGCGAGGATTTGCTCGATCTCCTCGGTTCCTCCCAACACGGGCACGCCCTGGAGGCGCCGGCGTGACAGCCGCGTATCGTCATCCACGAAACCGACCACCTGCTCGCCCGCAGTCTCCCGCAGTTCCCTCAACAGGCTGCGGCCGCCGCGACCAGCTCCGACGATGAGCGTGCGGTGACGGTCGCCGCGTCCCGTGAGCGCGGAGACACCACGCACGAACGCGCGCTCCCAGAACCGCGACGCGCCGATCAGGATCGTGCACACGAGCGCGTCGATGACGAAGACGCTGCGCGGGAACGGGCCCCAGGTCTGCGTGGCGTCGAGGATCAGGTATGCGACCACTTCGGATACCACCACGGCCGAGACGATGCTGGCCGCGTCGCGTGCCCCGGCGTACCGCCAGACGCCTCGATAGAGGCCGAACGGGATGAACGCCAGGTAGCGAACGGCGAGCACGATGCTGATCGAGACGAGGAAGATATGCCGCTGGTAGGGGGTGCCGCTGCCCTGTAGCCGCAGGTAGTACGCCACGGCGAAGGAAGCGGTGATGAGCGCGAAGTCGACCAGCGACTCGACGAGTCGCCGCGGATTCGCGACGAAGGTGCGCAACCACCCGCGGTCACCGGCGAAGCCCGGCGCCCGCTCCACGTCCGAGAGGACGCTCGCGAACTGAACGAGCAGCGCGAACGTGAGCAACACGCCGATCAGTGTCACCCACGCGTTGTCGAGCACGGCATAGAAGAGGCTGGTCGTCCCGAGCGCAGCGGAGATCACCGCCAGCAGGACGACGGCCCGCTTCTCGGAGAGACCGTGATACACGAGGCGGTGCGAGGTGTGGTCGCGTCCTCCCTGGTAGACCGGGCGCCCGTCGAGCAGACGAACAATCGTGACGAGTGTCGTATCGAGGATCGGCACAGCGAGCACGAGGATCGGCAGCAGCAGCGTTGCGACGGTCGTGCCGGCCACCTTCCAGCTCGCCGACAGGCCGAGGGCGCCCAGCGCGAAGCCCAGCGGCTGGCTCCCGGAGTCGCCCATGAAAACCGCGGCGGCTTTGCCGCGGCGCAGGTTGAAGGGGAGAAACCCTGCGCACGCAAGTGCGAGCGCGAGCGCCAGCACCAGCACCACGTGGTTCTTGTGCATGGTGACGGCGTCCACGGCGAAGAACGCTGCGGCGATCCCGGCCAGCGTCGCAGCGAGCCCGTCCATGTTGTCGAGAAGGTTGAACGCGTTCGTCAGCCCGACGAGCCACAGGAGTGCGACCACTCCTGCCAGGAAGTCGTTCGAGATCAGACCGGAGATCGTCAGTCCGCTGAAGATCACCAGCGCGGCCGCCGCAACTTGCGCCGCGAGCTTCGGGATCGGCCCGAGGGAAAAGAGGTCGTCCAGTAGCCCCGCGACGAACAGGATCGTGCAGCCGCCGACAATCGCCAGCAGCTCCCGGTTCGCCGGCGCTGCGCCCACGGCGACGGCGACTCCGACTCCCGCGAGGAGGCCGGCGAAGATCCCGATGCCCCCGAACATCGGCGTGGTTCGCTCGTGCCAGCGATCCGCGCGCGGAGCCGCGGCGAACCGGGCGACGAGCGGAGTGCGAAGCAGGAGCCAGATGGCCGCGGCCGCGGCTGGAAATGCAGCGATCGCCGCGAGCGCCTTCACGGAGCTGAAGCGTAACGAAGGGCTGTAAGCACCATGTGAGGCCACCTCTAGACTAGGCCGCGCCCATGACGACGGTATACGGGGATCTCGTCCGCTACCGCGAGCTGTTCGGGAATCTCTTTCGCCGGGACGTCCAGGCGAAATACCGGGGCTCGCTGCTCGGCCTGGCGTGGACGCTTGCGAATCCCGTCCTTCTCATGGCCGTCTACCTACTCGTGTTCTCGGTTTTGTGGAAGACCCCGTTCGGGTCGGAGGGGCACTACGCGCTCTTCTTGCTCGTCGGATTGTCGGCCTGGATCTTCTTCGCCACCTCGGTGCAGTCCGCATCGAGGTCGATGCTGGACAACGCCAATCTCATTCGAAAGACGCGTTTTCCGCGCCAGCTGCTGCCGCTCTCGGTGGTCGCGACGCACCTGATCAGCTTCGGCGTCATGCTCGTGGTCTTGCTCGCGGTGAACTTTGCGCTCCTGCCGCGCGTGCGTGCGACCGAGTGGCTTGCGCTCCCGCTCGGGGTCGCGGTCGTCGCGGTCACGTGCGGCCTTGCCCTTGCGATCGCGTCGCTGAACGTGCTCTTCCGCGACATCGAGTTCCTGGTCTCGGCGCTGCTGCTGCCGCTCTTCTTCCTGACGCCTGTGCTCTATCCCCTGAACGATCCGCAGATCGCCCGGCGCGACTGGGTCGTCGACGTCATCCACTGGGGGAATCCGCTCTCGCCGCTGATCGAGGCGCTGCGGGATCCGCTCTTCTACGGTCGGCTGCCGGGCCTCGGCGACACGATCTACACGGTCGTCGCCGGGGTTGTCGCTCTCGCGCTCGGCGCCTACGTCTTCAACCGCGTCGACGACCAGATCGCAGTCGAAGTCTGATCCTGCCGTCGTAGATCCAGGGTTCGTCACCCTCCGGCTGCCAGGCCGGAAGGCCTGCGATCTCGATATTCGGCACGAGGGGAGGGAGCAGGGAGGGTAGAACGAGCGGATGAGGGAAGGCTGGGTTGCGTCCGCCGCCGGGCGCGTACGGTTCGAGCTCGGCCGCGGGCCGCCGTGCATCGATCGAGCCGCCCACCGCTGCGTAGCCCTCCATATGCGCGGCGTAGACGCGTTCCTCCCAGTCCGGATCGAGGTCAGCGTGCGGCGGCAGGTGCGCGCGCGCCGCGGTCGCGTCACGCGGGCCGACCTCGACGTCGAGGTGCGGCGAGTAGTTGCCGAGCTCGGCGAGCCAGAAGCGCTGCTCGTCGACGAGATCGAAGGCGAGCCGGTACGGGCCCGGCGGGATCGGGCCGCGTAGCTCGAGCTCCCGCTCGACGCGCTCGCCCGGTGCGGCGCTCACCTCGTAGCGGAGGCCGTCCCAGAGGATCGGGTTGTCCCTCTCGTCCAGCCAGTGGTACGAGAGGTTGAGTCCGCGCCACGGCGCCGTGCCTGCGTTCTCGAGCACGACGCGGGCAGGAGTGAGCGTTCCCGCGCGCGGGGGGTCCAGCTCGTAGCCGAACCAGCGCACCGCGAGCGGACCGGCAGGAATAGGATGGTCACCGACTGCCTCCAAGAGCCGGACTAGCCTACGTGGCGTGGAACCGCTTCTCGTCAGGGCGTGCCGGCTCGAGCCGGTCGAGCGCACGCCCGTCTGGTTCATGCGCCAGGCCGGCCGCTCGCTGCCGGAATATCGCAAGCTCCGAAAGAGCTACGGCCTCTTCGACATCGTCGCCGAGCCGGAGCTCTGCGCCGAGGTGACGCTGCAGCCGGTGCGCCGCCACGACGTCGACGCGGCAGTGATGTTCACGGACATCATGTTCCCCGTTCTCGGCATGGGCGTCGAGGTGGACCTCGTCGAGAACGTCGGGCCCGTGATCTCCGACCCGGTGCGGACCCGCGCCGACGTGGATCGTCTCGTCGTTCCGGAGCCGGAAGAGTCCGTGCCGACGATTCTCGAGGCGGTGAGACTCGTCCGTGCCGCGTTGCGCGATGACCAGGCCGTGATCGGCTTCTGCGGTGGCCCGTTCACCGTTGCGGGCTATCTGATCGAGGGGAAGCCGAGTCGCGAGTTCGCGACCGTCAAGGCGATGATGTATCGCGAGCCTGACACCTGGCACGCGTTGATGGCGAAGCTGGCCGACGTGTTTGCGCGCTACGTCGCCGCGAAGGCGCGCGCAGGAGCCGACGTCATCCAGGTCTTCGACTCATGGGTCGGCGCGCTTTCGCCGTCGGACTACCAGGAGTTCGTGGCGCCGTATTCGGCCCGCATCCTCGCCGCGGTCGAGGTGCCATCCATTCACTTCGGGACGGGCACCGCCACGTTGCTCCCTTCGATGGCCGACGCCGGTGGCGACGTGATCGGGCTCGACTGGCGCATTCCTCTCGATCGCGCCTGGGCCGAGGTCGGCGACGACCGCGGCGTGCAGGGCAATCTCGATCCGGCCGTGCTCCTCGCGCCGTGGGAGCGGATCGAGTCCGAGACCAGAGCTATTCTCGCGCGTGCCGGAGGGCGGCCGGGTCATGTATTCAATCTCGGGCACGGAGTGCCACCCAATGCAGACCCGGCCGTCCTCGGGCGTTTGACGGAATTCGTGCACGAGGCGACGGTGGAAGCGCGCGTGTGAAGGACGCGGTCGTGCTGATGGCGTACGGCTCGCCGGAGCGGCTTGATGACGTCCCCGCCTATTACTCGGACATCCGAGGCGGCCGTGACATTCCGCCGGAGCTGCTGGCGGATCTCGTCGAGCGCTACCGCAGGCTCGGGATCGAGGACAGCTCGCCGCTGAACTCGATCACTGAAGAGACGCGCGGGGCGCTGGAGCGCGAGCTCGGCGACGTGCCCGTATTTACCGGCATGAAGCACTGGACGCCCCGCATCGCAGAGGCAGCGAACGCCGCCGTTGCCAGCGGCGCGGACACGGTCGTCGGCCTGGTTCTGGCGCCCCACTACTCGTCGATGTCCATCGCGGGCTACCGCCAGCAGTTGGAACGCGGGCTCGGCGGTCGAGCCGAGCTCGCGTTCATCGAGAGCTGGCACGACGAGCCGGGCTTCGTCGAGCTGCTCGCGGAGCGCGTGCGCGGAACGGACGCCCATGTCGTCTTCACCGCTCATTCGTTGCCCGCCCGCATTCTCGATTCGGGCGACCCATACAAAGAGCAACTCCTCGAGACCTCCCAGCTGGTCGCAGAGCGCGCAGCGCTCGAGACATGGTCGTTCTCCTTCCAGAGCGAGTCCCAGACGGGTGAGCCCTGGCTCGGGCCCGACATCCTCGACCACCTGCGGGAACTTCACGCGCAGGGCGTTCGGGACGTGCTGGTCTGCCCGGTCGGGTTCGTCGCCGACCACCTCGAGATCCGCTGGGACCTGGACCACGAGGCGGCGGAGCTGGCCGGAGAGCTCGGTCTCGACTTTCGGAGGATCGAGATGCCGAATGCCGATCCGGCGTTCGTACGGGTGCTCGCCGCTCTGGTGCGACGGGTGCTCGCGGTACCCTCGGAAGCGTGATCCAACCGGGCGAGATCGCCGCCGACCACGCCTCGCGGCACTTCAAGGTTTATCCGCGCGAGGCGCGGCGGCTGAAGGACGTCGTCGTCGCTCGTCGCCGGTCGCAATCGACAGAGGTGCGAGCGCTTCGCGACGTCTCCTTCCACGTCGAACCGGGGAGCGCAATCGGGCTCGTCGGTCGCAACGGCTCCGGAAAGACGACGCTCCTGCGGTTGCTCTCCGGGATCATCAAGCCGACGTCCGGACATGTCGACGTCGGCGGGCGCGTCGGGTCGCTTCTCGAGCTCGGCGCTGGGTTCCATCCGGATTTGACCGGGCGGGAGAACGTTTTCCTCAACGGTTCGATCCACGGGCTCAAGCGCGCCTACGTGCGCGAGCAGCTGGACGAGATCGTTGCCTTCGCCGGGCTCGAGACATTCATCGACCTGCCGGTCCGAACCTACTCGTCGGGGATGTACATGCGCCTCGGGTTCGCGATCGCCGCACACATCGACGCGGACGTCCTGCTACTGGACGAGGTCTTCGCGGTCGGTGACGAACAGTTCCAGCGCAAGTGCTTCGGCAAGATCTTCGAGTTCAAGCAGGGCGGAGGGACGATCGTGTTCGTCTCGCACGATGCGGCGGCGGTCGAGCGTCTCTGCGACCGTGCCGTTCTCCTGCGTGACGGATGCGTCGCATTCGACGGGCCCACGCACGATGCGATCGTCCGTTACCGGCAACAGCTTGCCGGGGACGCGGATCCCGCCGAGCGCGGCGCCGGCCTGAAGGAATGGGGAAGCGGCGAGGTGCGCATGGACCAGGTGGAGCTCGTCGGTCCGGATGGCGCGCCGCGGACGCAGTTCCTGGCCGGTGAGCCGCTGACATTGCGGTTCCGCCTCGTCGCCGCGCAGGCGATCGCTCCGCCGAGGCTGTCGCTCGAGCTGCGAGACGCGTCCGGCCTGCTGGTCGCGGGCTCCGGCCACTCGACCGCCGAGCTGGGGTGGGAGGAGGAGACGACGGAGCTCGCGGCCCGCTTCGAGGTCGACCAGCTTCCTCTCGCGGACGGACGCTTTCATCTGCGGCTTGGCCTCACGGACGAGACGGGGGAGCGGCTCTACCACTGGCTCGACGATGCGCTTGCCTTCGTCGTCTACCCCGCCGGCGAGGAGCGCGGCGTGGTGCGGCTCGAAGGCCGGTGGTCCGGGGAGGAGATCGGAGCGCCGACGGAAACGGTCGCGACATGAGCTCTCGAACCTGCCCGGACTGGCCCAAGCTCATGGAGTACGCCCCCGATCTCCAGTTCAAGCACTACACGGTCGCGGAGGCGAAGCTTCCGGGCGAGGCGCTGATGAACATCCCCGACGTCAAGCTCGAAGCGGTCGCGATCTGCTGCGACCTCGAACGACACGTCTTCTACGCGGCGCACACGGACCCCGAGGTCGCGGAGGCCCTCCGCGCCACGCACTGGTACGAGCTCGCCGAATGGACGTCGAGCGGTCCAGGCACCGCGCTGGGCTGAGTCCTCGAACTCGGCACAGTTTCACCACACACGCGTCCGCCTTTTTATGCCTCCGGGCATGGTCGTTTGGGACGAGACTTTGGGTCAGACCCCAGGACCGGTCCCGGGCGGACAGGCTCGATCCAGGAAGGAGCGGGCGGCTTAGCTCGTACGCCGGGACATAGTTCACGAACACGACACCGTTTCGCCTCACACGCGTGCGGCATTTTCTGCATCCGGGACATGGTCGTTTCAGGCAGGGCTTGGGGTCAGACCCCAAGACGAGCCCGTATCGGACATGGATTCTGTGCCTAAACCGTGACGGGAGTGACTAGCGCGTCGCCTCGCTCGAAGGCGAGGATGTTGTCGACCACGATCCGGGTCATCGCCTCGCGCGTCTGGCGCGTGGCACTGCCGAGATGCGGCGTCACGACGACGTTCTGTAGCTGCAGCAGCTCTGCTGGAACGTTTGGCTCGTGCGCGAAGACATCGAGCCCCGCACGCAGCCGGCCCGAGACAAGCTCTGCAACGAGCGCCGCCTCATCCACGATCTCACCGCGCGCCGTGTTCACCAGGCATGCTCCGTCGCGCAGCAGCGCCAGACGTCGCGCATCGATGAGGCCGCGCGTCTCAGGCATCAGCGGCGTATGGATGCTGACGATGTCCGATTGCGCGAGCAGCGTGTCGAGGTCGCGGTACTCGCCCAGGGCCGTCTCCGCCGGCGTGCGCTGCGCATAGAGCACGCGCAGCTCGAAACCTTGCGCCCGCCGCGCGACCGCCTGCCCGATGCGGCCGAGCCCGACGATGCCTAGGGTCGATCCGGTCAGCTCCTCCGCCAGGAACCCTTCGGTCCAGTCCGTCGTCCACTTGCCGCTCCGAACGTACGCATCGCCTTCCACGATGCGCCGTCGTGCAGCCAGGATCAGCGCGAAGGTCAGGTCAGCGGTCGCCGCCGAGAGGACACCGGGCGTGTTGCTCACAGCGACGCCCAGCCGGGCGAGCTCCTCGATTCCGAGCCGGTCGTAGCCGACGCTGTAGTTCGCGACAAGTCGCAGGCCGGGCAACAGGTCGAGCGGCACCGGTTCGTTCGCGACGACGAGCGCTTCGACGTCCGGGCGTGGGGACTTCAGCTCCGACAAGGCCCGTACCTCGACGTCCACGAGCTCGTCGAAGGCGGGACCGGGATACCGCCGAGTGGCGAGAACCTTCAAGGGATGAGTCTCCCATGCCGAAACGAAAGCGATGAAGGTCAGACTTGCGCTAACCCTGGCCCTGGCGCTCGTCGCGATCGCCATCCCGTGTTCGGCGGGTGCGTTCCGCCTCGAAGGCGGGCGGTGGCCAACGGGGTCGATCACGTACTACAACGAAATCCCGGCCTATGCCTGGGCCGTCGACTCCGCCGCCTACGCCTGGAACACGAGCGGCGCGCGCGTGCAGTTCGTCAAGACCTCACGCCGCAACGCGAACGTGTTGATCGGAATCCGCTGGTTCAAGGCCGCCGGCGACGCCAGCGTCCAGCGCGGCACCGGAGGCTTCGTCAGCGCGAAGGTCGGCATTCAGAACGGCCAGGAGCGCTATACGATGGCACTCGTCGTGGCGCACGAGCTGGGACACGTGCTTGGCCTCGGCCACGAGGACCGCGTGTGCGCGACCATGAACTCGGTCCTCGTCGACACCCATACCGAGCATTGCCCCGCCGCGCCTCCGGGGATGTGGGTCTGCCGTCTGTTGCGAGTGGACGACGTGCGCGGCGCCGTGCGGCTCTACGGCGGAACAGTCCGTCCGATGCGCGGTCCCGAGTTCTGCAACAAGTAGCTACCCCCGGCCGGGGAGTATCTCGTCCAGCGGCCGCGTGTTGACGACGTCGGCCGCCGTGGCCCACCCACGCCGCGCCGTGTGGACGGCGAGCTGCATGTTCCCGAGCCCGCGGACCGAATGAGCATCGGTGGACACGACGATCGGGACACCTGCCTCGATCGCAAGCCGAATCTCCGGCCCTGAGAGATCGAGGCGGTCCGGTAGCCCGTTCGTCTCGAGCGCGACGCCGGTCTCGAGGGCGACCTCGAAGGTCCGCTCGAGATCGAGAGCGTTCGGAGGACGGTGATTGATGATCCTGCCCTTCGGATGGCTCAAAGCGCGCACCGCGGGATGGCGCATCGCTTCCGTGACCTTGCGCGTCAACTCCTCGCGCTGCTGCCGCTGCCCCGCGTGCAGGCTGAGCTGCACCCAGTCGAGCTCCTCGAGTACGTCGTCGGGAAGATCGAGCATGCCGTCGGCGCGGATGTCCACCTCGGTGCCTCTCAGGACGCGGAAGGGCGCGAGCGCCTCGTTGACCGCGGCGATCTCCTCGCCCTGACGCCGGAGGTCATCGGCATCCAGGCCCGGAACGACGCGCACGTTCGGCGTGTGGTCGCAGATCGCGACGTACTCGTAACCGAGCTCGAGCGCCGCGGTCGCCATCTCGAGAATGGACGCCTTGCCGTCCGACCAGGTCGAGTGCATGTGGAGGTCGCCGCGGATCTCCGCGCGCGTCAACAGCGGCGGCGGCTCACCGCGGAACGGTTGCTCGCGGAGCTCCGGCGGGCACCAGGGAATGCCGAGCTGCGCGTACACGGATTCCTCGTCGGGTCCCGGCGGCAGTTCACCGAGGCCTGCGACGTACGCCTCCGTACCGGTTGCGACGAGCAATTCGGTGCCAAAGCGCGCCGGCTCTGCAACAACGAGCTCGACGGGGACGCCTTCGACAGTGACCCCGACCGCGCGGCGTTTGCTTCGCTCGACCACGGAGACGATCGCCGGAAACGCCTCGAACGCAGCGAGCACCGGGCCGGGACGAGGCGCCGAAGCGACGACTCCGAAGTCGAACGAAACGTCG
>WNGJ01008243.1_pt1 | contig 11531 bp, 9 predicted proteins | sample 5400611 | NCBI WGS metagenome assembly WNGJ01 (sample SAMN13153375, study PRJNA577476) | soil metagenome | isolation source: 40 cm soil or saprolite under Garry oak tree replicate 1 | place: USA:California | collected 2016-06-15 | reverse complement strand
GCCGGATTCCTGGATATTTTCAACCGTCACCTACCTTCTTATGCGACTTCTAAAGGTTCTATATGTAGTGGGGGTGCAGCTGGTTGCAATCTAATTGCACCAGGTCGTCCTAGCCCTGTAGAAGCTGACAGGTGCCTTGAATTGAAAGTTGCTCAACACTTTCCGTTCGGAGACAAACGAAAACAATTCATACGGCGACGAAATCCCGGTTCGACGATGAGAAATGTCGTTGTAGATTACGATCTGCGATTCAAGGTGAGATTAGCAAGCTGCAAATGTAGGTCACGAACAAGGCAGCTACGTGTGGATACGGGTGACCAACGGAAAAGTTGACGAACCGTCTGGTTGCGGAGATTGCTCAAACGGTCAAAAAGGTACTTTACTGTCCGGGAACGACAAGGTTTGCATGCGCTCCTCGCTATTCTAGGCCAGTGCTTCATGATCTGCTGCGGGATAGCTGACGGGTCCGGTGATACATAAAGAGCATTTGAGTCTGGTGAGCTGCCGATCACCTCATCAACCTCTGTGAGTCCTGGTACGGCCTTAGGTTCACCACCATCAATTGGATACAGTCGAATCACGTCGGTGGTGTCACGGGCGCTGACGTAATCGGAATGGTTGACGGTGACAAAAAGTCCATTTATTCCCTCAGGAGTAACAGCACGGGGGGAACCACCAGCGACGTCTTGGTACCCAGAACCGGAGCGGGCGGTCAGATTCGCTTCCTCGCACGACGAGTCTACGACCATCACTAGCCCAGCTTGCGCCCCGATAGTGGAATTTCGGGGCGGCAATAATCTTTGTTTCACCTCTGCCCGTGGGAAACAGCAGAACCTTGGTCGTGTCGCTAGGCAGAATGGAAGTAACCCATTTGTTGTCGGGAGATATGCCACCAGCAACGCCGCTACCTAGTAGTACAGCACCCCGCGAGTACATGAGTTGCTGCGGGCGCGTCATGAAACGGCAGGTCGCCCAATCGACGGATGGATTTTCCCCAGCGCCAGCGAGTCTGGACACTTCAATGAGGATGCCGCGCAGGAACAGCACAAGAAGGCGTTGGGCGATTCAGGCGTGGAAGCTTTTGTGCCCTACACCCTTCGTCACACAGCTCTGACTCGCCTTGGTGAAGATGCAGGTGGCGATGTATTCGTGCTGGCCCGCATCGCCGGGCACAGTTCGATAACCGTGACGCAACGCTACATACATCCACAAGCCGATGCCATTAACCGGGTATTCTCGGCATCGCAATTGCGGGTAGGCACAAAACTGGGCACAACCAAGAAATTGGCTAAGGCCAAGGAACAGAAAAAACTTGGGCGTGGGACAACGTAGTCGATTCATTACAAATGGGATAGGCGTGGTGCCGGGAGGGGGAGTCGAACCCCCAAGGGCCGAAGCCCGGCGGATTTTGAGATCACAGGTAGGTTCCGAATGGTTTTGAAAGTTTTCGACTCTACTCCATTTTTCAGCTGCATACAAGCTGAACGTCTTGATTAGTGATGACTGGATTTGATGGGTTTCGAGCATGGAACTACTACAGTTTTACTACAGTAGCTCGCACCGATCAGATCCTATCCTGAGGCGGTAGACGGATCGCCCAGCCCCACGACCTGCGGACGGGTGAATGTCGTCCGAGTGTAAAACACGGAGTCGGATCGCCCCAAGTATGAGGCAATCCGACAAAGGGTCAACTGTGAATTGCGGGCAAAACATGTGAATAATTCGCTACTGTCCGCCAAACACGCTATCAATCTTCCATATAATCCTGTCGGCCCACTGAACCGCAGCCGCTACCATCGCTTCTGTACGCGGACTAGCACGGTTATCGAACAATTCATACTGCTTAAAAATTTCATCTGTAGCGAGTAGCGTTGAAGGGACTACCGTTGGAAGCAGATCAGATGAGGCCACTATCCAAATCCTCGGTGCTTTTCAGAAATTCATCCGGGGGACGAGCTCAATGTTCTAGGCTACCCTCTGGGATTTGAAAATACAGGCGGGTTCCCAGTTCTTCGGAGCGGTAAGATCGCTTCTTATCCTCTAGTTCCGACCAATGAAAACCCATTTTTCTTGCTCGACTTTCGAGTTTTCAAAGGCAATAGCGGAGGGCCAGTTTACTTTGTTCAATCCAATAGAGGGTATGGGAATCTCATGAGCTGAGCATTGGGACGATCCAATTTGTGATGGGGCTAGTGAGCGAGGAAGTCTCGGCTACGGAGGAAATTAAGGGTCTTTATGAAAATCGCTCTCAAACCTATCCTCTGGGACTTGCAAAGATCATACCCGCGACATATATCAAGGAAACAATTGATCTATTGCCGCCCGTGAAATGAGACAAACCGGGCCACACGCTCAGTGCGGCCCGTCCTATTCTCTCAACCCTCGGCTATCGTCACAGCCGCGGGTTTTGATTTTGGCGGATGGGAATCCCCCTCGGTCTGAGACACATTGCCGAGTGAAGCCGAGGAATCCATCGGACCAATCCAACATGAGGGCTTGTAGCGCCTTCGGCAAAGATTTCCTGGCTACGCGTCCTTGGCAGAGGCAGTGCAGTCCGAGATGCCGACAGAGAACGTATGTGCAGCGCCAGGTCGAAACGCCGATGGGTTACTACGGAGCGTAAGTCTTCGACAGCAAACGGTCGCTGCAACATGTTCCTGCTTGCTGAATTCCTGACTTGCTTGCTGCCGTCGACAACCGGCACAGCCTCATTACAAGGCGACGGTGGGTCTAATGCTTGTCACCTTGCTCCACAAAGTATTTTCCGGTTTCACCGCGCGAGAAGTAACGTGAAGTGACCGTCTTCTTGCGCGTGAAAAAGTCGACCGCATCCCATCCGTGAACGTGCAGGTCACCGAAAAAGGAATCCTTCCAGCCCGAAAATGGGAAGTAGGCCGGTGAAGCTGCCACGCCAATGTTTACCCCCACCATGCCGACTTCGATTCGACGCGTGTACTCGCGAACCGCGGCCCCGTTTTCGGTGAATATCGATGTGCCGTTGCCGCGCGGATCGCTATTCACAATGGCGATGGCTTCGTCCAGCGTATCTACGTGCATTACCGAGAGCACCGGCCCAAAAATCTCTTCGCGAGCAACGCGCATCTCGGGCATCACGTTATTCAGGATGGTAGGCCCGACAAAATTCCCTCCGGCGGGAACTCCTGACGGACGGCGACCGTCTATCAGCAGTTGTGCTCCTTCTTTAAGTCCGCTTTCGATGCAGTCGTGAACCCGGTCACAAGCCGCGGTCGAAATCACGGGACCTAGCGCGGCCTTTGGATTGGTTCCTTCGCCTGCAATCAGCTTTTGTGCCTCTTCTTTCAGGCGCTCCATAATTACTTTCTGCGCCGCACCGACGGTCACCAGCACAGACCCCGCCATGCAGCGTTGGCCGGCATTGCCAAATGCGCTGCCCAAGACGTTCGAAACGGTTTTTTCCACGACCGCATCCGGCATAACGACCATATAATTCTTAGCGCCGCCCAGGGCCTGCACACGCTTGCCATTCTCCGCAGCTCGCCGGTATATATATTTCGCCGTGTTCACTGACCCGACGAACGACACCGCGCGAATGCCGGGGCTGTCAAGAATCGCGTTCACGGCATCGTGGGCACCATGAACGATGTTCACAACGCCCGGTGGCAGACCGATGTCCGTCAGGATGCGCCCTATCAACTCAGATGTGAGCGGCACCTGCTCTGAAGGTTTCAGAATGAAGGTATTTCCGCACACGATCGCAAAGGGCAGAAACCACATTGGGACCATGGCTGGAAAATTAAACGGAGTTATCGCAGCGCAAACGCCGATTGACTGGCGAACCGTCTCTGTATCGATTCCACGCGCCACACCTTCCAGGACTCGGCCCTGCATTGTCATCGGAGAAGCGCAGGCAACTTCCAAGACTTCGATAGCGCGCGTGACCTCAGCGCGAGCATCTGAGAGCACCTTTCCGCCCTCCCGCGTGATCGAAGCCGCGAGCTCGTCAATCCTCTTCAGGAATTGCTCGCGCAACGCGTAAATATATTGCGTCCGGTCGCCGACGGGTCGGGCCCGCCAATCGGGCAAAGCAGTGCTGGCGGCCGAAACTGCGGCTTCAACATCATCGTGGCCGGAGAGCGGCACCCGCGCCAACACCTCGCCGTTCGCAGGATTGGTTACATCGAGACGGCCGGAAGCCTGCGCAACAATCCAGCGGCCGCCGACAAAATTCTGAAGAACTCGCGCATTCACAGCTTTCTCGGCAACCGCTCTATCTTCCGATGTCAACGCACTCGTTGTCATATGTGACCTCTTCTCTCGGTGTTCAGGCGGCTTTCCGGACGCCCTCCCATTGTATTACGGAGAAAACGATCGGGTTCATGTTTGGCGGCCCTAATCTTCGCTCGTCAAGTATATATTTTCGCCTGGACTGTGAGACTTCGATAGACTAGTTCGTCCGACGTAAAGACCAGTCGAGGGGAACTATGACCGAGACACTCACGTCATCGCAAGTCAAAGAATTAACTACCCACTACACCTACGGGACATGGCGGCGGCAGAAAGGTTGGGCGCCGCTGCACGTGGTTGACGCCGAGGACTGCTATTTCGTCGACGCGGATGGGAAAAAGTATCTTGATTTTTCTGCTCAGCTGATGTGCGTCACGCTGGGTCATAAGAATCGAGCCGTCGTGAGAGCCATACAGGACCAGGCTGAGAAGTTGGCTTATGTCGGACCCGGGTGGGCTACACAGGTTCGCGCCGAACTGAGCAAACTTTTGCTTGAAGTGCTGCCGCAGGGACTTGAGAAATTCTTCTTCACGACTTCCGGAACCGAAGCCAACGAAGCGGCTTTCAAGATCGCGCGTATGGTGACGGGCAGAACTAAAATCATTTCTCGCTATCGTTCGTATCACGGCTCCACAATGGGATCAATCGCCGCGACCGGAGATCCGCGGCGCTGGGCAATGGAACCGGCCGGCAAAATTCCGGGCGTAATTTTTGCTCCCGAAGTGAATTGTTACAAATGCCCGATCCTTCATACCTATCCGGGTTGCGGAATCGCATGCGTCGAGTACATCGAGCACATGATTGAAAATGAAAGCGATGTCGCGGCAATAATTATAGAGCCGGTGGTTGGGACCAATGGTGTGCTCGTCCCACCTAAGGAATATCTGCCACGCTTGCGTCAAATCTGCGATGCTCATGGTGTTCTTCTGATTGTCGACGAAGTGATGAGCGGATGGTGCCGCACAGGAAAATGGTTCGCGGTCGATAATTGGAGCGTTCACCCAGACATTCTGACCACCGCCAAAGGAATCACCAATGCTGCAATTCCCCTCGGCCTATGCGCTACTACGGCGAAAGTCGCATCCTATTTCGACGAGCATTTCTTTTCGCACGGACATACCTACGAAGCTCACCCGCTCACGTTGGCGCCCGCGATCGCGTCGATTAATGAAATGAAACGGCTGAAGCTGAATGAGCGGGCGACGCAAATGGGTGCGTATCTCGGGGAAAAACTTCAGGTTCTAAAGACAAAGCATGTATCCATCGGCGACGTGCGCGGAATTGGCATGTTCTGGGCAGTCGAGTTGGTCAAAAATCAAAGAACCAAAGTTCCTTTTAATACCGGTGAGGACAAAGTTGCCGGCAAGCCGATGCTGGTCGACAGGGTCGCCGCGCGCGCCATGAGTAACGGCGTTTACATCCAGGCGTGGATGAGCCACTTCGTGATCGCTCCGCCGCTAATCATTTCCAAAGAAGAAATCGATCGCGGAGTTTCGGTTTTGGATGAGGCATTGGCTCCGGCCGATTCCGAAGCTGAGAAGGAAGACACGGCGGTCACGGCTGCGAATAAGTAGATCTTTTCACGAACTCTCCTGCGCCAGCTCGACCTAGGAATTTGTCCTCATCGACCACTACGCGACCTCGGGAGAACACCGTGCTCGGCATGCCGCTCACCTGGATTCCCTCAAACATGGAATAATCCACACGCATGTGATGAGTCTTGGCGCTGATGGTGTGCTTGCGGTTGGGGTCGAATATCACGAGATCGGCATCACTTCCCACGGCGATGGTCCCTTTACGGGGATACAGTCCAAAGAGCTTTGCTGGCGTGGTCGACACTAGCTCCACAAAACGGTTCACGCTGAAACGTCCTGCAGCAACGCCGCCGGAGTAGATCAGGCTCATGCGGTGCTCGACCCCGGGTCCTCCGTTAGGAATTTTGGTGAAATCGCCACGGCCCAATTCCTTCTGCTCTTTGAAGCAGAACGGGCAATGGTCGGTTGAGACCACTTGTAGGTGATCACGTTTTAAGCCATTCCACAGTTTTTCCTGGTGCCACTTCTCGCGAAGCGGCGGGGTAAAAACGTACTTTGCCCCCTCGAAGCCGGGCACATCAAAATTATCGATTGAAAGATACAAATATTGCGGGCATGTTTCGGCGTAGACGGGAAGCCCTCGATCGCGTGCCTCGCGGACTTTTTCGAGCGCATCGTTACAGCTCAGGTGAACAATATAGACCGGTGCGCCTGCCATCTCCGCCAGGGCGATCGCCCGCGCAGTAGCTTCCGCTTCGGCTGTTGTGGGACGAGTCAAAGCGTGATATTTCGGAGCTTTCTTTCCTTCGGCGAGTGCCTGCTGTACGATCACGTCGATCGCGTTCCCGTTTTCCGCGTGCATGCAGACCAGCCCGCCATTATTCGCGGTGCGCCGCAGGGCCTTGAAGATGCTGCCATCGTCCAGCATGAAGACGCCGGGATAAGCCATGAATAGCTTGAAGCTGGTGACGCCTTCGCGGACGAGAGCGTTCATTTCTTCAAGCTGCGCGTCGGCTAGCTCGGTGATGATGCAATGAAACGCGTAATCGCATACGGCTTTGCCGGACGCCTTTTCCATCCACGCATCGAAGGCAGTCCTTAGCGTCTGTCCCTTGTACTGAATTGCGAAGTCGATCAGGGTTGTGGTCCCACCGAAAGCCGCAGCACGCGTGCCAGTTTCGAAATCATCCGAGCTGGTGGTTCCGCCGAACGGCATGTCGAGGTGTGTGTGAACGTCAATTCCGCCGGGGAGAACGTATTTTCCAGCGGCGTCTATCACCTGCGCAGCGTTTTCGCGCGGAAGATTGTCTCCAATCGCGGCGATCTTGCCCCGATTGATGGCGACATCACTGACGAATGTATCAGTCGCGGTGACTACGCGTCCGTTTGTGATAATCGTGTCAAAACCCATGTCTGCTCTCTGCCTTAGTGAAACAGGAATTTTATGCTAAACTGCCCGGCTTAGCTCGAAATCAAGATTATGAAATTCGGGATCACCATAAAACCGGATATGGCAGTCGACCGAATTGTCTCCCTGACCCGCCAAGCCGAGGCCGCCGGGTTTCAATACGGTTGGATCTTCGATTCGCACGTTCTGTGGCTTGAGCCTTACCCGCTCCTGACGCTGATGGCTGCGAACACAAACCGCATGCGCCTCGGACCATGCGTCACTAACCCTGCAGTTCGCGACCTCACTGTGACTTCCAGTCTGTTCGCCACCCTGAACCTGATTTCGAGTGGAAGGATGCAGCTTGGCATTGGACGCGGCGACAGCTCGCGTCGGGTGTTGGGGAAAAAGCCGGTTGGCGCGGGCGATCTGGAGCGTGCCATAAAAGTGTTCCGTCAGCTCACCGCTGGAAATGAAATCGACTACGAAGGTCAGCCCACACGGATTTCCTGGGCCAAGGGATCTCCGCCGGTGTGGGTTGCGGGATACGGCCCCAAAGTTTTGGATCTCGCGGGTCGGGTGGGAAATGGCGTGATATTGCAGTTCGCAGATCCCGATCTTATTGAGTGGTGCCTCGGTTTCGTGAAAAAAGGCGCGGAGGCAGCAGGCCGCGATTGGCGCGAGATTGAAGTCATGTCCGCTGCGCCGGTCTGGATTTCCGACGATCTAGAAACGGCGCGAAAGCACGTCCGCTGGTTCCCAGCTTTAGTCTCAAACCATGTGGTGGACTTGATCTCACGTTACAAGCCGGAAGAACTGCCGCCGGCGCTGACTTCGTTCGTGCAAAATCGCGGCGGCTACGATTACCAGCAACATTGCGAGGTGCACAGCAGCAACTCGAAGTTTGTGTCGGATGAAGTCGTGGATCGCTTTTGCCTGGTCGGCCCGGCAGAGGCGCAGCGGCAAAAGCTGCGCAAACTGGCCAGCGTTGGCGTGACGCAGTTCAACATTTACCTGATGTGTGGGGACGAAGAGGACACGCTGGAAAAGTATAAAAGGGAAATCTTGCCTGAGTTCGCCAACTAGGAATTAAGAAGTTGCCGGCGAACATCTTGTTCAATTCAACGATGGTCGGGATGCGACGAGATTATGCCTTCTCCACCAAGGCCACTGCTGGTTGCTTCCGCAATTGCATCAGCCCGTAATAAAGTACAAATGAAATCACAAAGCCTACGAACCATGAATAGTCATACAGGGTTCGCAAGGAAGGAATTGCCAGCCCAACCAGCGCGGTTCCCGCTCCGGCGGCTAACGCCGTCAACGCCAGCCAGTTAAAGCCGCCAGAATATTCGTACGCGCCTTGCCGCAGATAAAGATCGTCGAGCAAAAGAATCCGCCGGCGGATTACGAAATAGTCGCAAATCATTATTCCCGCGACCGGCCCGAGGAATGCCGCATATCCACCTAGCCATCCGAGAATGAACGTCTTGTAGTCAGCCAACAATTTCCATGGCATCAGCGCGATGCCCATAAAACAAGTAATCACGCCTCCGGTGCGGAAGCTGATTTTCCGCGGCCACAGATTGGAAAAATCGTTCGCTGGCGAAACGATGTTGGCGCCGATATTCACGTTCAGCGTGGCCAGCAGAATTGCTAACAATGAAATGATTACGGCGACGGGAGAATGAAACCGGCTCAACAGTTGCACTGGGTCCCAGATTGCTGCGCCGTAAATGATCACCGTGGCCGACGTGACCAGAATTCCGATCAGCGAATACAAGGTCATCGTTGTAGGAAGTCCCAGAGCCTGCCCAATCATCTGCTTCCGTTGGCTGCGCGCGAACCGGGTGAAGTCGGGAATATTCAGAGATACGGTGGCCCAAAAGCCAACCGTGCCATTCAACGCCGGAATCAGGAACTTCAAAAAATCGGAGAAAGTTGTGAAACGCGATGGAGCCGATAACATTGGGCCAAAGCCACCGGCGGCGTGATAAGCCCAAGCGAGGAGCAGAACCCCGACGGCCAACAGAATTGGCGCGCTGATTCCCTGAAGAAACCGGATGTACTCGATGCCTTTGACGATGACTGCGAGATTGATCAACCAGAAAGCAAAAAAGCAAATAGCAGGCCCGTAGGCGACGTGAGACCAGCCCGGCGCAAGCACAGAAATCAAAGTACTGATGGCTTCGCCTCCGATCCAGGTTTGAATACCAAACCAGCCGCATGCCACTAGAGCCCGCAACACGGCCGCAACATTAGCGCCCAAAACTCCGAACGAAGCCCGCGCTAGAACCGGAAACGGAATTCCATAGCGCGCACCCGGGTGCGAATTCAGCAGCATTGGAATCAGGACGATGCTGTTGCCAATAAACACCGTCACTACTGCCTGCTTCCAATTCATTCCTCCTTGAATCAGGCTTGCCGCCAGCATGTAGGTCAGAATATTGACCGACATTGAGACCCATAGCGCGGCGTAATTATAGGTTCCCCAATGACGTCGCTCGGCAGTAGTCGGCGCGAGATCCGGATTGTAGAGCGGGCTAGATTCGATTCTCGACCGAGCCGAAGCTTGAATTGTGCTCATTGAATTAATCGGCCGCTGCGACGCGCCCGGTCTGGGTCGTGAGCGGCATGTAGCTCTCGGGGCGGCGATCGCGGAAAAACTGCCAGACCCGGCGCACATCTTCGATCATCTCCAAATCGAGATCCGCAACCACTAATTCATCCTTGTGGCGGCCCGCCTGGGCGACGATTTTCCCGCGCGGATTGCAGAAATAACTCTTGCCGTAAAACTCGCCGATGTTCCAAGGTTTCTCGCGGCCCACTCGATTGATCGCGCCGACAAAATAACCGTTCGCGACAGCGTGCGCGGGCTGTTCCAACTCCCACAGATATTCGGAGAGTCCGGCTACCGTAGCCGACGGATTAAAGACAATCTCGGCGCCATTCAATCCCAGAATCCGCGCGCCTTCGGGAAAATGCCGGTCATAGCAGATGTAAACGCCGACGCGAGCAAACTTAGTTTGAAAGACACCGTAGCCGAGATCTCCGGGCGTGAAATAAAACTTCTCCCAAAATCCGGGATGCACGTGAGGGATGTGATGTTTGCGGTACTTGCCCAAGTATTTCCCGTCGGCGTCGATGACTGCAGCCGTATTGAAGTACAAGCCCGCCATCTCCTCTTCGTAAATCGGGACCACGATCGCCATGCCATGCTTCGCGGCAATCTTCTGCATGAGTTTTGTTGTAGGTCCGTCCGGTACGCGCTCGGTCAGCTCATACCAACGAATGTCCTGCTCGGCGCAGAAGTACGGGCCATAAAACAATTCTTGCAGACACAGGATTTGAACTCTCTTGCGCGCCGCTTGTTCAATGAATTTGAAGTGCTTGTCGATCATGGCTTTCTTGATCTTCGGCAGCGGATGGTTCGTGCCGAGTTCGTTGCTTGCCTGAATGAGCCCACAGCGCACGAGACGTGACATGGAAAGCACCTCTGAGAGGGCAATATATCAGACCTTCGGTAGAACAACGCAAATAGACGAACCATTAACACGCCTCGGAGTTTTGGCTGGGGCAACCGCGCCTTGACGGCTTTGAGTGTGGTGTTAATTTCGGTTCCACACGTAAATCTACACGTAAATCTCAGAGGCCATCCGTTCTGAGCCGATCAGAAAGAACAAACGATTCCATGAATTGCCGTGAACTTGGGGGTTCTAGCCGGCGTGACTTCTTGATTCGATCCTGCCAGGGAGCTTTTGCACTCTTCGTTCCCTCAACGTTATGGAATCTGTCAGCGTCGGCCAGGGATGCCGCGTTTCAGCCGTCCTCGCCAGAGTCCAGCCGAAGCCCCAAGTAAGAAAACGCCAATGACGGTAACAGCCTCCATTATGTATTTGTAAGGGGCAAAGAAAACTTCAGGAAAGTTGTTGAGATTTAGTTCTGAAAACGGAACAAGAGATTACAAATTCAATTCGGTTTCTGGGCAGGCCTCCACCTGGCTAGTAGTGATCTCTGAAAGAAGGCCTTTCAGCACTTCTACCTGGAGTCCATTAAGCGGAGGACTTCGTCGGTAATCTGGATGGCTCCGTCCTATTCTGCTCAAAACTGTGCATTAGATAAGTGCAGAGGGAAGAAAAATCCAGACGGCTCTCAGTCCAGAGATTCGTCACCCATGGAATACACGTGCTGCGGACACACTCAGGTCCGTTAAGACTTAGAGGGAGTGGCAGCCGATGACGGACCGCGCGGTCGATCCTAAAGGCGAGCGCCGGGTCGCTGTGGAGAAGCGGCTGCGTGTAGCCCAGATGTCACCGGAAGAGATGCGTCGAGAACTGCTCACCTCT
>WNGJ01007609.1_pt1 | contig 11532 bp, 8 predicted proteins | sample 5400611 | NCBI WGS metagenome assembly WNGJ01 (sample SAMN13153375, study PRJNA577476) | soil metagenome | isolation source: 40 cm soil or saprolite under Garry oak tree replicate 1 | place: USA:California | collected 2016-06-15 | reverse complement strand
CGCTCTAATCAGCTCGTGGTAGGGAAGGTGGGCTTGCCCCCGCTGGTTTCTTCGGTTGCGGCCGCTTCGAGTCTTTATCAGGAATCCAGTCGCCGGTGAATATCTCGACGACGTTCTTGGCCGTCCCCACCACTGGCGTTACGTCCAAACCTACGTGCACAGCGCCGGGAACGATTCCCTTCTTCTTAATATCGTGGCCGGCAAAACCAACCGTAAAGACTGGGCCAATGATAGGTATGGCCTTGAGCAATTTCTTCATCACTGCCCAACCAACTCTGCCTTTTACTGTCTTCGCCATACTCTGCCAATAAACACGTGAAGTTCAGAGCTCGAGCTTTAGCTTGTGTTTTTCTTCGCCAAAGCAAACTGAAGTTTGATGTACGCTGAACTTCTTGAGATCCAACTCCAGAGGTACGTCCACATCAAGTCGCCGCGCTTCAAAACTATATGCTAGCATTCCCGCGCTTTATATCACACAGAGCTATTCAACTCGGTACTGATGCAGTTTAGAGTACAAACTCTAGTTTGCATGCCGAATCGGCAGCCTAAAGGCGGACTCTGAACTTCCGGCCTCAAACTGCATCACTACTATTCAACTCGATGCGCGTCAAAATCTATCTGCTAATCTTTGGTATTTGTGTTTCGGCATTGCTCCTGTCGTGTAACCGAAGCGGTTCAGCAACACGCCAACTTCTTATCTACACACCACATGGTCAGGATCTTCTGCGTGACTTCATCGCGCGCTACAAAGCAATCCACCCGGACGTCGATGTGCAGTTTCTCGATATGGGCTCGCGCGAAATCCTCGAACGCGTGCGCGCCGAGCGCAATCGCCCGCAGGCAGATCTTTGGTGGGGTGCTGCGCACACAACTTTTCAAACTGCGGCAGATGAAAATCTTCTGACGCCTTACCGGCCCACCTGGGCCGACAGGATTCCCAGCTCCAGTCGCGACAGCCAGGACCGCTGGTACGGAACCTACAAAACGCCGGAAGTGATCGTTTACAACAGCGATGCGGTCAAGCCGGAGGAAGCGCCGAAGGATTGGGATGATGTACTTGATCCGAAATGGCATGACAAGGTGCTAATTCGTAATCCGAATCCATCAGATTCGATGCGGGCGATCTTCGGCGCCATGATCTGGCGCTTCTACAAAGATACGGGATCGCCGGACAAAGGCTATGATTGGCTGCGGCAACTCGATGCGAACGTGCACGAATATACGGCGGACGGCACGCTCCTGATGCAGAAGCTGGTGCGTCGCGAAGGACTCATTAGCCTGTGGAATCTCCCGGACGTGTGGATTTATAAAGACCAGAAAAACTTCCCGATCGGTTATGTGTTTCCAGCGAGCGGCGCCCCGGTAATAACCGATGGCATTGCAATCGTGCGCGGCGGGCCAAATGAAGAAGAAGCGAAACGTTTCTACGAATTTGTAACTACACCCGAGAGCCTGGTAGTTGCCGCAAAAAAATACTATCGCATACCGGTGCGTACCGACATTGATCAAACCCAACTGCCGTCGTGGATGAACGAACGCGTCAACGAGATGCCGCTCGACTGGGACCTGCTGCGCAAGCAAAGCGGGGAATGGCTGCGCCATTGGGACACCGAGATCCGCGGCCAGAGTAAGAAATAATATTCTGTGCTATCCCGTGTTCTTTGTGTCTTGTGGTGAATGATAATATCGCCGCACTCACTAAAGAGACGCAGAGTCTACAGCGGAAGCACAGAGTCTGAAACAAGATGCCACTGCTCTCTCTAAAAAATCTCTCCAAACGCTTCGACAAGACGGCGGCCGTTGCTGACGTTTCGCTCGAAGTCGAGCGAGGAGAATTTTTCGGCTTGCTGGGTCCTTCGGGTTGCGGCAAGACGACCACGTTAAGAATGATCGCGGGACTGGAACAACCTGACGCTGGCTCGGTTGCCTTTGAAGAACACGACATTACAAATCTGCCTGCTGAGCGCCGCGGCTTTGGCATGGTCTTCCAGAACTATGCGCTCTTCCCTCACCTGAATGTTCTCGAGAATGTAGCCTTCGGCCTGCGCGCGCGACACAAGTCGACTTCCGAAATCCGAGAACGTGTTAAGGGTGCTTTGGGGCTGGTACAACTGCCTGGCTATGAGAAGCGCAGAGTTGACGAGCTCTCCGGCGGTCAACAGCAACGCGTGGCAATTGCTCGCGCCATTGCGATCGAACCAGCGCTGCTCCTCTTCGACGAGCCCCTGTCAAATCTTGATGTGACCTTGCGTGAAGAAACTCGTGGCGAATTGCGCGAGCTTGTCAGGCGCCTCGGTTTGACTGCTGTTTATGTCACCCACGATCAGGAAGAAGCTTTTGCGCTGTGCGATCGCATCAGCGTGATGGTAGGTGGACGCATCCTGCAGACGGGGCAACCGCGCGACTTGTATGAACATCCGGCACAACTTCCAGTGGGACGTTTTCTAGGCCGGAACAATTTGATCCGCGCTATACGTTTGAGTTCAGGTAAATCCGAGACTGGTGAATTCAAGACACTCAACGGCGGTCACACAATTCGGATTCTCGTGAATGATCAAACTCTCGCGCCACTCAATCAGCCTTGCATACTCGCGATCCGTCCGGAACACGTTCTGATTAGACAAACCGCCGGCAACCTTGAAAATGCTTTGCCGGCAACCGTACGTGAGATTAACTTTGCGGGAGCAACTTCCAGCATAAAGCTCGACGCCAATGGTTTGTTGCTCGAAGCATTGGCACTGGACGTAGATGGTCTTTCCCCGGGCGATCAACGCATGGTGGTTTTGCCAGCCGAACGAATTTCGCTGCTCAAAGAATGAATATCTTCTGTCAAGAAACGTGTCGCAAGTGAAATCAAATAACCGGGCTTCGCCGGCTGATGTGCGGAAGGGTTCTGCCCTTCCGATATGCACCATAGATCTGATGGGGCTATGCCCCTTTCCTGGGGCGCAGCCCCAATGAATAAAGGTACTCGACTCTCGGTGGGGCAAAGCCGCCACCACACATCAGGTGGCAAAGCCAGGGCGATTGACCCACATTCCCTTTTCACCATCTTCCCCCGGCTTCTATTGGTACTTATCACCGCCCTTGTCCTGCTCTATGGCGTCATCTATCCAAACCTTCACGTGGTTGTCGCCTCGTTCGAGCGAAACGCCGGCTGGTCACTGGCCAACTACCGTGAAGTTCTTTCACAGAATATTGTTCTTGAATCGATCGTCGCCAGTGTCGGTGTCTCGGTACTGACGGTCTTGTTATGCGCGGCGCTGGGCGTGCCGCTCGCGTTTCTTTTCGAGCGTTACACGTTTCCAGCCCGCCGATTATTTGCCACCCTAGCTGCGTTACCACTCGTGCTGCCGCCCCTGGTCGGCACAATTGCTTTTATATTTCTCTGCGGCGAGTCAGGGATCCTGGCGAGATTGGCCCAGTCAGTTTTTTACCTTGAACAATCGCCATGGTCGTTGCGTGGCTGGCCGGCGTTGTTGCTCTTTCACACTTACACGATGTATCCCTTTTTCTACGTCCTAACCGGGGCGGGTTTATCCAGAATTGACGCCGCCCTCGCCGAGGCTGCCAGAAGTTTGGGTGCTCACCGAGCTCGCGTGCTGACGCGAATCGTCCTGCCGCAATTGACACCGTCGCTGATCGCCGCGGCATTACTTACTTTCATGACTTCGATGGCTTCATTCAGCGCGCCGCTTCTTTTTGGCGGCGGCGTGCGCGTGCTCACCCTGGAGATCTACACGGCCCGCCAACGTGGCGACGCGAGTGTAGCCATAACGGAGACGGTAATTCTTGCGGCGATTTCGCTGAGCGCGCTCGTCTTTTTTCAGCGATACGAAGGAACACGAAAGTTTGCCGCGGCGGCGATGAAAGGTTCAAGCAGAAAACGCAAGCCGATCGCGAGCGGTAAGTCGCGTTCGATTGCGATCGCGGGTGGCGTTCTCTTCTCACTGTTGCTCGTTTTGCCGGTGGCGACTCTGGTGCTTGTCAGTTTTGCGCGCGAGGGAAATTGGACGACGCAAACATTGCCGACATCCTACACCGTAGGCAACTATGTGAAGATATTTTCCGACGCGCGGGCCCGTGAAGTTTTTCTAAACAGCTTGTCGATGTCGGCTATCGCCGCGGGCGCGGCGCTGCTTTGGAGTTTCTGTGTGGCGGGCCTCCTGGTCAAGGGAGGAAGGCGCAGATGGAAGCGATTGCTTTCGTGGTTAATACTTGTACCGTGGGCACTACCCGGAACCGTAGTCGCAGTCTCGCTGGCCGAAGCGTATGGGAAACCGTCTCGGTTATTGGGTTCTTTCATCCTCGTAGGCACGTTCTGGATTTTGCCCGTAGTCTACTTCCTGCGCTTCATGCCGCTGGTTGTGCGCGCTGTGCAAGCAAGCATGGAACAGATTGATACTGCACTCGAAGAAGCAGCAGCCACTCTGGGCGCGAGCTGGTGGCAGAGATTCACTCGCGTTACCCTGCCGCTCGTCTGGCCCGGCGCTATTGCCGGCACTCTGCTGGCTTTTGTTATAGCGCTGGGAGAATATGTGGCTTCAGTGTTGGTGTTTGTGCCGACGAATCGCCCAATTTCAATCGCCATTGCTTCAGAGCTACGCGACTTCAACCTGGGAACCGCAGCGGCGTATGGGGTTGTACTAATGTTGATGATCGGGTTGATTATGACTGCCGCCGCGCGCCTGGAGCGATTGCGTACGTAACGAAGCATCTTTGCGGCTATGCCGCCGCACAGTGCGGTAAGGCTCGGCCTTACCGTTGAGTCCTCAGGATTAACTGGAGGCTATGCCTCTGATTCCTGAGGCGGAGCCTCATGACACAAATAATGCGCGCCGGAAAGGCGGAGCCTTTCCGCACTGTGCGGCGGCAAAGCCGCAAGGAGAGTTACTCATGATCAAAACTTGCGGCTTGACTCACATTCATCTCATGGTTAAAGACGTGCAGCGTTCGCTGGATTTTTATCAGAAAGTGTTTGGCATGAAGGTAAGTTTTTGGGCAAGTGACACGCTGGTCTTCCTGAACACGCCAGGCTCCAACGATGCCATCGCGCTCCACCAGGCGGAGGCAAAGCAGCCAACTGGATCCGGCGGTGGAATTTTGCATTTTGGTTTCCAACTGCAGGACAAGGCCAATCTCGAAAGTGCGATTGGCGAAGTGGTAGCAGCCGGTGGGGCTTTGAAAAAGCAAGGCGAGTTTATGCCCGGGATGCCGTTTGCCTATGTATCCGATCCGGATGGCTATGAAATCGAGCTCTAGAACAATTTAAATCAAGGGTCTACAGAAATTTCAAACATGGCTAAGAACAACTCGCGGCGATCGCTTGCTTCCATTTTTTTACTTTTCGCGCTGGCGTTTTCCCTGGCCGGCAGAGCGAATATTTATCCTTCGGCGCACGCTCAGGACGTTTCGCCTTCGCCAGCGCCGGCAACTCCAGCTGTTGACAAGGCCGAGCTTCATCAGGCGCTGCTTGATCTCACAAACACCTCGACGGTTATGTGCGTCGCCGCGCATCCGGACGATGAGGACGGCACTACCTTGATCGCTTTACGACGCAAGAATGGCGTGCACACTGTCAGTCTGTTTTCGACTTACGGCGAGGGCGGACAAAATGCTGTCGGTCCTCAACTATACGAAGAGCTTGGCGTAATGAGAGCGCGCGAGACAATGAAAGCCGCGCAGCTTCAGGGCTCTGAGCCCTACTTTCTGGGCCTCAAAGACTTCGGATATTCGAAATCAGCAGATGAAGCGTTTAAGGTTTGGGGTCACGATGAAGCATTGCGCCGCATGGTCCTGAAGATTCGTGAACTAAGGCCGGATGTAATCATCACCAATCACGACACCGTCACCGGTCATGGCCATCATCAAGCGACTGGACGATTGATAATCGAAGCTTTCGACGCTGCTGCCGATCCCAGGCGTTTTCCCGAGCAGCTTAAACAAGTCAAACCCTGGCAAGCGCAACGACTTTTTGTAAGAGTGTTCGGTGGCGCAGCGGGACAAAAGAGTGGCGGCGCCGCAGAAAAAGTTGTCGCTATCGATCCAAATGAAATCGACCTGGTACGCGGAACCTCGTTTGCCGAACAAGCACTCGCGGCGCTCCAGCAACATGCCACTCAGGGGCCCTGGCCGAAGTCGATGGCAGATTTGTTGAGAGCGCGCCGGATCGAAGCTGGGAAATTGCCGTTAATTCGCTATCACCTTATCCGCGAGGCTGCGGGTGCTCACCCCTTACCGGAAAACGCTACCACGCCTTTTGCCGGCTTGGAACTTCCCGAGGCGTTCATGGCGAAGACTGCATCGCCTAAGATCGATGGTCGTCCCTTAACTGAATTTCTCGATCAGCCGGATCGAGTCCTGGCGGCCCTGATCGACTGGCGGGCAAGTCAAACCGCTCCTGAACCACCTGCGGAGGATCCCGATCGTTTTCGCTTGTTCGAAGCGCGCGTTAACAAGGCGTTGGCCACGGCTTCGGGTGTTTCTCTGACAGTCGTCTCCAGTCATAACGTTCTGGTACCGGGCCTGAACACGACCTTTTCGATCAATATTTCCAACTCCGGGCTCAGCCGGGTTCACGTTGACGAACTCAGCCTGGATAGTTGGGGGGAAACAACGCAGCCAAAGACTGCGGAAGAACTACTGCCCGATACTGAGACTATTGTTACGGTTGATAGGACAACGCCGAAGAATGCGACCCTGACCGTGCCGAAAGAAGAGCATCTTTACGACAATCTTTTTCTCGGTCAACCTTTCCAGGCTATCGCCAAACTTGAAATCGATGGCGCTAAGTTTTCCGTGAAGACGTCGATTACGCGCGATGTGGCTCCAGCCATAGAAATCAAAAGTATCTCGCCTTCGCCTTACGTTTGGACGCCGGCCACTGTCAAACAACCTGTCTCGTTCAAGGTAACCGTTACAAACAATCTCGATGGGAACTTCGACGGGAACCTGACGATTGGCACTTCTGAGAATCACGTTCTTGAAGCCGGCAGTAAACTTTCACTTGCACCGATGGAAACTCGCGAAGTGACATTGAAATCCAATGTGGTTCCGTTGGAAACCGCGGCGCACCGGCGTATCGAGGGAAACTCAGGTTTGCTATTTGTCTCAGTTGAGCCTCAAGATGGCCGGCATCCGATCACGCAACGCTCAGTTCCGGTGGTTTACTCGGTCGCGCGTGTCGTAAGAGGATTGCGAGTAGGATTTGTGCCAAGTTTCGATCAGACTTTGCAGCGATCACTCGCGGCGTTGGGAGTCGATGCGAAGGAACTGAACGTTGCCGACATTCAAAAAGGCGATCTCAGCGCCTACCAGACAATCATCATCGACAATCGTGGTTATGAAGCTCATCCGGAATTGATCGCAGCGAATTCTCGTTTGCTGGAATTCGTAAACGCGGGCGGAACGCTGCTGGTGTTCTATCACAAGTCGAATGAATGGAATCCTGATGCAGGCAGGAACCGTCCACAACTGGCGCCATATGCGATTATTCTCGGCGACGAACGCGTCACCGACGAAACCGCGCCCATCAAGTTTCTGCTGCCTCGTCATCCACTGCTAAACGTGCCTAACCGGATTACGCCGGCCAACTTTGCCAATTGGATTCAGGAGCGCGGACTTTATTATCCGAAGGAGTGGGACCAGCACTTCGGCGCGTTATTCGAAACGAACGATCCTGGCGAAGCACCGCTGAAGGGCGGGCTGTTGGTGGCCCAATACGGCAAAGGCAATTATATCTACACAAGCATGGTTTGGTATCGTGAACTGCGGGCGGGTGTGCCGGGAGCTTATCCGATGTTTGCGAACATGATTAGCTACGGGCATCAGTAGGACAGGCATTCCTGCCTGTCCATGTTTGAGGAATTCGTTCGTGTCAGATCAAGCAGATTTTCCAATTCTCATTTCTCATGATTTCTCATTTGTCATGTTCATTGGTGCACAAGTTTCTCGGCGCGCCGTTTAGAAAGGGCACTTGTGCCCCGCCTCGCGAGGCGGACAAGTCCGCTTTCTAAACGATGCGCGGCTCCATTCGTCATTGGTCTCCAAGCTTGATGAATGCCAGCGATGGAAAAATGAGAAATGGAAAATCTTCTCTTTGAATGTAATGATTGTTCGAGGCCACTAAACTGCGGACAGGCAGGAATGCCTGTCCTACTATGAAGTTGCTTCCTGTTCGACAGCGGATTCGCCCTCGAGCTTCGTCTGGGCACGCTCAAGAAAAGTCCTAATCATTTCGCCCACGCGTTTCTGCATTTCTGAGCTGATGGCGCCCTCACCAACTAAAGCCGCCAACCGATGTAAATCTCTGGCGTGGGAGCGGCGAAGTTCCACGTGCTGTGAGATCTTGATCAATACGTTGTGGCCGCGCACTTCAAAAGCCGCGGCGTATCGCAGATAGTTCTTCATCTCCGAACCGGCGGGAGACCACTCGAGTCTTTCCGGACGATCCTCGGTCTTACGCACGGCGAAGCTTGCTTGCACGGAACCAATAACCGGCACTTCCGCCCGGACGATCCAACGCATGATTCCGCCTGATTCCTTGCGAATACCTTCGATTCCCGGCATCAAATCGGCAAAGTTTCGCAGCTCGCCAAAGAACTCTCGAGCCCGCTCCAAAGTTGTTTTCAATTCCAACTGACCTGTATATGAAGCTTTGATTCGAAACATTTTCTGTCCTTATTCGTGTTCTAAACTGTCCCCAAAAACCACCCAGTTTGTTGATGCTCTGGTTTGATTTTCCGTTGTAAACAACGGAGCCTAAAGCTAAGTTACACGAATAAGAATTCTACGTAAACAGGCAATTTTGCTCGCGGCCTGACTGAATCGTTCGTAATTCAAGCTATAGTTTATGGAGAGGCATTGGCTAGACCAAAGGAGGAGACAAGTGAATACCGACCGAAAATGTCCCAGATGTCACGAGGAAGATTTGCGGACCTGGGATGAACTGACCGACGAGGAACAGGAAGTGGTGAAACGCCTGCCGGCGTCGGCTGACCATCAGGCGGCGGAACGGCAGGCAACGCATCAGTGGTGCACACGCTGCTGGTACGAGGCTGTTGGCAATAGCACGGTGGCTTGAGAAATAAATGCAGAGTGTGAGACGCGGGGTAGAACTATCAAGATTTTCCATTCATCATTTTTCATTTTTCATTTGTCATCGAAATGAAAAGTAGAATTGAGAAATGGAAAATCTATCACGGTACGACGGCCGGAAGGGTGATCACAAGCTGATTTGAAATTCTACGCGTCTTGCGCTCCCGTAATTCGGTTGTAAGCTTCACGTATTGCGCGCATTCGTTCGCGTAAAGTCTCGTTGAGATCCGCGGGAGTTTTTAAACTAAGCCGCTTCGCTATCTCCTTATATGCAGGATAATCAGTTGATGGCAGGCCTGCGACCTTGCCGGCAATGAGTCGCAGATGATGATCTACGGAACGTAACAGCTCGTAACCCTGGCTGAGCGCTTCGTGGTCGTGAGTCTCTAAAGAACCTGTGTTCGCGAGTCGTTCGAGAGTTGCAAGCGTGGAACGATCATCGCCTTCATCCGCAACATCGTCACGAAGCTGCAGGTAGCGGACGGCAAAATATACGTCGAGCATGCCTCCCGCTGAATACTTAATGTCTGTGGAGTGGCGGCCGGCCTTGCCATCGCCGCGCCCGCTGTTGTGACTTCCGTTTTGCCTTCCATTCTGACTAATGCTCCTCCCCTTCTCCCGCTCGAGTCGCTGGCGCACACGGCGCGTCTCCTGTCTCAACTCATCTGAATTTATTTCGCGAGCCTTTTCGTGAATGGCATGCCTGGCATGTGTTTCGATCATTCTGCCGAGTTCGAGATCACCTGCAACTGCCCGCAACTTTACATAAGCAAGCCATTCCCAAACCACGCTGCGGTGTCTCACATAGTCGAGAAACCCTTCGGAACTATTGACCAGCTGACCGTTTTGTCCATTGGGACGAAGGCGAAGATCCACTCGATACAGGTAACCCTCGCGCGTTACGCTGGAGAGCGCTGCGATCATAAATTCGACCAGACGCGCATACGCTTCATCCTGGGTTAAGGAAGCGACGGGCGAGGAAACCAGCGAATCATAGACGATGGCGATGTCGAGATCTGATCCATAGTCCATTCCCCCGCTGGCTAACCTACCGAGGGCGAGCACACTCAACCGGGGACCACCCTTCAATGGGCCATAGCGTCGGGCCATTTCGCGACGTGCCACCAGATAGGCGATATTGATACTGGCCACAGCGAGCTCGGTTTGAAGCTCATTCGACTCCAGAAGAGAAGTCCTTCCGGCGGCGTCTTCAGCGCCAATCTCGATTAATAGCCTGAGCCATTCGCGCCGCAATGCCGAAAGTTCCGCGGAAAAACTTTTCTCCGGATCGATATTGGCTCGCAATAGTGCGCGGTAGTCTCTGCGCCGGGGCAGCGATTGTTCGTTCCCGAGTGAAGCGATCAGCGCGGGATTGCCTGCCACCATTTCCCCAAAAAACTCAGAAACACCACAAAGCCGCGCCAGGGCGGCGAGATTATTTTCAGACAGTTCCAGTTTGCCTTCGGATTTTTCCAATGAGGCCGCGATGCGTGCGGTCAACATCACCGCGCGTTTTGGATTGGTTGATCCACGTACCGTTTCACGCAACAGCCGGGTCAGCGATTCCAGATGAGCGTGTCGCTCTCCCATTTCTATGTGTTTGAGATGCGAAACAAAAACTCTCGCGGCTGCAGTCAAGAGCCGGGTTTCATCCCGAACCTCATCGTCGCCTGGATCCTGAACATCAACCTTTGCACTCGCTGATGTTTCCCGGCTGGGCGTTGCCATCACGCCAGCATCGTCGTCTGCAAAAACGCGATCATACGCGTTGCGAACGTTGGCAGTATGCAGCTTTAAAATACTCTCAAAATTAGTTAGTGCAGTTTCTCCCGAAAACCCCATCCGCCTGGCTACAAGTATTCGTTGTGCTTCACTTTGCGGAACTGTGTGAGTTTGCAGTCCATGCTCCATCTGCAGACGATGCTCGAGCGTCCGCAGGAAGCTGTAAGCCTCGGACAATTCCGAGCGCTCCTGCTCCGAAATAAGATTTCGATCCGCCAATCGACCCAGACTTATCAGGGTGTGTGAAACGCGCAACCATTCGTCGCGGCCTCCATGGGCCAGCTGCAGAGCCTGTGCAATAAACTCAATCTCCCTGATTCCGCCGCGCTGAAGCTTCACATTAAAACCGGTGTTGCTCCGTTTGACGTGGCGGTCGATCTTTAGCTTTGCCAATCGAACACTCGCGAGCGCGTCCTTAATTGAAGTATCGGAGCGATAGATACACGGTTGCACCGCAGCGGCAAAACTGGAAAAGAGTGAACTCGAACCAGCCGCGGCCCGGCTGCGAATTAACGCCTGACGTTCCCATGCTTGAGCAGATTTGTCGTAATACTTGAGTGCTTCATCGAGGGAGCAAGCGAGCGCGCCATCGCGACCATGTGGCCGCAAACGTAAATCAACGCGATAAGCTGAACCTTCACCGGCCGGGTGACC
>WNGJ01013295.1_pt1 | contig 11533 bp, 11 predicted proteins | sample 5400611 | NCBI WGS metagenome assembly WNGJ01 (sample SAMN13153375, study PRJNA577476) | soil metagenome | isolation source: 40 cm soil or saprolite under Garry oak tree replicate 1 | place: USA:California | collected 2016-06-15 | reverse complement strand
CGATCAGCAGCAAAAGTTTCCAGACCGGCTTTCATCTGTTCGTCGGCCTGCTGATGGCGCTGTTCTATGCCTTCTCGCTCGAGCCGTATCTGCCGCGCAGCACCGCGGCGAAGGGATGGCTCTATGCCATCGCAGTTTGGCTGCTCAACGCCTGCGTCGTCCTACCCACCTCAGGCGAAGGATTCGCCGGCAGCGCTCATCTCACCGCCGCGGGAATGCTCTGGTACGCGGCGTCGCATACCTTGTTCTTCCTGACGCTGGCTTACGGATTTGCGCTAATGGTGAGGGAGCCCAAACCTGCATGATGAGCAGGCTCAATGGCCGAGCATTGTCACCACGAGAAATCCTGTCTCAACGTGGCGCCGATCCCCTCCAGCGCCCAGTCGACCTGGTCGCCGGTTATGACAAGTGGTGGGGCAATGCGGATCGTGTGTCCATGGGTATCCTTGGCAAGGATGCCTCTGCTCTGCAGTGCCTTACAATAGCGACGTGCGTCGCCGGCTTCGGGGTGAAGCTCGACCGCCAACATCAATCCGCGTCCGCGCACCTCACGGATCGTGTTGGCGCGGATGCTGCTTAGGCCATCGAGGAAGCGCGCGCCCTGGACGGCCGCGTTCTCAATCATCCCCTCCTCGACAAGCACGCGCAAGGCTGCCCGCGCCACCGCGCAGGCGAGCGGGTTGCCGCCGAACGTCGAGCCGTGTTGGCCGGGCTTCAGGGTGCCGAGCACCGCGTTGTTCGAAAGGACAGCCGACACCGGATAGAAGCCACCGGACAACGCCTTGCCGAGTAACGTCACGTCGGCCTCAATGCCATCGTGCTGTTCGGCGAGCAGTTTGCCGGTGCGGCCGAGCCCGGTCTGGATCTCGTCGAGGATCAGCATCACATCATGCGCGGTGCAGAGCTCGCGTACCCTAGTGAAATACCCTGATGGAGGGATGATGACGCCGGCCTCCCCCTGAATTGGCTCGACGAGAAAGGCGACCGTGTTCGGCGTGATCGCCTCCTCCAGCGCCTTGGCGTCGCCGAACGGAATGATTCTGAAGCCCGGCGCGAACGGCCCGAAATGCTCGCGCGCCGCCGCATCGGTGCTAAAGCCAACGATACCAAGGGTGCGTCCGTGGAAGTTGTCGGCACAGACGATGATCTCGGCTAGCCCGTCCGGCACCCCCTTCACCTCGTAGCCCCATTTGCGCACGGACTTGATCGCGCTCTCCACCGCCTCGGCACCGCTGTTCATTGGCAGCACTTTGTGGGAGCCGGTCAACTCCGCGATCTGCTCGTAGAAGGGAGCCAGTTGGTCGTTGTGGAAAGCCCGGGAAGTCAACGTCAGCTTGGCCGCCTGCTCCACCATGGCAGCCAGAATCTTCGGATGGCAATGCCCCTGGTTGATCGCCGAATAGGCGGAAAGGCAATCGAGATAACGATTGCCTTGCGTATCCCACACCCAGACGCCTTGGCCACGCGACAGAACGACGCCGAGCGGCTCATAATTTTGGGCGCCGAAGCGCGCCTCCGTCGCGATAAAATCACTGACTGGTGGACTCATCTTTCGTCACTCCAGTTGCAGCGAGCTGGCGTCAACGGGTTTCCAATCGCGCTGGACAAGACCTTGCGCATCAGCCTGCGCAGCGGTTGAAGCGCCTGATCGGCGTCTTCGACGCGTCAATCAGCTTCGTATGAAGATATCAGGTCTTGGGCTGACCCGCGACTGTCAGATCATCTTGCCGACAATCTTCGTCATGTCCGCCGCCGAGAAAGCTCGCAACGACTCGGTGCGGACGTTGCCCAAGGCACCGAGATTCAGGTTAAGTGCCGTGGCGGCAAACTCATCCGGCGCATCGAGGATTGTCACAACGTCATACCTTCCCTGCGTCCAGAACAGCTCCTTCACGGTCACTCCAAAAGTCTCGGCCATTTTCCTGAAGGCTTCCGCCCGCTTCGGCGAGTCCTTGGCGCTACGGACACCTTGGTCGGTGAAGTTGGCAAGCACGACATAAGTTGCCATCGTCGCTCTCCCTGGTTGTCAGCCTTGGTAGATCTTCCAAATATTCTATCCGACTATTCGGCGGCACCGATAGATCAAGGCTCTTGACGCTTCGAGGGTAGCAGAGGTGGACGCCGTGAGCGTCCGGTCGATCGAGCCGTCTGATGAGAGATAATGGCGTCGCCGGTGCCTGCAAATCCCGGGTTGATGCAGGACGCGCTTCAAGGTCGATCTTTACGATCGTGGAAACGACATCGTGACAGTGGTATATGAGGGCATGGCAAATGGTCAGGTTGTCCTCGTAACAACTGAACCGCTGGAAGGCGGTTCGCCCGTTCGCTCGATCTACTATGTGGCCGAACAGGATCCGGCAAAGGCCGCGGCGATTGTCGGTGCAATGATCGCCCCGAATGAAACGGTCGAAGCGTGGGGACCGCTTCCGGAAGTAGCTGTCAAAGCTCTGGGATTGAAACCCGGCGACTTCACGCACGGTTGACCGGCATCAGAATTTGGTAGCGGGAGGGCGCTACCGCTTTTCCCCACACGATACAAATCTGCGATATTTCCTCCGATCGGCCGCCTAAACTCAGAAACTTACCACCGATACCGATTCGCCGATGGTGGGCCATTTGAGATAGATATGATTGTCCCGGCGTAAACGCCCAAGCTCGAACAATTGGGACATTCCCTCGCTCCAATCGATCGTTGGACGAATGCTGCGGATCCAGCGTCGAGTGCCGCCTTTATGAGTCGGCAATCTTTCGGCGCCATCCAAGATGAGCCGGGTCGCAACCTCGACGCGGACCCCGGCATCCGGAACCCATTGACTCGATGTTCTCATTTTGTTCTCATGGGGGAATGCTCGAATGTCGCCGTGAGCGGTTCGCGATGGACACCACAGCCACCATCCTCCATGCGGACCTTGATGCCTTCTATGCATCGGTCGAGCAGCTGCTCGACCCGACCCTGCGTGGCAAACCCGTCGCGGTCGGCGGCGGCGTCGTGCTCGCCGCGTCATACGAGGCCAAGACTTTCGGCATCAGCGGCGGTATGCCAGGATGGCGGGCGCGCGAGCTTTGTCCGCGCCTGATCTTCGTCGACGGCCATTTCAAGGAGTACCAGCGGCTGGGTGATGCTGCGATCAAGGTGCTCAATGATTTCACCCCACTGGTCGAGCGGATTTCGATCGACGAGGCCTTCGCCGATGTCGCCGGCTGCACGCATCTGTTCGGCCCGCCGGCCGAGATCGCCGGTGCGGTCCGGCGCCGCGTGCGGACAGAGCTCGGCCTGCCGATCTCGATCGGCATTGCACGCACCAAGCATTTGGCCAAAATCGCCTCGCAAGTGGCCAAGCCCGACGGGCTGGTGGTTGTCGATCCGGACACCGAGCTCGCTTTCCTGCACGACCTGCCCGTCGAGTTGATGTGGGGCGTCGGCCCGGTCACCATGGCGCGGCTGGCCGAGATCGATGTCCATACCATCGGGGAGTTGGCGAAGGTGCCGGGATCGTCGCTCGAGCGGTTGCTCGGTCGCACGGCTGGAGACAAGCTGACGGCATTGGCGTGGAATCGCGATCCACGGCAAATCAAGACGCATCGCCGGGCGCAATCGGCCGGCGCCCAGTCGGCGCTCGGCAAGAAGCCTGCCGGCGAGCAAGTGTTCCGACCCGCGTTGCGCCATCTTGCCGACCGGGTTGCCACCCGGCTACGGGCGAGCTTCCGGCCCGGACGGACCATAACCGTCCGCGTTCGTTTCGCCGGCCTTCGATCGGTCACCCGCTCCGTCACACTCGATGCACCGATCTCAGCGACCACGATCCTGGCCGAGATCGCCGAGGAGCTCGTATGCAGGGTGCTCGCGGACCACCCGGACGAAAAAACCATCTCACTGCTAGCGATCTCCGTGTCGCACCTCGAGACCTCCTGGGATTTTCAGCTCGAGCTTCCGTTTGGGCTCGAGGATGAAAAGCGCCGGCCCGGCACCACGCAAGGGATGGCGCGCTGGTCGGCCGACCGCGCCATGGACATGATCCGCGATCGCTTCGGGTGCAAGGCAGTCGGATACGGGTCTGTCGCGCTGGGCCTTTCCCGTTCCGTTCCCGACGCGTTTCGCGAGCTCGCGGAAAAGGACCTTTAGCCAGCAAGCTGCCGGAAAGCCTGATCGAGAATATTTCTACGCTTATGATCGCACCGGGGAGAGCCGGTCCGCACCCGGCTGTCGCACGGCGGGCCGATCGAATCGAGCGGCAAGCTGGCCGAACTACGCCTTCGGCTAATCCAACCCGCCCTGCGCGCTCGCGACTCGCGTACCAATACGCGTTGTTCATATTGATCGTCTGCCTGCATTCTTCGATAGCTTCTTGATATTCGTGCAGGTGCAGGTGTGCATGGCAGAGGTTCTACGGGGCGTTCCGGTCAATTCATCTACGACGCTGATCTGATGAATCATTCGCGCGTCCATTGTTATGGAATGTCAAAGTCCGCTTTGCGCCCACGAGCGGTCGTTCACCCGAAGTCCAGTTTTTGAGCGGAAGCTGAGCTGAACCCTTCCCGCGTTGCGGCGCAGCATGCAAAATGAGACTGACGATCAAGCCACACGGGCGTGAAGACATCCGCTGTGTCAGCGTCATCGGCTAGCCTTCTTGCGACGTCCAAAGAGCTCGATCACAAGCGCTGCGATCGGGCGCAAACAAGTTGGCGAAACAAGGAGGAGGCGATGTTGAAAGGCGCTTTGGGACTGATTGGGTTGAGCAGCCTGTTGCTTTCGGGGACTGCAATCGCTCAGGAGAAGATCAAGGTTGGTGTTACCGCAACCTTGGAAGGCACCTACACGGTGCTCGGTGAAGACGGCATCCGCGGCCACCAAACGGCGCTCAATACGTTCGGCAAGAAGGTCGGGGACAAGGAGCTTGAATTCATCATCGCTTCGACCGACGCCACGCCGGACTCCGCTATTCGCGCCGTGCGCAAACTGATCGAGCAGGACAAGGTCCAGATCCTGCTCTCACCGTTATCCGGCGACGAAGGCATTGCGGTGAAGAATTTCGCCAAGACGCGTCCGGAACTGACGTTCGTGAACGCCGCTTCCGGCGCACAGGAAACGACTTACGTCGACCCGGCACCGAACTTCTTCCGCTACAACATGGACGGTGCCCAGTGGCAGGTTGGCCTCGGCAAATACGCCTATGAAACCAAGGGTTATCGAAAGATCGCAACGGTGGGCGAAGACTATTCGTTCATCTACACGCAAGTATTCGGACTAGTGCTGGAGTTCTGCGGCGCCGGCGGACAGATCACCAACCGGCAATGGGTGCCGCTCGGCACGAAGGACTTTGCCTCCGTCATTGCCGCCCTGCCCGACGATGTCGACGCGATCTATCTCGGCCTCGGCGGCGCCGACGCGGTCAATTTCCTGAACCAGTATCAGCAGGCCGGCGGCAAGGCGCATCTGATGGGCGGCTCGATCATGGTCGACCAGACCATCCTCTCCGCCAAGGGCAACGCCAAGAATGCGCTGCTCGGGACCATCGCGGCCAGCGGCCAGGCTGATACCTGGGAGGATCCGAGCTGGCAGAAATTCGTGAAGGCCTATCAGGACGCCTTCCCGCCGAACAAGCGGTTCCCCAGCCCGTCGCTGCTCGCCACCAACTACTATGACTCGACGATGGCGCTGATCCTTGCGCTCCGTCAGGTCAACGGTGACCTCAGCAACAACCAGGCGAAACTCAGGGAAGCCCTCGCCAAGATCGAGATCGACGCCCCCAACGGCAAGATCAAGCTCGACTCCAACCGCCAGGCCATCGGCACCAACTTCGTCACCGAAGTGGTGGATGACGGCAAGGGCGCATTGTTCAGCAAAGTCGTGAAGGTCATTCCGAACGTGAACCAGACGCTGGGCTACGACGCGGCGGTATTCTCCAAGATCGGGCTGCCGAGCCGGACGGTTCCGGAGTGCAAGAACTGAGTTCTTCGCATTTGCGAACGAGCCCCGGTCACGCCGGGGCCCGGGCTGGATGTGATCTTCCCTTGCATTCTCGCGGCGGATGTTGAACGCTGGTTGAAAAAGACAAGAACATCCCGCGGGAGGGAAGGCATGAGCAGGGCTCTCGCCGTCTTCCACGGCCGGTTCGGTCGCGCGACGGTCTATCAGTTGAACCGCCCCTTCAACATGCACGCGCATCGCGAAGGGCATCTGATTTTTCATGTCGGTGGAACGCCAGCCCGCATTGACGTGTGCGATGAGCAATGGCTTCTCACAGAAGACTCCATTGTTGCCATCAACCCTTGGGAACCACACAATTTTGTCCCGACGGATATAGAGAACGGGGCGATCTTCTTCGTCCTTTACGTGAACGCCGAATGGTTCGCCCCCGATGCGGCGCGAGCGCACAGCCTGCGGTTCGGCCGCACCTGTTTCAAACGTACGGTTCCCCTCGAGAGGCATATTCGGCGAACCGCAGCGTTGGTCTGCGGCACGCCTTCGCTAAGCAGCCTCGATTGCGAACTCAGGCAGTTGATCGACAGCTGCTATGAGGAAAGCTGGCAGACTTCCGAGCCGGCGCACGAGACGCGCGCCGCCGCCGTCACCGACTTTCGCGTCCGCAAATCCATCAAGCTGATGTCCGAAAGCCCGGGCGCCGAGATCGAACTGGATTCGATCGCACGGGCCGCCGGGCTGTCGCGACCGCACTTCTACCGGCTGTTCCGCACCCAGACCGGCGTCACCCCGAACCTCTATCTCAATACACTCATCATGGAACAGGCACTGGACGCCCTGGTCGCGACCGAAGTGCCGATCGCCGATATCGGCTTCGATCTCGGCTTCTCCTCCCAGAGCGGTTTCACGCGCTTCTTCGCCGCCAATGTCGGGATGGCGCCGACCGAATACCGCCGAGCCGCCAAAGTCTTGCGCCCCTGAGCGCACCCGGCGTGAAAAGATACTGACAATCAAGTGCGCGGTTTGCGGCGCCGTTAGGATGCCTTGAAAACGCGAGCCGAAAAGGCCGCGGCGTCTGGGAGGATGGCATGGCGACGGCCGGGCTGCTACCGTGACAAGATTCATCGAACGCCGTCCGGCATGGGCGCTGATCCTGCTGATCGCGGTCGCGGTGATGCTGTGGCTGATCCTTGCCGTGTGGCCACCCGGCCTCGAAGAGGCGATCGGCAGGAAGCGGGTCTTTCTCAACGCCGTCTTCAACGGCATCACCCTCGGCAGCCTCTACTTCCTGGTGGCAAGCGGCTTCACCCTGATCTTCGGTCTGATGCGCAACGTCAATCTGGCGCATGGCTCGCTTTATCTGTTTGGCGGCTATATCGGCTACGCCATCAGCGTCTGGACCTGCTCATGGGCGCTCGGCTTCATCATCGCGTTTCTCGGTGTGGCGCTGGTCGGCGTCGTCCTGCAAATCGCCGTCTTCCGCCGCATGGAGGGGCAGGATTTGCGCCAGACCATGGTCACGATTGGGCTCTCGATCGTGTTCGCGGATCTGATGCTGTGGGTATTCGGCGGCGATTTCTATCAGATCCAGACCCCGAACTGGCTGGTCGGCCCGATCGAATTGCCGCTCGTGACCGCGGTCAAGTCGTCCGGTGAGGCGGTCTACCTGCGGTACCCGATGGTGCGGCTCGTGATCCTCGCCGCCTCCATCGTGATCGGAGTGGCGATGTGGCTGGCGCTCAATCGAACACGCGTCGGGATGATGGTGCGCGCCGGCGTCGACGATCGCGATATGCTGGCTGCGACCGGCGTACATATCCAGCTCGTCTTTGTCGTAGTGTTCGCGCTCGGCGCAGGGCTTGCCGGCATTGCGGGCGTCGTCGGCGGGACCTTTCAGTCGATTTCCCCCGGCGAGGACACCCGCTTTCTGCTCGCCTCCCTGGTGGTGGTTATCGTCGGCGGCATGGGATCGATCCCTGGCGCTGCGCTGGGTGCCGTGATCATCGGCCTCGCCGAGCAGCTAGGCTCGGTCTACATCCCGACTTACGCGATCGTTGTCACCTTCCTCATCATGGTCCTGGTGCTGGCTCTGCGGCCGCAGGGCCTGCTGGCGAGGCGCTGATATGTCGTTGATCCAGAGCGCCCATCCTCAGGTTAACCAGCCGGCAGCCGCCGAGCGCACCGGCTTCATGGCGTGGCCGGAAATCAACCAGCCGGTAACCTGGCTGGTGGCGGTGATCCTGCTGATCATGCCGTTGATCGCCAGCGGCTTCTTCCTGATCGAGATCTTCGCCACGACGCTGATCCTCGGAACCATCGCCCTCAGCCTGATGTTCCTGGCGGGTTATGGCGGCATGGTCAGCCTGATGCAGCTCACCGTCGCCGGTTTCGCCGCCTACATGGTTGCGGTGTTCGGCATGAGCGCCAACACCAATATCAGCCTCGGCTGGCCGTGGTGGCTCGCCACGCCTATGGCGCTAGTGCTCGCGACCATCTTCGGCACGCTCGGCGGCACACTCGCGGTACGCACCGAGGGCATCTACACCATCATGATCACGCTCGCGATCGGTGCGGCCTTCTACTATTTCACCAATCAGAACTGGGCGATCTTCGGCGGCCACACCGGCATCAACACCATCGCCACGCCGAAATTCTGGGGCATCGACTGGCGGTCCGACGTCCCCTACTATTACGTCACGCTGGGCGTCGCGGCGTTTTGCTATTTCGCTGTTCAATATGTCTCGCGCGCCCCGTTCGGCCTCGCGCCGCATGGCGGCGCTCGGCTTCAATGTCAACGCGCACCGCGTGGCAGCCTACGCGTTCGCGGCCTTTATCGCCGCGCTCGGCGGCGTCCTGCAGGTCTGGAACTACCGGCAGATCTCGCCCGGCTCGGTCAGCGTCGGAGCCTGCATCGATATCCTGATTATCGCCGTGGTCGGCGGCATCGCCCGTCCCATTGGTCCCTTCATCGGCGCCTTCATTTTCGTCATCCTGCGCACCTTCGCACTCGATCTGCTGGTCAAGTTCGGGCTCGACGGCAATCGCTTCCGGTTGCTGATCGGGCTCGGCTTCCTCGCCATCGTGTTCTGGTCGTCAGATGGCGTGATCGGACTCTGGGAGCGATGGCGCCGCCGCACTGCGGCCACTGACGCTCGCCCCGGCGGAGGCTATGGTCATGGATAGCGCTGCGCAACGCTTCTCTGCTGTCGGTGCCGGCGCCGCGCTGGAACTGCGCGGCGTGACGCGGCTGTTCGGGGCGCTCGCGGCGCTGACCGACGTCACCATCACGGTCCGCCCGGGAGAACGCCGCGCCGTGCTCGGCTCCAACGGCGCCGGCAAGACCACGCTGTTCAATTGCGTCACCGGCGACTTTCCGCCTTCCTCCGGCACCATCCGCTTCTTCGGCGAGGACATTACCCACTTCCCGCCTTACGAACGGATCCGCCGCGGCTTACGCCGCACCTACCAGATTTCAGCACTGTTTCCTGGCCTCACGGTGAGGGACAACGTCTACCTCGCCTGCCGCGGCGTTTCTCGCGGACGATTTTCTCCGCTGCGTCCGGGTGCGAACGACGCCTTGATGTATTCGGCCGAAGCGCTGATCCAGGCGACGCATCTGACGCCGGTCAAAGAGCAATTGGTCGCGGAACTTGCGCATGGGCAGCAGCGACAGCTCGAGATCGCGCTCGCGCTCGCCGGCGCACCGCGCTTCATCCTGTTTGACGAACCGGCTGCGGGCCTGTCCCCCACCGAGCGGCGCGAACTGATCGAAATCCTGACATCGCTGCCTGCCCACATCGGTTACATCATCATCGAGCACGACATGGATGTCGCGCTTCGCGTCGTCGAAAGCGTCACGATGATGCACAACGGGCGTGTCTTCAAGGAGGGCCTGCCGCACGAGATCGAAGCCGACCCTGAGGTCCAGGAACTCTATCTGGGGGCCGGCCATGAGTGAGGTCCGCCGTTCCGCTCCTGCCCTCGAAGTCAGGGGCCTCGACGTCTATTACGGTCATTCCCATGCGCTGCAGGGCGTCGAACTGACGTTGGATTCAGGCGTGTTTTCGGTTGTCGGCCGTAACGGCATGGGCAAGACCACCCTGTGCAAGACGATCATGGGCCTGCTGCCGTCGAGCGGCGGTTCGGTTCGCGTCCGCGGCGAGGAAATCACCCGCCTCAGCCCCGCTCGGATCGCGCGGCTCGGCGTCGGTTATGTTCCGCAAGGACGCCGGCTCTGGCGCTCGCTCAGCGTTGCCGAGCATTTGCAGCTAGCCGCCGGGATGCGGCGCGGCCCCTGGACCATCGAGCGCGTCTACGAGACATTTCCCCGCCTTGCCGAACGCAAGGACCATGGCGGCGGCCAGCTCTCGGGCGGCGAACAGCAAATGCTGGCGATCTCGCGGGCGCTTCTGACCAATCCGCATCTTCTCATCATGGATGAGCCCACCGAAGGCCTTGCGCCGGTCATCGTCGCCCGGGTTGAGGAAATGCTGGTGGGCCTCGGCGAAGACGGCGACATGTCGGTGCTCGTGATCGAGCAAAACATCGGCGTCGCCACGGCGATCTCGAAGAACGTCGCGATCATGGTCAATGGTAGGGTCAATCGCATCATCGACGCCGCGCGCCTTGCGGCCGACCGGGAGCTGCAACAACGTCTGCTTGGCGTTGGCTTCGGCGTCCATGCCGACGCCGACACGGATGTCGAAGCCGCGGATACAAACGTCGAGGCTGAGGCGCGTCCCGCGCCGCCGCGCCCCGCGGGCGGAGCGCCAATCCGGGTCTATATCTCCAATCCCAAGCCGCCGACGCGCTGGTCGCAACCGGCGGCCATTGCGCGCATTGAAGCGGCAGCCCGCACGCTTACACCGGCAATCACCCGTATCGAGGACGCCGCCCGGCAAAAGCGCCAGGCGAGCACGCAACTCGCATCATCGGGACCACCCGTCGTACTCGTCGTCGGCACACTCGACACCAAGGGCGAGGAGTTGCGCTTCATTCGTGACCTGATCGCCCGGCACGGGCTGCGGACGCGTCTGGTCGACGTTTCCACCGGCGGCAAGCTTTCCACCTGCGACGTCTCCGCGCAGGAAATCGCGCTGAACCACGGCCGCGGCGGATCAACCGTTTTCGGCGCCGATCGCGGCGCGTCGATAACCGCGATGGCGGAAGCTTTCGCCTCCTGGCTACGCCGCCAGGGCAATGTCGCGGGAATCATCTCGGCGGGCGGTTCCGGCGGCGCTTCGCTGGTCGCGCCAGCCATGCGTGCCCTCCCCGTCGGCGTACCGAAGCTCATCATCTCCTCCGTCGCGTCAGGAGATGTCGGCCCCTATGTCGGACCCGCCGATATCACGATGATGTATTCGGTCACCGACGTGCAGGGGCTCAATTCGATCTCGCGCGCCGTGCTCGCCAACGGCGCCAATGCGATCGCCGGTATGGTGAAGGCGCGTCTCGAAGATCAGGCCGGGACCGAACGCAACGCGCCGGCCGATCTGCCGGCGATCGGCATCACCATGTTCGGCGTGACCACCCCCGCCGTGCAGAAGATAGCAGCCGATCTGCGCAACGATTTTGAATGTCTCGTTTTCCACGCCACCGGGGTCGGCGGCC
>WNGJ01020132.1_pt1 | contig 11534 bp, 7 predicted proteins | sample 5400611 | NCBI WGS metagenome assembly WNGJ01 (sample SAMN13153375, study PRJNA577476) | soil metagenome | isolation source: 40 cm soil or saprolite under Garry oak tree replicate 1 | place: USA:California | collected 2016-06-15 | reverse complement strand
CGCCGTTGCCGTCTCGAAGCAGCGGGCGCTGGCGGCCCTGGGCTTCTTCTTCGCCAGCGACTACTCGTTCCTGCGGCTGTCGATGGCGGCCGCCAAGGCGATGGCGGATGCCGCCAGGGACATCCCGGCGGCAAGTGTCGTCACCGCGATGACGATCAGCTGCCGGAACTTCGCGATCAGGGTCAGCGGGCTCGGCGACGAGTGGTTCCTCGGCCCGCTGCCCGAGGTGTCCTGCAAGCTGTTCGAGGGGTTCACCGACGACGACGTGCAGTGGATCGGCGGCGAGAGCCACATCACCGAGACCGTCGGGCTCGGCGGCTTCGCCCAGGCCGCGGCGTTCGGACTGCAGGCCTACCAGGGCGGTTCCGCCGCGGAAATGATCAAGATGAACTCGCTGATGTACGACATCACGGTGGCCGAGCACCCGGACTTCCTGATCCCGTACTACGGTTTCCGCGGCACGCCGGTCGGCATCGACGTCTTCAAGGTCACCCAGACCCAGGTCACCCCCGTGATCGACGGCGGCCTCGCCGGAAAGAACGGCGGCCAGATCGGGGCGGGCATCCTGCGGGCGCCACTCGAGTGCTTCGCCGCGGCCGAGCGGGCCTATCTGAGCCGCTACCCGAGCTAGCTGGCGATGGCATTGCGGCGGGTCAGCCGGGATCAGGTCTCGCTGTTCTTCGACGCCAGGGCTGAGCCGGTCGTTGAGGTCGGGGCCGGCGAGCGGTTCGTGGCCGAGACGGCCGATTCGCTGTGCGGCCTGGTCAAGCGGGAGGCGCCGAAGGGCTTCGCGATCGACGACGTGCTCGGCAGGCTCGGCGGCGCCTGCCCGGTCACCGGGCCGGTCTACGTGACCGGCGCCACGCCGGGCGGCGTGCTCGAGGTGCACATCGACGAGGTGCGGCCGGTGCCGGCGGCCGGCCAGGCGTGGACCGGGGTGTTCACGGGGTTCGGCGCGCTGTCCAGCGACGCGTTCTCGATCCAGGCGCCCCTCGAGCCAGTCACCACGCTGGTGCGGTATGACATGGAGGCGGCTGTGCTGGAGGCCGGCGGCCGGACCGTCCGCGTCCCGCTGCGGCCGTTCCTCGGCACCGTCGGGGTGGCCCCCGCGAGGGAGCGCCGGCTCTCGTTCTCGCAGTCGCCCGAGTACCTGGGCGACGTGGACCTGCCCGACCTGACCAGCGGCGCGACGCTGGTGCTGCCCGTGCACGCCGACGGCGCGCTGCTCGCGCTCGGCGACGCGCACGCCGCGCAGGGCGACGGCGAGATCACCGGCGCGGCGATCGAGATCGAGGCCGAGGCTGAGCTGCGATGCGTCCCGCGGGACGCCGAGGAGGCCGGGTTCACCGGGCTGCCGCAGCTGAACACCGCCGACTCGATCGGCTCCATCGCCGGGCTGCAGGGCAACGACCTGACCGACTGTGCCAGGGCCGCGTACCGCGACCTGCTGCTGCGCCTGACCAGGTACTATGGCCTGCCGCAGCGGGAGGCCTACATGCTGCTCGGCCAGGTCGGCAAGCTCCAGGTCGGCAACATGATCGACCCGTTCTACTCGGTCCTCGCCTCCATCGACCGCCGCTACCTGCCGTAATAGCCGTAGCGGCCGTAGCTGCCCGGTTGAGCCGCTCTCCGCGATGGGCTGCCCCGCCGCCGCGCCCCTTCTCGCCGGGTATGGATGGTCCATCCATCACCACTTGCCGCAATGGATGGACCATCCATACCCGCAGCCGGAGGCGCGGGCGGCGGATGCGGGCCTGCCGCGAGCATGTCTTGGCAGACGCGGGGCTCGAATGGGGAGCGCCTCGTTGTCAGTGGCCGGCGGCATAGTGCCTCTCACAACCAGCGAATGGAGGAGCTTGGCATGTGCTGGATGTGCGATCACCCGAATGCCACAACGCAGGACTATCTCGCCCACTTACGGTCGATCATCAGGGAGAAGGGCTGGGTGGTACAGGTCGTCGAAGGGAACCGGCTCCGGTCTTCGTACGCCTATACCGTCGGGCTCGCCGCGCGCGGCAAGCCCGAGCTCGTCACCACCGGCCTGGCGGCCTACCGGGCCGCCAGGCTCCTGAACGAGGTCGCGACGCACATCCTGCACGCGACCGTGCCTGAACCAGGTGAGCAGGTGCCGCTCATCGGCGGGCCGCACATCGAATTCGTCGAGGTCGAGGTGCCTACCGCCCATCTGCGGCTGGCGTGCGAGTTCTACGGCACGAGGATCCGCGCGCTCCAGGTCGTGCACGCCGATGACCGGGGCCGCTGGCCCTGGCAGACGGGGTATCGCGGTACCAGAGGCGGCCAGCCCGTGCTCGGGCAACGAGCCGACATCCGGAAGGCGAGCTGACCGGGCCTGCAGCGGGTCAGCCTCCTGCCGGTGCGGCCGCCTCGCGGTCGCTGACGGTGATCGTCAGCGTCGCGTTCTGGCCCAGGATGGGTAGCTGCCTGGCCTGGGCTGGCAAATCGATCCTGGCCTGCCACTGATGGTCAGCGACCCTGGCCAGCTGGACCGGCTCGGCGGTGATGGGGTCGAAGTTCGCGATCGGCCCAGGAACCTCGGAGTTCCAGGCCAGCCAGGTCCGTAGTCCGGTGCCCGCCTCGTTCGGGCCGACGTCGGCGATCAGGGTGTCGGCCCAGTCGGGTACCTGTTCCAGGTGATCGCCGAAGCGGAAGCTGCCCGACTGCTGATCGAGCTGAGAGACGCGAAGCGTCAGCGAGTAACGGGAGCGCCCGCCGTGCGGAGCACCGGCGGCGGGACCCGCGCTGTCTTCGGCCGCGTCGCGCAGGAAGGTCGTGACGAGCGGAACAGCGTGATCGGGTTTGGCCGCCGCCTGCCGCGCCTCCTCGCTCAGCAGGATCGGACACCAGTGCGCCGCGAGCTGCTCGCTCATGATGATCGGCAGGCCACGGACGGACAGCCGCATGTCCGCCTGCCACACCGGCGACTGCGCGCCGGCCGGCAGCCCCGCGAGCGACACGTGGACCTTGAACCGCCCGAACAGGAACCGCCGCAGGTTCTGGTAGCCCTCTTCGGAGTTGACCTCGCCGTAGCTGCCGGAATGGGACTTGTAGACATAGGCGCGACTGGCGCCGCGCACGTAGGCGTGCTCGATCCTGACCAGGCCATCGCTCTTCGGCCCGACGACCACCTTGGACAGGCCGTAATCGGCCGGGTCCGTGCCGATCACGCAGAACACGTCGTCGACGTTGAACACCTCAGGGGGAATGACCTGAGGATCCCAGTTCGCGCCGTCGGCGGGCTCGTCGCCAAAGTTCGCACCGGGCGTCAGGTACCCGTACATCTTCGGCGGGGAGAAGATCCGGGATCCGGCGGGGCCGAACGCTTCCTCGGCCCAGTTCAGCGCGGCGATGTCAAACGAAATGCCGCCGTGCGGGGTGCCGTAGGTGAAGAATTTGCTGATCAGTTGCCTGGCTGGCTTGCGCGGACGAGGGTTGTGCGGATCGGAGGTGTCGGGCTGCTCGCAGATCTTCTGCATCATGCACCTGGCCACCAGGCCGCCCATGGAGTGAGCGACGACGATGACCCGGTCCGAGTCCTTGGTCTTCTGGAGCACGAGCTGGATCAGGTCGTACAGGCCGGCGGCCGCGGTCTCGATATCGAAACCGTCCGCGGTGACGTGCTGGTGCAGCGCCGTGTACAGCGTGCCGATGATCCCGTGGTGCGCGGGCGGCACGAAGGTCGTCGCGGCCTGGTCGTAGAACCGGTACACCCAGACGGTGGCCGACGACAGCGAGCCGTCCGCCGCGCCGAGCAGGTAGGCGCGCTGGTCACCGTGCACGAGCAGCTGGTACTGCTCGTCGGTCATCAGCCGCAGCATCGGGCCTTCGAACTGGTAGAACATCGGGTTGCCGTCGCCGCCGACCCGGACGTGCGTGGCGCCCTTGTTGAAGCCGTAGAACGGATCGTCGACCTGGGTGTCGATCCCCGATGTCGGGCCGGCATAGCCGCGCACGTAGATAATGGGTAGCCGATCCATATGCCCTCCCCTGGCGCCGGAGCTGTCCCGGCCAATTGGTGCGAGTGTGCCGCTGCCAATTGGCCGGGGTCAAGGGGCCGCCGCTGCCGCCAGGGATTCGTTTCAGTCGAGCTCGTCAGGGTCCGCCCAGAGCTCGCGCAGGTTCTCCCACTCCTCGTCGTCGGGCGACCCGCCCGCCGGGATGTACCGTGCGCCGGGGAACGAGCGCGACGGCCGGGTAAAGCTACCGCGGGCGACGAGCCGTTCGATGTTGGCCCGGTAGACCTCGTCGACCTCGGCGTGCCGCAGCGGTTCCTCTTTCAGCCACAGGTTCTTCGGATGAATGGGCTCGTCGTACATGCGCCGGAAGATCTCCGCCAGCACGTTGCCCTGGTAGTCGACGATGTGGGAGTTGCCGCCGGCGATGTCGTACGGGTGCTCCATCTGCGGGTGGACGTACACCGGACCGACGTTCGGACAGACCATGTAGACGTTGTTGAAGTGCGCGTGCGCCCGGTTCTGCAAAAGCCAGGTTCCGCCAGGTTCCATGCCTACCTGCGTCATCGGCACTGCTTCGCTCGGCCGGTAGACGACCTCGGCGCCGTTGAAGGCGAGCGCGCGGACCGCCTCCGGGTACTCGCCGTCCGAGCAGCAGATCGTGCCGATGTTGCCGATGTCGCCGGTGCGCAGCACCGGGTAGAACGCGTCGATGCCGTCGCCGAACAACTCGGTCCAGCGGTCATAGACGTCGTGCGGCACGCACGAGCGCTCGCGGCACCAGAGGTGGTTCTTGGCGGCCTTGTGCACGACCTCGCCCTGCCGGGAAATGACGAGCAGGGAATTGAAGAAACGGTCGTCGATGACCTCGGGCCAGCGCGCCTTGCACTGCACGACGATGTAGCTGTCGTAGTGCCGCGCGAGGGCGGCGAGCCGGTCGGTCTCGGGTCCCGGGATGTCGATGAACAAGTCGCGCGCGGCGGTCACGTGCGGGATGTCGAAGATCTCGTCGGTGAACCCGGTGAGCGCGCCCTCGGCGAGCGCGATCAGCCGCACGGGCATGTTGATGCCGATGATCGAGACGGACGCGTGAATGGCGTCCTCGACGATCCGCAGGTTGCGCTCGATGTCCTTGCGGCTGCCGATTCCGTGCACGACCGTCGACAGCCCTACCGCCATATACGGCGCCACCGGCTCGCCAGATAGTCCGCTCACCTGCGTCGCCACCCGCCGTGCTTGCCTATGGGACAAAATGGACGCTTGCCCACTAACGCCCGGATATGGTAAGCGATATGTTGACGGTCCGGCAATAGCGCGTGGAGACGTCATGACAGCAGCGGTAGGGTCCCGGCCGGGACTTCGCCCAGGAATTCTGAAGGTCCGGCACGCAGTGATCACGTCGCTGGCAGTCATCACGCCTGCCGCGGCGATCTTGTTCCTGCCGATCCCGATCGCGGCCAACGCCGGCGCCGCGATGCCGTTGTCGATCATCGTGGCGTTCGTCGTCGTGTTCGTGATCATGAATGCGGTGTACCGGTTCTCGCAGCGGATCTCGCACGCCGGATCGTTCTTCGCGTTCGTCCGTGACTCCCTCGGCGTTCGCGCCGGGTTCTTTACCGGCTGGTTGTTCCTGGCCTTCTACCCGGTGTTCGTGGCCTTTGACCTGATCCTTTTCGGCGCCACCCTGAACGGGATCATCGTCGCGCACGGCGGCCCCGACATTCCGTGGTGGCTGCTGATGCTGATCGGCCTGGTCCTCATCTGGGGCGTGGCTGTTCTCGGCATCAGGCTCTCGGTGCGCTCTGACCTGGTGCTGCTTGCCTTCGAGCTCGCGGTCCTGCTGGCGCTGGCGGTCACGATCCTGGCGAAGGGGGCGCCTGGCGGCGATTGGCACGCGCACGTGTTCAGCCCGAGCGCGAGCCCGGCCGGGTTCAGCGGCGTCGTCGTCGGCGCCGTGTTCGGCGTGCTCGCCTTCACCGGCTTCGAGGCGCCCGCCTACCTGGGCGAGGAGGCAGAGAATCCGCGGCGCACGGTGCCGCGGGCGATCCTGCTGACGACGGCGGGGATCGGGATCGTCTTCGTGTTTTTCTTCTACGTGACGACCGTGGGCTACGGCCTGCCGAACATCGGTAAGCTGCCGGGCGACCCGGCCCCGTGGGACACGCTCGGCCAGCACTACTGGGGCTCGGGCGCCACCATCCTCGTCGACATCGCATCTGTCGTCGCGCTGGTCGCCGGCGCCCTCGCCTGCCAGAACGGCGCGGCGCGGATGGTGTTCGCGCTCGGCAGGGACGGCCTGCTGCCGCGACCGCTCGGCCGTACGCTGCCGAGCTTCGGCACGCCAGCGGCCGCGCTGACGCTCCTGCTCGGCTGCTCGATCGCGCTGGGGTTCGGCTTCGGCTTCGGGTTCCAGCCGCTGCCGGCGTTCTCGCTGCTGAGCCTCGTCGTCACGCTCTGTGCTTTGGGCGTTTACGCGATCGTTCAGGTTGCCCTTGTCCGCTACTTCCTCCGCCTCGGGGCGTTCAACCCGTTCTGGCACGGGCTGGTCCCGGTGCTCGCGGTCGCGGCGATCGTGTACCTGTTCATCAAGAACATCTCCCCGCAGCCGGCGTACCCGTCCAACCTGGCGATCTGGATCGCGGTCGGCTGGGCCGTCGTGGGCCTGCTGGTCGTGGCCGGCCTGGTCGCGTTCAAGCCGGACCGCCTCGCCGCGGCCGCCGCGATCATCGGCGACGCGGACACCCCCGCCGAAGCGGGCCTCCTCGGCCACGACTGATCCTCGGCCACGACTGATCCTCGGCCACTTGACACGGATCCCAGTCATTGAAAACGGGCAATCGGGGCGCTGGACGACTGCAAGCCGTGTGAAGCCATTCTCGCCTGGCCGACGGTCACGCGCGGCGCGAAAATTGCCCGTTTGACACACCGGTTAGTTCTCCGGTCAGTCGGGGGTTCTGAGCCGTCATGGCAGGAGGCGGGCGCGGCAGGCTAGCTGGAGGGCCAGGCGCTGGTCGGGGTCGTCGAGATCGACGCCGAGCAGGCTGGTGATGCGGCGCATGCGGTAGGTGACGGCGTTGCGGTGCAGGTGCAGGCGCTGCGCCGTCCTGTTGACCGATCCCTGTTCGTCCAGGAACGCCGCCAGGGTCCTGAGCGCGGTCTCGGAGCGGGCGGGGCCGAGGCGCTCGAGCGGCGCGAGCTGCACCCGGACCGACGCCCTGGCCGTCTCGGAGGCGTACCACTCCATCAGCATCCGCTGCACCCCTGCGGCGTCGTGCGCCGTGACTCCTGGCGGCTCGCCGCCCGCGCGGGCGGCGACGATCGCGCTGCGGGCCTCGGCAGCTGAGGCACGCAGGCCGAGCGGCCCTTCGTGGTGCGTGCTCACGCCGGCCCTGAGGCGCAGCGCAGGGAATCGCGCCCCGATGGCCTCGAGCGCACGAGACGCGGAACGGGATGCACGCGCCCCCGCCTGGGCACCGGGATCGGACTTTGTCATCCAGATCAGCACGATGGCCCGCGCGATCCTGGACAGGTACCATGTCCCACCGGCCGCCGCAGCGGCGCCGAGCGCCGCTTGTCCGAGCGATTCGAGCAGCTCGAAGCGGCCGATCTCGTCCGGAGTGACCTGCCTGAGGTTATCGGCCTCGATCCGGACCGCGACGTGCCAGCCTGCCAGCGGGACACCGAGCTGCCTGGCCCGGTCGAGCATGTCCTCGTTCAGCGCTGACTCCGAGATCAGCAGCTCGGCGAGGAGTTCGGAGCGAGAGCGAATCGGGAGCTCGCGCGCCTTTCGCTCGGCATCGGCGAGCCGCGCCGCCGCGTCGGCGGCGGCGCGGAGCACGAGACGGGCTGCGACCGCCAGGTCGCCGTGGGCCGCCGGCGCCACCAGGCGGGCGGCGTCCGACGGGTCGCGCTCGACGGGGCTGCCGAGGCTCTCGGCGGCGATCGCCTGCAACGTGTCGAGGTCAGCGCAGGCCTGCTCCGCGCGGTCGACCGCGTCGATGCCGGCGCTCGCCCTCGCGAGCGCGAGCCCTGGTCCGCCGCCCACCTCCGCCAGCACGTCGAACAACAGCGCGGTCAGTTCCCGGTCCGCGGGAATCGAGATCAGCGCGATGCCCGCCCGGCTTGCGATGTCAATCGCGGTCAGCGGCGCTCGCCAGCGCCCCTCGGCGAACGCGGCGACCGCACCGACGCCGCCCAGCGCCGCCCAGCGCAGCGCCATGTCGAAGCGGTAATCCGTCGCCGACTCCGATGCGACCCTGCCGAGGATGGCCAGGCTGCCGGCGGGCGCGGCTTCGAGGTCGGAGAAGCGCTCGGCGACCCAGACGGCCAAGACCTCACGGTCGCCGCCCACGTCGTTGACGCGGGCGAGGCCGGCGAGCGACGGGGCCGACAGGATCGCGTCAACGCAGGTCATGCACGGTCATTTTAGGCACTCCGCATAACTTCAGGGTGATCATTGGGCACCTTGGCCATTACCCGGTACTCGGCGGGCTGAGACCATCGGCACGTGCCGACTCCTGCGCTGACCCCCGCACGAGCCGCCGGCGGAGCCGGCGGGCGGGTCAGGCTGGCCGTGGACATCGGCGGCACCTTCACCGACCTCGTTGCGGTCGACACCGTCACCGGCCACGTCGCGCGAGCCAAGGCGGACACCACCCCAGGCCACCTGAGCGACGGCGTGCTCAGCGCGCTCGCCAGATCCGGTGTCACGGCTGAGTCGGTCGCGGAGTTCATCCACGGCACCACGGTCGTTATCAACGCCGTCACCGAGCGCCGGGGCGCGCCGACAGCGCTCGTCACCACCCGCGGCTTCCGTGACGTGCTGGAGATCGGCCGGGCCAACCGGCCTGACCTCTACAACCTCGTCTATGCCAAGCCCGTGCCGTTCGTCCCGAGGCACCTGCGCTTCGAGGTCGCCGAGCGGATCACTCACCTGGGCGGTGTCCTGCTGCCCTTGCGCGCCGCCGACATGGCCGCCCTGATCGAGCGGATCGCCGCGTCCGATGTGCGGGCGGTCGCGATCTGCCTGCTGCACGCCTGGGCCGATCCAGTACATGAGCGCCAGCTAGCCGCCGCGCTGCGCGAGGCGCTGCCTGGCATCTCGGTCGTTGCGTCGCATGAGGTCAGCGGCCAGTGGCGGGAGTACGAGCGGACCAGCACCGCCGTGCTCTCCGCCTACGTCGGGCCGGTCGTCGCCGATTACCTCACCGGTCTGGAGCACGCGCTGCGAGGCACCGGCGTCGCCGCTCCGATGCGAGCGATGCGGTCGAATGGCGGCGTCAGCTCATTCGTCCGGGCGGCGCAGGCGCCGATCGCGCTGCTCGAATCCGGCCCGGTCGCCGGTGTGATGGCCGCCGCGGAACTCGGTCGCCGGCTCGGCAACAACAACGTCCTGACCCTGGACATCGGCGGAACCACGGCCAAGACATCGGCGGTCCGCGATGGCGAGGTCCGGATCGACACGCTGCACCACGTCGGCAAGACCCCGACGTCTGCCGGGTACCCGGTCCAGGTCCCCACCGTGGAGATCGTCGAGATCGGGGCGGGCGGCGGCTCTGTCGTCTGGTCCGACTCGGCAGGCGCGCTGCACGTCGGGCCGCGCAGCGCGGGCGCCGACCCTGGACCAGCCTGCTACGGGCGCGGCGGCACGGAGCCGACCCTCACCGACGCGAACCTGCTGCTCGGCCGGCTCGATCCCGGCTACTTCCTCGGCGGAACGAGGTCCCTGGACGCCGGAGCGGCGGACCAGGCACTGGCCGGAATCGGCAGGCAGATCGGCACGGATGCCCGGGCGGTCGCTCGCGGGGTGCTCCGGTACGCGGTCGCCCAGATGTGCCATGCGCTGCGGCTCGTGACGCTGCGCCGCGGCCATGATCCGCGGGACTTCGTATTCGTGACCTACGGCGGCGCTGGCCCGCTGCACGCCGCGCTGCTGGCCCGCGAGCTCGGCGTCTCCCGCACGGTCATCCCGCCGGGCCCAGGCCATTTCTCGGCCTTCGGCATGCTGGCCAGCCCGCTGCGCGGGGAAGCAGTCCGCACCGTGGTCGGGCCGCTGGACGGCATCGACCTCACGGCCGCGTTCGCCAGCGTCGATGAGGCGGCCCTGTCCGAACTCGGCGGTGCTGATCAGGGGGGACGACCCCCCGCGACCCCCCCGCGGGACGCTGATCAGGGGGGACGACCCCCCGCGACCCCCCCGCGGGACGCTGATCAGGGGGGACGACCCCCCGCGACCCCCCCGCGGGACGCTGATCAGGTGCAGATCGCCAGGTATGCCGAGCTCCGGTACGCGGGGCAGGAGCACACGCTCGAAGTCCCGGTACCTGATCCCGCCGCACTCGCCGGGATCCGTGCCGCGTTCGATCAGCGGTGCCTGGACAGCTACTCGTTCCGGCTCGACGCGCCACTCGAGGTCGTCTCGCTCCGGGTCAGCGCCGTCGAGCCGGCCGGAGACATCAGCTGGGCAGACAACGGTGATCCGGGCCCGCTGCCGCCCGCCAGGACCCGCCTGGTCGATCTCGACCCGTACGGAAGCCCGCGGGAGATCCCCGTCCTGGTGCGCGCCGAGCTTGAGTCGTGGGTCGCCGGGCCGTGCGTGATCGAGGAGCCCGCCGCCACCACGCTGGTCCTGCCCGGGCAGGCCGCGCGCCAGGACGAGGCGGGCAACCTGATCCTGGAGGAGCGGCCATGAGCGCGGCCGTCGTGCCGGAGGCGCGCCAATGAGCCCGTCGTGCCGGAGGCGCGCCAGTGAGCCCGTCGTGCCGGAGGCGCGCCAGTGAGCACTGACGCCGCCGACCGGTTCACCATGGACGTGCTGCGCGAGGGCTTCGCGGCGATCAGCGACGAGATGTTCGTCTCGCTGCAGCGCACCTCGCAGAGCCCGATCATCTACGAGGTCCTCGACTTCGGAGTCGGCATCTCCGACGTCCACGGCGAGCTCGTCTCCCAGGGCAACGGCATCGCCGGCTTCCTCGGCCCGCTCGGCGACGCGATCAAGGAGACGATCGCCCGGCACAAGGAACTCAAGCCAGGCGACGTGATCATCGCCAACGACCCATACGCCGGCGGCGGAACGCACCTGTCCGACGTGGCTCTGATCCGCCCGGTCTTCTGCGACGTCGCGGGGGGATCAGGGGGGTCGTCCCCCCAGGGCAGCACCGAGCTCATCGGGTTCGCGGCCGCCAAAGGGCACTGGACCGAGGTGGGCGGCAAGGACCCGGGATCGTGGACCGCCGACTCGCAGGACGTCTACGCCGAAGGGCTCCAGCTCCCGTTCGTGCACGCGTACCGCGGCGGCGAGCCGGTCGGGGACATCCGCGCCATCCTGGCCGCCAACAGCCGCCTGCCCGAGATGGTCCTCGGCGATCTGGCCGCGCAGGCGGCGTGCCTGGAGGTCGCCGAGCGCCGCCTGCGCGAGATGTGCGAGCGCTACGGCGCCGCCGCGGTCACGACGGCCATGCGCACCGTCCTTGACCGCAGTGAGCGGCTGTGCAGGGACGCGCTCGCCAGCATCCCGCACGGCGTCTTCGCCGCGGAGGACCGGACCGACACCGACGGCCTCGG
>WNGJ01008361.1_pt1 | contig 11534 bp, 11 predicted proteins | sample 5400611 | NCBI WGS metagenome assembly WNGJ01 (sample SAMN13153375, study PRJNA577476) | soil metagenome | isolation source: 40 cm soil or saprolite under Garry oak tree replicate 1 | place: USA:California | collected 2016-06-15 | reverse complement strand
AAACTTCTAGCATTCGACTCCCTCAAGAAATGTACTGGTCAGGAGAATTCGGCGCAGTCTCTGTTCCGTCTTGAATGCTGTTGATCACTATTCGAAATAATCTGCGCAGTCTGCGGATTTCCTCTGATTGCTGACCGAGAAACATGATGGGGACGGTAGACTTCTTACTCTTCGCCCATCGTTGAATGTAAGCTCCGGTTTCGCCATTGTAGAAAGCTGCCCGGTCAGCTCCGTGTTCCATAAGGGCGAATATGCACGGGATACAAGCCGGTTGTAACTTGACTCCGTCGAGAATACTACAACCATTTCCCGCAGGGCAGTTCGCCACTAGCCTGCGACGGGGATTCATTGTCCGGACCTCCGTTGAAGGATTCCAGGTGAAGCGCTCTTCTTCGAAACTGTCTTCTGGCTGTGCCTCACGTCTGCTGAGGGACAAGAGCTAACTATGTGTGAGTCAAGTGTTTTCATCGGGTAAGAAGACCTCAAAGGCTGTCGGGAGGGTGAAGGGGTCCAAACCACCTAGATTACGTTCTGCCACCTCCCCCCTATTAGAGATTATGGTTGTCGTCCTCGCAACCTATTCATAATTACCACGTAACTGCAGCGACTGCTCATATCAGGTTGATGATTCCTTGACTCTCGCGTGCCCGTTGTCTTTCCGGTCCAGATTTGAATCAGACAAACCGTGATTGCCCTTACCTACGAATGTGTAAAACTTATTATGGCACAACACGTTTATGCAGAAACATGCCAACTGGAAAGAATCCATTCCCGTCAGGCGGAATTACTCGCCTTGACATGCTTCCACCGCAGATTGTTCCGCTTACCTCGCAGGCGGGCGCACTTGCGCGCCTCGAATCTGCCATCACATCGATTGTAAGGCATCGAACCGTTCGCGAAGTCGACGAACACGGGGAAGAGGTTCATGTCGGAAAACCCGAACTTTTCATGCTGCGCGCTGATTATGGAGCAGGCAAGAGTCTTGTCCTCTCGAGCCTGCGCCGTGACTGTGAGAAGGGTCTCAAGCTCGAGGAGAAGCCTCCCCGGAAAGCCGTGGGCATCTGTATCTACCAGCCCCTCCACGCACTAATCGATAGTCCAGCGAAGCTGTTAGACATCCTGCTCCAAAAGCTAGTCGAACAGGCCCCACGAGAATTGAAAGAGAAGATTGCCGCCGCTCGCAGGAAGTATGAGTCGGAAGTGACAAGTGGTGATGAGATAGTCAAGAAGATCCTCGTCTGGAGATATTGTGCGAACGTAGCAGTGACTAATGGAGTGGATTTCGTCGCAGTTTTGCTCGACGAAATTGAGGAGACGGTTTCTGAGTATCAAAGTCGACGGCAGGAATACCTCGAAACGTTGAGTGTCGTAAGGAACTTTGTCGACCGACAGGTAGGACCCATTGTTGTCGTTCTGGGAATAACGCCCAAGGCGATCGACGAGTTGGTTGGCGAGCTAAAGGCCGCACTTCAGCGTAGGACAGTAACTATTGACTTACCTAAGATGACCTCAGTTGAGGAGTTACTTAGTCTCGCACGGGGATACGATCCTGACGTTTCGAACTACTTTGATCTTAAAGCAATAGAGACAATCTTTCACCAGACGGATGGTAATCCGGGATACGCCCTTGCGGCCCTTCATTGGGCTTGGGAGGAAATGAAAGAGAAGGATGTCAAGAGCGTCGATGAAGCTCTCGCGGACTATGCGGTACAACGGATTGGTTGGAAGGGAACAAGACCATCACCCGCAACTCTCGGTTCAAGGAACCTCGAATCGGTATACCGAGATGGCCGGCAAGTTCTAGAACGCACGCGACAAGGAGCCAAACAGAAACCCCAAGAACTTGATGTAGTGCGCGGATTCTTGTCAGCACTCAATGCTGCCGTGCTGGTGAAGAAACCCGAAGGCCTGGACGGCTCGCTGGGTCCCCTATTGGGCGATAGAAGTGATCTTGAAGTCAAGTTCTCAGAGATTGGGTTCTCTCTGTTTTCAGAGCCTGATGTAACGTTCAGCTTGCTAATCGTCTATGTCGGAGGGACGGTGCTCAATGATGATAAACTTCGTGAGATTCTGAATGCATGGACTCAAATCAATGGAGACATAGTGCTCTTCCTAGCCCCCTCTACGTCGTGGGAATTACGTCGAGCGTTGGATCGAACATGCCGGTCAATGCCACCATACAAGGGCCTCCCCCTTCGAGACGTGGTGACAGAGATCTTTCTTGAAGAGAATGATGTCGCAGAAATATCCAGTTTGTCGAACCCCGAGGGGTCTATTACAGGTGTTAAGGCGGCACAAAAGCTAGTATCTGAAAAACACAGAGTAGCGGAGCAACTCGAAGATCGTATCAGAACAGTACGGAAGCTAGGTAGGACTATCCCCTACCGATGGGGAAAAAGGTCGACCAAGGAAGTTCAATGGGGAATTTACAAACTTCTTGCAAAACGTTTCACTGGTGAGGAGTTCACCGTAAATCAGGCGATCGAGTTCATCGTCGCTCATTATAACTTGGATGAAGACACAACAGCATGGTTCGAAGAAACAAGGAGAAAACACGGTGTCGAAGACATCGGAGGCAAACTCGCGCCTGTTGTCGTTGGAACACTAGAGGCAATGGTAGATCAGGAATTTGCCTCCAAAGGTCACGAGGGGAGGGACCGTTATTCTATCCCTCAATTGACTGACTATGAAAGAGAATTTTACTCAGAAGTAAAAAGAGTGAAACTTGAGGAAAACAAGAATCCAGGATTTGACGATATCAAACCCCGATTCTTCGGCATCGCGCCACGCGGCAACAACGTTTTCGCTCTGGCCTCAGGCATGGAAGGCAAGGGGTTTGTGAAATGTTTGAGACTCGGCCCTCGGCGATTTTATGCCGTTCTTTCACCAGACGAGAGGCTTGCCCAAGTAGAATTGAGCTCTCGAAAGATGGCAGAAGTTCTTCAGGAACGTATCAAAAGTGGGCTCGGCGACGATTTCTTTGGCGCAGCTTCAAAGGACGCGGCGAAGTTCGCAAGTTCGCTACTCTCCAATAAAGATAGTTCGATTGAGAAAATTCGAGGGATTACCGAAAAGGCTAGCCAAGCGAAGGGTGAGATCGAAAAACTGCGACTGCTTTCAGAGGCTGAAATGAACATCCTTGTGGTCGTTGACGAAGCATACAATATGGCCCAAACGTACTCGGAGCTTGAAAGGAAACTTCGATCATTCAATGAGGACCTCACAAGAACTGAGGCAATAATCACTGATTATGAAGGAACGCGAAAATTACCACGGGAAAAGGCGGAACCCCTCAAACAATTAGTCAAACAGGCGAGGAAATTTGCAGCCGAAAGTGAATCCTCGCTCGCAAGATTCGACATACCAGACACGTTGAAGCGAGTTGAAAGAACCCAAGAGGAATTGGCGAATCTGAATGCCGCTTTTGCCAAGGAACTTGAAGAGGTCGCAATTGCAGAGAAGGCTCTGAGAGTAGCTTCCGAATATTTCGAAAGCATACAGAAAATTGCGATGGCAAGGCAACAAGAATCGCAAGACCTTGGACTGAAGGCTGCTCTTGATGCCTTCAAGAACGAACTCGAAAAGACTAAGAAGAGTTTGACGAATGGGCGTTTCGATCCGATTCGCGCGGAGTCCCCAGGGCAGTTCCTCAAAAGGGTCTTAGGACCCAAGCTCGATTATGCGACCAACCGGGTTCAGTTGCTACGGCGGGCTTCTCCTTTGTTGGTCGCTCTCAACCAGAGGTCGGTCGCTGATGAGATTGACATCGCGCTTCCGCGCTTGGAAAAGCTCGTGACAACGGCCTCGGACTCACTCCAGGGCGAGAATTTCGATCAAGCTTTGGTACAGACGGCTCAAGTTCTACAGCGGCTGAGAGAACAGGACAAAGTACTGGAGCGTTTGGCTACACTCATGCTGGGGATAAACAAGACCAAGAAGGATACGAATTCCTCTAAGGGAGTCGACGTCGTCGCGTCGTCCGCGTTTAGCGTCAACGCAGAGACCGCTAGATCACTGCGGCATCTGCTGGAGGATGCATCTCTTGTTGAATGTATGGAAATCCGAGTCATAGTGTAGACAAGATATGAGCAGCTTCGTAGCTTGGGCGGGCACTTCTGCACAAAGTCTTCTAAGTGCTCAACCAGTCTCGCTAAAATGGACCCGTGAGGCGATACGATACGTAGCTTCGAAGGGAAACGCTGCCTTCCGATCCGAAATCGTTGCTCACCTGAGTAGACTTGAAGCGCCTCCATCTACGCAAAAAGGGGTCTTCTCGACCCTTGCAAACTGTGGCTTCGCTCGTGTGTCCGAGAGTTCCCGGAAGGTTGTCCTTGAAGATTGGACATGCCATCTGATTGGAAACTCAGCTCAGAAAGCCGAAAATTTATGCGGGCTTGCCATTGGAGTTCTTAACGGAGGATACTCTAGAAGCAAGAAGGAAACCTACGGGGAAATTGTGCCAGGCACGCGACGGTTACTCGCCGCGATTCGAAGAATTTCGCGTGAAGAGCCAAGTTCAAGGATAACCCTCGAAAGAGTGTGCGAAGAGCTAAACGAACGAGGGACAGTCTCAGCCTACTGTCTATTAGAGAACCTCGGGCTGCCGAGTGACTCAGAAGCCCATGGCGACCCATGGGCGCTTGGAATAGTCTCGCAACGTGGAGGTCGTGACAAGGCAAGTTACCAGGTCAATCTGAACGAAGATGTCTTTACGGCTTACCAAGTCTCAATCGTTAGCCTGTATTTCACTGAAATCATCCCAGAGATCTTCCAAGAGAAATGGGGCGCCAATGTTCCTGACGCGTTGAGCAACAAACTAGATATCATGCCGGCCGCTACAATCAAGGCCAAGTTACTAAGGAAGCCTCCTGTCTGGTTGAACAATGACGATTTGGATTCGGTGATGCTTGAGGTTGCAAAACAACTGGGGTATGAATGGTGGGGCTCGGACGCTAGGGGCGGTACCGAGGGTCTGCTTGGAAATCAGCGCTTTGCATTCATGAGAATGACTCGGGAACCGAAAGCGATTCCGCTGAAGAACAGATTCCATGGATTATTCTGAACCGACCATAGACAAGTCTTAGTACTGTAGTAGCCCTTCACCGGTTGTCCCATGAGGTTTGTTCCCTCATTGTGGGATAGAGCTAGCGAACGTAGAAATATTCTGCGAAGAATTTTCGAAGAAACCGGGGACGCGCTGCTGTCGTATGCACACGTGCGCAGGATAGATCCACGCGGGTTACGGGAAAAGCTCTCCATTCCGAAGACTGTGAACCTATGGATAGATAGTTCTGGATTCCAAATCGGTAACATGATCACAGGAAGGTCCAACATCTTTGATGTTTACGAATTCCAGAATTCGTGCTCTCAGTTTGCAATTTCGCTGGATATACCCGGAGACGTTCAGGAGACGTACCGGAACGCGATCTTGACTCTTGCCTACAGTAAAGGATTCGCAATGTCGCCAAAGATATACGCTGTGGCTACGTCCGACGGCAGTACCGATCACCTGCGGGACCTAGTACAAAAATACGACGCTCTGGATTTCGATGGAATTGCCGTCGGGGCACTTATTCCGTACGGATCCTTGAGGCTTGAGCAATTGGCGCTCTTACTCACAACTGTCGGGCGAGCTACCTCTAAGCCGATCCATGCGCTGGGTATAGGCGGATACGACGCACTCTATGTTCTCGCTGCTGCTGGCGTGGCGACTTTCGATTCTTCAAAATTCCTCGTGGGAGCCAAATGGAGAATCTATCACCTTCCGAGGGGGGGTATGATCTACGTTGGGGATCACTATGGGAGCAAGACAACGATAAGGAGAAGGCAGACGAGAGCAGGAGCTCTTCCGTGCCTTTGTCCTGCGTGTCTATTTGCGAAGAGAATTGAGTTTTTCCAAGAGCCTAAGGCTGAGAGTGTTGCAATGCTTGCCTTGCACAACTATTACATGATGAAAAACGAGGTTCAGCTTATCAAACTCGCAATGGACGAGGGCTGGTTTCATTATCTGTTCCTTGATCGCGCGAAGAAATCGCCCGGGTTGAGGAGGGCTATGGGACCCCTTGGCTTCAGAAGTCTTGGGAAAATACGGGATGGTTTCTTATCGAAATAATAGTCCCGAAACAAAATTGGGAGATCCACGTTTTGAGAGCCTAAGCCGTTTGCCTGATCTGTGGGACTTCAAAGAATGGAGCGAGCGTTGCTTTGACTGCCCGTTGAGCCTCAAGAGACAATTCCTCGAAGCCCTTGCTGCAGTGCGGACAGTTCTCAAAGTCCCCTCTGTTCGCTTTCTTGATGAACCATTCTCCGCAGTGCCAACATTTCACCGTAGCTGTTACGCACATATTTCTAATTCACCTCGCTATTGTTTGATCAACCGGAATTAAGGAGTAGTCGGAGGTCCCGTGACTTATAGCGTTTGTCCGGTTCTTGACGTCAAGCATGAGATCGAAGAGTCTTGTCTTAACTTCGCTTTCGGCGAAGCTGCCTCTAGCCTCCGATGTGACCGTCATTCCATTGCCTCTTACTCCTCTCATACGTAGGCATAGATGGTCGGCCTCGACGACAACAAGAACTCCTCGTACTCCAGTCTCGTGTAATTCGTCAGCTATCTGATCGGTCATTCTTTCTTGAAGTTGGAGCCGCCGAGCATACTTCTCGACAAGACGCGAGAGTTTGGAAATGCCAACGACCCTAGTGTTAGGCTGGTAGGCTATGTGGACCTTGCCGAAGAATGGGAGAAGATGATGTTCGCACAAGCTGTAAAATGGGATGTCCCTGTGCATTACGAAATCGCTCTTTTCGTTAAATGCTACGTCGAGTTCGGAGTTAGCATGGTAGCCGCTCAAGACTTCTTCGTAAAGATCGGCCACTCTCTGAGGAGTATTCTTCAAGCCTTCCCGGTGAGGATCTTCCCCTAGCTCGACGAGGAGTTCAGTAATTAGCTCAACAACTCTTTCTTTGTTCAATTAGACTCCCCTCTGATCGCCCCATAGTTCTATCTGCAGTCTAGTGCTGAACGAATAGCCCATGTTGGTGCTGACGTCCCTAAGCCACGCTGTCCGCGCTGCAAGCTCTCCCTTTGTACGAGCTTCGGGCATCAGGAGAATCTTGCTTCTTGGAATGCTATATCTCTCGGCGAGCGTTCGTACTTCGTTCAGATCTTCCGGCGTGCGTATCACATACTTGAACGAAGCTTTTGGAAGCCGCCCGAAGTATCGATAGACCTCCGGTTTCTCTCGTGATAGGGAGGAATTTGCCGAATTTTCAAGCTTCGGTGAAACATTCCACTGGTCCACGATTTTCACAATATTGTCGGTGGGAATTATTGTCCCATTCGTTTCGACTTCGATGAAAAATTCCATTTCTTTCAAATCCTCGAGTAATGGCAAAAGTTGTTGTTGCTGGAGCAAAGGCTCGCCACCCGTAAGAACCAGATGAGGTACTTGGTACTTCAAGAGATCAGCCTTTACTTGGTCGGTGCTCATGTCTTTGACTTCTCTTTCATATTCGTAATTCTTCCAGTCCCAAGTGTATTTGGTGTCACACCATTCACACGCGAGGTTGCAAAGCGCCATTCTCAAGAAGACAGCTTTCTTGCCGGCATTATAGCCCTCCCCTTGTATTGAACAAAATACTTCGCTGACCTTCATTTCGAAAGCTCGACCTTGACCCCCTGATTCACTCCTTCAAAGATTGTGAAAGAAACCTTGTGAACGTTACCGTAAGCGTCCAGGATCTTTTGGCCTATGCTCAGGCCGATTCTTTCCACCGTAGGCTCATCTTGAATCGGGACGATCTTATCCGATTTGAATGGTGTTGGTCCGACTGAGATGAGGCGGTTCCAGTAGCTTTCATCCGCCAATGGAATCATTAAGCTGTGATCATACTCCTTCATCAGACTCTTTATCGAGTTGAAATCGACAATAACGTCTCCTTGAAGAGTACCACTGAGCTCGAGATCCTTCAAGACGTAAGTGTGTCCATGTAACTTGTCGCACGGGGCAAGATGTTTCAGATAATGCCCAGCATCGAAGTGAAGTTCCTTGAACTTCTCAATTAGTTCATGCTTCGCCGTCATTTCTCATACTCCGTAGGGTCTTCGACTTTCGCCTCAACGAACGCGTGCTTTCTTTCCCGGCATGAGCTGCATGTCCCGCAGTGCATCTTCCCGCCTTGATAGCATGACCACGTGAGTTCGAAGGGCACTCCCAATTTGCTTCCAAGCCTCACGATGTCGCTTTTCTTGGAGTTTACGAAAGGTGCCTCGACTCTTAGTTCGAAGTTGTCTGTTGCAAGTCTTTCCGCGTGAGAGAAGGCATCTACGAATTCCCTGCGACAGTCTGGATAGACTCCCCTGTCTGAGAAGTGAGCGCCGTAAAATACGTGATTCGCGCCAATGTTGATGGCGTAGGCAGTCGCAAGGGACAGAAAGATGGAGTTGCGGTTCGGAACGATCGTGGACTTGAGGGTATCGTAATGCTCTGCGGTTTCAGGCACTTCTGGAATTGAAACGCGGGCATTAATCAAAGATGAAGAATCGAGGATCGTCCTTACAGCAGAAATGTCAATTATCCTATGCTCGACCCCAAGTTTCGAAGCGATCCCCTTTGATGCTTCTATCTCCCTAGAGTGCTTTTGGCCGTACAGGAACGTGACAGCGTGGGTTTCGAAGTTCTGATTCACAAGATCGTAGAGAAGGGTAGAACTGTCAAGTCCACCTGAGACGACTGCTATTGCTTTTCTCAATTTGCCTCCCTACTCCGGGATTTGTCTCGGCGCAACGGGTGGGAGGCCCCACTCACGCGCCTTAAGAAACGCCGAAGGGTGGGCTGTTATAATGCTTGTCTAAAGCCTCTCGCATGCCAGAGATTTCCAATATCCTACTCTTTTTTGTGGGCGTCATACCAGGCTAACTGCTCACCGATTCCAAGACCCTCCAGCGGAACTTCGCAATGATAGCCAGCCTCGGTCAATTTTCCGCTTAGGAACTCGCGATATTTGGCTCCGGCGTGAAAGAAGACCAGACATTGATTGGGTTTGGGTAGAAGTGACAACAACTGTCTAAGAGTTTTGTCGGCCCAGATTCGCCTCTCCTTAGGAGATTTCGAGTAGAGGGTCTCGTCATACGGCTCCAGCACACTGTCAGGTTCTACAACGCCGTGTTTCGCGCTGAGGATGTACCATCGGTCGTAATTTGTGCGCGTGTATCTCATGGTTTTTTTGAACAATTCGGATGAGTACAACTCCTTTGCGGGAAGAGGCTCATTCCGCTTAGATTTCGCACAGGCGACCAATCCTACTCTTGCGAATTCCTGAATCGTCCTTCGGGTATCCAAGATCAGTTCATCCTTCCGGCTCGTCGTAATTTCGTTGAAAGATGGCTTTCTCGACATCTCTTGCGCCCACATTATGGACCCTTGCAATCGCTCGTATCTGATCCAGAAACGTCATAAGACACCCCGGACCTTGAAACAGTCCGCTGGGTTCGGGCCCGAAAAGCTCTCTCCAAACATGAATGTCAAGAACGCCATATTTAGTGGGGTCGTAGAACGTGAGGATTACGCTGATCATCGCGGGACCTACGCTCGGTAAGGAGTCCAGTTTCCTAATCCTTTCAATCTCATCGGTCTCGGCGATCGCTTCTTTGAAAATTGTGACGACTCGGTCGCGCGGAAAATTCGAGAGCCTCGCCAAGTTTTGTTTCAATCTACCTGGCAGACCCTGAAATTTCCAATTGAGCAATGTAGTGAGCTCATTTTTTGTCAATGACTTAGTTTCACGAAGCCTAGCACCCAGAGTCCTTTCCGTATCACGATCCCATTTGGTCTGCTTGCTGTCATAGAGAGATAGCCATTTCTTCAACTCGTTCTTGTCGTTCCACCAGTTTCGGCGTGACACCTTCAATCCTGCCTAGGGTTTGGACCGTCAGTTTTTTCCAGGAATCGAGTGTAATTGCAACTTTGGACGGACGCAAAATACACCGTGAAGACTAGCCCACCTACTATTGTCCCAAAGATCAGTATCAGACCAGTAGCCGAGACCGGCGCAGCCACCAAGATCTGTACGGGAGGGAACAGGAGGATCAGACTCAGTATAGTCGAGACCAATGGATACGCAATGATAAGAACCGTCCAATTCTCAATGGTCCAGAATTTTCTTGGGTTCTTATAATCGGATGGAAGCAAGAAGCCATAATCGTTCTGATTCAAGAATTGGGACTCTAGTCTCCCAATCATCGTCAGATTTCTTCTGAACCAAAGATTAGCGCTCGCCGAGAAACATGATGCCAGATCGCCGAAGATGATCAAGACAAAAGAAGCCCCTACCGGCGTGAGGAGAGTTTGTGCGAGTCCGACCCCCGCTATCAAGGCGCCGTACACGGCAATTATTGTCCATGCGGTATTTTCGGCTCTAGTAATATTGTTCCAAAATGCATCATACATGTGTAGGAGAAATTCGTCCCGTTTGTCCGCAGCGGACGGGTTCATTCTCTAATTGGAATTAGGCTTTTCTATAAAAGAGGGGCGGAAATCCCTGAATTGTTACGTAGTAACGTACGAGGAGTCATTGTTTTTGGATCTGTGTTTAGAGAACTGGTCTCTCCCTCTTTTCGCTGCTAGCGATGGGCGTGCTGACGAGACAACGGTCATTCATCTCTTGAGTTTCTTATTCTCTCGGCTATGTTGGGTATGGGCAATAGGCGTAGGGTCCAGCCGTGTCTTCTCTTTGCGTTCTCAACTCTGTCCCGCTGTAAACTTGACAAGCGCAGAACAAGGCTGGATTGGAGATCGGGGCAGGCGATTTGAGGTCGCGCGGTTTGCTCGTTGACCTGCACGCTGAGCTACACCATGTCGAAAATGGCCGACCGGCTGATTCTGCGCCTTATTTCGCAAGACTCGCCCGGTTCAGTTTCAACTGGCGGGACCCCTCGCCAAAAAATCTCAAAAGCAGTTGCTCCTCGCGACGCGAGAGTGCTCTTTGTGAGAGAAATCGAGAATTCTGCCCAATTGCTTTTCCATTCGAAGAGCAACCATGGTTTCAACTCCTTGATTCAGAAATCATAAATGCGAAAGTTTTGCTGAGAACTCGAGACGATAATTGGCCTTCCCGCCGAAAGTTTTGAGCGAGGCATGGGTAAGGTCGATGGCTGCTTGTGAGTGTAGATTGGTTGATCATCAGCATGCTGTTCCTTGCGGGGTCTCGCTTCGTCTAGGTAGTCGTGGAAGAGAGGGCGAAGGATCGTGGGAGGCGCATCACATAGTCTCGGAGAGTGATGGTGGGTCTGACAAGTTAGACAACTGCGCCATTATGTGTTGGCCATGTCACAGTAAGACTCTCTAATCTGGAACTATTCCATTCAGAACTGGGCTTAGACACCCTTGCGAAAAGTAGTCATTCGACTGTTAGGTCAAAACATGCGCAAATCCCGCGAGTTGAGGACTGGTTTCATTGGCTGATATTTGGTTGGGAGTTCAACCCGAGTGGTGGTTTCTTTCTGCCGGTGATTTCTAGGATAGTCCCGAGGGCGACGA
>WNGJ01008568.1_pt1 | contig 11535 bp, 11 predicted proteins | sample 5400611 | NCBI WGS metagenome assembly WNGJ01 (sample SAMN13153375, study PRJNA577476) | soil metagenome | isolation source: 40 cm soil or saprolite under Garry oak tree replicate 1 | place: USA:California | collected 2016-06-15 | reverse complement strand
GGCCACTCCGACGGACCGCCGCCGTACGGGACACCGCCGTACGGACCGACGCGGAGCAGCTGGCCCGCCGGTCTCCCGCCCCGCCAGCCCGGCCCGTACGGAGCCCAACCGCAGGCCCCCGCCGGTCTCCCGCCCCACCAGCCCGGCCCGTACGGAGCCCAACCGCAGGCCCCTGCGGGTCCCCCGCTCGGCCAGGCCGACCCGCACGGACCGCCGCCGCATGCACCGGGCGGTCCCCCGCCGTACCCGGGCGGACCCGACCCCGGCTCACAGCGACGGTGGTGAGTCGAGCGAGCCGAGCTCGACACCGGGCGCGGCGAGCACCACGTCGCCGGCGACGTACACCTCGCCGACCTCGCCGGTCTCCAGGTGCGCGACCCGGTAGCGGCCCACCGGCAGCGGCCCGGACCCGGTGTCGTGCGAGGCGACGCCGACCAGCTCCCAGCCCTGCTCCACCACCCGCGTGGCCAGCGCGTTCCCGGCCACCGAGACCAGCCGCAGCCGTGCCCGCGACCCGGGCTGCAATCGCAGCAACCGGGTGGCCGCGACCAGGAAGGCCGGCGAATCCCCGGCGAACCCGGCGGCCAGCTCCGACCGCTCGGCCGCCTCGGTGCCGGACGACCTGACCCACACCGCGCCGGCGGCCAGCTCCACCCGCGCCTGCCGGCCGCCTCCGTCGAGGGTCACGTCCACCCGGTTCCCGTCCGAGCTCGATCCGACGTACCGCCAGCCCGCCGGCCCCGGCGCGCAGGAGAAGCGCTCGATGACCCCGTCGGTCAGCTCGTACGTCCCGCGCGGCACCCGACCATCCTGACGCCGGGCACGCCGGAGCGTCAGCTGCCGTGCTCCCAGGAGGTCAGGTACTCCTCCCGCTCCGGCGTCAGCACGTCGATGTCGATCCCCATCGAGGCGAGCTTGAGCCGCGCGACCTCCTTGTCGATCTCCTCCGGCACCTCGTGCACGCCAGGCTGCAGCTCGGAGGCGTGCGCCGCCAGCCACTCGGCGGTCAGCGCTTGGTCCGAGAACGACATGTCCATCACCGCGGCCGGGTGGCCCTCGGCCGCACCGAGGTTGACCAGCCGGCCCTCGGCGAGCAACAGCAGCCGGCGGCCGTCGGCCAGCACGTACTCGTCGGTCTGGTGGCGGATCTTGGAGTTCTTCGACGCGGCGTTGTCCTCGAGCCACCGGACGTCGATCTCGATGTCGAAGTGGCCGGAGTTGCAGAAGATCGCGCCGTCCTTCATGACCTCGAAGTGCTCGGCCCGCAGCACGTCCCGGTTGCCGGTCACGGTGACGAACACGTCGCCGATCCGGGCCGCCTCGGTCATCGGCATGACCCGGAAGCCCTCCATGGTCGCGTCGAGCGCCTTGGTCGGGTCGATCTCGGTGACGATCACATTGGCGCCGAGGCCCTTGGCCCGGGCGGCGACGCCCTTGCCGCAGTACCCGTAGCCGGCGACGACCATGTTCTTGCCGGCCAGCAGCGTGTTCGTGCAGCGGAAGATCGCGTCCAGGGTGGACTGCCCGGTGCCGTACTTGTTGTCGAACATGTGCTTGGTGTCCGTGTCGTTGACCGCCACCATCGGGAACTTCAGGGCGTCGTCGGCGGCCATCGCGCGCAGCCGGATCACGCCCGTGGTGGTCTCCTCGCAGCCGGCCTTCACCGTCTCGAGCAGCTCGGTACGCGACGTGTGCACGGTGTTGACCAGGTCGCATCCGTCGTCGAAGACGAAGTCGGGCCGCCCGTCGAGCGCGGCGTCGATGTGCTCGTAGTAGCCCTTGGTGTCCACACCGTTGCGGGCGAACACGCTGACTCCGTACTCGGTGACCAGCGCCGCGGCCGTGTCGTCCTGGGTGGACAGCGGGTTGGAGGCGCAGAGGAACAGCTCGGCGCCGCCGGCCTTCAGCGTGCGCATCAGGTTCGCGGTCTCGGTGGTGACGTGCATGCAGGCGGCGAGCTTCACGCCCTCGAACGGGCGCTCCTTCTCGAACCGCTCGCGGATCTGGCGGAGCACCGGCATCGAGCGCTCGGCCCACTCGATGCGGGTCTTGCCCTGCGCGGCCAGCGAGAGGTCCGCTACGTCATGCTTCGGATGATCGGTCATGTCGGCGACCCTAGCGGTGTGGCCGTCGCCGACCCGTGTTCTTGACACGACATTGTCAGAAAAGGTTCGCTGGCAGGGTGATCACCATCGCCGAGGCGGCCCGCCGGCTGCGGACCACCCCGCGGATGCTCCGCTACCGGGAAGCGCTGGGGCTGCTGCCGGCGGACCGGGCGCCGGGGACGCACCGGCGGTACGACGACGAAGCGCTGCGGGCCGCGTCTTACGCGATCGATCTCGAGCACTCGTACGACGTCTCGCCGTCGGCGCTCGCCTTCGCGCTGAGGGTGCTGACCGAGCCGGCCGTCCGGGACGACGTGCGGCGCCTCGGCGAGCTGGCCGGGCGTACCCGCCGCTCGCCGCTGGCCGCGCTGGACTTCGACCAGGAGAAGGCTCGCCGGCTGCTCCGGTCCTGACGCGGCGCCGGCAGGGCGCTCGACAGGGCTTGCTCCCGGGGTCGGCGGGCGCGAGTATTGCCCGACGGCGAGGCTCCACTGCCAGCATCGGCGGGCCGGACCGAGCAGACAGGAGCGGCGGACGACGTGCAGGACGGCCTCACCGACCTCCTCTCCCCGGAGGTCGTCGCGGCGGCGGATGCCGGTGACCTGGCAGACGACGTGGCGCCCGACCGCCTCCGGGCGCGCATCCACGCACTGATCTCGGCCGCCCGCGAGCTGTCCGACAGCTGCGCCGATCTCGCCGACGCGCTCCGCCCTATCCCCGGGAGCGGCATGGACGACCCCCTGACGATGGACTTCGGCCGGCTGCGGGCGGAGCGTGCCGCCGCGCTGCTGGACGAGGCCGCGTCGGCCGCCCGCGGCACGTTCGGTCTGCTCGACTCGGCGTACCTCGCCGTCGAGGAGCGCGGGCACGCGGCCGCCGGCGACCCGGACGAGGTGCTGCCGCCGCCGCGGGTCGAGCCGTCGACGTGGCCGGACGCGTTCGTCAAGCGGCCACCCCGGGCGGTCCTGCAAGAGGACGGGCCGACGCCGGCCCCGCCCGCCAGTGCCGCGCTGGCCGGGTGGGTCGTGGTGGACCCCGACGACGAGGCCGGGACCGGCACGCCGGTCGAGCTCGAGTCGGCGCTGCTCGACCAGGCGATGGACCGGCGCGCCGCCAACGGGGCCGCCGAGCCGGTTCGCCCCGCCGAACAGGCGGCGGGCTCGGCGCAGGCCCGGCCCGCGCGGGCCGAAGAGGCCCCGGTACGAGACGGCCCGCTGTGGGCTGGCGCCGCACCGGCCCAAGCAGCGCCGCCCGGGGACGGACTGGGACGGGCCGAGGACCTCCCCGTACGGGACCTCTCGCCGAGCGGGGGCGCGCCACAAGCCGGAGCGGGGTCGGCCGGAGACGGGCCGGCACGGGCCGGGGACCTCCCCGTACGGGACCTCTCGCCGAGCGGGGGCGCGCCCCAAGCCGAAGCGGCGCCGGCCGGAGACGCACGGGCCCGAGCGGAAGCCGGCCCGGTGCCAGGTCGTCCGGTGCCAGATGGCCCGGTGCCAGATGGCCCGGTGCCAGATGGCCCGCTGCCAGATGGCCCGCTGCCAGATGGCCCAGTGCGGGAGGGCCCGCTGTGGGGCGGCGCCGAAGAGGCCGGAGCGGCGCCGACGGCAGGCGGCCCGCTCGGAGGCGAACCGCTGCCGGTCGCAGAGCGCCCAGCGGGGACCGGAGCGGCGCCGGCCGGAGACGGCCTGGCGGAGGGCGAGCCGCTCCCCGCCGGCGATGGCTCGGCCAGGGTGGTGGCAGCCGGGATGGCGGCCCCGTCGATGCTGGCTGCGCCGACCCGGCTCGACCCCGACTCAGCGTTCGACGACGACGGCGGCAACGGCCGCCCCGAGCCGGCGCCGTTGAGCGGGGCGGTCTCCCCGGAGCCGCGCTCGCTCACGCTGGTGCCCCCGCTGCCGCCGGTCCCGGTCGGGCGGCCGCGGTCCGTTGCCGCCGAGCGGACCCGCGACGTCGTGCCCTGGGCCGACGAGGCCGGCGCGGGCCAGGACGTGGCCGACCTCGCCGACCCGGCGGACGCCGAACCCTGGGCGGGCGAGATCGGCGCCGGCCGGGACATGGCCGACCTCGCCGACCCGGCCGACCCGGCCGACGCCGAACCCTGGGCGGCGGACGAGCCGGCCGACATGGCCGACCCGGCCGACGCCGAACCCTGGGCGGCGGGTGGGCCGGTCGGATCGAGGCTCGACTTCGTGCCGCCCAGTGACCTCGACCTGGCCGTCCCCGTAGTACGCACGCCGTGGCGCGTCCCCGAGTCGCCCGCGGCGGCGAACTGGCCCGAGGCCGACCCGCACCCGACTGGCACCTGGGCCAAGGCCCACTCACACTGGGCCGACCCACCCAGTGCCGCGCCACATCCGCCCGAGGCATGGTTGGAGGCCGACCCACACCGGGCCGAACCACACCGGGCCGAACCACACCGGGCCGGCCCACACCAGGCCGAGCCAGACCGAACCGGGCCGTATCAGGCGGAGCCACGGCCGACCGGCGCATGGGCCCTCGCCGGCGCCACGCAAGCGAGCGAGCCGCTCCCGCCGGTGGACGACCCCGGCGCCGCGGTGCTCTCCCGCCAGGTCGAGTCGGCCCGCCGGCACCTGCAGGCGGCACTCGTCGTCGCCCACGAGCACGGTGCCGCCCCCCGCCTCCGCGCCCTGCTCACGACCGTCGAGCGGGTCCTCACCGCGGTGACCGACCTGGCGCGAGAGACCCGGGGGGTGCTGGAGCCGGGGCTGGCCGACCGCACCTTCCCCGGCGAAGCACGCTTCCTGTGCAGCGTGCCGTGGGAGCGGGCCGCCCTGGTGGGCGCGGACACCGACGGGGACGACGTCGCGACGCCCGCCGGGCTGGCCAGGCTGTTGCGGGCGCTCGGGTACGAGTCGCAGTCGGTCACCTCGCCCAGCGGGGTGGCCGGGGTGCAGGTGCGCTCCGAGCGGTTCGCCGCGCACGTGGCGCTGGTCGAGCCGGCCTCCGGCGGCCGCCAGCGGTGGAGCGGCGCGCTGGAGTGGGTCGACCCGGGCGGCGCGAGCCGGACCTGGGCGGAGACGCTCGGCCCGGTCGAGCTGAGCGACGAGGAGCTGGCCCGGCGGGTCGACGAACTGCTGCGCCGCTGCGTCGGCCCGCTCCGCTAGGCGGGTCCCGGGGTGGATGCGGACGGCGTCCAGGCGTCGGTCCAGCGGACATGGCGCAGAGGACCCTCTGCCGGGCGCCGCCGGTCGGCGTCCGGGCGTCGGCGTACCCCGCAGATGATCCGGGACCACGCTGGCCCTCGCTACCAGCCGAAGGTGATCATCAGCAGCACCACCGACACGACCACAGCCAGCACCGCACGGAAGGCGTAACGGTCGGCCTCGGCCTCCAGCTCCGGCGTGACCTCGTCCTCGGCCATCCGCCACTTCGGGTCGAGCATGCGCACCGGGCGCCCCGCGGTCACCGCCACCGCGATCGCCGGCGCGCCGACGAGCAGCAACAACGCCTCCCAGGACGGGTACTTCCAGGTCGCCGCGCCGGCCCCGGCGGCGAGCAGCGCGCCGGCCCCGACCAGCACCGCCGGCCACGCCGCGCGTGGCGCCTCGGCCAGCAGCAGGCCCAGCAGCACCGCCCAGGCCAGCACCACCGCGGGGATCAGGACCGCGACGCTCCACACCGGTCAGGGCAGGTTGGTGGTGGCTCGGACCAGCACGCCGGTCCCGGTCGAGGTCACCGGCCGGCCCGCCGGGACCCAGGCCGACGCGCCCTGCGGCAGCGGCAGCGCCGAGACGCCGTCGCGCAGCACCGCCGAACCGGACACCGCGAGCACGATCTGCGGCCCGTGCGAGGCGAGCGTCGCCGGAGCCGCGACCCGGTCCAGCCGGAAGTCCGGCACCGGCGGGAGGTACGCCCACTGGCCCGGGGTCGTCTCGACCGGCTGGATCAGCGGCGGCGGGCCGTCGGCCACGTCGATCACCCGCAGCAGCTCGGGGACGTCCACGTGCTTGGGGGTCAGGCCGCCACGCAGCACGTTGTCGGAGTTGGCCAGCACCTCCACCGCGGTGCCGCGCAGGTAGCAGTGCAGGTTGCCGGCGGCGAGGAACATCGCGTCGCCCGGCTGCAGCCGAAGCCGGTTGAGCAGCAGGGTGATGACCACACCGAGGTCACCGGGGTACTCCTCGGCCAGCTCGACCGCCGTCGCGAGCTCGACCCGGAACTCGGAGCTGCCGGCCAGGCCAGCGCGGCAGGCCGCGACGACCGAGTTCACCAGCGCGCCCCTGCGCCCGGCGGGCACCGTGAGCAGCCCGGTGACCACCTCGCGCAGGCCGTCGCGGCCGGGTCGCGCGCGCAGGGCGGCCAGGTGCGGATGCAGCACCGGCGCGTCGGCGGCCAGCGCATCCAGCAACCGCAGCGTCTGCGGGATCGCGCGGAACCCGCACAACGCCTCGAACGGGGTCAGCGCGCACACCAGTTCCGGCTTGTGGTTCGCGTCGACGTAGCTGCGCTCGGGGGAGCCGAGAGGGACGCCGCGCGCCTCCTCCTCGGCATACCCCTCCCGCGCCCGCTCGGCGTCGGGGTGGGCCTGCAGCGAGAGCGGCCGGGCGGCGGCGATCACCTTGAGCAGGAACGGCAGCCGTGGCCCGAACCGGTCCACCACGGCCGGGGACAGCTCGCCGGCCGGGTCGGCCTCGATCCGCTCCAGCAGCGTGCCCCCGGACCGCAGCCTGGACGGTTGCGCCGGGTGCGCCCCCATCCACAGCTCCGCCTGCGGTTGTCCGGTGGGCGGCACGCCGAGAAGCTGCGGGATCGCGGTCGGCGACCCCCATGCGTACGGCCGGATCGGGTTGTCGAGGAGGTCGACCGCGCGTCGCGCAAGGGTCTGCACGGGCGCCGACCCTACCCGAGCCGGGCGGCGGGACCCGGCAGCACGCGGGGCGGCCCGGCACCGGACGCGCTCCCCCGAGCAACGTCCGGGCCGGGCCACACCCGGCCCCCCTCCGGGTATCGGAAGGCTAGCCGGCTGCGTGACCGACCCGGGCCGTTTTCGCCGAATCGACTGGGCCGTTCGAGTGAACGATGATCACTGGCCGTGCTCGACGAACTCCGGCGTGCCCGGGTCGGCACCGAGCGGCGGGCGGCGCCCGCCGCGCTCCAGATCGGGTTCGAGGTAGATGAGCCGGGCGCTAGGCACGGCCGAGCGCACCCGCCGCTCCGCCTCGTCGATCGCCTCGGCCACCCGGTCCATCACCGTCGTGCGGGGAACCGCCACCTTCGCGGCGACCAGCAGCTCGTCCGGTCCCAGGTACTGGGTCCGGATGTGGATGACCCGGTCCATGCCAGGCCCGAGCAGCGCGGCGACGATCCGGTCCAGCGTCTCCGGCTCGGCGCCCTCCCCGATCAGCAGGCTCTTGGTCTCGATGATCAGGATGACGGCGATGATGCCGAGCAGGACCCCGATGGCGAGCGTGCCGAACGCGTCCCAGATCGGGTCGCCGGTGACCCAGGCCATCGTGACCCCGACCAGCGCGAAGGCCAGTCCCGCCAGCGCGCCGCAGTCCTCCAGCAGCACGACCGGCAGCTCCGGCGCCTTGGCCCGCCGGATGAACTGCACCCAGTTGGCGTCCCCGCGCACCCGGTTGGACTCCTCGACCGCCGTGCGCAGCGAGAAGCCCTCCAGGCCGATCGCGACCAGCAGGATGATCACGGCCACGATCGGCCGGCTCAGCGGCTCGTGCTCCGACAGCTTGTGCCAGCCCTCGTACAGGGAGAACAGCGAGCCGAGCGTGAAGAGCACCAGCGCGACCACGAACGCGTAGAAGTAGCGGTCCCGCCCGTAGCCGAAGGGGTGCTCCTCGGTCGCCTTCCGCCGCGCCCGCCGGCCGCCGAGCAGCAGCAGGCCCTGGTTGCCGGAGTCGGCGACCGAGTGGGCCGACTCGGCCAGCATCGAGGACGACCCGGTGAGGAGAAAGCCGACGAACTTGGCCACCGCGATGCCCAGGTTCGCCCCCAGCGCCGCCACGATCGCCCGGGTGCCGCCCGACATGCTCATCGTTCCCCCCCGAGGTCGGTGGTCCCGCCGTCCGTGCTGTCCAGCCCTTCGCCGCCGAACGCGGCACCGCCACCGGACGCGCCGCCGCCCGAGTCGGCGGCGCCGCTGGCGCCGCGGGACGCGAGCCCGACGTACACGGCGGTGAAGTCGAGCAGGCCGACCAGCGAGGCGAGCCGGCCGACCGGCCCGGCGGTCTCGTCGGCGGCCAGCTCGGTGACGGGTACGCCGCGGCGGATCGCGTCGGCAACCAGCTGCTCGACCAGCCGGCGGACGTCCACCGCCTCGTCGGCGTCGCGGACGAGCAGGAGGCGCGGACCGATCGTGCCGGCCTCCTCGACGCGGTCGCGGAAGATGTCGTCCGCGCCCGGCACACCGCCGGCCAGCACGCCGCCCAGCCGGTAGACGGCGCCGGGCAGCGTGCCCCACAGCGCCGGGTGGCCGGCGATGCCGGCGAGCTGACCGGCCAGCCGGCGGGTGGCGGCGCCGGTGGGGGCCGAGGTGCCCCAGGCGACCGGCAGCGACTCGCCCACGTCGAGCGCCAGTGACTTCGCCGGGTTGCCGAACGTCTCGCCGGTCGGCCTGCTCCGCTCGGCCAGCGCGTCCAGCAGGTCCGCGACGTCGGCCAGGTCCTCCTCGGTGTCGGTCAGCAGGCCCAGCTCGCCCGCGGCGACCAGCAGCGGTGCGAGCAACCCCCAGAACGCGGCCCGCGGGTGCCGGCCCGGCGGCAGCCCCACGTACGGGGCGCGGTTGCGACCGCAGGCCTCCTGCAGCGGCGAGTCGACCGCGCCGGCGCCGAGAACGGTCAGGCCACGGCGGGCCGCCGCGTCCGCCAGCACCGCGACCGCGCGTCCGGTCGAGGAGTGCGTGACGGCGAGCAGCGTGTCCGTCGCCCCGGCCCACACCGGCAGCGCAGGACCGTCGAGCCGGACCACCGGAGCGGCCGCCCCGGGTCCCGCGGCGAGCGCGGCGAGCGCGAACGCGGCGTCCTCGGCAGGAGGGTCGGCGGCCAGCAGCACCGCGCGCGGCCGCAGGTCGGCGAGATGGCCCGGCAGGTCCGCCTCTGCCGTGAGCGTGAGACTCTCCCGGAGTTGCGCTCCGGCCGTCGCCACGGCCCGCAGCAGCCCTTCCCGGTCGGCCTCGGCGAGCCGGTCCGCGGACTCGAGGACCGACTCGTCCAGCGCCGCCTTCATGGTCGGACGCTCACGGGGTGGGGGCGCCTCGGTGCCGGGCCTCGTCCAGCAACAGCACCGGGATGTCGTCCTGGACCGGGTACGCCCGGTCGCACTGAGTGCACCACAGCTCGGAGGACTCCTCGTGCACCTCCAGCGGCGCGTGGTCGTCCGGGCAGGCGAGGATGTCCAGCAGCACGGGGTCGAGGTTCATGGTCGCCAGTGTCCCCTTCGGATCAGCCGCGAATCAGGGCGAGCACGTCGTCACGCAGGGCCGCCATACCGGCCTCGTCGGCGGCCTCCACGTTCAACCGGAGCAGCGGCTCGGTGTTCGACGGGCGCACGTTGAACCAGCTCCCGTCCGGCAGCGCGACGGTCAGCCCGTCGAGGTGGTCGATCGCCACGCCGTCACGGTCCGCGTACGCCTTCTCGACCAGCTCGGTCCGGCCGGCCATGTCCGCCACCGCCGAGTTGACCTCCCCCGAGGAGGCGTACCGGGCGTACTGCCCGGTCAGGGCCGACAGCGGGCCTTCCTGCGTGCCCAGCGCCGCGAGTACGTGCATCGCGGCGAGCATCCCGGTGTCCGCCCGCCAGAAGTCGCGGAAGTAGTAGTGCGCGGAATGCTCGCCGCCGAAGACCGCGCCGGTACGTGCCATCTGCTCCTTGATGAAGGAATGGCCCACCCGCGTCCGGACCGGCACCCCGCCGTGCTCGCGGACGATCTCCGGCACCGCGCTGGAGGTGATCAGGTTGTGGATCACCGTCGCGCCCGGGTCCTGCGCGAGCGCCCGCACGGCGACCAGCGCCGTGACGGCGGACGGGGAGACCGGCTCGCCGCGCTCGTCCACCACGAAGCAGCGGTCCGCGTCGCCGTCGAAGGCGAGCCCGAGGTCCGCACCGGCCTCGCGGACCTTCGCCTGCAGGTCGCGCAGGTTCGCCGGCTCGAGCGGGTTGGCCTCGTGGTGGGGGAAGGTGCCGTCGAGCTCGAAGTACAGCGGGACGACGGTGAGCGGCAGCCCGGGCAGCACGGCGTCCCCCAGCACGGCCGGGACGGTGTGGCCGGCCATCCCGTTGCCGGCGTCGACCACCACGGTGAGCGGCCGGATCCGGGCGAGATCCACCAGGCCCCGCAGGTGCCGGGCGTAGGCGGGAAGCAGGTCGCGGTGCTCGACGGTGCCCCGGCTGGCGGACGGCGGGAGGTCGTGCTCGGCCAGCGCGCGCACCTCGCGCAGCCCCGAGTCCTGTCCGACCGGTGCGGCCCCGGCGCGGCACAGCTTGATCCCGTTGTACTTCGCGGGGTTGTGGCTGGCGGTGAACATGGCCCCGGGCAGGGCGAGCGAGCCGGAGGCGAAGTAGAGCAGGTCGGTCGACCCGAGGCCGGCGTCGATCACGTCCGCCCCCGCACCGGTGGCGCCCCCGGCGAACGCGGCCGCCAGTGCCGGCGAGGACGAGCGCATGTCGCGGGCGATCACCAGCCGGTCGGCACCGGTGAAGTGGACGAAGGCCGCGCCGAGGGCACGAGCGACATCCTCGTCCAACTGGTCGGGGACGACGCCGCGCACGTCGTACGCCTTGACGATGGAGGATAGGTCACGCACCGCATGACCGTACCGGGCGGCGGGCCGGTCCGGGGTCAGGGCGGGCTGGGGATGACCCTGAGATGTCCGCGCCGGCCGGTGCCGGACTCGGTGCGGACACCCGAGTCGACCGCCAGCGTGCGTCGCTCCGGGCGCGCCGCCTCGCGGACCGCGTCGGCCAGCGCCTCGAGGTCGTCGCTGCTGGGCATCGGCAGGCTGTAGTCCCCTTCGTGCCGGACCACCTCCCAGCCCTTCGGCGCGGTCAGCCTCCGGGCGTGCTGCTCGCACAGGTCGTAGCTGTGTGGCTCGGCGTAGGTGGCCAGCGGCCCGACCACCGCGGTGGAGTCGGCGTAGACGTAGGTCAGCGTCGCGACCGCGGAGTTGGCGCATCCGGTCCGGGAGCAGCGGCGCACGTGCCTCACGGTGCCTCCCGCGCAGCGCTCACGGCCGCACCATAGACCCGTCCGTCCCCGTTGAGGGTGACCTGCGCGCGGCTGCGGAACAGCGGAACGCTCTGCGGCACCAGCCGTCCACGCAGCCCGCGACCTCGGCGGTCCCTGCGGTCGGCCCGACGCGGCCCTCGCCGGGCAGGGGACACCCGCTCCGGCGGCAGCCGCGTCATGCCGCGCACTGTACGCCGGACCCGACCGGCGGACGGGCACAGCGACACG
>WNGJ01012077.1_pt1 | contig 11537 bp, 11 predicted proteins | sample 5400611 | NCBI WGS metagenome assembly WNGJ01 (sample SAMN13153375, study PRJNA577476) | soil metagenome | isolation source: 40 cm soil or saprolite under Garry oak tree replicate 1 | place: USA:California | collected 2016-06-15 | reverse complement strand
GAACCGCCAAGGAGGCATCCATGGACCTGTATTTCTCGCCGCTCGCCTGCTCGCTGGCGACCCGCATCGCGCTGTATGAAGCCGGCGCCGAGGCCAACTATCTCGAGGTCGATCCCAAAACCAAGGTCGTGCAGAACGACGGCTCGGACTTCCGGCAGGTCAACCCGCTTGGCCTGGTGCCGACGCTGCGCACCGACGATGGACTCGTGCTTACCGAAAACGCCGCGATCCTTCAGTATGTCGCGGATCGTTTCCCGCAGGCCGGCATCTCAACCGGCCCCGGCATGGAGCGCAGCCGGCTGCACCAATGGCTTTGCTTCATCGGCACCGAGTTGCACAAGGGATTGTTCGTGCCGGTGCTCGACAAGAAAGCGCCGCCGGAGGTGAAGACCTACATCCTCGGCAAGGGCCTGTCGCGGCTCGACTATCTCGAAAACTATCTCAAGGGCCGCGAATTCCTGCTCGATCATTTCAGCGTCGCCGACGCCTACCTCGTCACCGTCATCAACTGGACCATGGCGACGCCGCCGATCGAACTTGCAAAATGGCCGGCCGTGAAAGCGTATTACGAGCGGCTGCGCGCGCGCCCCAGCATCGCCAAGGCGGTCGCCGAGGAATTCAAGCTGTACCAGGCCGAACTCGCGCGGCACAAGGCGGCGGCGTAGCAAGTACTCGTGTCCCGGATGCGGTGCAGCGCCCCTTCAGCGGTGCACCGCAGAGCCGGGACCCACCTCCGCTAAACAAGATGGAGCCCGGATCGGCAGCGCATCACTTCCTGCCGCGCAGCATCCGGGGAACGCAAGTTCAGTCGCCTCAAAACGGACTTTCACCCAATCCCGGAACATCCGCCGGCCGTGGGCCCGGTGCGGCCCAGCGAAAGCGGCGGTCTGCTTCCGCGATCGCGACATCGTTGATGCTGGCTTCGCGGCGGCGCATCAGGCCGTGCTCGTCGAATTCCCACTGCTCGTTGCCGTAGGAACGATGCCACTGCCCGGCATCGTCATGCCATTCGTATTGAAACCGCACCGCGATGCGATTGCCGTCGAAGGCCCAGAGATCCTTGATCAGACGATACTCGTGCTCCCTCGCCCATTTGCGGGTGAGGAACGCAACGATCGCGGCGCGGCCTTCGAAAAATTCGGAACGGTTACGCCAGCGGCTGTCCTCGGTATAGGCCAGCGCCACGCGTTCGGGGTCGCGCGAATTCCAGGCGTCCTCGGCCATGCGGGCCTTTTGCGCGGCGGTCTCTCTGGTAAACGGCGGAAGCGGGGGACGCGACATGACAGCCTCGGGTGTTGGTAGTGACCGCGAGATTGTATCGCCGCCTTGCGACGAGTCGATGGCGAGTTGCCTATCGTCCGATAGCCGGATCTGATCGGCGCTCGGCAACGTCGGCAGCGCTGTCGAAAATGGGTTGCGCCCCCTTCGCTGATGAAGGCGGCGCGCAACTCGATGCCGGAAAAAGGCGGAAGCGAACAGGTCTCACTGCTTGGCTGTATGACCCCAGGTCTCGTCCCAATCCTGGCCCGCGGCATCGACAACACGGCCGTCGGCCTCGAAGAACTTGTTGGGGACCTGGAAGATCGCGAGCATCAGCCCGCCCTCGGGACACCATGCGACGTGGCGGCTACCCTGCTCGCGCCAGATGAATTCGCCGGCCTTGGCCTCGATTCCTTTCGCCGGGCCTTCCTTGTCGACGAGGCTGCCCTCGAGAACGTAGGTCTGCTCGATGTTGACATGTTCGTGGTCGGGCAGCACCGCGCCCGGCGCGAACCGCATCAGTGCGGTCATCAGGCCGGTCGTGCGATCGAACAGCAGCGTCTTGGCTTCGCAGCCGGGGAAGCGGGTCTTCTGCCACTCCATGCTCTCAGGGCGAACGACGTGGGAATGCGTGTCGGCGGTCTGAGAACCCTTCGGCGTCACGGCGTCCATGGCAATGCTCCGTTCCAGTGAACCTCAAGCGATCGTAGCAGCTTTGCTTGCGCCCGTCAGCCGGCTCTCCCACGGCTTCGCTCGACGTCCATCGCTATAGGCTTTATCGTTCCCAGCCCGAACGATCGGCGGCGTTATCCATGAAGAATGGGCTCTACTCTATTCACATCCATATGCTCGACGGCGTAAGGGGCCGCGACAGCGGCGTATTCGTGCTGCGAAACGGCGTGCTCATCGGCGGGGGCCCTTATTTCTGGTCGGTCGGCTCCTACACCGTGGATAACGGGACGTGGAAGGGCGACCTGCGCACCAATCAGCACACGCCCTTTGCCGACCGCTTCGTTCGCCCGCTATTCGCCGGGCAGCGAAGCTTGAGCTTTCGCGCGACCTTGAAGAGACTGGCAGATATTTGATGCGTCCGGTGCCGGCGATGGCCGCAGCCACACGCGACTTCCACATCTAGGCCGTGACGCTGAACGCCAGTGCAATAGCTCCCACCAGAATGAGGCTGACGGCCCAGGTCGTCTCCAGATTGAACCAACTCCGCTGCATGAACTTGAGGCCGAGATAGCGATAGACCAGCCACGCCGACAATCCCCCGGCCGCGATCATCGAGGCCGAGTGGACCACAGAGGTCAGGACCGCCATGCCGAGATTGAAGTTGATGAGGGCCCCTGCCGCCTGATGGCCTTTGTCGAGGTCGGAAGCCCGGCAGAGTCCCAGATAGATCGGCACCAGCATCAGTCCCGCGCCGTGCGCGATCGCCACGGCGAAGGACCAAAGCCCCAGTTGCGTCGGTCGTATCCGCGCCAGGGCCCGTGGATGGCGCCGGTTGAGGAGCCGGAAGATGCCGAACCCGATGACAAGGAGGCTGGCACCGATCTGTATCTGGCGCTGCCATTCGACCAGCGTAACCAGCAGCGCGAAGGGAAGAAGCACTAGAAGCATTGCCAACAGATGGCCGACCGTCAGCGGCCAAAGCGCCGCCACCAGGGCACGCGAGCTCTTTTCCATCAGACCGGCCGAAACGGCGAGCGGCCATCCCATCCCCGGGTTCACCCCGTGAAAGAGGCCGCTCGCGACGACCGCCAGCCAAAGCCCGGCAGGTGTCCAATCCGTCCCGTTCAAAATTCAAACCGACGGATAGCAGAACGAATCAGTCGAGCAGTCACCGCCCTCGAGCCGGATCTGATGCGCACGGTATCCGTCGGGGAAGCTTATCCAGTAGTCCTTGGCCAGCGCGAGACCGCCGCTCGGGCTCGCATTGGCCATGACCTCGGCGCCCGGAACTCCGTCGGGATAGAATTGGTTATCCCACGTCGAGTAGAGCGAGTTGGTCCAGTACACCCGTTTGCCGTCGCGGCTGATCTCCACCATCTGCGGTCCGCCTGCATATGCCTTGCCGTTTGGGTGAGGCGTACGGTTTACAATGCCGCCGATGCGCACCGAGCCTGCAAGCTTCGGCTTCTTCGGATCAGCGACATCGTATTGACGCATCTCGCCGGTGCCCCAGCAGGCGACGTAGAGAAACTTGTCGTCCATGGACAGGTCGATGTCGGTTACCAGCGGCGGCACGGCGCCAAACCCCTGCAGCAGCGGCGGCAGCTTGTCCTTCGGCGCGGGTTCGGCTGGGATCGTCGCCGTCTTTTCGATGTGGAATTTGCCGCCCTCGCGCCACCAGGTCCAGATCGAGCCTTCGAGATTCGTGGTATCGACCACGACGCCGAGGAAGCCGTACTCGCGAACCGGATCGTGGGCCGGGCGCACTTCCAGGGCCATTTGATGGTTGGCACCGAGATCGATGGTCTGAACGTTACGCCGGGCCCGGAGATCCCAGAAGTGGATCCGATGGCCGTATTTGTTCGAGAGCAGGTCCTCGGGCACGATCCCATTCTCGAATTGCGGCGGCAACGCCCATTCGCTCGTCACCATGTAATCGCGCGGCAGGTTCCACCAGAAGTCATAATGCAGCGTCTGGGGGCCGCGATCGATCTCCCACCGGCCGAGGACATCGAATGTCTCGCAGTCCATGATGAAGACGCCGGGCGGTCCATCGGTGCCATCCTTGCCGCCGCCACCGAGGGTGCTGACGTAAATGCCTTCCGGCCCGCAGTGGACCGTGTGGGGCCGCGAGTAGCCGGTCTTCCTGAAGATTTCCTCAGGCTCGATAATTTTGTGGATCTTGGCCTGGGTCGGATCCGGTTTCGTATCCACGATGTAAATGCGCGAGGACCGAATCCCGGGGATGATGAGGTAGCGCCGCTCGACGAAGGCGTGGCCGGTGAGTGGCGACAAGGCCGATGAGCAAGCGTTCCACCCGAAATGGTGAAACTCGTCTCCCTTGTTAGGCATCGTCACCGTGTGGACGATCTGACTATAGGTTGGCGAACCGGGCTTCACGTCGATCACGGCGAGCGCGTCGGGTTTCGAAAAGTCGGGACTAAGCAGCAAGGTATAGGCGAAGCTCTCTGGCGGAGCTTCCATTGCAAGCTTCGGCGATGCGTGAAAGGTGGGATCGGGCCTCATGGTCATCGTACTGCCTCCCTGTTTGCGTGGACGTGCACCAACATGGCTCAGCGGCGTGCAAGAATAATACCTGGTATAACTTGGCTCCTTCAGCTCGTTTAAAACACCGCCGGCCGGACTCCGGGGTCATCACAATACATCATCAATACGGCTCGGTGAAAAGAACGATGGACGCCCGATCCGCCGCGACCAATGAACGCAAATTCTTTTGCGTTGGACGAAAGCCGGAGGACTGTCTGGACAAACTCCATTGCGCCAATGCGGGCGCGGATCATTACAGACACCTGCCGGGCACAAAAACACTCCTTAAATCCGGACTGAATTTGGCGGTACGCCGCTTCCATCGGACCTAGATTGTGGAGCTCGCGCCAGTGCGAAACTTCAGCACGCGTCCACCGTCACGCCCTCTCCGGACGATACGCTCGAGCTCGTTGACGAGCTCTGCCTCGGTGAAAGGCTTTGCGAGCTTTGGCATCGACTGGGCCTCCGATTCCATTTCAGCAAAGCCGGTCGCGATAATGACCGGAAGTTCCGGCCACTCCCTTTTTATCGCATCGGCTAGTTGCAGGCCCGTCATGTGCGGCATGGCGTAGTCGGTGATGACCAGGTCGACTGAATCCTGCTGCCTGAGGATTTCCAGCGCCTCCTCGCCGGACGATGCTGCTATTCCGGTATGACCAAGGTCATCCAACATGGCGACGGTATTGGTCAGAACGAGTCCGTCGTCATCGACTGCCAAGACAACGAGCGGAGCTCGATCCACCCTTGCATCGTTGCCCTCCCACTCGCTTCGATCGACGACCGGGGCCTGCTTTTCCGCAGCCGGAAGCCAAAGCTCGGCGGTAGTTCCTTCGCCCTTTCGGCTTCGCAGAGTAAACCATCCTCCGGATTGTTCGGCGACACCGTGCACCATGGACAGGCCGAGTCCCGTGCCTTTGCCTGGTCCCTTGGTGGTGAAGAACGGTTCCATCGCACGCTGCAGCGTCGCCTCATCCATTCCTTCGCCGGTATCCTGCACTGTAAGACAGATGTAGGCGCCCGGTTTCAAACGGGTGCCGTCACCCTCGCGCAGCACTTTTTCCTGCGTCGCGATGACAATCTGACCACCGTTCGGCATGGCGTCTCGCGCGTTGACAGCAAGATTGAGCAGTATCATTTCGAGCTGGTTCGCGTCCCCCAGCACCGGCCTGCTTACAAGTGGAAAGTGGGTGTCTATGATAATTGTTGGTCCCAACGAACGCTGAAGCATGTCCGTCATCCCACGCACGAGTTCGGGGATCTCCACGGCTTGCTGCTCGAGCTCCTGGCGACGCGCAAAGGCCAACATTCGCTTGGTCAGCAACGAACCGCGCTGCGCGCCCTGAACCGCGTTTTCGAGCAGCGCCCGGAGTTTGGGATCATCGGGCAGGCGTTTACGCATCAGTTCGAGGCTGCCCAGCACGGCCATGAGCAGGTTGTTGAAATCATGGGCGACCCCGCCGGTAAGCTGCCCGATCGCTTCCATTTTCTGCGACTGCGTCAAGGCTTCGCGCGCTACTTCGAGTTGCCGCTGAGCCTCCCGCCTTTCAGTTATGTCGCGGGTAATTTTAGCGTAGCCAATCAGCTTTCCATCATCGTCCCGGATGGCGTCGATGATGACGTGGGCCCAAAACCGGCTGCCGTCCTTGCGGACGCGCCAGGCTTCTTTTTCCAATCGACCATCGCGCTCGACGGCTTCCAGCGCCTTTTGCGGTTCGCCCGCTTTCCGATCTTCATCCGTGTAGAATATCGAGAAGTGATTTCCGATAATTTCCTCGGATGTGTACCCTTTGATGCGGTGCGCACCAAGATTCCAGTTCGCCACAACGCCTTCCGGGTCGAGCATGTAAATGGCGTAGTCGGAAACACCCTGCACCAAAAGCTTGAACTGCTCCTGGCTTTGCTTGAGCGCTTCCTCAACAAGCTTGCGTTCGCTCAGGTCGCGCGTGATCTTCGCAAAACCCACGAGCGCGCCTGCCGCGGTACGAATCGGATCGATGACCACATGTGCCCAGAATCGAGAACCGTCCTTGCGGACCCGCCAACCCTCGCGTTCGAACTTCCCTTCCCGCACGGCAGTCTCGAGCGCGAGGGCTGGTATCCCCTGCTTCCGATCCTCCTCGGTGTAAAATCGGGAAAAGTGCTGACCGATGATTTCAGAAGCTGCGTATCCCTTGAAGCGTTGCGCGCCGGGGTTCCAGCTCGTCACGATACCCGTCGGGTCCAGCATGTAGATGGCGTAGTCAGTTACCGCCTCGACCAAGAGACGATAACGGCCGTCGTCTGGCATGGAGTCCGTTAGCGGATCAATTGGTTGCATTACCCCCCGCGGCGCGGCGTACGTACACACGCCCGAATCGAAAACCCTGCGAAGGCTGGAATGTTCCGAGAAATAGTCGTCCAGCGTCAGCAGCCGAAATGTCCAAAATGGGTCATTTTCGTCGATTTTTTATGTCCGCCGGATGTCCGGTTAAGGGAGTGATTTCCAAAGATGCTGGTTCGCTGTTGATGATGTCATCGGCTGCGTAATTCAGGCTCCCAAACTCGCGCGACGAATCTTGCGGTATGAACCAGGCGATCATCAACGGGATGTTCGATGCTCCCGAACAAGCCGCCGGCGCTGACGGCACCCGGGGGCTGTATTCAACCGCCTTCCATGACGTGGCGCAGCGGCTTCGGAAGCCGCTGCGCCTTTCCACCGGAGACAAACGCGACACGCACGCGGGCTTCGACAAGAAGCTCGTCACCGCGCCTGCAATGCTGCAACAGCGTGATTGAAGCACCTTTTACTTCGATCGGTGTGGTGACGATATCCAGCACATCGTCCATGTGAGCGGGCTTGAGGAATTCGATTGTCATCGAGCGCACCACGAACGCGAAGCCGGGTGCTTCGCTCTGGGTTTCTTCGAACAGGGCGCGGTGATCGGTGCCGAGCAAACGCAAGTAGTTCGTTCTGCCCCGTTCCATGAAGCGCAAGTAATTGGCGTGATAAACCAATTTCGAAAAATCAGTGTCCTCGTAGTAGACGCGGACCTGCATGTGATGACGGCCATCGCGGATCTCGCCATCGATGGAGGAGATCATTTCAATATCTCCTGCTCGATCCAGCTATCAACGACGCGGACGATAATTTCCGAGGCGACGATTGCCGCAATAATGCTTGTTTGCATCCTCAAGCCAACGCTAGTTCTCCCGAACGATTCGAAAGCCATTGGTATAAAATCTGACATCATGATCGTATTTAAACCGCGCCGCCGAACGCAAATATCTGGGATCGTTATTGAAGGAGCCGCCGCGCAATACGCGTTCGCGGCATTGCGGCTTTGTCCAAGCTGATCCATCGGTCGGGGCTCCGCGATAGGTATCGTTCCAGCAATCCTCCACCCATTCCGCGGCATTGCCCGTCATGTCGTAGACACCGAATGCGTTCGGCTGAAACGAACCGGTGTCAATCGCCTTCCTCACGGGATCGCTGGTACAGCCGATGCAGTTGGCCTTGTCCTTCTCGACAGTCCGGCCCCACGGATAAGTCGTCGTACTGCCGGCTCTCGCGACGTACTCCCACTCGCTTTCAGTGGGAAGCCGATACGTGCGCCCGGTCTTTTGCGAAAGCCATGCGGCGTAGCCCTTGGCGTCGTCCCAATCCAGATCGGTCGCCGGGCGCCGGGCGCGTCCAAGGCCGCGGTCATCCGGCTTTTGCTTGCAGCCGGCTTCGGCGATACAGGCGTCCCACTCCTCGTAGGTGACTTCGCGTCGGCCGATGTAGAACGGCTTGCGGATCGACACCTGATGAACCGGAGCTTCGAAATCGAACATCTCGCTCGAGCCCATCTGGAAGGCCCCGGCGGGTATCAAGACCATTTCCGGACATTGCGGACAGTCCCGGATGGCGGATTGAGGCGCGGCAGGCGCCGGTTCGGGAACGGCCGGCTTGCTGACGACCTTGGTTTCGATCTGCTGAAGCCGTGCTCGTGCGACCGCAGCAAAGGGCCCATCCGGATAGGAATCCAGATAGGCCTTGAAATCAGCCGCGCTGTCGCTGCCCTTGATCGTATCCCAGAACCCCAGTTCGACCGGATCGGCCGCACGAGCCGGCGCAGCTGGCGTTGCGACCAGCTTGCGCGTCGAACTGATCACGAGATTTTCCGGCGACGGCGACGACTCCCATGGAATCTGCTGATCGCGCGTCGCCTGCGCGACAGATGTCCGAACCCGCCGGAACACTTCCTTGAAGGACAGTCCCTGGACTTTTGCCGACTTGATCAGTTCAGTGACGAACAGGTTCGCGCTGCGTTCGCCGACGACCTCTCCCGGCACCACCGGATAGATCACCGTCACACCCTGGATCGGCGGTTGACTGGAAAGACCGCGGACGCGGGCGGACACGATTTGCTGCCAGGGATTCTTTCGCGCGGCATCGAGAACGACAACACGGCCGGCCGGACGCGAGACAATCAACGGATCGAGGATAAGGTCGATGTCGATCCCTTCGGTCCGGACGTCGGCTTCGCTCGCGATCTTTGAATCGATCGCCAGCAGGAAGTTCCGATCCTGGTATTGAACGGCGTGACCGCCATAATAAACCACCGCGGTGACGCCCCACCCCAGCTTCCTCGTAAACGCGCTGACGGCGGCTTCGATCTCGGTCCGTTTGGCATTCTCGGCGTATACCACATCGAAACCGCCGTCCCTCAGCACGTCCGCAAATGCACGGGCGTCACCGGGCACCGCATCGACAGGAGACTGCGGATAGGATCCATTGCCGATCACGAGTGCCACCGGGCGGGATGTATCGGCGGGCGCATTCTGGCCAAAGGCGGTGACCGTCGCCGACAGCAACGTCAGTAAGGCAACGCCTGCCAGACCCAGCTTCAGCATCGCGGCAACCCGGTTAGCCTGGTAACCAGATACGGCAGCCTTCCAGACATCGCAGGTTTTCTGGAAATCGCCGTTCGGTCAGCGCACATAGATCGTAATCTTCTTCGACATCACAGGAGGCTTATGCGGGACGTGCTGATGGTCGCCGAGCAACAACTGCAATGTGTGGGTTCCCGCAGGCAGCGTCAGCACCGTCTCGGTTTGTCCATTTCCCAAATGAATATGATTGTAGTCGGAGGGGATCGGCTGATCCAGCGGCACCATATCGGTGTCGATCAGCAGGTGATGGTGGCCGGTGAATTCCTTGACGACGCCAGCGGGGGCCACGCCCATTTCCTTCAATCCTATCTTCACCGTGAAGCGCTGGGGGACGCGAGCGCCGTCGAGCGGAGAGTGAAAATAGACCACTGCGCCCGGCGCGGATGAGGTGGGCTCCGCCCGTGCCGGCGCAATGTGCAACGCCGTCAGCGCCAGCGCCAACCCGACCATGAGGATCAATGAAGACCCGGCCTTCGCAAATGGTACGCATCGCACGATCATATCCTGCTCCTCATCTGCGATGCCTTTTCCTGACGGGCTTTATCGCCTTGACGGTCACCTTGATCCGTTCGGAAATTACCGGCGGATCGTGCGGCATGTGCTTCTCGTCGGCCAGGATCAGCTGAAGCGTATGCTCTCCCGGAGAAAGCGTAATTTTCTTCTCGGTTTGACCGTTGCCGAAATGAACGTGACTTAAGTCGCTCGGCAGCGGCTGATCCAGCGGCGGGGTTTCAACATCGATCAAGAGGTGATGATGGCCGGTATTCGGCTTGACGACGCCCGCCGGCGCCACGCCCATGCCGCGCAGGCCGAACCGGATCGTTGAGTTCGGGTAAATGCGCTCGCCATTGCTCGGATAAATGAAATAGACGGCGGCGTCCGGCGGCGCAGGCCGGCGGCCAGCCGCTGCAGCGGCCGGCGGAGCCTGTTCCGCCGCTGAATCCGCGACGTGGATGCGGATGACCTTGGAGAAGATCGGCGGATCGTGGGGAAGATGTTCGTGATCCCCCAGCAGAAGCTGCAGCGTGTGGTCCCCGGGCGTCAGCGTGACTTCGGTCTCGGTTTGGGCGCGGCCGAAATGCACGTGGTTCAGGTCGCTCGGGATCTCGCGATCGAACGCGGGAAGCGGGGCATCGATCAACAGGTGATGATGCCCGCTATTGGGCTTGCTGGTCCCCGCGGGCGAAAGCTCCATGCCGGAGAGACCGAATTTCACGGTCACCTTGCGCGCGACCGTCGCGCCATCCGCCGGCTCGATCAAAAAGACACTGGCACCCGCCGGCGCGGGCGTCCGGGTCTTTTCAACGGTCACCGGATCCACCTTGACGTGGATGACCTCGGAAAACACCGGCGGCTGGTGTGGAGTGTGAGCCTGATCACCAAACAAGAGCTGCAAAGTGTGCTCACCTGCGGGCAGGGTGATTTCCGCCTCGGTCTGGCCGCCGCCAAAATGAATGTGGTTGAAATCGCTCGGGATGGGCTGATCGAGCGGCGGCAGTGCGGTATCGATGAGAAGGTGATGATGACCGGTATTTGGCGTCGCGACGCCGGCAGCAGCGATCTCCATGTTCTCAACCCCGAAACGGAGCTTGATCCTGGAGGGGATGGTCGCGCCGTCCTTGAGATCGATAAAGAATACCCTGGCATTCGGAGCCGAAGGCTTCCTCGCCGGTGCGGGTTGCTGCGCGCCGGCCTCGATATGCGGATCCAGAGTTATTGTCGCGAAAATAATAAGGCAAACGCGGAAAAAAAATCGATACATAAGCAGCTCCGCTACCACGCTAACATGGGCTTCCAGGGCGAACAAGTTGCCGTAGCGGACCATCGCTCCGAAGTCTGTGAGCCGATCCATGACAAGCCTCCCGCTTTGCTGCGAATGCCTTGCCGAACAAGTCCTTCGCCGCTCATATCGCGGGGTCGTGCGTTGAAAACGGGCCTCACTTCGAATAAGCTGTCGGGATTATGGATATGAATTTAGCGGCCCGATGCCTCGCCATTGGTTTCATGTTCGCCGTCGGCCTCTTTGCCGGGCCCTGCGCTGCCGAACAGCGTGTCGCGCTGGTGATCGGCAATGGCGCCTACCGCTCGGTGCCCGAGCTTCGCAACAGCCGAAATGATGCCGACGATATTTCCGAACAGCTCAA
>WNGJ01065212.1_pt1 | contig 11540 bp, 13 predicted proteins | sample 5400611 | NCBI WGS metagenome assembly WNGJ01 (sample SAMN13153375, study PRJNA577476) | soil metagenome | isolation source: 40 cm soil or saprolite under Garry oak tree replicate 1 | place: USA:California | collected 2016-06-15 | reverse complement strand
CGTGGTGGTGGAGATCAAGGCCAGGTTCGATGAGCGCGCTAACATCGCCTGGGCCCGCAAGCTGGAGGAGGCGGGCTGCCACGTCGTCTACGGCTTCGTCGGCCTGAAGACGCACGCCAAGATGGCGCTGATCGTGCGCGAGGAACCGGACGGGACGCTGCGCCGGTACTGCCACCTCGGCACCGGCAACTATCACCCGACCACGGCCCGGATCTACGAGGACTACGGGCTGCTCACCGCCGATCCGGCGATCGGCGAGGACGTCACCGCGCTGTTCAACCACCTGACCGGGTACAGCAGGACGAAGACGTACCAGCGGCTGCTGGTCGCGCCGGAGGCGCTGCGGACCGGCATCGTCAGCCGGATCAACCGGCAGGCTGAGCGGCGCCGGGCCGGCCAGCCCGCCCGGATCGCGTTCAAGACCAACGCGCTGGTCGACGAGGCGGTGGTCGACGCGCTGTACCAGGCGTCGCAGGCGGGCGTCCAGGTTGACCTGTGGGTGCGCGGCATCTGCGCGCTGCGGCCGGGCATCCCCGGGGTGTCCGAGCACATCAGGGTCCGCAGCGTGCTCGGCCGGTTCCTCGAGCACTCGCGGATCTACGCCTTCGGCACCGGCGACGACGAGGACAGCGAGGTCTGGCTGGGCAGCGCGGATATGATGCACAGGAACCTGGACCGCCGGGTGGAGCTGGCCGTCCAGGTCGTGGACGCCGGCCATCAGCGGGGATTGCGCCGGTTCCTCGATATCGGGATGGACGACGGGACCTCGAGCTGGTGGCTGAACGCGGACGGGCACTGGACCAGGCACAACCGGGACGAAGCCTCCAATCCGCTGCGGGATGTGCAGGAGACCCTGGTCAGGGAACGGCGGATCCGCTCGGCCGATGACTGATGCCACGCTGGCGGCAGGCGCGGCGATCTGGCGTCCTCCGGCGAATCCCAAGGAGGACGCCGAGGTCCTGCTCGTCCACCGGCCCAAATACGACGACTGGTCGCTGCCCAAGGGCAAGAGCGACCCGGACGAGCACATCCTGCTCACCGCGGTGCGTGAGGTATGGGAGGAGACCTGCGTGCGGCCGGTGCTCGGCCCGCGGCTGCCGACCGTGGAGTACATTAGCTGGGGCCTGCCCAAGCGGGTGAGCTACTGGGCGGCGATCGGTACCGGGGTCGAGGCCATGCCGGGCAACGAGATCGACGCGGTGTCCTGGCTGCCGCTGGGCCAAGCCCGCGAGCAGCTGACCGGCACCCATGACGACCCGGTGATCTCCGCCTTCCGGCCGCTCGAGACGGTGCCGCTGATCCTGGTCAGGCACGCCTCGGCGGGCCGCAAGGCGGACTGGCCCGGCGATGACTGCCTGCGGCCGCTCGACGCGGCCGGGGCGGCCGTCGCGCGGGTGCTGGCCGGCCTGATGGCCTGCTTCGCACCCGTCGCGCGGGTGATCAGCTCGCCCGCGCTTCGCTGCACCGATACCGTGCGCCCGTACGCGGACGGGTTCGGGGGGAGGGTCGAGACCGAGCCCTGCCTGGCCCCGTACGGCCGGTCGGCGGATTTTTCATCCCGAACGGACCTGGCTGACTCGCTCCGGCGCCTGGTCTCCCGCCTCATGGCCGAGCGCCGTCCGGCCGTCCTGTGCCTGCACCGGGAGAACCTCCCCGATGTGCTCGCCGAAGCCTGCGCGGTGCTCGGCGCGCAGGCCTCGGTACCCGCGGACCCGGCCCTGCCCAAGGGCGGCTTCTGGGTGGTACACGCTACTGCAGGTGGGCTAGCCGCTCTGGAGCGCTACGAGCCCTGAGCGCTACGACGTTTCTGGCGCGTGACGATCCGCGGCGTGCCGGCCGGCCGCGTGCTCGGTCGGTGCGGGCCCCGCGGCCTCGTCGTCCGGCGCGGCCTGGACGGCTTCGTGCTTGCCGGGCGCCCGGGTGACTTCCTGATTGCCCGGTGCTGGCCCAGCGGCCTGGTTTGTGTCCGGCACTGCCTCGGCTTGGTGCGTGCCCGGTGCCGCCTCGGCGGCTTCGTGCTTGTCCGATCCTGCCCCGTCGGCTTCGTGCTTGTCCGGCATGACCCCCGCGGCCTCACCAGTCGTTCTGCTCTCATGTGCTTCACTGACCTGCCTGGCCACGACCAGAGCGAGCCGTCGGCGGCGCCGCCGGAGGCGCCAGACGATATAGCCCACGATCAGCACCGCCAGCGCGATGAGCGCGTAGTACGAGTACAGCGTTATGTAGTGGTAAATCGTGCCGATGTGGCTTCCGGCGAGGTAAGTAACCGAGGCTGACCCAGGTCCCTACCCACAACGCGGCGCCGATGGCATTGAAGATGAGAAAACGCAGCCAGTGCATGCCGGTGATGCCGGCGATGATCCCGTTCGCCTGGCGCAGGCCCTCGACGAAGCGCGCGAACGTGATGACGATAGCGCCGCGGCGGTCGAAGAAGCCCTCGGCCTTGTTGAGTCGCTCTTCGGTCAGGAACACGTACTTGCCCCACCGCAGGGCCAGGGCGCGGCCACCGAAGTGCCCGATGGCGAAGCCTATGTTGTCGCCGATAATGGCCGCGATAAAGCCGACGACGCCGACGGCCAAGACGTTGAGCCTGCCCGCGCCCGCGTAGACGGCACCGGCGATCAGTATCGTCTCGCCGGGTACGGGAATGCCGAAGTCCTCCAGCATGATCAGCAGGCCGATCGCCCAGACGCCGTAATGCTGCAGGGGCGAGGAGAGGGCGTTCAGGAAGCCAGGTAGCACCGGCGGACTGCTGGCCAGCGCCGCCGCGATCATCAACACCTGCGGTCACCCCTCGGAATCGGCGGCGCCACCCAGGGTATCCGCCGTATCGACCTGAGCTGAGAGATCGCAGAGCGCTTGGGCGATGGGTTCTGCGGTGAGCTCGATCTGCCACGGCCGCGCGCCGTAGTCCGCGAGCGCCTGCGCGACGGCCTCCTCGTCGCCCTGCTCGCCCTTGGGCCGCGGCGGATCCCAGCTGAGCCTGCGCAGCGCGTCGGGGGACAGCAGGTTCTCGACCGGCAGCCGGTTTTCCTCGGCCAGGGCCATGACCACGCCGCGCGCCGCCGTCAGACGTGCGGCGGCCGCGGGGTCACGCTCGGCCCAGCGGTGCGTCGGCGGCGGGCCGTTCGGCATCGTGCCGCCGGTGGTCTCGGGCAGTTCGTCGTCGGCGCTGGCCCGTGCCAGCGCCACCGCGGCCAGCCAGTCTTTCTCGTGCCGCCGCGCCTGACGGCCGGCGAACCCGCTGATCTTGACCAGCTGGGCGTGGTTGGCCGGGTACGACCTGGCCGCCTCGATGATCGCCGTGTCGGGCAGGACCCGGCGCGGGGACAGGTCGGCTCGCTGCGCGATCCTGTCCCGGGCCGTCCAGAGCTCACGGACCACGGCGAGGCCGCGGCGGGACTGCACGCGGTGGATGCCCGACGTGCGCCGCCATGGATCCGGCCGGGCCGCGGCCGGGCGGGCGGCGAGCACCGCCTCGAACTCCTGCCGGGCCCATTCGGCCTTGCCCTGGTCATCGAGTTCGTCCGCGAGGGCGTCGCGCAGGTCGGTCAGCACCTCCACGTCCAGGGCCGCGTAGCGGAGCAGTTCCTCGCGCAGCGGCCGGGCCGACCAGTCGGCCGCCGAATGGCCCTTTTCCAGGTGGAAGCCGAGCACCTCCTCGACGAGCGTGCCGAGGGCCACGCGCGGATAGCCGAGCAGCCGCCCGGCCAGTTCGGTATCGAAGAGCCGCCGCGGCCGGAAGCCGACCTCGGCCAGGCAGGGAAGGTCCTGGGACGCCGCGTGCAGCACCGCCTCGGCATCTTCCAGCGCGGCGTCGACGCCGGACAGGTCGGGGCAGGCGATCGGGTCGATGAGCACCGTGCCGGCTCCGGCGCGGCGGAGCTGAACCAGGTAGGCACGCTGCCCGTAGCGGTAGCCAGAGGCGCGCTCGGCGTCGACCGCCACGGGCCCCTCGCCCCCGGCCAGCCTGCCGGTAACCTCGGCCAGCGCGGCGTCCGTCGTGACGACCGGCGGCAGGCCGTCGCGAGGCTCGAGCAGTGGGACTATCCCGTCGGCCTCGGTGCCTGCTGGAGCGCGGGCGTCGGACAAGCCGCCGCGCGGCCGCTCAGTGCTTGCCGGAGCGCGGGCGTCGGACAAGCCGCCGCGCGGCCGCTCACTGCCTGCGGTCACCCGTGCCCCGGTTGCCGCAGCGCCCGTGTTCCCGGCGGTTCGAGACCGGCCGCGGCCGACAGGCAGTCACACCAGGCCGCGATGTGCGCCGACAGGTCGAGCGCGTCGAGATCACCGTGATCCGCGGGGCCGGGCTGGTTGTCAGGCCCGGTCGACGGCGTACCCGGGCACGCGCGCGTCCAGGGCCTCGGACAGCCAGCTCCAGCCGACCTCGCCGAGCAGCGGGTCGGCCGCCATCTCGGGTTCCACGTCGGCGCGGACGTAGGCGACCAGCCGGAAGAAGCCGTTCCAGCCCTGCTGGCCGTCCGGGTCGTACAGCAGCACCAGCCGTCCCCAGGCCACGTCCGCCTCGTCCCGCCTGACGGTCGCCGCCATGGCGGTAGCGAAAGGCGCCAGCCGCTTCGGCGCCGGAACGTCCTCGAACAGCAGGTCCCGGCGGCGCAGTGCCTCCCGGCCCGCCATGAAGGCCGCCACCGCCGCCGCGAACGTAGCCTCCGCGGGGGACTCCGCGACCGCGGCCTGCGCCGCCAGTGAGGCCTGCGCCGCCACCGCGGCCACGCCGCCTCCGGCGATGCCCGTCACCGCCGGAGTGCCCGCCACCGAGTCGCGCACCACCCCCGGCCGTCGCGGCGCACGTGATCGCGTCGTCCGCCGGTCCGCCGGCCCGTCACTAGCCCTCATGACCCGAGCGTACGTGTCGCTCATCGCATCTCACGCAGCGCCGTATAGATTCATGCCGAAACACCATGTTTCACGCGGATTACCGGATTGGATGCCGCCCCGGATGCATCCGCCGGAAACAGCGCGGGTGGCCGGATTCGCCGGGGTTCTTCGGAATTCTTGCGGGTTCTTCGAGAGCTGTGTTTTTTGAGAGCTGTGTTCTTAGGAGTCAGGCGGCCCTGGCGGTGCTGCCGGCGCGGACGTACGCGGGCGCGGGCAGGCCGATGATCAGCGCGTCGCCGCATACCGTGCAGGCCCACTCCTGGCAGTCGCCGTCCGGGACGTCGGGACAGCTCGCAGGCTCCGCATGAAACTGCTCGAACAGCCGCTCCTCGTTGCATCCGGTGCAGTGCTTGCTCATCCCGGGCTGCGTCATCCTGGCGACCTCCTCGGTGCTATCTCTCGGTGCTATCTCTCAGCGCTATCTCTCAGCGCGATGCGTCACGGGGCCTGCGGGAGTTGAAGGGGTTGATGCCGATAGTGGCACGCTCTCGCGCTGATTCGTGGGATCTCGGACGGCGTGTCTCCCGGCGACTACCGTGTGGTGATGTGGAAGGATCGCTGAGATGACCGTGTCCCCGGCGAAGTCCCCCTTCATGCTGGCCTGCCGGCGAGAGCCAGTGCCCTATACGCCGGTCTGGTTCATGCGGCAGGCGGGCCGGTCGCTGCCCGAGTACCGGCGGGTGCGGGAGGGCATCTCGATGCTCGATTCGTGCACCCGCCCCGAGCTGATCACCGAGATCACCCTGCAGCCGCTGCGCCGGTACGACGTGGACGCGGCCATCTTGTTCAGCGACATCGTGGTCCCGCTGCGCGCGGTCGGGATCGACGTGGACATCAAGGCCGGGATCGGGCCGGTGGTCGAGACCCCGGTGAGGACACCCGGGGACCTGGAACGGCTGCGCGCCCTGGACCCCGGCGACGTGCCCTACGTGACCGAGGCGGTCAGGGCGCTCGTGGCCGAACTGGACGAGCGGCCGCTGATCGGCTTCGCCGGAGGTCCCTTCACGCTCGCGTCCTACCTGGTGGAGGGCGGGCCGTCCAAGAACCACGACAAGACCAAGGCGCTGATGTATGGCGACCCGGCGCTGTGGCACGCGCTGCTCGGCCGGCTGGCCGACATCACCATCTCGTTCCTGCGGATCCAGGTGAACGCCGGGGCTTCGGCCATCCAGCTCTTCGATTCGTGGGTCGGCGCGGTCAGCCCGGACGATTACCGGCACGCGATCTTGCCGCATACCAGCCGGATCTTCGCCGCGCTCGGGTCCGCGGGGGTGCCGCGCATCCACTTCGGGGTGGGGACGGGGGAGCTGCTCGGGCTGATGGGGGAGGCCGGAGCCGACGTGATCGGGATCGACTGGCGCATCCCGCTCGACGAGGCGGTCCGCCGGGTGGAGCCGGGCAAGGCGCTGCAGGGCAACCTCGATCCCGCGATCCTGCTCGCGCCGTGGGAGGTAATCGAGGAGCGGACCAGGGACGTGCTGGCCCGCGGCCGCACCGCCGAGGGCCACGTGTTCAACCTCGGGCACGGCGTGCTGCCGGAAACCGACCCGGACGTGCTGGCCAGGCTGGCCGACCTGGTACACGCCGAGTCGGTTCACGCCCTCTCCTGAATCCCGGCGCCCGGGCCCTTGAATCCCGGCGCCTGAGCCCTTAGCTTTCCGGCGAGGCGGGCCCGGCGGTCGGCCCGCGACGGCTCAGCCACCGGCGGCCGCGGTAGATCACGTACCCGGCGACGGCCAGGACGACGGCGAACGGCGCGATCGCGCCGAGGAACGCCAGCGTCCAGGACACGGCGACACGCAGCGCGTGCCAGCCCGCGCCGAAGCCCCCGGCCAGCGTGGGCGGGGCTTTCTGGCGATGCAGCACCGGCCTGGCCTTCGGCCCGAGGATCGTGAGCGTCACCGTCGCGTAGCTGGTCTGATGGCTGAGCGCGCGCTGCTGGGCCTGCATCGACTCCAGGTTCGACTCCTCGGCGTTGATCTGGTTCTGGACGCTGAGCAGCTCGCCGACCGATCCCGCGTGCGACAGCAGCCCGCGGAGCTGGGCGATGGCCGCCTGGTCCGACGCGACCTGGCTGTTCACGTCGGCCACCTGCTGGGTGACATCTTGGGCCTGCTGCTGCAGGGCCAGCTGGGTGCCGAGACGGTGACCGAGCTGGCCGAGCGTGGCCGGGTAGGCCGTGACCGGGATCTTCAGCTGCACGCTGGCCGTGGCCTTGGACGGGTGATCGGGGTCGATCTTGGCGGTCTCGCTCGACACGTAGCCGCCCGCGCCCTCGGCGATCTGGGCCGCCTGGGCGGCGGCCGAGCTGACGTCGCCCGCCCGCACGGTCAGCTGCGCGGTGTAGATGATGCTGCTGGCCGGCGCCAGCCGGGCCGTGGTGCCGGTGCCGCCATGACCGGCCGAATTGCTGCCGAGGGCGGCGGAGCTGGGCACCGCCTCCTTCGCCGGCCCGGCGGTGGCCGCTACGGGCCCGGCCGCCCGCCCCGCCGCCTCGGACGAACTGGCGGCGCTGTTCGAGCTGGCGGAGCATCCCGCGAGGAACATGCCCCCGCCAAGCAGGACGCTGCCGATCATGAGGCCGACGGCAACGCCGTGCCTGGTGCCCCTCGCTGTGTTTAGCATGCCGTTGTGACGGCCGCGGGGAACGCCGCGGTTCCGCGGCGCAGGTCACGATCGCGCAGCGGCCCGGCCGCGCCCAGGTCACGACCGCGGGCCACCTCAGGTACGCCGCACCAAGCGGCGTCTGCCAGGCTGGAGGCATGGAGCCTACGAACGCGCGGCCGCACGTGGTGATCGTGGGCGGCGGGATCTCCGGGCTCGCGGCGGCGTTCTTCCTGCGGTGCGGGTGACCGTGCTGGAGGGTTCACCGCGGCTCGGCGGCAAGCTGTCCGTATCCGAGATCGCGGGCGCCGCCGTCGACGAGGGGGCCGAGGCGCTGCTGGTCACCCGCCCGGAGGGAACCGCGCTGATCGCCGAGGCCGGGCTGGGCGACCAGCGCACCGATCCGGGGCCCACGTCGTCCGCGATCTGGACGCTGGGCGCGCTCCGGCCGCTGCCGCGGCGGCAGTTCATGGGCGTGCCGTCCGACATGGCCGAACTCGCCAGGTCCGGGGTGCTGTCCGGCGAGGGCGTGGCCCGGGCCGGGCAGGACCTCGAGCTTCCGCCCACCGCCCGCGACGGCGACGTGTCCGTCGCCGGGTACGTCGGCGCACGCCTGGGCGGCGAGGTGGTGGACCGGCTGGTCGACCCGCTGCTGGGCGGGGTCTACGCGGGACGTTCGGCCGAGCTTTCCTTTGACGCCACGCTGCCCGCGCTGGCGGCCGCGTCCCGGCGGCACCGGTCCCTCGCCGAGGCGGCGCAATCCCTGCTGCCGCCCCAGGCACCGGGTTCCGCGGGCACCCGCGCGGGCGGACCGGTATTCACCACGCTCACCGGCGGCCTCGGCATGCTCCCCGACTACCTGGCCAAGGTATCGGGCGCGGAGGTGCGCACCGGCGCGATGGCCCGCGAGCTGACGCCGGCCGGGCGCGGCTGGCGGCTCACCGTGGGCTCGGTCGCGGCGCCCAGGCAGGTCGACGCCGACGCGGTGATCCTCGCGATCCCGGCCCGGCCCGCGGGCCGCCTGCTCGCGGGCGTTCCCGGCGCGTCGGCCGCGGTCACGGCGTTCGGCCAGATCCGCTACGCGAGCATGGCGATCGTCACGCTCGCCTATCCGCGGTCCGCCTTCCCCGGCCCCGGTCTCGCCGCCCTCGGCTGGAGCGGGTACCTGGTGCCCGCCGTTGACGGGCGGGCCGTCAAGGCCGTCACCTTCTCCACGGTCAAATGGCCGCACCTGACCAGCGCGTCCACGTCCGGGGACGGGGGCCTGGAGATCGTGCGCTGCTCAGTCGGCCGGATCGGGGAGGAGGCGCTCCTGCAGCGCGCCGACGACGAGCTGGCCGCGCTGGCCGCGGCCGAACTGGCGGCGGCGACTGGGGTGCGGGGCGGGCCGGCGGCCACCAGGGTGACCCGCTGGGGCGGCGCGCTGCCCCAGTACACGGTGGGGCACCTCGACCGGGTGGCCGCGATCCGCGCGGCGGTGACGGCCCAGCCGGGCCTCGCGGTCTGCGGCGCGGCCTACGACGGGGTGGGCATACCGGCCTGCGTGGCGACCGCGCGCGCCGCGGCCGGGCAGGTGCTGGCGTTCCTCGCCGGCCGGCCGCCGGCCGACGACGCCGGTGCGGGCCAGTAACCGCCGTGGCCGACAATAGAGGCATGCCTGACGAACTTTCCACCGCCCCCAAGCCGAAGGCCCGCGATCTCAACGAGCTGGTCCGCTACACCATGTGGTCGGTGTTCCGGGTCGCCGACCGGGGTGCGCTCGAGGCCGGGGGCCCCGGCGAGGCCGCCGCCGAGGTGGCCCAACTGCTCGACCAGGCGGCGGGCAAGGGCATCGTCACCCGCGGCTGCTACGACATCCAAGGCCTGCGCGCGGACGCGGACTTCATGTTCTGGTGGGTGGCGCCGACCTCAGATGACCTGCAAGACCTGTACGCCCGCTTCCGCCGGACCCGCCTCGGCCACTGCAGCGAGCCGGTCTGGTCAGTGATGGCGCTGCACCGTCCGGCCGAGTTCAACAAGAGCCACATCCCCGCCTTCCTGGCCGAAGAGGAGCCGCGCGCGTACGTGAGCGTGTACCCGTTCGTCCGCTCCTACCAGTGGTACCTGCTGGATCCGGCGGAGCGCCGGCGGCTGCTGGCCGAGCACGGGATGATGGCCCGCGAGTACCCGGACGTGCGGGCCAACACGGTCGCCTGCTTCTCGCTCAACGACTACGAGTGGATCCTCGCGTTCGAAGCCGACGAGCTGCACCGGATCGTGGACCTGATGCGCCACCTGCGGGGCGCGGAGGCACGGCTGCACACCCGGGTGGAGATCCCGTTCTACACCGGCCGCCGCAAGCCCGTCGGCGAGCTCGTCGCGAGCCTGGCCTAACGGTCTTTAAAGATGCCTGACGACCTGCGAGTGAACGGCTGGCTGGTGATACCGGGCGGCGAGCTGCACGAGCGCTTCTCTCGCTCATCAGGCCCCGGCGGCCAGTCGGTCAACACCGCGGACAGCCGGGTCGAGCTCTCCTTCGACGTGGAGCGGTCGGCCGTCCTGCCAGATTGGGCACGGGACAGGATCACCGAACGGCTAGCCGGGCGGCTGGCCGGCGGCGTGCTCACCGTGGCCGCCTCCGAGCAGCGCAACCAGCTCGCCAACCGCCAGGGGGCCAGGGCCCGGCTGGCCGGCCTGCTCAGGGACGCGGTCGCCCCGCCGCGGCGCCCGCGCGTGCCGACCCGGCCCGGCCGGGGTGCGAACGAACGCCGCCTGCAGGCCAAGCGCCAGCGCGCCACCGTCAAGCGCGCACGCCGCGTCGACCGCACCGACCCCGACTGACGGCGGGACCGGGTTACAGCGACGGCACGTTGACGACGATCGCTTCCTGCGTCGACCTGGCGATCACCACGACGGCCTCGGTGTCGGGGGAGGGGTTCTCCTCCCGATGTGGCACGTGCGGCGGCACCCACACGTAGTCGCCGGGCGAGGTCTCCAGCCGGACCAGCGATCCGCTGTCCTGGTCGCGGAAGACGAACACCGGGTGGCCCGACACCACGTAGATGCCGGTTTCCGATTCGCCGTGATGATGGTCGCCGGACGAGGCTCCCGGGAGCACCACGGTCCGCCCCATCCACAGCGCCGAGGCGCCGGTGAGGTCGCCGGAGATGGCGGCCGAGCGGATCATCCCGCCGGTCTGCGCGGTGGCGGCGGACAGGGAATCCTCCCGGATCAGGCGCAGGCTCATGGGCGCAGCGTACCGTCGGGAGCTTAACGAATCGGAATTGTCGCCACCCGGTGCGATACTCGTGCAATGGTGCTACGCGTGTCAGCGGGCCGCATGGTCGGGCGGGACGACGAAATCGGTCGTCTGCTCAGGCTGCTCGATGATGCCGAGGCGGGCCGCTCGGTGGTCGCACTGGTCAGCGGTGACGCCGGGGTGGGCAAATCCCGGCTGGTCGCTGAGGCCACGCGGCTCGCCGCGGGCCGCGGGTTCACTGTGCTCTCCGGCCAGTGTGCGGAGCTGGGCGACAGCGTGCCCTACCTGCCGCTGGCGGATGCGCTGCGGGGCGCCGCCCAGGCTGGCGCGGTCCGTGACGCGCTGAGCTCGCGTCCGGCCCTGAGCATGCTGCTGCCCGAGGGCGGCGGAGGCCTCGCCGTCGACTCGGACCGTTCTGGCCTGGCCCGGCAGCAGATGTTCGGCGGCGTGCTCGGCCTGCTCACCGAGCTCGCGGCTGCGGGTCCGGTGCTGCTGGTGCTCGAGGACCTGCACTGGGCCGATACCTCGACCAGGGACCTGGTCACGTTCCTGTCCCGGATGCTGCACCGGGAGCGGGTCGCGCTGATAGGCACCTACCGGACCGACGATCTGCACCGGCGGCACCCGCTCCGGCCCGTCGTGGCCGAGCTGCTGCGGCTGCCCAGCGTCATCGCGGTCGACCTCGCCCCGCTGGATCCCTCGGCCCTGGCCGGGCACCTGACGGCGGCTGCGCAGGGCCGAATCGGCGCCACCGAGCTGAATGACATCGTGACCCGGGCCGAGGGCAATGCCTACTACGCCG
>WNGJ01016137.1_pt1 | contig 11540 bp, 9 predicted proteins | sample 5400611 | NCBI WGS metagenome assembly WNGJ01 (sample SAMN13153375, study PRJNA577476) | soil metagenome | isolation source: 40 cm soil or saprolite under Garry oak tree replicate 1 | place: USA:California | collected 2016-06-15 | reverse complement strand
CGTGCTGGAAAATTTCCGCCCAGGCGTCGCGGCCCGCCTCGGCTTCGACTATCAGGCGCTCAAGGCCGTCAACCCTAAAATCATCGTCTGCGCCATTTCTGGGTTTGGCCAGACTGGGCCTTACCGCGACCGGCCGGCCTACGACATCATCGTGCAGGCGATGTCCGGCGGCATGAGCATGACCGGAGAACGGGGCGGCAAGCCGGTGCGCGCCGGCATTCCGCTCGCCGATCTGTCGGCTGGCCTCTATGCGGTGATCGGCGCGCTCGCCGGCGTAGAGCGGGCGCGCCAGGAAGGCGTCGGCGCCTACATCGACGTGTCGATGCTCGATTGCCAGATCTCCATGCTGGTCTATCAGGCCGCCTATCATCTGATCGCCGGGGAGGTGCCGGGTCCGCAGGGAAGGGAGCACGAATCGTGGCCGACCTACCGGGCGTTCCGCTGCGCCGACGGCATCGAGATCGTGGTGGCGGCCAACACCGAGCGCATGTGGAGCGATCTGTGCGCGGCGCTGGACTGCAGCGAACTGCGGGCGGATCCGCGTTTTCGCCTCAACGGGGACCGGCTGCGCCATCGCGCCGCGCTGGCGCCGCTCCTGGAAGCCGCAGCGGCGAAAATCCGATCTGACGACCTGCTGGCGAAGCTCGCCGCGGCCCAGGTTCCGGCGGGGCCGATCAACGCGCTCGACCGCGCGCTCGCCGACCCGCAGGTGCGGCATCGCGACATGGTGATGGAACTGACCGACCGTGACGGCGATTCCATCAAAGTCGTGGGTCCCCCGCTGAAATTCGAGGGCCGGTCCTCGCCTGAGCACGCCTATCCGCATCGACTCGGCGCCGACACCGCGGATATTCTTCGCGAGCTCTTGGGAATGCCCGAGGATGAGGTCGCGCGCCTCGCCAAAGACGGGGTCGTCGCCTTAGGATGAATCATGCCGCGCCATTGCAATCCTCGCACGTCGTCACTCCCCGTCGTCGCTGGCGCCATCATGGCGCTCGCCATGACGGTCGTTGCCCGCGCTGCCGAGGCGCCGCCACCGTGTGCGAATTGCTCGGCCGCACAGACATTACCGTCGGCCGATATCGTACCAGATGCGCCGGCCAAACCGTCCGTGCCGCCGAACGATCCTGCTGTCCAGGCGCAGCTGCCGGGATGCGCCGAGTGGACCGACCGCTGCGTCACCTGCCTGCGCGACGCCGGAAAGACCACATGCTCGAATATCGGCATCGCCTGCCAGCCCCGCGCGGTGGAATGCGTGCGTGCGGAGCCGGCGGAGGAGAAGAAGCGTGGAAATTGACGGAGCTCCTTTGCGCGCGGCCGGGATCGCCTTCCGTCGACATTGTGCTCTGAAGGACACAGGCTGTAGGATGGGTTGAGCTCTCGCGAAACCCATCATTGGCTGTTCCGTACGGCGCGGTCCCCTGATGGGTTTCGCTGTCGCTCAACCCATCCTACGCTCGTCAGCGGAAACAATCGCGACCCCAGGGCATGACGTATGGCGAGCAAATTCCGGCGCAAGGCGATCCGCACGCACCGTCGTCGCGCGGCGGTGCAGGGTCTCGTGCGTGTTGAGGTTCAGGCGCCCAGGAGAGATGCCGGCCTCATTCGGGCTTTGGCCAAGACGCTGCGGGGCGAGGGCGAGAAAGCTGAGGCGCTTCGATCCATGTTGGCGGTAGCCCTGATGCATCCTGGCCTGAAGACCGCCTTCGATGTCTTTGGCTCCGAACTTCCTGACCAAGCCTTCGCCGGTGTTTTCGAGCACCCGCGCCGACGCATTTGGCGCGAGGTCGAGGTGTGAAATTTTCTGCTTGACACGAGCGTTACGCCACCGTCTCACCCGCCACCGGCAGCTTCAACAGCCGCGCCGCGTTGCGCCAGAACACGGCGTCGCGTTCGCGCGGCGGCAGATCGAGGTCTTCGATGAGCTTGATGGCGCGCGGCTTGAGTGAAGTGAGCGGCGGCGCGTCGCTGCCGTAGAGCACGTGGTCAGCGCCGACCGTGTCGAGCACCAGGCGTGCTGCCGGAGCGTGATAGGTCACGCTGTCGAAATGCATCATTCTCAGATAATGGCTTGGCGCGTGCTTGATCTTCATCGGCGCATAGGAGCCGAGAAAAAATGCTTCGTCCTGCAGCTCATAGGCATAGTCGAGCCGGCCGATCACCTCGCAGATGCCGCCGCCGCCGTGCGAACCCACGATCTTGACCCGCGGAAAATCCTCCAGGATGCCGCGCACGATGAGCCGCGACAGCGCGAGACAGAGGTCCGCTGGGCGGCCGACGCTGGAGGCGAGGCGATACTCCCTCATGCGCTCCTCGCCGAAGCCGACGTGGGGCGGGTGGATCATCACCGGAATGTCGAGGTCCTGCACCAGTTCCCAGAAGCCGCGCGCCTCGTCGTCGTCGGGATAGTGGCCCTTGTGGCTTGAATTGATCAGCACACCCTTGAGATCAAGCTCGCGGATGGCGCGGTCCAATTCCTTGAGATGCGCCGCCCCGCCGCATGGCGTCGCCATTGCCAAGCAATAAATCGCGCCCCGATGGGCGTCCTGGATTTCGGCCGCATACTCGCTCCAGCGCGCAATCGCCTTCAATTCATCCTTGGCGTCCTTGCCGCGCAGGTAATGCGCCGCATTGCTCACGACGCTCACCGCGAGACCGGCCTTGTCGTGGGCCGCTAGCACGTTCTCCACCGTCATGGGACAGCGTCCGCCCCACAACGGGCTCGCGGCAGCCTCTTCGGGCGGGTAGACGTGGGTATGCCATTCGATGATCACGTCAGCGTCTCCGGGGTCACACGCGGCGTCCACCGACATTGCCTGCTGTAGGGGCGACCCTTGTGGTCGCCCGGTCCGCGCACCGCGTCGGCCGGAAACGGGGCGACCACAAGGGTCGCCCCTACATCATCCTTAGTCTGCTGTTTTTCACTTGCCGCCAGCAAGCCGCTTGACCACCCGATAAAGATATTCGCCACCCTCGAAAAACGACTTCACCGCGACGCGCTCGTCCTGGCCGTGCGCGCGGACGTCGTCCACGTCGCTCGCGAGCCCGGAATGGCCGTAGGTGGGAATTCCGGCATTGCGCAGGAAGCTGCCGTCGGTGGCGCCGGCGCTCATCACCGGGACCACCGGCACACCCGGCCAGAACTCGGCCGACGTCTTTTCGATGGCGCTCAGCAGCCCTTCTTCGATGACCGAGGGGTCGCTCAGCACCGGCTCCCCGATCGGCGTCAGCGATATCTGGTCGTCGCCGAGCACCCGCTTGAGCGTCGCCGTGACATCCTCCACCTTCTCGCCCGGCAGGATGCGGCAGTTGACGGTCGCGCGGGCCATCTGGGGCAGGGCGTTGTAGGCGTGACCGCCTTCCAGCATGGTGGCGACGCAGGTGGTCCGCAGTTGCGCATTGTAGGCCAGGTTGGCAGAGAGGCGCGCCAGTGCCGCCGGGTCCGGATTGGCAGAGAGCGCGGAACGGATGTCGGCAGCCGTCTCGGGGGTTTCGAGTTCCGCGGTGCGTTCGAACCATTGCCGCGTCGTCGCGTTCAGATTGACCGGAAACGCGAATTTGCCGAGCCGCGCCAGGCCCTCGGCGAGATGATAGATGGCGTTGTCCGTGGACGGCACCGACGAGTGGCCGCCTTTGTTGGTCACCGCCAGCCGATACGAGAATGTCACCTTCTCGCTGGTCTGGATGCTGTTGCGGATCGGCTTGCCGCGCTTGAGGCCGACGCCGCCGCCCTCGTTGAGGGCGAATTCGGCGTCGATGAGGTCGCGATGGTTCTTCAACAGCCACTGAATCCCCATGGCGTTCGCATCAAGGATTTCCTCGTCGGTCTCCAATGCCAGGATAATGTCGCGATCGGGCCGATAGCTCTCCTGCTTGTAGCGGATGAGGTTCGCCACGAAGCTCGCCGCCATGTATTTGTCGTCTCCGGAGCCGCGGCCGTAGAAGTAGCCGTCCTTCTCGGTGAGCCGGAAGGGGTCGGCCGACCAGTCTTCGCGTCGCGCTTCGACGACGTCGAGGTGGGCAAGCAGCAGCATCGGCTTGCGCGCGCCGGTGCCGCGTAGCCGCGCCACCAGATTGCCCTTGCGCGGCGCCGGCTTGAACACCTGCACGTCGGCGCTGTCGAAACCGGCTGCAATCAGTCGCGCCGCCATGGCATCGGCCGCCCGTCCGGTGTCACCGGTCTCGGTGACGGTGTTGATTTCGACCAGCTCCTTGTAGATGTCGAAGGCGCGTTGCTGCTGGGGGGTCAGCGCCTGCGCCGACGCAATGGTGGCGGCAACGAGAGCGATCGTTCCGACCGCGCTTGCGCCATTCAATTGTGCGCGCCTGCGCCTGCGGGTCTTAAAGCCGATGATCGGGAGGATATCCATGGCTACCTCGCGCTTTCATGCGTACCTAGGCGCAGGGGTTCGGAGCCAACGCCCACGCTATAGTTAAAGTATGCGCCATTTTGGCAAAGCCGCCAACGCTGTTTATGTTTGAGCTTTATGTTTGATTGGCCCATCGCCCGTGCGGATTATGGCGCGCGAAACCCGAACGGTACGGGTTCGGCCTCATCCGGCCCTGCAGCGTCCGGCGGCGGTTCGGTCAACAATTCCACGGCAATCAGCGTCTCACCGCGCGGCGGCGGCTGCAGGAAAGCGCCGAGCCCCCGCGCGACAACATCCTTATATTGGGGAATGTTCTCCACCTCGATCGGCGCTTCGGGGTGCAGTTCATTGTACGCATTGAGCAACTCCTCAATCGCTGCGAGATGTCGCGCCACCCTCGTCTTCAGGGGCCAGCCCTGCTCATCGAAGCTCACGAACAGCCGTTTGAGGCGGGCGGCGCGGACGTAGTTGGGGTCACGCCCCTCGACAACCAAGTCCTCGCCGGTGCGGCCGCGGAAGCGGCCCATGGCGGGATTGGGGCTCTCGGTGAGCACCGCTTCGGCGCTGGTGTGATCGCCGAATTCCCGGTGGCTGAGGCCGTGGAGATTTTTTGGCGAAGCGCCGAGGCTGATCGGGATGCGGCGGGCCTGCATCGCGGCGGTCGCGGTCGCCGCCGTCTCGAACGCATGTTCGTGGGCAACCATCATGTTGATCACCGGATATTCCGGCTGGGCCTCGTGCAGGTCGAGGACCAGCGAGGCGCCTTTAGCGAGCGCGATCAGGGCGTGGCTGACGCGCGCGGTGAGCCAGCCGTGCGAACGGCCCGGATGGTTGCGGTTGAGATTGCGCGTCTCGTGGCCGACCATGCGTTCGCCGCTCGGCGAATGAACGAACACGTCGGGATCAGGCCATTGGTGCGCCGGGTTGGTGAGCCTCATCCCGACCCGGAACCAGCGCGGACCCGCCGGCGTATCGATGGTAAAGGTGTGCAGGTAGGCCTCCATCGGATCGGTATGGGTAAAGCCGCTGCGGTTCGCCTGCGGGACGACGATCAGGCGGCCCTGCGTGACCCGGACGTTCTCGATCACCAAGACGGCCGCCAGCATGCCGCCGATCTCCTGGGGATGCGTGCCGCCCAGGATCATCATGGTGCCGCCCGGCTTTTCGCCCGCGAGTTCGAACACCGGCGTGTCTCCCGGTCCACCCGCAAGGCTCGGCTCGGTCGTGCTCAGCATGCGCTGCGCGGTGATGCCCGGGCCGGCGACTATTGGCTCGGCCTCGCGCATCGACCAGAATATCCACCCCGAGGCGCCCGCCACCGTCAAAGCCGCGAGGGAAAAAGCGAACGCCCGTGGCCGCGATGCGTAGGCGCCCGACATCACTTCACCCCCGCAGCGCGCAGGATGAACGGCACGAACACCAGCGCGGCATAAAGCTGCGAGCGCCAGTCGCGCTCGCGCCATACCACCACCACCATCATGCCGGCGACGAACAGCGCCAATAAGCGATAGATGATCATCAGGCCAAGCTCAGGCGACGCCATGATCCTCTCCTTGGGGCTTTCGACGAACGCGTTCATGATAGCGAACTTCCTCAAGCTTTTCTCGTGCTCGATCCTGGCGTAGAAACAATGCAAACGGCACCTCAGCGAAGGTGAAAAAGCGCAATCGCCGCGTCAGTGCGGCGTCTCAAGGGGAGGATAGGCATGAACAGGCTTCTGATTGCCGCGGCCGCAAGCGCGCTCGCGGGTTCCTTTGCGTTTGCGCAATCCACCAACCAGGCCGTCGTTCGGCTCGATCCTGCGCTCGACGCGCTGGTGTCCTCCGACGCCAAGGTCGAACTCGTCAAGGGCGGCTTCGGCTTCACCGAAGGTCCGGTATGGGTGCAGAAGGGCAAGGAGGGCTATCTGCTGTTCACCGACATTCCGGGCGCCGTGGTCTGGAAGCTGACGGCGGACGGGAAGGCTTCCGTCTATCTCGAAAATGTCGGCTATACGGGCCCCGACAGGTGGCGCTGGGGCCCAGTCTCGAACAACGGCAAGGATCGCAGCGACCCGAACTTCGAGGAGTTCGTGATGATGGGCGCCGACGGCCTCACGGTTGACCGCCAGGGCCGCCTGATCCTCGCCACCTTTGCTGGCCGCTCGCTGATGCGGATCGAGACCAACGGCAAGCGCACGGTGCTGGCCGACCGCTACGAAGGCAAGCGCTTCGGCGGCCCCAACGATGTGGTGGTCAAGAGGGATGGCGCAATCTACTTCACCGACACCTATGGGGCGCTCCGCCTGCGCGACAAGGATCCCAAGAAGGAGCTTGATTCCAACTCGGTGTTCCGGTGGAAGGACGGCAACCTCACGCTCGTCGTCAAGGACATGCCCAACACCAACGGCCTCGCCTTCTCGCCTGACGAGAAATATCTCTACGTCAACGGCAGCCGCGATAATTACGTCAATCGCTACGAGGTACAGCCGGACGGCACGCTCGCCAACGGCAAGCTGTTCATCGACATGCGCGGGCAGACCGAGCCCGGCATCACCGATGGGCTGCGGGTCGACACCAAGGGCAATCTCTACGAGACCGGTCCGGGGGGCGTGTGGATCATCTCGCCAGAAGGCAAGCACCTCGGCACGATCCGGGCGCCCGAAACATCCACCAATGTGGGCTTCGGCGACGCCGACAAGAAGACGCTCTACATCGCGGCGCGCAGCAGCATCTACCGGATCAGGGTGAACACGCCGGGCATATGAGATGTAGAGAGGTAGGGCGGTTCGCTTGAACGCCCGTCGCGGGTGAAGTTGAAGTCTGTAGTCGATCGCTTCAGCTATTCTGAAGGGATTAAAGGTCTCCAACATTGCCTGCTGCAGGGGCGACCCTTGTGGTCGCCCTGTTGGCAGACGCGGTGCGCAAGGCGGGCGACCACAAGGGTCGCCCCTACATCACGGCCTATGAACCCACCGCCGCACCGTACTGCTCGTCGCTGACATGCTCCATCCACGTCACATGCGCGCCGTCGAGCGCCTCCTGCATGGCGATGTGCGCCATGGCAATGGTCGGGCTCGCGCCGTGCCAATGCTTCTCGCCGGGCGGAATCCACACCGTGTCGCCGGGCTTAATTTCACGGATCGGGCCGCCCCAGGTCTGCACGCGGCCAACTCCCGACACGACATGGAGGGTCTGGCCGAGCGGGTGGGTATGCCACGCGGTGCGGGCGCCCGGCTCGAAGCTCACGCGCGCCGCCCGGATGCGGGCCGGCGCCGGCGCCTCGATGATCGGGTCCTGCCACACCGTCCCGGCGAACCAATCGCCAGGCATCCGGCGCGACGGGACCGACCCCGATGGTTTGATGTCCATGATTTCTCCTCAGCAGCGTTTGCGCTCTGTTTAGCAACTGAAACCGCATAACCTCCCTTACGGTCGCGATTTGTGGCCGATTATCGGTTGGCCGAACGGCCCGTGCAACGCGCCAAATCTTGATTTCAACCCTTGCGGGAAAGTCTGAGAGCGCCGATGATGAACGCCTTGCTTAATGCATTGGCAAAGAGGCGAATATGGCTAGCAAACTCGTGTTGTTCGCGGATGGCACCGGCAATAGTTCGCGGAGCTCGCAAAAGACCATCTATTCCGACGGTGTCGGCACCTCCTCCAACCGCATCCTCGCCGCGATAGGCGGCGCGACCGGTTGGGGGGTCAAGAAGAATGTTCTAACGCTCTACAAATTCCTCTGCCGTAATTATCCGAATCGCGGCCCACGTTGCGTCGGTCCGATCGCGGAAGAGGATCGCCCTGCCATCTATGCCTTCGGCTTCAGCCGCGGCGCATTCACGATCCGCGTGCTCATCGGCCTCATACACCATGCCGGCCTCGTGACCTTCGGCACCGAGGAGGAGCTCTCCCATAATGCTGCGGCCGCCTATCGAAGCTTCAGGTCGGCGAGCTTCACGTCATGGAGTCCCTTTGTGATCGTCGGGCGGCTGGTGCGCGACGGCCTGGTCTGGCTGAACAACCAACGCCAAGGACGTGGGGCATTTTCGGCCGTGCAGGCTCGGACCGAAAAATCGGGGCGCAAGGATGTCCCGATCGCATTCCTCGGTCTGTGGGACACGGTCGAAGCCTACGGCATGCCGATCGAGGAATTAAAGCACGTCGTCGACCTGGTGTTCTTGCCGCTGGTGTTCGACGACTTCAAACTGTCCGGACTGGTGCGACGCGCACGCCATGCCTTGTCACTCGATGACCAGCGCGCCACGTTCTGGCCAATTCCCTGGAATGAACAGGAGGAGTATGAGACGCTGCAGCCGCCCCGCATTCAGCAGGTGTGGTTTGCCGGGGTCCACTCCAACCTCGGCGGCGGCTATCCCGAGGATCAGCTCTCCTATGTGTCGCTGGTCTGGATCATGAAGGAGGCCAAAGCGGCCGGCCTCGATTTCGCGGAGGACGCCCTTGAAGATCGCGCGCGCGAGCAGTCGCCCTACGCCAGGATCTATGACTCTCGCGCCGGGCTTGCCTCCTATTATCGCTACCGACCACGGCGCATCGGGACCGACCGGGATGCAAATGAGGTGGTTCCGCTGGTGCATCACAGTGTGATCGAACGCATCGCGTTCGGCAGCGACAAGTACGCGCCCATCACCTTGCCGTCGGATTTCGACGTGCTGCTGCCCGACGGCACAACCGAACCGAGGAGTGGCTCCGCGCCGGAGGTCGCTCCCGCCGCGCCCAACGGCCAGGATACCGCCATGTCGCGCTATCGCGCAGCACAGCAAACCATCACGGCGGCCAACGCGGAAATGGTGTCGCTGACGTGGGATCTCGTGTGGTGGAGGCGATTCTACTATTTCGTCACTGTGGCGGCCACCGTGTGCCTTGCGGTGTTTCCGTGGATCGCAGAATCCGTGAAGACATTGATGCTTGCTGTAATCGTGCGCGTACCGATTCTGGGCAGCGCCGTCACGGTTCAGTTGAATGACCGATGGGAAGCCGTCGATGACGTCGTCAGCGGGCCGGTGTCATCCCTGGTCGCCGCGGTTGGAGGCTTGCTGCCCGCCTATGCGAAGCCGTGGACCGAGGCGTTGGTCACCTATCCGCTTGAATTTGCCGCCATCGCCGCCGTGGCCGCGATGGGCTTTCTCATGGGTTCGCTTCTGCAAATACGCATTGCCGACGTCGCGCGCTTTGCGTGGGATAGCAGGCTCGTCGACGACTATCTCGATTGGATCGACCAACAAAACAAGGGTTCGCGCAATACCCTTGCTATGCTGCTCGCCGCATCGGTCGGCTTGGCAGCTTGGAGATATTTCGGCAGGTACGACGACCAAATCCCCCTGATGGTATCTCTGCTTCTGGCGATCGGGTTCGCCGTCTGGCTTGCGTGGCAGATCAGAATCGTGACGTCTTTCCAGGCCAAGCGTGAGAAGTATCAGACCAGCAAGACGCTGCCCAGCCTGGCGTCCTTGAAATTCGCCCGCTATGTCCGCCTCCACACATGGATCACAACGCCTTTTGAAATCCTGACCACCAGGCTCATCCCGATCGCCTTTGCGATCATGTTGATTGTAGCAGCGTTGTTGTTGGTGAACGGTGCGCTGTTCGACGGGCTCGACTCCGCCGGACTCTATTGCGAAGGAAGCCTCCAGTTAAACGAGACCAAGACCAAGGCTGCTGGCGGCGCTCAGCATTACGGCGCCGGAGGAAGCGTCCCGCTGAACGAGACCAAGGTCGAAAAGGTCGGCGAGGCTGATAAGGAACTTCGCCTTGACAAGGCCTGCAACGCGACCGGCCTTGTACTGGTGGAAGGCCACCGCTACCGCATCGACGTCGAGGTCGCGCAACCATGGTTCGACAGATCGGTCATGACCGATGCGGCCGGCTTCGAGGGCAAGGAGTTCCGTCATCTCGCGGCGACGCTGTTGAAACGACGATGGACCGAGCGGTGGTTCCAGCCGATCGTGCGTATCGGCCGTTATGGCAATGACGAGTATCTCGTCAAATCCAAGGAAGTCGTCGCCTCATACACGGTCCCGGGCACGGTCCCGGGCTGCCACGAGGAGGCCCAATCGTCGATCTGGAACATCCCCGCGAAGGTCTCGGATCAATGCTTGATGGAAACGGTGGAGAAAGCAAAATCGTCCGAGCTTGAGCAGCGCAACCGGATTTCAACCGAGATCACGGCGCAGGACACCGGCGAGCTGTTCTTCTACGTGAACGATGCGGTGCTGCCGCTGCTGGGTATTTCCGAACTTTTCTACGGCAACAACCGCGGAACAGCAAAGGTCCGCGTCACGCGCCTGCAGGATTGATTGCCGCGTTCATTGCAACGTCCCTTGCATTCGGTAGCGGCAATGTCATAGGGCATGGCCTCTGCTCTGAGAAATAGGTCGTTGCAATGAACGACCTGCCGAACGTGGGCGAAGTGCTGCGTTTCTACGCCCGCACCCCGCCCGACAAGATCGGCGCCCGCGACCTTGAGCGCGCGATGACGTTCCGGCAATGGAACGCACGCGTGCCGGCTCGCGAACGCGCTCCTCGGATTGGGGCTCGCGAGGGGCGACCGCATTGCGGTGCTCGCCTACAATTGCTCTGTCGCTCATCACCGACGTCGAAATGGGGTTCGGCCGCCACGACACGGCGCTGTTGGTGATGCCGATGTGCCATGCCAACTCGTTGTATTTCTTCGGCGCCTTCGCGTATTGCGGCGCGGCTTGCACGGTCTATTTGCGCAAGAGCTTCGATCCCGAGCACCTGCTGCGCACGCTTGGCGAGAGCGGCGCGAGCTTCACCTCGCTGGTGCCGACCCACTACATCATGACGTTGGCCCTGCCGGCCGCAGTGCGCGCGAAATACAACGTGGACCGGGTCACCAGGCTCCTGGTGTCCTCGGCGCCGGCGCGGCGCGACACCAAGCTTGCCATCAAGGACTGCTTCCGCAATTCGGGACTGTTCGAACTCTACGGCTCGACCGAGGTCGGCTGGGTAACGATGCTGCATCCGCAAGAGCAGTTGACGAAGCTCGGCTCCGTCGGCCGTGAATGCGGGGGTTCGGCGCCGATCCGGCTGCTCGATGCCGCCGGCAACGAAGTTGCGGACGGCGAGACCGGTGAACTCTACTCTTGCAATCCCTACACCTTCGACGGCTACTGGAAGCTGCCGGAAAAGACCGCGGAAGCGTTCCGCG
>WNGJ01007598.1_pt1 | contig 11540 bp, 7 predicted proteins | sample 5400611 | NCBI WGS metagenome assembly WNGJ01 (sample SAMN13153375, study PRJNA577476) | soil metagenome | isolation source: 40 cm soil or saprolite under Garry oak tree replicate 1 | place: USA:California | collected 2016-06-15 | reverse complement strand
ATGGATGATCTGGCGGAGGAGTTGGGCATTAGCAAGAAAACGCTCTACGCGCATTTTCCGGGCAAGTTCGATCTGCTGGAAGCTGTGCTGGCCGATAAATTAACAGGCGTCGAAGCAACACTGAAGGAAGTTACGCGCGCGCATCCGGACGATTTTCCGGCAACCTTGCGCGAGTTGCTGGCTGGCACTCAACGGGAACTGGACGAGATCAAGCCGCCCTTCGTGCGCGATATGCGCCAGAAAGCGCCCGACGTCTTCAAACTGGTCGAGCGCCGGCGGGCCGCGCTAATCCAGCGCTACATGGGAAAATTTTTTGTCGATGGACAACGGCTGGGAATGGTGCGCAAGGATGTTCCGGCCAGACTGATCATCGAAATCTTGCTGGCGATGGTTCAATCGATCATGAATCCGCCGAAGATGGAGGAGCTTGGGATGACGCCGAAAGAAGGCTACGCCGGCATCCTCAAGATTGTTCTTGAGGGCGCGCTAACGCCAAAAGGACGGAAAGCGTGAACGCACCATTCGTTAGGCGGAATCGGCAACCCCAAAGTGATCGGGGCTTGCGGGTTCATTCGGAGTTGATTCTTCTGGTCGGAGTTTTCACGTTGTTTCTCTTGTTTGCTGGTTGCAGTGACCGAAAGAACGCGGTTTCGGGGACGATTGAAGTGGACGAAGCGCACGTGGGACCGCGTGCGGGCGGGCGCGTGGAGAAAATCTTCGCGTGGGAAGGAGATCGTTTGCACGAAGGACAGGTGATCGTGCAACTCGATGCGTCAGAGCTGCGAGCGCGGCGTGATCTTGCTGCTGCGCAAATCGACACCGCGGTTCACGACGCCGACGCCCAGGAAGCGCAACTGGTGTTCTTGCACGACGACGCGCGGCGCCAGCAGGATTTGCTTCAGCGCAAGGTCGTTTCGGCTACTGACGCGGAGCGCGCCGACAGCGCGGCGAAAGCGCAGGAGAAAAATGTGGCGGCGGCGAAGATGCGCGTCGCACAGGCCCGTGCGCAACTTGGAGATATCGATGCGCAGTTGGCAGAAATGCAGGTTACTGCCCCGGCGGATTCCATTCTAGAGGTGCTCAGCGTAAAGATGGGCGACGTGCTGCCGGCCAATCGCGAGGCCGCCACGCTGTTGTTGACCGGACATCTCTGGGTGCGCGTTTATGTCCCTGAATCTTGGCTGGGTTTAATCAAGCTGGGCGAGCACGTCCGCGTCCGTGTGGATTCGTTTCCGCATACCGACTTCGACGGCGTGGTCGAACAGATCAATCGACAGGCCGAATTTACGCCGCGCAATGTGCAAACCGTCGCTGACCGGATCAAACAAGTATTCGGCGTGAAGGTCCGTTTGCCCAGCGACGACGATCGTCTCCGCGCCGGAATGGCGGCGGATGTTTACTTTCCAAATGTGAAATGAATCTGGAATCCAGGAATCCAGGAGTTTCACTAGATATCCTTTCTGGTTTCATGGTTTCCAAATTCTCTGTTTATGTCTGAGCCGATGATCGAAGTCGAAGGGTTGACGAAGCGGTTCGGCGCTTTCACCGCGGTTGACCACGTTTCGTTTTCCGTCGGAAAAGGATCGATCTTCGGTTTTCTCGGCCCAAATGGGTCGGGGAAAACAACAATGATCAGGATGCTCTGCGGCATTCTGGAGCCGACCGAAGGCACGGCGCGAATCGGCGGCCACGACATCGTGCGGGATTTGGAACCGATCAAGGAAATGATCGGCTACATGTCGCAGAAATTTTCGCTCTACGACGAGCTGACTGTGAATGAGAATCTGATCTTTGCTGGAAAACTTTATGGGTTGAGCGGTGGCGAATTAGACCAGCGGCGCGACGAAATGATCGCCACGACCCATCTGGAGCCGTACATCGATAGGCGCGCTGCTCAGCTGTCCGGCGGCTGGCGTCAACGTTTGGCGATGGCTTGTTCGCTTATGCACAGGCCCAGTGTGCTCTTTCTCGATGAGCCGACCGCCGGCATCGATCCAGTCGCCCGACGTGAACTATGGGATTTGCTCTTCGAGTTTGCCGGCAAAGGGATGACCCTGTTCGTGACAACCCATTACATGGATGAAGCCGAGCGCTGCGATCATGTCGGCTACATCTACATGTCGAAATTGATCGTGTGTGGTGAGCCGGATGAGTTGAAAAAGCTGCCGGAGGTGAATCCATCCGGGACACGCCGGCTGGACGTGACTTGCGATCACGTGACGGCGGCACTCCACGCAATGCATGAGATGACCGGAGTGCGCAGCGCCACAATTTTCGGTCAATCGATGCATTTGCTCGTCGATGACACCGTCAAGCGCGCGCAGATCGAGGAACAACTGCGCAAAGTCGGCGTCGCGCATGTCGAGATTCATGAAATAGGTCCTTCCCTGGAAGACGTGTTCGTCGAGCTTTCCGCCAAGCACGCGGCGGAACGACAAAAAGCCGCGTGATACCAATGATTGTCATCCTGAGTGAAGCGAAGGACCTCACGAATTAGAGTGAAGGCGTTCTACGTATATATGATGACCAATCGAAGCCGCGTCGTGCTCTACACCGGAATCACAAACAGTTTAGTGCGACGAGTGTGGCAGCATCAGAGCGGGGAGATCGAAGGGTTCACAAAATCCTACAAGGCCAATCGACTCGTGTATTACGAGTGTTTCGATGATCCCCGAGACGCGATCGCACATGAAAAGGAAATCAAGGGCTGGTGGCGCGAGAAGAAGAATGCATTGGTCGAAACGAAGAATCCCAAGTGGACCGATTTATCGCCGATGCTTTTTCAACATGTCAAACGTCCTTCGCATACTTCAGCAGTTCGAGGTGCCAACAATGATCGATCCTAGTTCGGATATTTTGCGTATTTTGTGGGGTCTCTCGCTTCGCTCGGGATGACAAGCCAGCCATGAAGCACAAACCGTTTAGAGGGCTTGGCGCAATTCTGTTCAAGGAGTTCATCGTCGTCTGGCGTGATCCGCTGACACTCTTTTTTTTCTTTTTTCCGCCGTTGATCGAGATGGTCGCGTTCGGTTATGCACTCGACAACGACGTGAAACACATGGCGATGCTTGTTTTCAATGAAGATCGGACCGTTGAGAGCCGCCAGTTGATCGATCGCTTCGTGAACACCGAATCATTTCGCGTGGTTGGCGAAGTACAAAGTCTCGACCAACTGAAAAGCGACATGCGCAAGGGGCGCGCGTACGCCGCGCTTTACATCCCGCCAAACTTTACCCGCGAACTGATGGCAGGGCACTCCGCACAGGTGGAACTGCTTGTTGACGGATCCAATTCCACCACGGCGTTGCAGGCTCTGCAAACCGGGCTCGGCGTGGCGTTGACGCAATCAATGGAATCATTGATGCGCGACGCCGGCCGAACGGGTATGCCGATCGATGTTCGCCCGCAGATGCTTTACAACCCGGCCATGCGAGCGCCGAACTTTTTTGTGCCCGGCGTGATAGGCGTGGTCTTGCAAATTGGAACCACAGTTGCCGCGGCCATGGCTTTGGTGCGCGAACGCGAACGCGGCACACTTGAGCAATTACTGGTGAGCCCATTGAGCCCCGCCGGGCTCATGCTCGGCAAGCTGGTTCCATATCTCTGCATTGGCATGACCATGGCGGTCGTTTTGTTCACCATTATGCGTTTTGTGTTTTTCGTTCCGATCGAGGGCAATGTTTTCTCCATGATGTTTTCGACACTGGTGTATGTGTTTGCGCTGCTAAGCCTCGGTTTGCTCGTTGGGACCAGAGCCGAAAACCAAATGCAGGCGCTGCAAATGTCCATGGTCTTCCTGCTGCCGAGCGTTTTCTTTTCTGGCTTCATTTTCCCGCGTGAAACAATGCCGTGGATTTTCTATGCGCTCGGTGCGCTGTTTCCTACGACGTATTTCATCGCGCTCATGCGCGCAATCATTCTGCGCGGCGCAAATTTTTTCGAATACTGGCCCAACCTGCTGGTACTTATTGTGATGTCGAATCTGCTTTTTAGTCTTTGCGCTATACGGTTCCGGAAAAAGCTCGCGTGACCGATAAGAATCCCGGGGAGCGCACGCAGCCGGCGTGCTGTTTTCGGCCGCTGGCCGAAAAATCGCGAGCATGAGAAGCGCGATTTTTCAAGAGAAGCTCTGGGAGATGCCGCTTCTCCCCAAGGGCGGTTCGGCGGGCCGCCGAACGGCACCCGCGGGCCGCGTGTGCTCCCCAGAAGTTACGCAAACACGCTTTCGGTTACCTTCGTATTCATTAATTTGATGGCGATGTGCTTTTGAAAATTCTGTCCAGCGCGCTGCGCGTCACCATCGCCGTCGCCGCCATTTTGGTGTTACTCTGGTGGTTTGGAATGAGAATGCCTGGAAAGAATGCTTCCAAGGCGGGCTTACTGTCGCCTGATGAAATCGCGTTGCGCGAAGAGCTCCGAACGGACGTACAAAAGCTCGCAGGAGAAATTGGCGAACGCAACATGTGGCATTACGCACAACTCAATGCCGCTGCCGATTTCATCGAAGGTTCTTTTTCGCGAGCGGCTCTGCGGACCCGAAGAGACAGCTATCAGATGCAGGGACAAGCGTGCCACAATGTCGAAGCAGAAATCTCGGGGAGTCGCCCGGAGATCATCGTCATCGGCGCGCACTACGACTCCGTCTTTGGTTCGCCTGGCGCAAATGATAACGGCACTGGGGTGGCTGCAACGATTGCGCTCGCTCGGCGGTTTGCCGGCACAAGACCGAAACACACGTTGCGCTTCGTCGCGTTTGTGAATGAGGAACCCCCTTATTTTTTGACGGGTGAAATGGGAAGTTTGGTCTATGCCCGTAGATGCAAGGAACGCGGCGACAAGATCTCCGCAATGATCAGCTTGGAAACGATCGGCTACTTCTCAGATGCGCCGCACTCGCAGAGATATCCCTCACCGGTGCTGGGCATCCCTTATCCGAAAGTCGGTAACTTCATCGGCTTCGTCAGCAACATTCATTCAAGGCCGCTGCTTCGTCGCGTAGTCGCGCTGTTCCGAAGGCATGCAAAGATTCCATCGGAGGGAGCAGCGCTTCCCTGGTTTGTTCCCGGCGTCAGTTGGTCTGATCAATGGTCGTTCTGGAAGTACGGTTATTCGGCCATCATGGTCACTGATACCGCGCCGTTTCGATATCCCTACTATCACTCGTCCAACGACACGCCCGACAAACTTGATTACGATCGTTTTACGCTAGTGGTTAGCGGGATCGAGAAAGTAATTCAAGAACTGGCTAGGTAACCGAGCCGGATGTTGCTTTTGGGGTATGACGGAGGAAGCCTATCCGCTGATGACAGCGGACGCTACAGTGTGCGACGCCTATAACATCACACCGCGCATAATTACCAGCGCGATACTGAAGTAAATAATTAGTCCCGTTACGTCGACCAAAGTTGCAACAAATGGCGCAGATGATGTCGCAGGGTCGGCGCCGATTCTGCGCAGAAGAAAGGGAAGCATGGAACCGGAAAGCGTTCCCCAGATTACAACACCGACGAGGGAAATTCCAACGGTGATGGCCACGAGCGGCCAATGCGGACCATACGGCTGTCGATGCAAATATTGTTCGCCAATGATCGCCCATACGGCCACACGAACAACGCCGATGGCTCCCAGAATCGCGCCTAACGAAAGGCCAGCCTGCACTTCCCGACCCATGACTCGCCACCAATCGCGCAAAGTCACTTCGCCTAATGCCATGGCGCGAATCATCAAAGTCGACGCTTGTGATCCAGAGTTGCCGCCGCTTGAAACGATGAGCGGCAGGAACAGCGCCAGCACGAGCGCTTTCGCAAGTTCCTCCTGGTAACTTGCCATTGCGGTCGCGGTTAACATTTCCCCCAGGAACAAAATGATGAGCCACCCGGCGCGCTTACGCACCATCCGCCAGAGTGGAATGCGCATGTACGGCTCATCCAACGCTTCCATGCCACCGAATTTTTGGATGTCTTCGGTCGCTTCTTCCTCGGCGACGTCAAGCATGTCGTCGGCTGTGACGATCCCGACCAGTACGCCGTTTGAATCGACTACAGGCAAAGCGGCGCGATCGTACTTGCGGAAAACATTCAATGCGTCCTGCTGCGAATCAGTCACATTCAACGCCCCAAAGGTTTGATCGCGAATCTCGCTCACCTTCGCCGTGAGTGGCCGGAGCAGGAACTCGCGCATCCGAACGTCATCAATCAGTTTCCCGCGGTCATCGACGACATATACAAAGTTTAGTGTCTCGCTGTCGCGGCCGTGCCCGCGTACGTAATTGAGCACTTGCTGCACAGTCCAGTCCTCATGCACCGCGATAAAATCTGGCGTCATTAACCGGCCCACGCTGTCTTCGGGATAACCGAGCAGGGCCGTCGCGATGCGTCGCTCTTCCGGGGTAAGTAATCGGATCAGCTGTCGCGCCGCTGCGCTTGGCAATTCTTCCAGCAACGCCGTGCGATCATCCGGCGCCATTTCGTTGAGGATGGCCACGACCTGCTCGTGCGCCATCGCGCGGAGCAACGTTTGTTGCGCGTCGAAATCAAGGTATTCAAAAACGTCCGCCGCCAGATCGTGCGGTAGTACACGAAAGATGATCACCTGTTCGTCTTCTGGCAGATCGAGAATCACTTCGGCCACGTCCGCTGGCGGCCATTCGCGAAATATTTCACGGAGCGCGGCGAAGTTCCGCGCCTCGATCATACTTCTGATTTCCGGTTCTAAGATCTTGCCGACCACGTGGCGTTTCTAGCACTCGCACTTGCCCAAAGCAACGGTTCGCGAAGTCTTCTTCAAAACGTTACAAAAACTGCCTGACCGGTAATTAACTCACTGTCTCCTGCACTTGGAATTTATCGGAAACGCGCTTGTCATTGCGAGCGAAGTCGAGGAATCTTTAATTATTGTTTGGCGGCGGCGGTTTCGCCTTCGCTTGGAATTGCGCGAAAAACAATCTAGATAGTTTCTATGCCCGCGGTTGTTTCAGCTCCAATGATTCGGCGCGAGACCAGTGATGATCACATTTGCGTGCTCACGTTCGATCGTCCCGACTCGGGCGCGAACATTTTCGATGCCGCTACTCTCGATGAGTTGAATGAGCAGCTCGATGGCGTCGAAAAAGATGCTTCACTGCGCGGCCTGATCCTCGCATCGGCAAAAAAATCCATCTTTGTCGCGGGTGCGGATTTGAAGACTCTTTTGCAAGGGGCAAAAACCGGCGAAATGCGCGAATTCATCGAACGCGGCCAACAGGTCTTCAATCGCCTGGCCAATCTTGGAATTCCCACCGTTGCTGCGATCCACGGCGCCTCGGCGGGCGGCGGCTACGAAGTTGCACTGGCTTGCGATTATCGCGTCGCGTCAGATGCTCCGGCGACACGAATCGGATTGCCAGAAACAACGCTGGGGCTTATTCCCGCCTGGGGTGGCTGCACGCGCCTGCCGCGATTGATTGGCGCTTCAGACGCCGCCGCAGTGATTTTGAAAGGAAAACTTTATTCCGCTCAGGAAGCCTTCAAGCTCGGCCTCGTCGATGATGTCGCGCCACAGGATCAGCTCCTCGACAGCGCACGCCAAATGCTGCGCACTGAAAAACGCAAAATGGTAGGGTCATCGCGCCGCGATGACCGGACGCCGCAGCGCGGCGTCCCTAACCGCGTGGCCGGAAATCGGGCGCTCGAATGTGCTGGCGAAATCATCAGTAAAACTTTGTCGATTTCGCCCGATGAATCATTGCGTTTGGAACTGGAGGGGATTGTGGATCTTGGCAAGACGGAGTCGACGCAGAACCTGATTCGCAATTTCTTCCTCGCGGAGAAATACAAGAAGGGAACGTCGCGAATGGCGTCTGAAAAGGTCGTGCACGCGGCTGTGATTGGGGCCGGTGTGATGGGCTCCGGCATCGCTCAATGGCTCAGTTCCCGCGGCGTCACTGTGATCCTGCGCGACGTCGCTCGCCAACAGATCGATCGCGGGCTGGCAAACATCGAGAAAATCTACGCCGACGCAGTTAAGCGTGGTTTGATGCCTGAGGAAAAAGCTAAACAAGGGCGTGCGCGCATTTGCGGCTCGACCGCGCCGATGGAACTGCGTGATGTGCAATTCGTTATCGAAGCGGCTTCGGAGAAGATGGAAATCAAGAAAGAAGTTTTTCGCGAGTTGGCCATGGAGGCCGGCCCAAAAAGCATTATCGCGACGAATACTTCAGCGCTTCCGGTCAGTGAACTGGCCGACATGACGGTTTCGCCCGAGCACGTGATCGGACTGCATTTCTTTAATCCGGTGAGTCGGATGAAACTGGTGGAAGTTGTCATCGCGAAGCAAACATCCGACGAGACCCGTGACCGAAGCCTGGCTTTTGTACGGCAGATCGGAAAAGTGCCGGTAATCGTGCGCGACAGCCCCGGCTTCCTGGTCAACCGGGTTTTGTTTCCCTATTTGCTCGATGCGGCTGAGCTTTTCGAGAGCGGCGTGGATGCGGAGCGGATCGATCGCGCGCTGGTGGAATGGGGGATGCCGATGGGTCCGTTGCGATTGATTGATGAGATCGGCGTGGACATCAGCATTGATATCGGCAACACACTCGAAAAAACCTATGGGCAGCGTGATCACGTCCCAACTGTTCTGCTCTGGCTGCGCGACCAGCAGATGCTTGGTCGCAAAACAGGCGCAGGTTTTTACAAATACGAAGGCAAGATGCAGACGCCTAACGAGTCGCTGGCGCAATGGCGACGCGGGTTGCACGGTGAACCCGAGGGAGCTGAAGGACCAAACATACCACCGGACCGACATCGCGACCCGCGGTTACGATTGAAGCAAGAGGAGATGACTCACCGGCTCATCTTTCTAATGGTGAATGAGGCTGCTCGTTGCGTAGAGGATGGAGTCGTCGAGTCTCCCGAGGATGCGGATTATGGAATGATTCTGGGAACGGGTTTTGCACCGGTTCGTGGCGGGCCGTTGCGTTTTGCCGAACATCTGGGGGTAGGCAAAGTCTGCGAGGAATTGGAACGGCTGGCTCAAACCGAAGAGAAATTTGCCCCTTGTAAAATTTTGAAGAGACATGCGCGTGATGGGACGAAATTTTATGAGGAGTAAATGTAGCGCGAGCGTCCCGCTTGCGTTCGGTTGTTCTGCAAGCCAGAGGCTTGCGCTACTTTTATGAAATCGCCTCTCGAAGCACCGGAAAAACAAATCGCCGAGGAAACCAGCGCACTGCCCGAACAGCCGGTAGCTCCTGCCGTCATCGACACTTCGAAAATGGCCAAAGGCCAGCGCGAAGCGCTTGAGCTCGCCGAGGCGGCGCGGGATCCGCTTGAGGACCGCGGCAGTTTCGCCAGCAACTTGTTCGTCGGCCGATACGACTTCAATCGAATTTACCCGTATCCGGCACAGAGCGCCGAGGATCGCGCCGCTGGGGAAGAGTTTTTGCGCAAGCTTGAAAGTTATCTTCGCGAACATGTCGATCCCGATGAGATCGATCGCACCGGTGAAATTCCGCCAGAAAACTTCAAGGGGCTGGCGGAGATTGGCGCGTTCGGAATCAAAGTGCCGAAGACATACGGCGGGCTCGGTTTATCGCAGTCGAATTATGGCCGCGCTGCGGTATTGCTCGGTAGTTGGGACGGAAACGTCGCTGCACTTGTGTCGGCGCATCAATCAATTGGTGTCGCGCAGCCGTTGCTTTTGTTTGGAACCGAAGAGCAAAAACAAAAATATCTTCCACGCGTTGCCGGCGGGGAGATTTCCGCGTTCGCGCTGACGGAAATCCATGCCGGATCCGATCCGGCGACATTGAGTCTCAAGGCCGAGCCAAGCGAAGACGGCTCCGAGTTCGTGCTCAACGGCGAAAAACTTTGGTGCACCAATGGCGTGAAAGCCGGCGTGCTAGTGGTGATGGCGCGGACGCCGTCCAAGATGGTCGGCGGAAAGGAACGCAAGCAAATCACAGCCTTCATCGTCGATGTGGACACGCCGGGACTGGAAATCGCGTATCGCTGCCGGTTTATGGGACTCCGGGCGCTTTACAATGCGGTCGTTAGGTTCACCAATGTTCGTGTCCCGCGCAAGAACATGATTTTCAAAGAAGGCGCGGGGTTGAAGGTTGCATTGACCACACTCAATACCGGACGGCTGACGTTGCCCGCCGCGTGCGTTGGCGTATCGAAGCGACTGCTTGAGATTTCGAGAAAATGGGCCGGCGAACGCATTCAATGGGGAGTGCCGATCGGCAAGCACGCAGCCATCGCCGGGAAAATTGCAGAAATGGCAGGAAACGTTTTCGCGATGGAAGCAATGACGTTCCTCACGTCATCACTGCTCGATCGCAAGGCGGGCGATCTTCGTATCGAGACGGCGATGTGCAAAATGTGGGCAACGGAAACCACCTGGCGCATTGCCGATGACGCCATGCAAGTACGCGGCGGGCGCGGCTACGAGACTGCGGCATCGTTGGCGGGACGCGGCGAGCCGGCCATCGGGGTCGAACGATTCCTGCGCGATTGCCGCGTGAACACAATTTTCGAGGGGTCGAGCGAGATCATGCGGTTATTCATCGCGCGCGAAGCGCTTGATCCGCATCTGAAAGTCGGCGGTGCAATTTTTAACACGCAATTAGCGATGTCCGAGCGCGCGAAAGCCGTTGTCAGCTCCGGAAAATTTTATGCCGGTTGGTATCCGCGTCAGTGGATGCCGAACGGCGCGGGCAAGATCGACAATTTGCACGAAACACTTTTGGGTCACGTCAATTACGCCGCGCGCACTAGTAAACGACTGGCCCGGGGTTTGTTTCACGCCATGGCCCGGTTCGGTCCAAAACTCGATCGCGAGCAACTGCTCCTTTCCAGGTTTGTCGGGGTCGCGACGGAATTATTTGCGATCAGCGCGACGTGTTCGTACGCGCAATGGTTGCTCGGCCAGGGAAAACCCGCCGATGAAATTCTTTCTGTTGCGGATTATTTCTGTCGCTCTGCCCAAACGAGGATCGTTCATCATTTCGCCGGGACAGCGCGCAACGTGGACGAGCGCGGTTACGATCTCGTTCAGGAGTTGCTTGCCGGGAAACACGAACTGCTGCGTCAGGGCATGGTGTAGCACAGCCATCCTGGCTGTCACGTCGAGCGGGCATCCTGCCCGCAAGATTCGCGGGCTGGAAGCCTGTGTTACGTCTGTTGACCCCGATTCGTGTCACAGTTACGATCTCGGATGAGTATCGCGCCCGTCCTCGCGGAGACACCTTCGACGCAAAACCGCACACCAAAGAGCGAAAAATCCCGCAGTCGCGGGACAATAGCGCCCGCGAAAGTTCTCGAAACAATCGAGCAGCATGTATTGCTGGATGGTTTCAAGATCGTTGTAGATCTCGATAAAAGCCGCGGCTCATACTTGTTCAACAGAGTCGATAATCGCCGCCTCATCGATCTCTACGGTTTTTTTGGATCGATGCCAGTCGGGTTTAACCACCCGCATTTCGATGATCCGGAAGTAAAGCGCGATCTGTTGCGAGCAGCCAAAGTGAAGATCGCAAACTCGGATGTTTACTCAGCCGGCTA
>WNGJ01007597.1_pt1 | contig 11540 bp, 9 predicted proteins | sample 5400611 | NCBI WGS metagenome assembly WNGJ01 (sample SAMN13153375, study PRJNA577476) | soil metagenome | isolation source: 40 cm soil or saprolite under Garry oak tree replicate 1 | place: USA:California | collected 2016-06-15 | reverse complement strand
CACGCCTGGCTGACCGGGGAAGCTGTTTTCAGCTCGCGCGACGCAAGGCCCCAGCTCTCGTCGTTGATCGGGTGGAAGGACCCCTTCTCTCTCACCATCTTGCGCGCGAGGTCTCGGTATGCCCTGGTGCCCAGGTACGGCACACCCGCGGCGTCGAGACGATCAAACAGCCGGCTTGATTCCGGGGTCCAGCCTGAGCCCTCGCCGTGCTCCAGGTGGTAGGCGACCATCGGCGGCGCGAGGTTGATCATCTCCGCGCCGCCCGCGTACGCCTGAAACAGCGCCACTCCGTCCATGTGCCACGAGTACGCTGCCCATTCCGGGTAGCCGTGCATGGCAAACCAGATGTCGCGGCTGGTCAGGGTGAAATCCCCACAGCCACTGGTGTGCAGCTTCGGCAGGAGCATCCGGTCCAGCGCGGCGGACCTCATCCGGTTCAGCTCCATCAGCGCGGGTTTGATCGCGAAGCGATTGGGCGAGGGGGCTGCCTTCCGCGCGGGCGGGCGCCCGTTGGGATAGCGAAGCCCGTCGAGGCGGTGCTCGCGGATCACCGGCAGCGCGCGGCATTCCGCGGGCGATGGCAGCTCAGGCCCGTCGAGCCGCGCATCGACGTCGTGTCGATCGACGCGATACATCGCGTTCGCCTGGAGCCGCGTCTGCAGGAATTGGAACAGCTCGTCGCTGAGCAGGATGTCGATATTGGTGGCAAGCACGTACCGAGCCCTCGAGCGCCTGATGCCGACGTTCTTGCCGATCATCTGGAAGAGCGGCAGGCCATCGGCGTGCGGATAGGCGCGATGTACCTCGGCCGGAACCGTGATGACCTCGGGCTGGAAGTGCTCGGTCGTCCGCCAGCGCAGCGCATCGACCAGCGGAGACCGGTCCGCCGGCGGATTCCACTCCACGAGGATCAGCTCGAGCGGCAGCCCGAAACGGTCGGCTTGCTCGGCGAGCCCGTCGACAAAGAGCTGCATGCGCGCAAGCAGGTGCCCCCCATGCTCGTCGTTGCGCGAGGTCGCGACTACGCTCAGCTGCGGGTTCATGCGCCCACGCTCGCCGTCAGCTCGCCCGTCTTGCGCCACAGCGCCCAGTAGTAGCCGGCGGCAAGGAAAGTCTGCGAGATGACGTTGGCGACGGCGGCGCCGATCCCGCCGAAGGCAGGGATGAGGGCGAGGTTGGCGACGACGTTGAGCGCCAGCGACGCGGCGGTGGCGGTGGCGAAGCGCCTTGGGTCGGTGACGCCGGCGAGGCCCTGCAGGGCGATGGCGGCGGCGCCGGGAAGGGTGGAGAGCATGAGCACGACGACGATCGGTGCGGCGACCCCATAGCGGGCGCCGAAGAGGAACACCAGGATGGGCTGCGCGAAGAACGAGAAAAGAAGCACTGGAGGAAACGCGAGGAGGACGCTCTGCGCCGCCACGCGCTTGCCCGTCGAGAGGCGCGTCCGGGGATCCTGTCCCGCGGCCTCCGAGAGAGCCATCTGACCAAGGGCGGTGGGGATGAGCATGTTCAGGTCCTGGAACCGGTAGCTCGCCCCGTAGAAGCCGGCGGCGACCGAGCCGCGCAGCAGGCCGAGGAGGTAGTTGTCGATGCGCTGGTAGACCGCGCCGACAGTGCTGGCGAGGACGAAGGGCGCGGCCGCTCTGAGGGAGAGGCTGGGCCGAGGCGCTCCGTGGGGTTCGGTCACCGAGCGGCTGCGGACCCACGCGTACGCGACGAGACCCACCGCGAGGCCAACCCCCGAGTACGCGATCGCGACCGCCATGATGCCCCCTGAGGCAAGCAGCCAGAGGCCGCCCCCGATGAGCACGACGGCGCGTGAGACGATCTCGCAGGTCACCTCCAGGATGATGTTTCCGGTCGCCCGGTAGCCGGTGATCGAGGGGTTGTAAAAGCCCGCCCCCACGATCGTGAGGCTGAAGATCAAAGGTACGGCGAGGTTGCGGTCGTGCGTGGCGAGCTCGTACAGGACCACCATCAGCGCGCTTGCGATCACGGACAGCCCAAGGCGCCGGACGATCACGTCATCCAGCACGGCGCGGCGGATGCGTCCCGTCTCGACGATGTCGCGGGCAAGCAGGAACTGCAGCCCGAAATCGCTGAGCGAGGTGAAGATGATGATCAGCGCGAGCGCGACGCTGACGTTGCCGAACTCATCGAGCGTCAGGCGACGCGCGGCAAGGATGATCCACAGCGCGGAAAGGACCGAGGCAAATCCGCGCCCGGTCGAAAGGGCGAAGGCACGCCCAACGAGGAGCCGGCCGGAAAGCACCCTGATGCGGGCGGTGGTCAGGAAGTCGATCAAACGCGCTGACGCACGGCACGCTGCCAGGTCCGTCGCAGGCGCTGCCGGTAAGGCCGCGTCCCACGCAGCGCGTAGGCGAGCATCTGGCGTGGCCGGGACATCCGGTACTTCCACCCCGTCGCTCGTCCGATGCGCCCGTCGGCGCCCATCGCCCAGTTGGCGTGCGTGATCGTGTAGTAGTTGGTCCAGTGCTTGACCCACGCCCGGTTGGCGCGGGCCTCTTCACCCTCCCAGACGTCGACGTTGCCGGCGTGGCTGTAGTCGTGGTTCTGGTGGATGAGGGTCACGAACTCCGTGGCGTCGATCAGGGGAATCCCGGACGCCATCGTGTTCCACAAGAGCCAGTTGTCATAGGCCGTGCGGCCGATGGCGAAGGGGGGCATGTGCTGGTACTGGTTGCGCGGGTACATGAAAAGGTCGATCCCGCCAGGGGGATGCAGCTTGCCCCCGGCGACAGCCTGCGGGGCCCAGCCCTGCTGCCATTGGTCGTCGAAGTCGAGCAGGTCGCGAACGTCGACGTCGTGGCGCTGCGCGACGAGCAGAAATCGCGGCGACCACGCGATGGCGATGTGCGCCGCCTGCTGCGCGCGCTCGGTCAGGATGACGTCGGCGCTGACGAAGGCGACCACATCGCTGGTCGCGCGCGAGTCGGCTTGCAGGAACATGTCCGAGACGAGAGGTGTGCCGAAAGAGTTGGTTGCGATTTCGGTGACGAGCTGCACGTCGAGTCCACGCAGCACCTCGGCGGCGCCGGGCTCATTGCAGAATAAGATGATCGTCGGCTTGGGACGCAACGAGAGCCAGCTGCGGATCGCGTTCTGCTGAATGATCCCGAAATGACCTTGAAAAGCTTTGGGCGCGGAGAAGATCGTGAGCGGCGCTGATTCCACCGGACTTTCGGGACGCAGGGACACAGCCGCTAATTTTCTGCGCAAGGTGCGCCGGCGCGCCCTGCATGAGACTGTCGTGAAGTGGGCGAGGTCTCGCAAGTATCGAAGGATCTGGATCGACGTGGGAGCGCACGAAGGCGAGCTGACATTTCCGTTTGCCGCCGCGGATCGATCGCTACTCGTGTACGCATTCGAACCAAACCTCCACGCCGCGAGCCGGATCATGGGCCGCCTGCGCAACTACGTGGTGCTTCCGATCGCCGTGGCGGAACGTGACGGCAGCGCGGTGCTCCAGCGCAACGCCTACGAGCAGTCGAGCTCGCTGCTCCCCGCGGACGAGGCGGGCGTCAAGAGCTGGATCACCGAGCAGGAGTTCAAGGTCGTCGGCACGGTCACAGTGCCGACGATGCGCCTCGACACTTTCATGAACGAAGCCGGGATCGACAGGGTGGACTACCTGAAGATCGACGCCCAGGGCCTCGACCTCGAGGTCGTCAAATCGGCCGGTGACCGTCTTCGCGACGTGGCCAAGGTGCAGCTGGAGGCGACGACGGTGGACTATCGGCAGTACGAGGGTGCTCCTGACAAGAAGGTGATCATCGAGTACATGGGCTCCAGGGGTTTTCGCCTGACCGAGGAGGAGATCCAGTCGCACGGCCAGGAGGCCAATCTTACTTTTTTGCGGGTCTGACCCAGCAGCTACGGCGCGCTGCGTAGGTAGAGGTCCAGCGTGAGCGACACGCCCTGGTACTGGCCGAGCGTATGCGGACCGGCGGGTGGCAGGTCGTCGAAGCGCCAGGACCGCGCGAGCCGGTAGCCATTGCCAGGTTCCCTGACCCAGCTCGACAGCGCCTGCATGTAGGGCTGGCGCACCGGGGGGCAGAAAAATGCCCTGGCGACCTGTTGGATGTCGTCTCGATAGACGACCACGGCGGGGCACTGGCGGGCGTTGGCGATGTACGCGTCCGTCGTCGATGAAGGATTCACGTCGATCTGGGTCGACCGGGGCGCGGTGCCATCGCGGTTGGTCATCAGGATCTCCAGCGACGCGGGCCAGCCCGGTCCAGGCGCGTAGGTGAAGCACTGGCCGACCGCCACATCAGTGCGCAGCTCATGAGCCAGCGCACTCGTGACCGCCAGCAGCTGGGCGTCGGCCCGGTGCTCGTTGAGGGGCCAGCCGGCCAGCGCGAACGCGCCGGCGGCGTAGACGACCAGCAGATAAGCGGCAACACCCGCCAGGATCCGGGGCGACCAGCGCACGATGCGTTCCGGCCAGGCACTGGTCGCCAGGCGCGCCAGGCCTGTGATCACAAAGATCCACAGCGCCAGGCTGAACCACTCGCCGACGTGGGGATTCTTGTTCGTGGTCAGCGTGAAGGCGACGTACAGGAGCACGGTCAGCCCCGCATAGATCCCCTCCGCGCGACCGAGGCGGGAGCGGACCAGAGCGACGACCAGAAGCGCGGCGGCCGCGATGACCGGCAGTCCCTCGACCTGCCCGACCTGGGCGGGGATGCGGACCAGGTAGTAGGTCAGGCTCTCGCCGAGGCTGAGGCTCAACGAGTAGGCGCTCTTGTAGGTGACGGCCACCTCGTAGAGGTAGCCGAGGACCTGGTAAGCGCCGCCGGCGATCGCCCAGGGAAGCAGGAGCAGGGCGCAGAAGCCGGCCGCCTCCACCGCTCGCCGCGGAGTGCCCGCGACCGCTCGGTTCCAGAACCAGGTGATCGCGAGCGCCGCTCCCCACACCGCCAGCGTCACGGGGGCCGTGGAAGGTTTCATCAGGACGGCGGCGGCGGCGAAGGCCGCCGACAGAAGGTAGTCGGTTCGCCGCAGGGAGTGATTGTGTTCGGCGAGCAGGGCCACCGCCCACAAGAGCAGGACGACCGCGAAGAAGTCGGGACGCAGGTCGTCCAGCCCCCACTCGTCGTTGTAGTTGGCCTGGTGGCTGAAGAACTCCCACGAGCTCGCTCGAACTCCCGCGCTGACGATCGGAAGCAGCCCCGTCAGGCCCACCGCCGCGATCGCGAGCGGCCTCGGCGCCCTGGCGCGAACCAGCCAGTAGACGAGGACCAGGAGCAAGACGACCGGCCAGAACCTGGTCGCGAAAGCCTGGAAGGGGCCGTCGCCGAACGCCAGGTAATGCGCCGCGATGACCGCCGTCCAGAGCGGGGCGATGTTGTTGAGATGGGCCACCGCCGCTTTGACGTGAAACTCGCCGATCAGGTGGTAGGGCGCCTCCGCGTAGTTCATGTAGCCGACCCCGTCGTAGTCGGGAGGCCGCGCCAGGTAGCCCTGCTGGGCGTTGAAGAACGCGTCGGCGGCGACCACGGCGGCGGCCACCGCAGCGCAGGCGAGGATGGCGGCGACGTTGGGCCAGCGGTAGGTCTTCACCCCGCGCGTTGCATCGATCGCGGTCAGGTTGCCTGCTTGCGGACGTAGAGATCCACCGTCAGGGTCAGGCCTTCATAGCGACCCAGTGTGTGCGGGCCGTTGGAGGCGAGGTCGGTGAATCGCCAGCTCCGGTCGAGCGTGTAGCCGCTGTCCGGACTGCGCACCCATTCGGCCACGGCGCGCAGGTAGGGCTGCCGCACGGGATACGCGACGAACTGCTCGGCGACTGTCGCAATGTCTTCGCGGTAGGCGATGACAGCGGGACACCTGCTTGCCGCGCTGACGTAGGAGTCGACGGCCATCGAGGGGTTGATGTCCACCGGGGTCGACCTCGGCGCACCGCCGCCGGAATCTGTCATGAGGTACTCGAGCGACGCGGGCCATCCTGGGCCCGGGGCGTAGGCGAAGCACTGGCTGGAGGAGACGTAGTGCTTCATCTCTGCGGCAAGCTGCGTCGTCACGGTCAGCAGCTGGGCGTTGGACTGCTGCTCGTTGGCCGGCCAGCTCGCCAGGGCCACCGCGCCCAACGTGTAGACCGCCACAAAGTAGACACCGGTCACGGCGAGCACGATTCGTGATGCCCCCGATGCCGTGAACGGCCTCCAGGTTGCAAGCACGCGCGCCGCCCCCGCGAGGAAGAACATCCACAGCGGCAGCGTGATCCAGAAGCCGACGAGCGAGTTCTTGTTGGCGATGACGCTGAACGTCACGTAATAGAGGAAGAAGAGGCCGGCGTAGGTCCACTCGGCAAAACCGAGGCGCCGACGAAACAACGCCACGGCGAGAAGGACGGAGCCAACCAGCAGCGGCCAGAACTCGATGACACCCAACTGGGTCGGAAGGCGCAACAGATAAAAGGTCGCGTTGTCCCACAGACCAAGTCCGAGGTTGTAGGTGCTGTGGTACGTGACCGCGATGTCGTAGTAGCGCGACACGGTGTCGGACACGCCTCCCTTGATCGCCCACGGGGCCAGCAGCAGCGCCATGACCGCGACGCCCAAGGCGCTGAGGCGGGTCACGTGAAGGCTCCGCCCGTGGCGCAGCCAGACCGCCACCACGACGAGGCCCCACGCGAGCAACGAGAAGGGCGCGGTCGATGGCTTGGCGAGCACGGCGGCGGCGGCGAAAACACCGGACACGATGTAGGTCGATCGGCGGGGCGCCTGGCTGTGCTCCGCGAGCGGCACGATCGAGCCCAGGACCATGACGATGGCGAAGAAGTCCGGCCGCAGGTCTTCCATGCTCCACAGCTCGCCGTAATTTGCCTGCCCCGTGAAGAACTCGAACGAGCTGGCGCGGACCGCGCTGCTCACCACGGGCAGGACCGCTGTCAGGGCGACCGCGGACACAGCCAGCGCCCGGCCGCCTCGGGAGCGGACGACCCAGAACACCATCGTCAAAAGCGGGGCCACGGCCCAGAACCTCGCGGTGAACGCTTGCCAGGTCCCGTCGCCGAGCACGACCTGCTGCAGCGCCATCAGGCCGACCCAGAGCGGAGCGAGGCTCGAGCTGACCTGGTGGAGCGCGCTCCTCAGGTGAAGCGACAGGAGCATGTGGGCCGCCACACGAGCGCTGCTGAGGTAGCTGACGCCGTCGTAGTCCGGCGCGCGGGACAGGTAGCCCTCCTGGGCGCTGAAGAGGGCGTCGAGGGCCACGACCGCGGCCGCCGCCACCGCGCACCCTGCCACAGCCAGGGGGGCCGGCCATCGCGACTGGGGCCTGCCGGCGATCCCCACGCTAACCCTCCCCAGCGAGTGGGGAGGGGAATCCGGGCCCGCGGGGCAAGCACAAAAGGTTCACGCCGGTGAGCTGGTCGTCCAGCAAAGGCTCCGGCTTGCCCGCAGGCCCAAACACCTGCAGGTCATAGCCGGCGGCCCGCAGCAGCTGCAGCAGCTCCGCGACGCTCGTCCCGAGCTGGCGCAAAGCAGGGTCGTACGCCTCGGTGATGATCGCGGGGCGGAACCTGCGCAGCGTCTGTTCCGCTCCCTGCAGGACTGTCGTCTCGGAGCCCTCGACGTCGATCTTCAACAGGTCGAGCCGCTCCAGATGACGGTCGCGGACGAAGTCGTCCAGGCTCGTGACGTCCACCTCGACCGAGCCGCTGCCTGCCTCGGCCGAGTAGGCAAACCCACCGATCGTGTTGTGGCCCGGATGCTCCGCCGACGAGACCTGGAGCACCGCCTTGCCAGGCGCTCTGCCCAACGCCGCCGGCTGGACGCTCACATTGCGCAGGGCGTTGGCCGCGACGTTGGCGAGAAGTCGGGCGCGGTCCCGAGGGCTGGGTTCGAAGGCGAAGACCTTTCCCGTCGCGCCGACCCGCCTGGCCGCGATCAGCGTGAAGACCCCCGCGTTCGCCCCCACGTCCACCACATACATGCCGTCGCGCAGCAGGTTCGACATGGCGTACATCTCGTTGGGCTCGTAGCGGCCGTCCACGTAGGTGCACTGGCTCATATCGCCCGACAGGTGATGGTTGAACCGGAGCCCGAGGTACCACCGGGTCGCCACGGGTCCGTCATAGCCGCGCGAGCGAGCGAACTTCCAGATGGACCGCCGGAGCCATGCCCGTGGGTCCTTGCGGTCCCACTGGCCGAATCGCCAGCCGGGCACCGGCTCGAGCGGGGCCACCGCGAAGGCTGAGCGGGCGAGAGCGTCGAGCGCTCGCGGCAGCCGCCGCGCGGTCGGGTCCGTGAGTCCCGCGAGCTCCGTGGCTACGACGGACGGTGGCGGCTAGGGATGTCCCCGGTGAGCACCGGATTGTCCAGCGCCGTCTTCGAGCCGACGAAGATCGCCCGCGTGTTCTCCCGTCCGGTGGGGACCCGCCAATCCAGCGGAAAGTCCGGATGCGCGGGCTGCGTCGACGAGATGTAGGCGTGGCCCCAGTACTCATGGAGCCTGCGCATGACCCACGCCCTTGTCGGGCGAGAGCCCGTCCCCGAATAAGCCTGGTTCATCGTGTGCTCCTCGCCGACGATCATGTTGGCGGCTTCAACACCCGGGCTCAGGCAGGTCTCGAGCAATATGAGATCCGAGATCTTGCCCAGCGCAAGCAGCGCGGCATCCGGCTCCGCGAGGTGATAGAGCGTGCCATAGCAGAACACGATGTCGAACTTTCCGAGCTTGCCGATGTCCTCCGGCCGCTCGAGATCCAGCGACGCAACCCGGCGCGACGGATGACGCTTTTTGTTTTCGGCCACGTTGTCAGCTCGTGCGTCGGTGGACAACACCTCGCACCCACGGTCCTCGAAAAATTCTGTGAGCAGACCTATGCCCGCTCCCACTTCGAGCACCGACTTCCCTTCGATGGGCAGCTCGAGGCTCGCGAGGTGATCCATTCGTGCCTTGTTGATGGCGAGCGCATCCGGTTCCAGAAAACCCCAGAAGCGATGCGTCCGCACGAAGAGCTCGTGCCTCAGCTTGCTGACCACCAAGGGATTATAGGTTCGTCATTTTGGGCTTCTGAGCGAGGGCCATGATGGAGACTCCGAGCGGGATGTCGATCCGCTGGAGGACCGCTCCCTCGGCGGCGAAGACGTGGCCGAGCACGAAGTTCAAGGGCGAGGGAGCCGGGTAGCGGAAGTCCGACTGATGCGGTGTGTGAGGCCGCAGGCGGTGCTCCAGCCGGCGCAGCAGCCTGGCGGCGGCGATGGGCGGAAAGAGCAACGCGTTCATGTAGGACAGGCGCTGAATCTCAAAACCCGTCGCGACGAGGCGCTCGCGCAGCTCAGCCGCCACGTAGCGGCGCTTGTGCTGGTTGACCTCGTCCTGGTCGCCCCACAAGAACCTGTGCGCGGGCACGGTGACCAGCAGCTGCCCGCCAGGTCGCAGCACCCGGCGGATCTCTGCGAACGCGGCCTCGTCGTCGTCGAGGTGCTCGACGACGTCCAGCGCGGTGACGAGGTCGAACGAGGCGGCGTCGTAGGGCAGGTTCGCCGCCTCGCCCAACCGCACGCCCTCGAGGCCGCGCTCTCGGCAGTAGCCGATCGCCTCCTCATCGATGTCGACGCCTTCGGCGTCCCCAAACGATTTGAGGTAGGTGAGCATCGTCCCCGTCCCGCAGCCCACGTCGAGGATGCGGCGCTGATGCGATCCGTTTGGGCCGAGATAGCGATTGAGGACCTGGAGCAGGATCCGCCGCCGCCCGACAAACCACCAGTGGACGTCCTCCACCTGGCGGTACTCGGCGTAGTACTCGCGCTTCAGCTGAGCAACCTAAGCGGACGGGACCGCGAAATCGAGCTCGGCGTAGCGGGCGATCACTTCGTCGATGCCGGACTGGAATGGGATCCTCGCTCGCCAGCCAAGCTCCTGGGCGATCAGCGAGGTGTCGGCAACGAAATCGCCGGTCTCGACGACGGCCGCATCCGCGGGCCACTCGACATGCTTGATGCTTCCCCGGCGGGCCGCGCGAACGATGAGCTTCGCCATCTCGACAAACGAGATGCCATGTCCACTCCCCACGTTGAAGATCATCCCGTCGGCGGCGGGTGACGCTCCGGCGAGCAGCAGGGCGTCGACCACGTCATCGATGTGGACGTAATCGCGGGCCTGCAAACCTTCGCCGTAGACGGTGAGTGGCTGGTCCTGCATCGCCTGGTGGATAAACCAGTTGACGATTCCGTACCGGTTCTGCTCCGGACGCTGAAAGGGACCGTAGGGGTTGGTGATGCGGAGAATGCTGACCCGAAGGCCGTACAGCCGCTGGTAGAGCAACAGGTACTGCTCCGCGGCCAGCTTGTGCACGCCGTAGATGGACAGCGGCGCGGTGGGGGCCGTCTCGGGCGTCGGGATGGGCGTGTGCGGCGCGTAGACGAGGCGCGAGCTCGGGAAGACGACCTTGACCGCCGACTTCATCGGCCGGCATGCGTCGAGGAGGGTCAGCAGGCCCCGGCAGTTGACGTCCAGGTCCTCCAGGGGCGAGGCGTTGCTGGCTGCAGGTCCGGACTTCCCGGCCATGTGGAAGACCAGGTCGCAGCCGTGGACTGCCTCCTCCACCACGGCCGGGTCGCGGATGTCTCCGTGGAAGAAGTCGACGGAGCCCAGCGTCGACTCCACGCTGCCGGGGAGCGGGGGCCAGGAGCGGCTGAGGACGCTCACATGCGCCTCCGAGCCCTGGAGCGCCCGGACGAGGTTGAAGCCCATGAAGCCCAGCCCTCCGGTCACCAGGACGCGCTTGCCGGCGAACGGAGCCAGGTCGCGCTCGGTCATCGTGCCCGGGAACGCACCAGCGCCGGCTCCCGCGCCGCGGCATCCGCGTTCGGCATGACCGACCGCGTGGTCTCCGCGATGGTGTAGGTCGGATGCTGCATCGACCGCGCATGCATCCGCGCCAGGTACTCGCCGATGATGCCGAGGGAGAACAGCTGGGCGCCGGAGAAGATCGCGATCATCGTGGCGAGGAAGGAGAAGCCGGGGACGGAGCCACCCTCGATGAGGTAGCGGATCACCACGTAGAACAGGGCGAGCGTGCCCAGCACCGTAAAAGCGAAACCGACGAGGCTGGAGATCTGCAGGGGCAGGGTGCTGAAGCCCGTGATCATGTTGATGGCGTGGACCACCAGCTTGCGGAAGGTGTAGTTGGAGGTCCCGAGCGTGCGCTGCTCGTGCTTGACTTCCACGGCGGCGAACCGCGTCGTACCCCACGTCAAAAGGACGTCGACCGAGACGTAGGGGCCGTCGTAGCGGGCGAAGGCATCGCGGATCTTGGTCCTGAAAAGCCGGAACGGTCCGGCCTTGCGAGCGATGGGAGCCCCCATCGCCGACTGCAGGGCCACCTTGGTGACCTGGCTGGCGAGGTCCCGCCATAGCCCATGGGTCTCCTTCTGGGGCGACCCATACACCACGTCCTTGTCAGCAGCAAGCGCCGAAACGAGCTTGGGGATCTCCTCAGGCGGGTGCTGGAGGTCGTCGTCGATGGTGAGGGTCAGCTCGTACCGGGCCAGCCGGATGCCGCA
>WNGJ01007596.1_pt1 | contig 11540 bp, 6 predicted proteins | sample 5400611 | NCBI WGS metagenome assembly WNGJ01 (sample SAMN13153375, study PRJNA577476) | soil metagenome | isolation source: 40 cm soil or saprolite under Garry oak tree replicate 1 | place: USA:California | collected 2016-06-15 | reverse complement strand
TGGCCTATTCCAGCATATCCTCAAAGTGTAAGTTATCTTCCTTACGTCGTACTTGTTTTCTTATTTGGTAATATTGGTCTCAACACATGGAGACGTAAATGAAGTTAACTCTTTTAGACTATGTTCAGACTATACTGTCTTCTTTAGACAGTGATGAAGTCAATTCTATCTCAGACACTCCTGAAGCACTTCAAGTTGCGAATGTAGTCAAACAGACTTACTTCAATATCATTGCTAGAAGTGATCTTCCTGAACATACGCAATTAATCCAACTCGATCCTAGTCTTGATATCACCGAGCCTGTCGTCATGAAGGTTCCCGCTGGTATTGGAAAGATCCAATGGGTTAAGTATTTCAACAGTAATGTCTTCGATACATCGACTACAACTACAGCCCATGGCCTAAACACTGATCTACAGAATACACAAGGTTTGAGTATACCTCCTCCTGGATATCAGTACGTCAATGTCGTTCCTGTACAACAGTTCATTGAAATAACGAATAGTTTTAATCCGAAGGAAAGCAATGTAAAATCCTTCGTCTTCAATGATTCTAACAACGACTTCCCAGGAACGTTTACATTCTATTACAAGAATAACAGACAGCCTTGTTATTGTACAATCCTGAGTGATCATTACGTCATATTCGATAGTTATGACAACACCCAAGATAGTACGCTTCAAGCAAGCAAGACTATGGCCTTTGGAGAGATTATTCCTCACTGGCAGATGGTAGATACCTTCATACCTAATATCGATGAGTCTACTGTACCTCTTCTCCTCAATGAGTCGAAGTCTCTTGCTTTCTTTGAATTGAAACAAACACCTCACTCGAAGGCAGAACAAGAAGCCAAGCGTGCGTGGAGTTCAGTTCAAAGAGATAAATCTTTAATCAATCGTCCTACGTACTTCGATCAACTTCCTAATTTCGGAAGATGGGGTCGGAGTTCTTTCGCAGGACTAAGCTTCTTTAAACTACGCGGATGGGATAGACCATGACCACCACTACTGCTACGTCTATGTTAGAAATGCCTGGCAACATGAGAGATACAGATCGTATCTTATCGTTGTCAGTAATAGAAGGAACGTCTGCTAAGAACAGCACAGGATTTGTAGACAAGAGACTATTCACTGGAGAACATCAACTTCATTGTACGATGGATCTTCAAAGCAATCTTTGGTCTTTCAGATACTCAGGTAATGCACTTCTACCTGAAGCTCTTCAAGGAACATTCACGAGTTTTTCTAAAGCTTATAATCACGCTGAACAATACTTCCTTAAAAGAAACGTCCGGATATCTGAAGTCAAAGATTGATGGTAGAAGTTACTAAGATTTGCGAATGTTGTGAAGAAACTTTTACTAGAGAGGTAGGGTCTAATGAGAAGCGTTCTAAATTTTGTTCTAAGAATTGTATGTGGAAGAATAAACGTCTTTTAGCTTATGATATAAGTTTTAAAGCAATGCGACAAGCCATTAAATATCTGGAACATTAATGCCAAGTCAAGTCATATCCAGCGTTGAGAATAATTTCACTAAAGGTTTAGTAACCGAATTCACTGGGATGAACTTCCCAGAGAATGCAGCTACTGATTGTGACAACGCTGTCTTTACAATCGTAGGCGATGTCACTCGTAGAGAAGGCTTTAATTTCGAAGATAACTTCATTACTTATACAGGAAGTGATGCAAATTCTGCATTGTCATCTTACGTTTGGAATAATGCTGGAGGTGACGGTAATAGTAAATTACTTGTCAGACAAGTAGGCCCGATTTTACTGTTCTATAAAATCAGCACATCAACTGTATCTACTCCCCTTTCAACTAGAAATATAACTAACACAGTTAATCTGCTGTCGTTTGTTTCAGTAGGTTCTACTTTTGATCAAAATATAGAATGCACATATGCAGACGGTAATGGATATCTATTCGTCTTCCATCCTAATTGTGATCCGGTATATGTAACATTCATTCCTGGTACAAATGCTATATCTACAAATATAATCAACGTAAACATCCGTGACTTCAGCGGTGTTCTTGAGCCTGGATTAGGTGTTAACACAAGACCTTCTACCCTTACTGCACAGCATCAATACAATCTACAAAATCAAGGATGGACTCAAGGAAATACCTGGGAAGGTTTTGCGAATAATAACGTCTTGATTGGAACTGGAAGTAAGACATTTACTATTGGTACTGTAACTGGTGTTACAGTGGGTCAACAAATATCTGTTAAATTAAACGTATTTGATCCTCTCCTTGGCCAAACTACTAGTTCGTATGGTCAAGTAATGGCCGGAGTTATTACAGGATACTCTGCTGGTGTATTAACTGCAACAATAAATCAAACCAGTGGTGGTTTAGACGGTGGTGTTTATGGTCTTACAAGCGGTCAGAACTATCCTAGATATACGTATATATGGGACATCGTTCCTTTCAATGTAGGCTATATCAATACATTCTTTACTGCCGTAGGTTCTTACCCAAGTAATGCCGACGTGTGGTGGTACTTCAAGAATAGTACAGGTGCCTTCGATCCAGCGACTACCTTCGGTAATGTCTCCTTATCAGCAGGACGTGCTCCGCAAGGACGCTACATCCTCAATGCTTTCAGCCAACAGAAAGCTGCTATATCAGGCTTGTCTGTAACCAATATAAGTACTTTAATCAGACCTTCGATAGGAGCTTGGTTTCAAGGACGTGTTTGGTATTCAGGAGTAAACGCTTCTCAAGCAGCTACAGGAGATGCTCCGACTTACAGTTGGAGTAACAACATCTACTTCTCTCAAGTAGTTACTGACGTGTCTGACTTCGGATTATGTTATCAAACTAACGATCCTACTTCCCAAAACCTCTTTGATTTACTTCCGACTGACGGTGGCGTCATAACTATCCAAGACGCAGGTAATATCGTCAAGCTATTCTCAATACAGAACGGTTTACTTGTCTTCGCTACAAACGGTGTATGGTTCATTACAGGAAGCCAAGGTATTGGCTTCTCAGCTAATGATTACACTATTACCAAAATCTCTAGCGTTCGTTCTTTGACGTCTCAATCTTTTGTAGATGTCCATGGTCTTCCTTACTTCTGGAATGAAGAAGGAATCTACGCAGTAGAACCGTCTCAAGGCGGAGGACTTGCAGTAAATCCTATTACTGTCGGCACTATTCTTTCATTCTATAATAACATTCCTTTGAATAGTAGGCGATATGCCAGAGGCGCTTATCATCCTATTGACTATGTTCTTCAATGGACTTATAAAAGTATACCTGAAACTGATGTTACTTCTAGGTATCAATTCGATAGAATTCTGAACTTCAATGTATATAACAAAGCTTTCTTTCCTTATACGATAGTCACCGGAACTAAAGCTCAATACATCCATGGAGTCAATTACATCAGCTATCCAAATAGCAATGGCCCTCCTCCTGGTTTTAAATATCCATGTAGTTTCAGCGGAGATCAATTGACATTCGCTGAAGAAAATGATCCTACTTTCGTAGATTGGGGAACGTCTGATTACACGACTTTCTTCATAACTGGTTATAAACTCCACGGCCAAGCCCAGAAGAGATTTCAAATCCCTTATATCTATGTCTATAACCGTCTTACAGATGGTAGTAGTCACTACAAAATCCAAGGACAATGGGATTACGCTCTATCTGGAGATACAGGTAGATGGAGTACTGCAGAGATTGTTGACATCGATTTAAGCAATAACTACGCAGTTAAACAAAGAAGACACCGTATTCGAGGACGAGGTTTGGTTTTACAAGTTAAAGTTTCTTCCGTATCTGGACAACCGTTTGATATAATCGGTTGGTCTATGTACGAAAATCTAAGTACAGGTGTCTAATGAATCCAATTACAATCGGTCTTGAAGCAGTTGGATTAGGGTTATCTCTTTGGGGTAGTTCTCAACAATCTGGTATTGCTAAGCAACAAGCTGAAGTTTCTAGAGACATAGCTACTCAAGAGCAAGGCATCAATGCTCAACGTCAGCAACAGATGCAACTCGAAGCTAGACGATCTCAACTCCAGAACTTCAGGAATGCACAACGACTTCGTGCCCAGTCTACGAATGCAGCTGTAAACCAAGGTGCTCAATTCGGCAGTGGACTTCAAGGAGGTCTTGCCGGGATCACTGACAAGGAAACTGAGAATGCTGTAGGCATTAATCAGGGCATGGCAATCAGTCAGAATATCTTCGGTCTAAACAACAAGATCAGTTCTGATAAAGCTCAACTGGCAAGTCTAGGTGGTGATGCAGCTACAGCGGCAGGTTACACCAGCCTTGGTGGCTCGTTGATGAAAGCTGGACCACTCCTCGGTGGATTCGGTAAAGACGCTAGCGCAGGGTTCGGTCAAGCAATGAGTCTCTTCAGTCCTGGAAGTCTTTCCGGTGGACTTGTATAATGGATGAAGCTGTAAATATCTCTCCTCCTGGCGTAGTCGACAATCCAGTCTATCTTGCTGATGAGTCTGATCCTGTTCTCTCTCCAGCTCCTGCTGTAGCTGAGACACGTTCTCAGAAAGCTTATATCGGATTGGGTGATGCTACAGGTATGAGCCGACAAGACATGCGTGCTCAAATTCAGTCTGGACAGGAACAAGAGTTCAGACAAGCTGCTGCAAGTAACTTGACTTATCAGGCTGCTCAGAAGCAAGATCAAACGTTGATAGACGCAAGGAATAAGAAAGGCTCTGCCTTGTCTTATCAAGAAGTCCTTAAGATAGTAGATCCTTTTAGTCCTGAGAATAAACCTGCTGATCCTAAAGACGTCATAGAGAAAGCGTATTCTCAGAAGTTCATCTCGATGTCTAACACAGCTGCTGCTTACCTTAAAGGTACAGTAGTTGACGATGCTATCCAAGAAGTTCCAGAACAACTAGCTCTAGCTCAAGCCAACACAAGTAAGCTTGTCAATCAACTCGAGTTCGCTAGAACACTGAAGCAGAATGTTGATAATGAAATCGACAACCAAAGTACTGCAGGATGGCTGTGGGATACCGCCAAGACGATGTTCCAACCATACGTCGAATACAAGATGCGTGGTCAGAATACAGACGTCGGCAGTCTTACTGGAGGCATACTCTTAGGAGATAACCTCAAGAGTCAAGCAGATGCTTTATTCAATCTACCTACAGATCAATACAAAGCTAAATTAAATACCATCGTCACTGGATTGAAGAAAGACAATCCTCAATTAGCTAGTCTATTCCTAGACTATGTCATGTCTACTTCCTCTGACGATAGAAATCTCCAGAACTTCTTCACCCTTCTAACTCCTATGGACTATGCCTCAGGGTTTAAGGTGACTGGAAGTCTAGTCCGTAAGATAGAACTCAACAACCGTGTAAACAATGCGTTCAAACAAATCGTTAAAGAGTCTGCTAAGACAGGCGAAGACATTCCGATTAAAGCTGCTGTCGAAGAAGCCATGGGCGATGTCAAGACAGCTGGCACTACACGTATGGCAGAGCGTCTTGATAAAGCACAGACAGGTACTCTCGATCCTGTCAAGAATATCAAAGAAGACTTCACCTCTAACTTTAAACTTGATGGCGATAGTCTTGATGCTGGTCCTGGTCCTCTTTCTCGCGATGAGTTTTTAGATCTTAAGAATAGTTTCTACAAAGCAGGCAGTGATCTTTATGACAGACTTACATCAATACTACGAGTCAATAGAACTCGTGCACCGTTAGAATCTGAAGAAGCTCTCAAAGCTTATCAGAGATCAGCGGCTAATGATTTCAAAGGTGAGAGGATATTAGATATCGGCTCTCCTATTCATATGCCTGAGACTAACACCTACCACATTCCATTCACCTTTGGTGATGAAGATGGAAGGCTATTCTCTGATCCTGATACTGCATACAATCACGCTCGTAATCGTGGCTATGCTGATCCACGTATCTTCCCTGCTGAAGGTGAGGTTGTAAAGGTTCCGGGTAAACTCAGAGGAAGCTATCCTGATCTTCTACAGAAGGCTAAGCTAGAAAGAGATATACCTGCTGCTGAGAAAGCTATCGAAGGACTTAAAGCTCAAGCTAGTAGGAAGTTCATAGGTCCTCGTCAAGAAAATGCATTAGCATCCTTACGCAAGGACATTGCTACTGCCCAAGAGACTGTCAAAGGATACAGAGAAAAGTTAGATGCCGTCAATAAAAAGATGACAACTACAGCTCCTGTAATCGAACAACATGGATTGGGTTATAAATACACAGTCATCCGTCCTTATAAAGAAACTGATGACACGGTAAGACAATACCTCCTAGCTTCAGAAAAGAGTTTATCATCTGCATCTCAAACAGGTTTTCCAAGCTGGAAAAACTCTGTCTTAGGAGCTATACGAAGTACGGAAGACACACTGTCTTTCAACGATAGTCTTAACCGTAAGATTGCAACATACACCCAGTCTGCTGTCAAACAGTGGGCTGCTAATGAAGCTAAAGACATAGAAGCTATCTCCAATCAGACGAAGTGGTATACACCATGGAACTGGTATAGGAAGTTCACCCGTAAGGATATGTTTGATGATTTCAACTCAACGTTGAAGTTCGCTAAGACAGCTGAAGATCCTGCGACTGGTGATCCGGGATACTTCTTCAAAACACCACAAGAGTTAGACGATCACTACCAGCGTTTCTTCAGACGCTCTGTTTCATATCCAGAAGTAAAAGCTTATTTTGCCCATGTGAAGTTAGTCGAGGGCAACCGCGTACTTTCAGAAATAGCAGAGTTTCGTAATCGCGCTCGCATCGGTACTGAACAGCATCAACTGTTCAACCGAGCTGCGGGTGGCGCGCGTCTAGCAAGTGGCTTCTTCGATGGTATTCGCCAAAACGAATTCCCTCAAGGTGGAGGTCAAATCCTCATCATGGGTGCCAACAAAGGTGAAGAGAAACTCTATCACCTCGGTGCTAATGAAATCCCTGGTAGAAGTCTTAAAGATTACAAGGAAGCTATAGATACCGGTAAGGCTAAAATCATCAGGATCTATGATCCGGACGCACACCCCCTCAGAGGTTTCTCGGACCTCGGCGGTGAAAGGATTCGTTATGTCTTGGTTACTGATAGTGAGTCTAAGCCTCTTGGGTTTAACCATGTCAACCGTCGCGGTGGTGGCCACTTCGATTATGATGCTGATACTTTTATTAAGCAAGCTAAGGTAGTCGACGAACATACTGGTGATGCAGCGACAGACAAACGACGTGCCTTCAAGAGAGTCTACACAGGAGATACTACCTTCCTAGCCGGCAGCGGTATCAAAACTCAAGACGCTGATGTTGCCAAGAAGATGAATCTTCTGAACAACTTCATGAAGAATGGACAGATCACTGAGTCTAAAGCAGTAGCTAAATCTTTAGGTATCAATTGGGACAAAGTCGAGAATTGGTACGATCCGAATCGTTATGTCAACGGTAGGAAAGTCGGGCCACGTCTGGACTGGAATGAACCATTCTATGTCGTTCCCCGTAACAAACGTATCTACGATGTCGATACTAAAGGATTGACTGAGCGTCTAGGTGGTGAAAACGTCTTCCAAGATGCAAGTAAGACTGGTAGTGATGCCAAGCAATTCCAGGTGGAATACAATCAAGCAAGAGATTCTGAAGGATTGATGAGCCTACAAGACGTAGGAACTCAAGGTAATCCTATCTACAAGATGATTCATGCTCCTATGGTTGATCCTATTCCTACTATGAACAAAGCTCTCAACAGAGCTATTCGTAGTACGTTCATGGATGACTACAAGATCCAAGCCGTAGAACACTGGCTTCGTGAGGCTTCACCTTATCTCAAGGCTGAAGCATCTGAAATCGGTTCTGCTCCTTTCTTCCATTTCCATAATGCCGATCACGGTGCTTTCACTTCAGCTACTGATCCAGCGGTGATATCTAATCTACTGTCTAATCGTTTGAAGATACAACAGTTTATAGGCGTTCCTAACAAAGTCGAGACAGCTATCCACGGATTGACTCAGCTTCTAGCTGATCAGTTTTACAGGAAGTTCGGTCCCGAAGAGTCTAGGAATGTCCTACAGAAAGCAGTAACTATTGTTCCTCTATCAGCGTTATCCCGCTGGCAAGATCCTATCTCAGGTCTCCGTTCTTTTGCATTCAATGCTAAGCTCGGTGTCTTTGCGTTTCCACAGTTCCTTACTCAAGCGCAGACGTTTGCTAACATCTGGGCGCTAGGTGGTAGAGCTGCTGCCAACGGAACACTCGCTACGATGCTTCATCAATGGAGTCGTATCAACAAGTCTGAGAAGTTCATGGAGGCTTATGACAACGTCTACACGAAGATGAATATGTTTGGTAGTCGTGCACGTCCAGGTGAGTTCATTGAAGCCAATCGTGAATTGGCTCGTTCTGGTTTCGAACACGTCGGTGGTGAATACCAACTTGCAGACGATGCTATGCAGCATAGGTTCATCAAGAATGAATGGAATAACTTCCTTGATGCAGGTCAAGTCTTCTTCCGTGAAGGTGAGAAGTCAACTCGTTTAGGTGCGTATTACACAGCCTTCAGGGAGTTCAGACATGACAATCCAGTTAAAGTTTTAACAGATACTGATCGTGCACAGATACTCCAGAAAGCAGACATGTATACTGCTAACATGTCTAGAGCTTCTGCTTCTGCTCTCAATAACAGTATTTGGAGTCTTCCAATGCAGTTTCTTACTTACCAAGTAAGAATGGCTGAACTGTTCTGGGGCAAGAGGTTAGGTGAGACTGTTGGTGAACGTAGCATGGCTCGAGCTAGAATGCTCGGAGTCTACGCTGCTATGTACGGTGCACCAGGTGCACTCGGTGTCACTGGACTGCCTTTCGCAGACAGCGTCAGAGAAGCGGCTATCAACAGAGGTTATGTCCCTGGAGACAACAAGTTCTACGATGCCATCATGAATGGTGCCATCGCGTCTCAACTCGCATTAGTAAGCGGTAAGGGTGATTATCAAAAAGGTAATCAATACGACGTCCAAGGACGTTGGGGTAACCAAGGGTTCACTCAGCTGCGTGAAAGCATGAGATCAGACAAGACTGTCTGGAGTCTCATCGGTGGTGCTGGTGTAGATACGTTCTTGTCTACTATCGGACACGTCGATCCTTTCTGGCAATTCGCTAGACAGTTGGTGACTGACGACGAAGAAGGTAATAAATTCAAACTTACTCCAGCTCACTTTTTAGATCTGTTCTCTGAGATATCTTCAGCTGATCAAATCACTCGTGGTGTCTATGCTCTACATACAGGACGTTGGATATCTAAGGGTGGTAATTACATCGAAGACAGTTCTGCTGCAGATGTTCTCTTCAGAGAGATCACTGGGTTTAAGACTCAGGATCAGACTGATATAAACCTCATGCAGAACATCAAGAAGAATGAACAAGAAGTCCAGAAGAGTGCAGAGAAAGCAATCATCCGTGAATATCGTCGTGGACTAGATGCTGCAAGAGATCAAGACTATGATACCGCTCAGACATACTTCACGAATGCTCGTGCTAGAATGATTGCTGCAGGTATTCCTATCGATCGTCGTTCACAGATCATGGCTACTGCCAGTAAAGACTACGAACCACAAACAATGTCTACACAATGGGATTGGGCTACCAAGCACGTTCCAGCTGGACAAGAAGCTACAAGATTGGATGCTGCTCAGCGTCGTCTTCAGATACAACAATACAGGAACACACCCTGATGGCTACATTCGCTCCACAACTCAATGATGTTCCGGTTCCGGATTGGACTAGGATATCTCATCCGACTACACAACCTGAAGCTGATAAAAGCAAAGGACTGACTCTCTCTGCTGTCGGTGAAGGTATCACAGGAGTAACCAATCTAGCTGAGACTGCTACTGAAGACTACCTCAAAGAGAAGGTACGTGCAGGTGTAGATACTCTACGAGACAGCACTACACTAGCTTATGAGAATGTCCGGAATGCTCAAAAGACAGGTGAAGCTCCTGATCCTAGAGCTGCTGCCACAGCTGGATTTACAGGTAAACTAGCATCAGATACTCCAGATATTCCTGAGAACCTACAAGCAGGATTAGATAAAGCAACTACGCTTGCATTGGCTAAGTCTCAAGGTAAAGCCAACGACACCCTTTACACTGGTGCTCTTAACTCTATGGCTAAGCAACTCCGTGCTCAATATCCAGGTCACATCGATTTCATTGATGAACAGATCAGTAAGATCTCTGGTGTACATCCTGCCAACGCTTATATGCAGAACCTTCTGACTGACATCAACCGTGCATCTACAGGACAAGATCAGTTCCAGAAGATGGTGATGCAGAAGGCTGAAGCTAACATGGGTGATCCTGAAGTCCAGAAGTGGTTAATCGCTTCTAGACAAGGAGTTCCTAATGGCTTTGCTGGATTGACTGGTGCTGTCTTCAAGGCAGAGACTCAGAAATATCAACACCAGCAATGGCAGACTAAAAGCGAAGAGACTAAAGGAGATCTAGCTGCTGATGCAGATTTAGCTAAGAGTCAATATGAAGTTCGAGCTCAACAGGTTATAAACAGTCATCTCAATCCTATTCTAGATATACCTGGATTGACTAAGCCTGATACTATGAACCGATTAGTACAGGACAGTCAGCAAGGTAAGGTAGCTTTGACTCCTGAACAACATACACAGTTGTTATCGGCTGCTGTAGCTGCACGCAATCAAGCTGCAGATCATCTTCAATCTGTATCTAACAGCGAAGGATACGCAGGACGTATCAAGAATCCTACCGAAGTAACAGCAATAGGAAATAGACAACTCGAGTTCTTCGATCGTCAAATCGATGCTATCAAGAACAAAGATTATGGCACTCTCTTCGAAGCTAAACGTCGTGCAGATGCTATGCAAGATCAAACAAGACTCCAAGCTAATACAAGTAACATCGGTGAATGGCTGAGACAACGTAAAGTCTTCCAAGACTACCTCGGTCCTCAGTGGAATAACTATCTCGATAGTCAAGGACTGAAAGACAATAAACTTCAAGAGCTTCAATCGTTTGTTAACGATAGTAAGTACAGAGCTTCTGCCTCCGATGACGTCCGTAATGACGGCTATGTGAAGAGTCTTTACAACGATCTCCAAACCGCTAAGACAGCTAAGGCTAGAGGAATCAAGGCTCCTGATGCTGTCTATGATAATCTAACAGACAACGTCAATCTAATTCTTAAAGCTAATGAGATGGGCAAACAAGATATAGCTAAGGAAGTCGTAGACTATACCTTTGATCCTCAGAAGAATGCCAAGATAATGACCTTCTTCAGCAGAGATTTCAGAGATGATCAAAACAATCTTCATAAAGGTAGATTTGCTGTATATGACACTCTGACTCAACCGAAGGTAGTCGATGCTGTCAATCAGATCGGAGATAAAGAATCTTGGAATAAGATGAAGGACTGGCAAGAAGGATCCTTTAGGACTTTATTCGGAGAAGAGGTTAAAGGTCTTAATGAGGTAGCTCAGAATAAAGATCTTCCTGTCAAAGTAGTATGGGATAGCGATGCTTATCAAATCACCCTTGAA
>WNGJ01011248.1_pt1 | contig 11541 bp, 10 predicted proteins | sample 5400611 | NCBI WGS metagenome assembly WNGJ01 (sample SAMN13153375, study PRJNA577476) | soil metagenome | isolation source: 40 cm soil or saprolite under Garry oak tree replicate 1 | place: USA:California | collected 2016-06-15 | reverse complement strand
GGTCTCGGCGAGGCGGCAAACCTCTGGATGGCCCGGTACCACTGACGCAAGCGGACAACTATAGCCGTGGATAGAGTAGGTATCATCACGCAGTTCAAGTTCTGCCATGCCACCCAGTTCATTGAGAACATCTACAGCTCCCTCGAGCCGAGTACGCAAATTCCCTGGCGGCATATGCCACCCGGCAGCGATGCGACGCCCAACTATACGCAACAATGCTTCAACTTCACCAGGTGGTATGTGCTCGTTGAGCACATTCAAGAGTTCGCGGAGCACCGGTCCATATGCTTTTGGGAAAAGTTGCTCGCTTTCAGGCGTCAACTCGTAGACGAAAGCAGGTTTCCCACTGCCTCGACGGGCACCTCGCTGTCGCACAAGCCCATCACGCTCAAGCGTAGCGAGGTGTGCGCGCACAGCATTATCCGTCAGATCGAGTGCCTGAGCCAATTCTTCTACCGTGCGGCTGGCACGACGAAGCAGCATGATGATCCTTCCACGTGTACTCTCAAAAAAGCGCTGATTCCAACTCAAAGATGGCATGTCTTTCCTCCGATCTGTTATCAGTGTACCCAATAAATAGGTAATTTGTCAAGAAAGTCAAGGAAGTCATTGACTTTGCGGAGTAAATATGGTATACAAACACATAGTGAAGACTTTGCCGGTGCAAGCCAGCCTCAGACGGAAGATTACCTGTTGGCATACTTGCTAGCTACAGAAAGGGGATTTACATGCGCCTGAAAGATCAGGTTACTATTATAACTGGCGTCAGCCATGCCGGGCAGGTTGGTTACGCACTTGCCGCTGCCTTTGCTCGCGAGGGTGCTCTTCTCGCTATCAGCGCCCGCAATGCCGAGCGGGTCAACGCTCGTGCGCAAGAGCTGCGTGCTGAAGGTGCGAGAGTTATCGCCATTCCTGCTGATCTGACAACCGAAGAGGGGCCAAATAGCCTCATCCAGGGGACGCTGGCTGCCTATGGACGTATTAACATTCTCGTCAACCTCGCCGGTGGTCTCACAAAGTATGGTCCTTCCGATGAACTGACCCTGGCCGAGTGGGAAGCGGAACTGAACAATAACCTGCGTAGCGCTTACCTCTGTACCCGTGCCGTCTGGCCAATCATGAAGAGCCAGGGAGGTGGCAAGATTCTCAATTTTAGTCGAGCAGGAGGCGCACAAAGCTCCGCACCAATGATGCTTGCCTATAATTGTGCTAAAGCCGGTATCGATGCGCTGACCACTACGTTGGCTAAAGAAGGTAAGAAGTTCGGTATTTCTGTAAATGCTCTTGGTCCTGGCGTGATCCTCACTCAATCGAATGTTGACTCGATGAAGCCCACGGCAGAGGATATACGTAATAAATGGGTGAGCCTTGAAAATATCGTAGAGGCAGCGATCTTCCTGATAACACCTGCAGGAGATGGGGTGAATGGTGTTGTTCTCCCCATCCAGGCAAAAGGAATATGAACTGATTCCTCTCGTATTGCCCCCAACGAGATATTGAACGTAGTAATGCTATTGTCCTGCAGACCTGCTGCTACTCAGCTGCTGAAGAGTACGAGGGAAGCCATGATACAAAAGCAAAGAGAGGATAACGATAACCATGTCTTTTGACCTGGACCGTGATGATCAGGACTTTCATGCGGCAATGGATCTACACCGCCGCCACATTTCTGAGGAGCAAATGCGGAAGTTCGAGGGCGATGTGGCCGCAATCTTCACAGCCTTTGGCTTAGATCTGAATACCGCAGCCACCAGGCAAACACCACAGCGCTTTCTGCGAGCTTTGTTTGACGCGACTGAAGGCTATGATGGCGACCCCAAATTGCTCACGGTATTTGAGACCGAATGTCGTGGTGGGCCAGACTGCCGTTTGAGCCAGTTGATCGAGGGGCCAATCCACTTTTTTGGGCTCTGTGAGCACCACGCCTTCCCTTTTTACGGGCATGCCTACGTAGGATATATCGCTCACGAGCACAGCTCACGCGTCTCGTACGCCTGTTCGCCAAGCGCTTTACGGTGCAAGAACGGATCGGGCAGCAGATCGCCGATACCCTGGATGCGATGCTTGAGCCGCACGGTATCGCTGTGTATCTCGAAGCCCATCACCTCTGCACCCAGATGCGGGGAGTCCGAGAAACGGCCCCATTGACCCGCACTACGTTCTGGCGGGGCGAGTACGAGAGCAATTCAGCGCTGCGGGCGGAGTTCTTTTCAGCGTGGGGAGTGCACTCATGAGCGCTCTCATACCGCTGGAAACACTCTTCGAGGTGGAGCATGGAGGTGATCTGCCGCTCCCGCCCGAACTGGCAACTCTTTTTGGTCGTCTCCAATTCCCGCCACATCCTCAAAGGTCCTATGTCATCGGCAACTTTGTCACAACATTGGATGGGGTCGTGACCTTGAACGAAGTTGGCCACGCGGGTGGTGGAGAAATCAGCGGCTTCAATCAGCATGATAAGATGGTCATGGGCCTGTTGCGTGCGGTTGCCGATGCTGTGATTGTTGGCGCTGGCACACTGCGCTCGGTACCCCATCACCGCTGGACTGCGCAATACATTTATCCAGCCCTCGCCGCCGTGTACCAGCAGTTTCGGATCAACCTGGGAAAGCCAGGACCTCCATTGAACGTCATCGTTACCGCACACGGTAATATCAACCTGAATCTGCCAGTGTTTCAGTCTGGTGAGGTTCCCGTGTTGATCGTCACAACGACACATGGCGCGCAGCGCATCCGTGAACAGCATCCCCCACCGTCAGTTCAGGTTGCGGCAATTCAAAGCGCTGGCTCACTCAGTGCCCAGGCGATCCTGGAGGCCGTGAGCAATGTGCGCCAGAGTGACGTGATCCTGGTCGAGGGTGGACCACAGTTGATGGGTGACTTCTTTGCAGAGGGGTACCTGGATGAACTATTCTTGACGCTTGCCCCGCAAATAGCCGGTCGAGACAGCTCCAGTGAGCGACCAGGGCTCATCACGGGAAAGCGTTTTGCGCCAGAGCATCCACTTTGGGGAACACTTATCGGCGTCAAACGTGGTGGCAGTCATCTGTTCCTGCGCTATGCATTCGAAGCGAAGGGACACGCGTAATAATTCTTGCAACCCTTGAACGTCTTATTGTCATCATATGGTACAATGATACAAGAAAATTACTCCTTTGTAAAAAAGATCAACATGAAGTGTGGTAGTCAACTATCTGATCTGCCTCGTTCTATTCGTCTCCACCGTAGCATACAAACGATTAGCATAGTCTCAGAAAAGAGGCAAGAGTATGGCAGAACATCATGCATCAGTTACGATTCATGCGCCTGTACATCAGGTCTACTCCCTTTTCACCCATTTTAACGACTTTCCGAAGTTTATGCACTTTGTGAAAGAAGTTACGTACTACGACGATAAGCGTAGTCATTGGGTTGTGCAGGTCCTTCGCCATTATGAGTGGGATGCTATCAACGAAGACTGGATTGAGGACCGTCAAATCGGATGGCGTTCGATACACGGCCTGCAAAACACCGGCAAAGTCAAATTTCGGCCAATAAACCCTGAATTGACCATTGTCGACGTCTACATCCACTACAAACCTCCTACCGGACCTCTCGGCAACATTGGCGAAAACCTGGGTGTCAATAGTTACTTTGATTCCGTATTACAACGCGACCTGAACCATTTTGCTCGAATGGTCGAGCTTACACCGTCCGGTGCGCTCGATCCCATGTCGTCTCACTACCTGTTCCATAGCGAAAGTGCGATCACGCGGGGCCTGGTAACTGAGCAGCAAAAACTCTCCATGACTCACGATCCTTTCATGAGTCAGGAAGCTCTACAGGAACGTCAGGCAAGAATCGAGCACGAAGCCGCCATGAAACGTGAAGCCGAAATGCAGCGTGAAGCCGAACGAGAGCAAAAAGCCAGGTTAGAACGCGAAGCTCTCCTAGAGCAGCAAGCCAAATTGGAGCGTGAAGCTGCCAGAGAAAGAGAACGTCAGGAGAGGATTGAGCGTGAAGCCGCCCTGGCCCGTGACGCTTTGCAGAACCCGGATGTTGTTCCCCTTACACTTGCAGGTCGCTACGCTTCATTTTGGCGCTTACCTCAAGGGGATAGAGATAGCAGGCGGAATCGCGATCCTCTGCATCTACAGGACCCAATGACTACTCGTTATCCTGTCAAAGATTCAGAGGCTACGTAATTATTCAGGTGGCCTTTTCAGACCACCTGCTGCGGACGAGAGAAGAAGGGAAAACGCGCGGACACTTAGTCCGCGGCAGGGGAACAGTTGTCCCTCTGTACCCCTCTTGAATAGTTACAACATCAGCAGCGTGCAATGGGCTCATAATTACAACGTCACATTGTAATCGCTTCCTCCACCTCCGTACTGTACCAGGAAGTCAATAGTGAAAGCTTTTAGACCGGCCGGTCCCAAAAACACAACTCGCCCACCAGCCCTGTTTGTGCCAGCATTAAAGCCATAGGGAAGTGTGCTATCAACCGGCGGATGGATGGGACCACCATTGAAGCTAAGGCGTACGTAATCATAGCCATAGCCAGGTGACACTTTCGTATCGTTGGGATTATCCACGCGGAAGTTCAGAACATAGTATTGCTGCCCTGCCTTGGCCTGCATACCTCGATAAGAGTAGCGAATATCCACGCTTGTCAGGTGATAGATGAGCAAATGGGGGTCGTAATAGGGAAAGTAATAGTTAATGTCCAGGTTCTGTGGCGATGTTCTGCCACTATAGCGGCTGCCGTTGAAAGGGCCCGTAAAGGGTATGGTTACCAGCGACTCTCCAAGTGTTGTAGACCCAAGTTGTAGTTGTAATGTATTAAGTTGCAACGCGCTGGATACTGAAAAGTCTATCCAGCCGCTCTCACTTGTACCTGGCTTAGGGCCAACAGAGAGGGATACATTGGTTGGCGCTATAGGACTGAGCTTTGGAGCAAGAAGTCGAGCGATATCATAATAGACGATATTAATTTGATCAGTGGACTTATTTGCTACTTTCATATTCAGACGTACAACACCTGAACCTGACTGAATACCGTCATCTGCAAGAGAGGTGGCATATTGCGCATTTACAATGGTAAAATCTAAACCTGCGTAGGATGCCGTGCGCTGTACGTTAAAAGTAAGAATTGGGGCTTGCTTAGGAGCCGAGCCGATAGTAAGTTTTATATCTTTGAGCCAATTCCAGGCAATTGAGCTAGCGACAATGAGAATGATCACTCCCAACACAAGCAGGATACTGAACAATGGCCAGAGCCCTCTTTTAGAAGAACGCACAATTTTCTGAAGAGGTGTTTTGGCAGGCACATATGTTTTATCTTTGGGCCGTGATAGTAGCGGGGTAGTTGAAGTTTTGTTTGCCATGAGCTGTCCCCCTTTTTATAAATATAATTCCCTACTCTATTGTAACAAGTTTCCGCAATCCTTGACAGCCCCTTTTAGGACGTGTTAGCATGAATTTATTGAAATGGCATATTTCCCCGCCCTAAGAGAGGCGTACAATATTTATCACAAGGAGCGTAGTTTTCGTGAAGATCCATGAATATCAGGCCAAAGATATCCTGGCACGTTATGGTATTCCCCTACAGCCGGGACGTGTAGCGTATACGCCAGAAGAGGCCGAAGCTATTGCTCGCGAACTAGGCGGGCCGGTCGTGATCAAAGCCCAGGTATATGTTGGTGGACGAGGCAAGGCAGGTGGTATCCAGTTTGGCGATACTCCTGCACAGGCACGTACTGCTGCCGCCAAAGTATTGGGCATGGATATCAAAGGGCTAAAAGTAGAAAAAGTCCTCGTCGTCTCCAAAATAGACATCAAAGAGGAATACTATCTCGGTATTATCCTCGACCGCAAAACGCAGGCACCCATTGTGATGGTCTCCAAAGAGGGTGGTATCGACATCGAAGAGGTGGCCGCGAAAACACCCGAGAAGATCATTAAGCAGTCCATCGATATGCATTGGGGACTGCTTCCCTTCGAGGCACGCGATATTCTTGCCCGCGCAGGACTGCCCCACCAGGTAATTGGCAAAGGTGGAGCTATCCTTACCGCGCTTGCCAAAGCTTTTATTGAGAGTGATGCCAGCCTGGCCGAAATCAATCCCCTTGTACTGACCACCAATGGACAGGTCCAGGCTGCCGACGCAAAGATTCTCCTCGACGACAACGGTCTGTTCCGCCAGAAGGAGTATGCTTCGTGGGCGGAGTCAGAAGAGTCAAATCCCCTGGAGTATGAGGCCAAGCAGGAAGGTTTGACCTACGTGAAATTGGACGGTGACATCGGCATCATCGGTAATGGAGCCGGGCTGGTTATGACCACGCTTGATATGGTGGCGCGTGTAGGTGGGAAACCGGCCAACTTCCTCGATATCGGGGGCGGGGCCAAGGCTGAAGTCATGCGCAAGGCCTTAACCTTCGTGGCACGCGATCCACAGGTCAAGGGTATCCTTGTCAACATCTTTGGTGGTATTACACGCGGTGAAGAAGTGGCAAAAGGCGTGATTATGGCCCAGGCTGAACTTTCCAAAGGTATGCCCATAGTCGTCCGCCTCTCGGGCACCGGGGCTGAAGAGGGCAAAGCCATGCTCAAAGATGCCGGGCTCGATTGGGGCAAAGATATGCGCGAGGCGGCACAAAAGATCGTCGCAGCGGTAGGACAAAGGAAATAGTAATGAGTATTCTATTGGATAAAACGACACGAGTGATAGTGCAGGGCATTACCGGGCGTGAGGGGCAGTTTCACACGCGCAATATGAAGGCAGCTGGAACAAACGTGGTTGGCGGTGTTACCCCGGGCAAGGGCGGTACAGAGGTAGAGGATTTACCGGTCTTTGATACCGTTGCCGAGGCGAGAGCGGCCACGGATGCCCAGGCCAGTTGTATATTTGTGCCACCTGCCGGTGCCGCTGATGCGATCATGGAAGCTGCCGGCGCGGGCATCGGATTGATCGTCTGCATCACCGAAGGCATTCCCGTCATTGATATGACGCGAGCGATGCTGGTTGTGCGGGAACATGGAGCACGCCTGATCGGCCCCAACTGCCCGGGTATGTGTACACCGGGGCAGGGCAAGATTGGCATCATCCCCTACCAGATCTTTACGCCTGGCCCCGTAGGCTTCATCTCACGCTCTGGCACCCTTACTTATGAAGTTGTCGCACTGCTGACCGAGGCGGGCCTCGGCCAGTCCACCTGCATTGGTATTGGCGGTGATCCGATAATCGGCTCGACCTTTGTCGACTACCTGAAACTCTTCGAGACCGATCCAGGAACTAAGGCAGTTGTAATGTGCGGTGAGATTGGTGGCAGCGACGAGGAAGATGCCGCCGAGTACATTAAGATGATGAGCAAGCCGGTGGTGGCCTTTATTTCAGGACGTACAGCACCTCCTGGCAAGCGTATGGGACACGCCGGAGCGATCATCTCTGGCAATACAGGTACAGCCCAGGGGAAAGTTGCAGCGCTACAGGCGGCAAATGTTCCTGTTGCTGATACGATCTTCGAGATTACCAATCTGGTAGAAAAAGCTCTGGCTAAGGCATAATTGGATGCCCAAAAAGGAAAAGTATGACTACGGCCCTGATTTACGATCCGATTTTTTTAGAGCACATTACACCACAGAACCACCCGGAGAAACCACAACGCCTGGAAATGGCAGTGAAAGTCCTGGAAGCGCTCAACTGGCTGGAACGAGATGGACTGGTTCAGATTCCGCCACGCGCAGCCACAGAGGATGAACTGGCCACGGTGCATGATCGTGAATATATTCAGTTGGTAAAAGGAGCAGCAGCAGAAGTAGCCGAGGAAGAGAAACGAGGGAGCCGCAAAACGCGCTTCTTTGCTACCGACACCTACATCTCTGCGCAGTCATATGCAGCAGCTATCAAGGCCGCAGGAGCGCCGCTCACGGCCATAGATGCGATAATGAACGGCGAGGTTGATAACGCTTACTGCCTGGTGCGCCCGCCTGGTCACCATGCTCTACCAGAAGCAGCCATGGGCTTCTGCCTCTTTAACAATGTGGCTGTTGCTGCACGCTACGCTATCGACCGCTATGGACTTGAGCGAGTAATGATTATTGACTATGATGTGCATCATGGGAACGGTACACAGGAAATGTTTTACGATGACCCGCGTGTGCTCTACTTTTCGATCCATCAAGCGCCTTTCTACCCGGGCACAGGGCTTTCTGATGAGCGTGGAGAAGGAGCAGGGCTAGGTACGACGATCAATGTGCCTCTGCCGGCGAAAACTGGTTTCGAGACATATGAACCGGTTTTCCGACAGGTGATGGCACCCGCGGCTGACCGCTTTGATCCGCAGCTCATCCTGGTCTCAGCCGGTTTTGATGCGCACTGGAGTGACCCGCTGGGTCAGATGAATATTTCCACAGCTGGCTTCGCGCACCTCACCGGTATCATCATTGAACTGGCTCAATACCTGTGTAATGGGCGACTAGTAATGGTGCAAGAGGGTGGGTATAATCTGGACGCCATGGGTGCCTGTGTCGCCACCTGTATCAATTGGCTTCTTGGTGATGATGCAGCCGTAGATAGTCTGGGTCCAGCACCGCATATGCCTTTTCGTATCAATACCGATGTGCTGATCGCTGAGTTGCGCCGTATTCATAAGCTGACAGGCTATCGTATGCGTAATGCGCCCAAACCTGATATTGAACGCCTACGACGAGAAATCAAAGGGCCAGACGCATAGCGATGTGAGGAATCATGCCACGAAGTTTTGAAGAAGTGCGCATACTGACCAGTGGCGATATACCGCAAGTTAGACGTTTGCTCGAAACTTCTGAATACATTTATCAGCGATTTACTCTAGATGAACTTCCCTCTATCCTCGCTCATTATCCAGCATTGGGTCTGTTTAATGGATCGTCACTGCGTGGCTTTATCCTTTCTCAAACAGTACATGCACCTTCAGCCTGGATAGCTGGATTTTGTGTCAGTTGGACGGAGAATCGAGCTTACGCCAGGTTACTGCATACTCTCCTTGAACACCTGGCGCCTCGCTTGACTGCACAAGGGGTGCACCATCTTCATTACTCCGGCAATGACGTTGAGCAGGACTGGTTACGCGATGTTTTACTGACCGAGGGATTTGTACCGTACCGCTTACTCTACGCCTACGACAAGTTTGATTACCGCATCCCTACCCAGGGCAATCAACAGGTCATTGTTCGACCTTTCGAGGTACGCGATATACCTGCTTTACTTACTATCGAAGATGCATGCTTTGAGGATCTGTGGCGTTACGATGCGGTCTCATTTCTTGATATCGCTGAGACGCACCCGTACTTTGTGGTGGCAGAACTTGACGGCAAAGTAATTGGTTACCAGTTTAATGCATTGGATGACGAGTATGGTTACCTGGTGCGTATCGCCGTTCATCCATCGGTGGGAGGTCATGGTGTTGGAGCCCGTTTAATGGCTGAGGCTATACGCTTTTTCGAGAAGGCCAGGGTGATACGTATTATGCTCAATACACAGGATGATAACACCAACGCCCATCGTCTCTACGAATGGTTTGGCTTCACGCGGATTTCACAGGTAGGTTTCGTGTTACGAAAGAATTTGTAGAGATCCTATGACTCTACAAGGCCTAATAGAGACCAGACATCTAACGGGGCCGTCTTATTCTTCACGGCAAGAAGAGGAAGCCTGGAGGCCATGACATACTGCCTCACTTGTAGAAATGTTGCATGATTCAACAGGATGTTATTATCCAGGGCATTTTGTTGGAGACGAGCGGCCACGTTGACTGCATCTCCAATCGCCGTATAGTTCTGCAAACGCCCCTGAGAACCAAGATTGCCTACGACCCCCAAACCTGTATTCACGCCAAAACCAAAGGCTATAGGTATCTCCTGTGGCTGATCCTGCTGGTACTTCTGTACCGCCAAACGCATCTTCCAGGCAGCGCGTACTGCACGCAGGGCGTGATCGTCCTGGGGTAAAGGCGCATTAAAAATTGCCATAAGCGCATCACCTATAAACGCAGTCAGAGTACCTTCTTCATCCCAGATTTCCTTGACCATGATCTCAAGATAGCTATTGAGCAGGTTCATCATCTTTTCAGGAGCCAACCTCTCACTGAGGCGCGTATAGCCACGAATGTCGGCGAAGACGACCGAGATTTCTTTTGTTTCCCCACCCAGATTCAGGGCCATTGGATCTTTAATCAACTGTTGCACGACCTTAGGATGAACATAGCGTTCAAAAATGCGGCGAATCTCTTTGGCCTGGGCTTCCGAGCGTCTAATTTCAGTGCGATCATCGATGACAAGAGCGGTACCGATAAGGGCGTTTTGTGTGTCACGCAGTGCAGAGACATAGAGGTTCAGACTGACTTCCCCTGCACCCGGAATAACACAATCGACGGAATTCGTCACCATGGTGCCATGCTCATGATAGATCCTGGCATTTTGCAGCAACTCGGCCAGGCCAACCTGGGGCCGCTCACTAAACACTTCTTGACAATGCCTGCCTACAGCAGACTTCGGATCGATGAGTAAAATCTTGGCGGCCGCGTCATTAAATGTAGTGACTATGCCCGATGAATCTGTTGTGATCACGCCATTAGCGATAGAGGCAAAGATGTTGTCCATGTATTGCTTATCCTCATTGACCTTGCGTATGGTCTTGGTGAGGTCAGCGAAGAGGCGGGCATTATCGATGGCAATAGCCGCCTGGTTACAAAAGGCCAGCAGCAGTTCGCGGTGCTTGGGAACAAACAGGTTGGCATTGATACGACTGTCAACATAAACGGCCCCGATACAGTTATCGCGGACAACCAGGGGAGCACACATGATAGAGCGAATACCATACGCCATAACGCTTTCCTGGGCCTTCAAAGCAGCGTCAATTTGTGCATCGTCGGTAAGCAAGGGCTCCCGAGTACTTACAACCCGATTCACCGTGCTGCGACTGATTTTGAAGGCACTCTCATCAGTGGTGCGCATGCGTTTATCACGGGCAATAGTGAACTCAAGTTCATTGGTTGCCGGGTTCACCAGCATTAAGAAACCCCGCTCAGCATTGACGACACTGATGACCTGGTCCATGACCAGGCGCAGGACCTCATCAAACTCAAGCGTTGAATTAAGTACGCGCGCAATAGAGTAAAGGGTCTCTAGTTCGTTACGCTCACGTTTTAGGGCAGTGATACTCGTGGTGAGGGCTTCACGCTCACGCTCGAATGGAAGCTGGAAAGGTGGAGAAGATGCAGCCTGTGCTACCTTAGCCACCTGTCCTTGCAATAGGTTTAACACACGCTGTACAGATTGATTGAGTTGCCCTAATTCCAGGTCCGCAAGACGACTGATATGGAGAGTGTCACTGAGTAAACGGACGCGAGGATCGGCTCTCTCGCCGGCATAGGTGCCCTCGACAGCTACCTCCAATTTATGCGTATGCTCGTGTAATGAGCGCGAGATACGCACTAACTTATCGCCAATCATGCGCAGGTCGTTGTGGACCTTCGATGCTATATCGGGTGATACGGTCAAACAATTTCCTCCATTCTAAAGCAC
>WNGJ01013119.1_pt1 | contig 11542 bp, 10 predicted proteins | sample 5400611 | NCBI WGS metagenome assembly WNGJ01 (sample SAMN13153375, study PRJNA577476) | soil metagenome | isolation source: 40 cm soil or saprolite under Garry oak tree replicate 1 | place: USA:California | collected 2016-06-15 | reverse complement strand
CCGATGAAGGTGTACTCGGAGTCGCACCAGGCGCAGCGCAAGTTGCAGCCGGCGAGGCGGACGAAGATGCAGGGGAGGCCTGCGAAGGAGGATTCGCCCTGGACGGATTTGTAGAGTTCGATGAGGTGCATGGGTATTCCTGCTGCGAAGAACAAAAGCGGCTGCGTTGACTGGGACTGGTTCAAGGTAGAGAAGCGGATTTCTCCACTACGCTGCGCTCCGGTCGAAATGACGATCCTTAGTTTGGCGAACGCCTCCGGCGGAGCGGCTTACTCGTAGTAGCGGGCGAAGCTGGTGTCGGTTTCGTAGAGGGTGCAGTCCTTTACTGTGACGCGGCCTTTGGTCATCTCGTGGAGCTGGAGCTTGGTTCTGTCGTAGAAGTAGCGGGCGAGATTTTCGGCAGATGGGTTGAGCGTGGTAAAAGGCTCGAGGTCGTTGATCATCTGGTGGTCGAGGTAGTCGACGACAGGGCGCATCACCTGCTTGAGGAGCTTGAAGTCGAGGAGCAGACCAGCCTCGTCGAGGTCTTTGCCCTGAAGGGTGATGAAGACCTTGTAGTTGTGGCCGTGCGGGTTCTCGCACTTGCCACGATAGTTGCGGAGGTAGTGGCCGGAGGAGAAGCCGGCTTCTACGGTTACTTCAAACATGACCCTGGAATCCCTTCGGTTGCCGCGTCTGTGATTTGGATGGGAGCTGAGACGGCGCGGCTTCAGCTTGTACTTTGATTGTACTGTTTTATGCGGATTCTTAGCGTCTGCGCCTGGCCCGGCGGGCTTCTTCGGCACGGCGCTCGGCCTGCTCGAATAATGACGACAGGATGCCGGCCAGGGCGACGAGGAGACCGACGACCAGGAAACCGAGGCCCATCGTGCGCCAAAGAGCGACGTCGCCAGGCGAACCCGGCTGCCGCGCAATATTTGTATAGGCGATGCCGCAGGAGATCAGAGCGAAGAGGATGAGACTGCCAGCGAGGATGTAGAGGTTGCGTCCCATGCGGATGGTTCTATTTTACGGCGCGGTGGAGCTTACGGTGCGGAGGCCGGGAGCAGACAAAAAAGGGCCCGCTCTAAAGATTGAGCGGGCTCGCGTAGAAGTTGCAGATCAGCTTGAGTGCGATGTCAGTACCTGGTTGTGGTGCGATCGGCGGTGGCTACGTCCTTCTGTTGGAGGACTCTGTCGCGGTCTGTCCCGCGGTCTGGGGTACGAGAGGAGAGTCTCTCGCCCTCGGCGATGTTGCCGAAGGTTCCCCGGCCTCCCGAGGTATCCTTCGAGCCTGCCTCGCTGGAGGAGGAGATATCGCGAGCGCCGGTGTTCTTCAGCGAGGTCTTGGCTGCATCGATCTGCTCGGAGGTGTCACAGTGAACCGAGAGAAGAGTTCCGCCACCTTTGACGGCACCTTCGTAACGCTTCGCTTCATATTCGGGGATGCCCATGCCAACGAGGGCTCCGACCAAACCGCCTACGGCGCCGCCGGCACCTGCTCCCGCAAGTGTCGCCATGATTGGGCCGGCTGCGATGAGCGGACCGACGCCGGGAATGGCGAGAGCGCCGATGCCTGCGAGCAGTCCCAGCGTGCCCCCGATCACGCCACCAGTGACGGCTCCGGTGGTTGTGCCCTCAGGAGCTTTGGTTGACTTTTCGTGAGCGAAGGCGCGCGTGCTTTCATCGTCGGGAAGAAGAACGGAGATGGCAGAGTTGGTGAAGCCGTTGGCGAGTAGATGATCGACTGCAGCCTCCGCGGTGCCGGGTGTTGCGTAAATACCGAAAACAGCTACATTTTTGCTGGACATGATGGTGCTCCTTGGCTGCTGCTGCAGCGAGATGTGTACTGCGTGGTAGCGACTACTGCTTGACGGTAAGTTCGTTGGTGATCTTGTCGGGGCTGACAACGCTGGCTGCTTCCGAGGCAACCTTCTGCTTCTCGTCCTCTGACTGGACGGGGCCTTTGAGAGTCACCGCTCCATCCGTAGTGATGATCTTCACGTTGTGGGCGTAGGTCGAGAGGCTCTTGTCGGCCATGATGGCTTTGCGAATTTTTTGGGTCGTGAGCCGGTCAGACTTCGCATTGGCCTGGTCGTCCGCGGTCTGCGCCTGGTTCTTATTCTGATTCGAATTGTCTGGAGCCGTTTGTGCGGTGCCTGTTTGTGCGAACGCTTGCACGACGGAAGGAGCGCCGGGCAGGCACGAGATAGCGATTGCGGCCGAGGCCACAAGGTCGAAACGCAAAAATGTCATAGAGCTGAACCTTTCCACGGAAACAGGAGTTTCCAAGCTGCCGGGCCGCCAAATGCCAGTACGATTGCTCGGTCCCGAGAGCGCAGTCTGTCCACTCTGATGTGAAAGGCGAGGGGTGAGTTGTTCCCGATCGCAGAGATCCCGACGCGTCATCGCGTTGGCGTTGCAATGACACGCTATGAGGTTTTTTTGAAGAACTGCTCGACGTCGGAGATGTTCTGGGTGAGGCGGTAGGGCGGCAGAGATTCGAGGAAGATGCGGCCGTAACGCTGGCGCTGGATGCGGGGGTCGAGGAGCATGAGGACGCCACGATCGGAGAGCGAGCGGATGAGGCGGCCGAAGCCCTGCTTCAGCGTGATGACGGCGTTGGGGACCTGGTAGTCGAAGAAGGGTTTGCCGCCGATGGCTTCGATGGCTTCCATGCGGGCCTCGACTACGGGGTCGCTCGGGACGGCGAAGGGTAGGCGGTCGATGATGACGCAGCTGAGTTGCTCGCCTTGCACGTCGACTCCCTGCCAGAAGGACGAGGTGCCGAAGAGGACTGCGTTGGGGGTGTCGCGAAATTGCTGGAGGAGAACGTGACGTGGCGCGGTGCCGTGGAGGAGGAGCGGATAGGGTAGCTCGGCGAGGAGGCGCTCATGGGTGTTACGCATCTGGGTGTAGCTGGTGAAGAGGCAAAAGGCGCGGCCTTGGGTGATCTCGAGGACGCGGCGGATGCGCTCGGCGGCTTTCTCCGGGAAGTCAGGCTCGCGCGGGTCGGGCATGTTGGGCGGCAGGTAGAGGAGGGCTTGCTTTTTGTAGTTGAAGTGCGAGGGGACGACGAGCTCGTGCGTGGTGGTGAGGCCGAGGCGGCGGCGGATGTGGTCGAAGCCTCCGGAGACTGTAAGGGTGGCCGAGGTGAGGATGACGGAGTTGTAGTTGTCGAAGAGCGTTGAGGTCAGGAGTTCGGAGACGTCGATTGGAGTGGCCTGCAGGTGGGTGTGGAAGGCAGCGTGAGCTGCGCCGCGGGCCAGGTTGCGGACTCCTCCGGCGGCGCGGCGCTCGATCCAGAAGACGGTGTTGCGGTCGGGGGATTCGAGGAGAAAGGCAAGGTGAGCGCGGATGTCGGCGGCACGCTTGCGCAGGCCGGGGGACTCTTCCACGTTCTTCAGGTGGTCGAGTTCACCTTCGAGACGGGTGAGAGCGTTGAGGATGCCGGTGTAGTAGTCGCCGCTTTCTTCCAGGAAGGCCTCGCGGTTGTGGAAGGGCATGCGGCCTGGGCCTCCGGGCAAACCTGCCGACTCGGTGGGGAGGATCGCGAAGAACATGCGCGAGCGATCTTTGAGGATGGCGCAGGCGCTTTCGATCGCCGAGGTGCTGGCCTTCTTTGCTTTCAGCATCAGGTCGACGTCGCGGACGAGTTCGTCGATGCGTTGGTTGCTGAGGCCGATGCCGAAGTAGTTGGAGGCAACCTCTTCGAGCTCGTGGGCCTCGTCGAAGATGACGGCGGCGGCTTCGGGGAGGATGCCGGCGTCGGGTGCGTTTGCGGCTTGCTGCTTGATGCTGAGATCGGCGAAGAAGAGGTGGTGGTTGACGATGACGATGTCGGACTCAAGGGCTTTACGGCGCATGGTGGTGACGAAGCAGCGCTCCCAGTCGGGGCAGGTCTGGCCGAGACAGGCTTCGGTGCGGGCGTCTAATTTCTGCCAGAGCGGCGAGAACTCGGGGAGAGCTTCGATCTCGGCGCGGTCGCCGGTTTCGGTGTTTTTTTCCCACTGCGTGATGTGGTGGAACTGGTCGATCTCTTCGAGGCCGTGGAGGAGCGGGTTGTCGCGCAGCGCGTAGAGCTTGTGGCGGCAGAGATAGTTGCTGCGGCCCTTCATGTAGCAGACCTTCAGCGGGCCGTATTTTTCTCCCAGGACTGATTCGAGGAAGGGGACGTCCTTGAAGAAGAGCTGCTCCTGGAGATTTTTTGTGCCGGTGGAGATGATGATGCGCTGCTGGCGCTCGCGGGCTAGACGCAGGGCGGGCAGGAGGTAGGCGAGGGTCTTGCCGGTGCCGGTGCCGGCTTCGACGATGAGGTGGCGTTTTTCCTTGAAGGCGGATTCGATGGCTCGGGCCATCTCGTATTGGCCGCGGCGATGCTCGAAGGCGAGGGAGGACTGGGAGAGGATGCCTCCGGGGGCGAAGAAATCGTGAAGCGAGGGCAGGCGATCCGGGATGGGCTCGGCGGCGCGGGTGATCGAGATGGGGAGCGAGGTGGACATCGGGACGGGCTAGCTTATGATAGCTGTATCCCTCCCCCTCCCCCGGTAAAAGTGTGCAAAGTATTCGAAGTAGAGCCTTTAAGGCTGGACTGCGATCTGAGCCATGCGGTCGGGCTGGGGCGGTTTGGTGAGGATCGTCCGTTATTGGTCAGTTCTTGGGCTGCAGTTTTGTCAAGTGGGTGTGCTTGTAGAGGGCTCGGAATAGTTGAAAGGTGACGCTTACAATGTGCGGAAGAGACCAACCCCACGTTAGCGCGATGATGCCGCGCGAACATGGGGCACCCGGCAAACTCCCTATAATGAGTGTTGGCGCCTGTTGCGTCGGAAGGCACTTAGACAAATGGCGCAAGGAAAAAAGCGATTAGGGAAGAAGCATCGGCAGGCGAGCACACGGCCTAAGAAGGGGCGCGCGCCCAGAGCTACGCCGACTACCGGGGCGGTTGATCCGCGAAAACGGAAGGTGCTTTCGACCAAGCGGGCGGCGGCGGATAAAGCTTCGCGGGTGACGAAGCAGTCGCCGGAGAGGGAGAAGCGGAAGGCGATCCGCCCGGGTGCTCCGCCGAAGAAGCCTGCTGCGATGGCGCGTCCCAGCTTTGCACGCCCGGCAGATGGAATTGTAGGACGGCAGACGCCGCGTTCGGAGAATGTTGCAGGGCGCGAGCGGATCGACGAAGAAGATTGGCGCGAGGTCGAGCTGCTGGCGTCGCAGATGGTCACCGAGACCGAAAGCGCCGATGCGCGCGAGCTGCCGCTGATTGCGGTTTGCGGGCGCCCGAATGTGGGCAAGAGCACGTTGTTCAATCGGCTTACCGGATCGCGGCGGTCGATTGTGGGGGATGAGCCGGGGATTACGCGCGACCGCATCTACGGCGAGATTGAGTGGATGGGGCGCGAGGCGCGCATCGTCGATACGGGCGGCGTGGTGCCGGATGATGAGGCGCTGATTCCCGCGGAGATCTTCCGGCAGGCGCAGGTGGCGCTCGAAGAGGCGAATGCGATCGTGATGGTTGTCGACGGACGGACGGAGTTGGCATCGCCTGATCTGGAACTTGCTCGCCTGTTATTGCGTGGCGGGAAGCCGGTGTTTCTCGCGGTCAACAAGATGGACACCGATGCGATGAATGCCGGTGCTGAAAACTTCAGGCGGCTGGGGTTCAGGAATATGGTGCCGATCTCGGCTGAGCACGGGAGCGGCATTGGGGATCTGCTGGATGAGGTGTTCGATGTGCTTCCGGAGCCGGAGGAGGTGATCGAAGAGCCGGAGGTAATGCTGACGGAGAATGACGAGGCGGAGGAGGATGCGAGCGGGCCGGACTACTCCGTTGCCGCAGGCGCTTCCGTTGCCTCAGGCGCTTCCATCCATCCGGCGACGAAGCGGGTGCGAATGCTGCGGTCGCATGGCGAGTATGAGAGCCGGGAGACCAAGATTGCGATCATCGGGCGGCCGAATGTCGGCAAGAGCACGCTGTTGAATGCGCTGACGGGAACGCAGCGGGCGATTGTGTCGCCGATTGCCGGGACGACGCGGGATGCGGTGGATGAGGTGGTCGAGCGGGATGGACATGCGTTCCGTTTTGTCGATACGGCGGGGATTCGCAGGAAGGGCAAGACGAAACTGATGGCGGAGAAACTGTCGGTGATCATGGCGCGGAAGCATCTGGAAGCGGCGGATGTTTCGCTGCTGGTGATCGATGCGACGGAGGGTGTGGCTGCGGCGGACGCGAACATCGGCGGGTATGCGCATGAGAGCGGGCGCTCGGTGATCATCGTCGTGAACAAATGGGATCTGATGACGAGGATCGGCAAGGATGGGATGCGATTGTTTGACGGCAAGCCGCCGGCAAATCAGAAGCTCTACGAGCAGGAAGTTCGCGATAAGTTGAAGTACCTGGACTATGCGCCGCTGTTGTTTATCTCGGCTGCCGATGGAAAGAACATCGAACAGGTGTTCAAGAAAGTGGAGTTGGTGGCGCGGGAGCGGCGGAAGCGCGTGACCACTGGGCAGATGAACCGGTTTTTGGAGAAGGTGGACTTCCAGAAGGCTTCCGTGCCGATGAATAAGCGCGTGAGGATTTATTACATGACGCAGGCGGCGGTCGCTCCGCCTACGTTTGTGCTGTTTACCGATAAGGACATCAAGATGCACTTTTCGTTTGAGCGATTTCTGGGGAACCAGATTCGCGAGAACTTCGGATTTATCGGGAGCCCGATCTGGTTCAAGATCAAAGCGCGGAATAAGAAGAAGCAGGAGTAAGCCCTGGCGTCTGGAATCACCTGATCGAGTACGATCTATCCCTATGGGGATAAGAGATGAACAGCAGGCGGTGACGCCTCGGTTTGATGGCGTCGATGTGCTGCGCGGGTTTTCGATTCTGTCTGTGGTGCTGCTGCATACGTGGATACGGATGCATTTTCCGGGCTCTCCGGTGAACCAAGTAATGCGAGGACGACTCGCTTATTTTCTCCTCAGGAATGGGGACAACGGAGTCACGGTCTTCTTCGCCGTGTCGGGATTTCTGATTACGCTGACGTCGATGCGGCGGTTTGGCTCGCTGGGACAGATGCAGCCTGCGAAGTTTTATCGCATCCGCTTCGCGCGCATCGCTCCGTTGCTGCTGCTTCTGCTTACCGTGCTCAGTTTGTTGCATCTTGGATATTTCCAAGGCTTTCGTATACCCGCGAAGACGACAACTCTGCCTCGTGCGTTATTTGCCGCTTTGACCTTTCACCTGAACTGGCTTGAAGCAGTGCATGGATATCTCCCGGGAAACTGGGACGTGCTGTGGTCGCTCTCGGTGGAGGAGATGTTTTATCTTTTCTTTCCGCTCCTCTGCATTGTGCTATTTCGACTGCGTCGGGGAACGTTTTTATTTGTCGCGTTGCTGCTTACGTTTGCTGCGATGGGGCCGTTTGCGCGTACGGTGTGGACGACGAATCCGATATGGCGGGAGAAGACGTATCTGGGCGGCATGGATGGGATCGCGCTGGGCTGCTTGTGCGCGCTGGCGACTGACGGTCTGCTGCGGCGTGGTGCGGGCTGGAGGATGAACTGGTCGAAGCGCTTGATCGCGGTGGAGGTTGTTGGCGCTGCGATGATTCTGCTGATTGCGGTGTGGCCACCGTGGCATTGGATGAGGTACGTGGGACGCAGTGGAGTGGATGGGACAGTGCTCGCGATGGGAGCTTGCCTGGTGATGCTGGGATCCGTGCTGCGAGGAAAGAACGGGGGTTGGTGGACGGCGCCAATTCGGTGGTTCGGGCGGCACAGCTACGAGGTCTATATGACGCACGAGTTCGTCGTGGTGTGGGGAACGATGGTGTATGTGAAGCTGAGGCGCGGGCCATTGCCGCTTTGGTTCCTAGGGATTTTATTGCTGACGGCTCCGCTGGGGTGGTTGGTTGCGAGGTATTTCTCGGAGCCGATGAATCGCAGGCTGCGCGGGGCGAAGCCGCCTACGAACAGGGTGAAGGAAAAGCTGATTTCGGCTTGATGGAGAGACTATACGGGTGAAGGATCAATGGGTAGGGGTGGACCGCCTTCGCCATTCGTAGGTACCGACGACGGTGGAGGAGTTGAGTACAGGAACTGCGGCGGTTCGAGGAAGTTGCCGAGGAGAGGGTAACGCCCGCCAAGGAAATAAAGGGCGTACGACTGGGTAAAGACAAAAACTGTGCCCAGAAGACTTACAAAGACGCAGGCCATCCAGAGCAGGAGGACGAGCCCGCCGACAATCGCCGAGGCTATAAGGGCGGCAGTGCCGATGCTACCGGCATGATGAAGCGACAACCAGAGCACGCCACCGATCAGCGCGAACGGAACCAGCGAGACAAGAAGGATAAGCAGGATGAGAATTTCCGCGCCGATAGCTGCGACCAGACCAAGCAGGAAACGAAGCAGGAGGTAGAGGGCGATTTCGCCTGGGGCAGCAACAATCACAGAGCGAAGACGACGGAGTGTCTGGGCAATAGGGAGATCTTCAAACGCAAGGAATGGGAGCGCAAGATCGCGCAGGAGAAAATATGCCGCGAGAAAGACCATCACGCCGATGAACGTTGCGCCGAGGAAGAGCACTGTATGGGAGAAGAAGGCAGCAGACGGCGGTTGAGTGCCAGATGGCATGTTCCTGAACATGCTGATCATGAAAGGGGCCAGCACGGCAAGAAGAATAAGTCCGAAGACGAGGAAGAACAGAAGTTTGAGGCCGACCCAGCGCCAGGTAAGCCGGCTATATCTCCGCCATACAGGTGCAATGGTGGTTTGACGGGTGGCGACGACCTCGACGAGGACGAGTTGGAGCCGAGAGCCGAAGTACAGCAAGACGAGGCCGATGAGTAATACGACGATAGAGACGGCGACGAGGAGAGCGAGGAATTCCAGGCATTTTGCCGTGCTGCGTGGGTGAGCTGAAACTGAAACCGCCGCCGGCGATCTCGGCGAAGAAGGCGACGGCTGTGAGCTTGAGAAAGGTCCGCCATTGGAATGGGCGGAACAGGAGCGATTTGGTGCGCTCGATGGCCGGTGTGATGCATTCGCTTGCGCTTAGTGGTCTCATAGGGGCGGTGGGAGCGAGAGTACCGCACGTTTCCCCTTGAGCAAAGAGATTTATTTCGGGGCTATGTGTCCAACCAACTGGTCCACGCCGCGAGAGCTCGTTCGCACTGAATGCGGTGGCGTTCTTTTTTGTCGCGGATCTTTTTGCGGAGGTCGTCTTCGAGCGGCGGGAGGAGGTCGAAGGTGATGTTGGCGGGTTGGAATTTTTTTGTTTCGGAGTGGGTGATGTAGTGAGTGAGCGAGCCGTTGGCGCTCAGGCGGGGCGCGGGTGTGGGAGCTTTGCCGGTCGCGAGGGAAGCAGCGTAGATGCCGGCCAGCATGCCCGAGGCGATGGATTCGGTGTAGCCTTCGACGCCGGAGAGCTGGCCGGCGATCATGATGTTCGGATGGGCCTTGAGCTGGAGGGTTTCGGTTAGCAGCGACGGTGCATGAATGTAGGTGTTGCGGTGGATCTGGCCGTAGCGCAGGAAGGTTGCGTTTTCGAGGCCGGGGATGAGTTTCAGGACGCGATTTTGCTCGCCGTACTTTAAATGATTCTGAAAGCCGACGAGGTTGTAGCTGTCGGCGCGGAGGTTCTCCTGGCGGAGTTGCACGACGGCGTAGGGCCACTTGCCTGTTTTGGGGTTGGTCAGGCCGGCGGGCTTCATGGGGCCGAAGCGGAGGGTGTCGCGGCCGCGGCGGGCGGTCTCTTCAATGGGGAGGCAGCCTTCGAAGTATTCGAGTTTTTCGGCGATGCCTGGAGGCGATCCTGTCGCCGGTCTGGAGGAAGGCCCGGGGCTAAAGCCCCCACTTGTGGAGGCAGTGTTCAGGGGGCTAAAGCCCCCTGCTAATCCTAACGGCGCGAGGTTCGTGGAACTTCCTAACGGCGCGAGGTGCGCGGAGTTGTCACCCAGGGGGATTTGTTCCCAAGATTTGGCGGGGACGGCTTCGGCGGTGGTGAGGGCTTCGAGGAAGCGGTCGTATTCTTCTTTGGTGAAGGGGCAGTTGATGTAGTCGGCGGTGCCTTTGTCCCAGCGGGCGGCGAAGTAGACCTTCTCCATGTTGATGGTGGTGGCGTCGACGATGGGCGAGATGGAGTCGTAGAAGGCGAGGTGGTCGGAGCCGGTGAGGCGCTGGAGTTCGGCGGCCAATGCGGGGCTGGTGAGCGGGCCGCTGGCGAGAATGGTTATTGTGTTGCCGTCGTTCTCGTTGAGCGTGGTGACTTCTTCGCGGTGGATGGTGATGCGTGGCTCGGCTGCGATGCGGGCGCCGACGCGTTTGGAGAACTCGACGCGGTCGACGGCGAGGGCGTGGCCGGCGGGGACGGCGGTTGCGTCGGCTTCGGCGAGGAGGATGCTGCCGGCTCGGCGCATCTCCTGCTTTAAGAGCCAGGGAGCTGTGTTTTCGGACTCGGACTTGAGGGAGTTGGAGCAGACGAGTTCGGCGAAGTCGCTGGTCTGGTGGGCTTCGGTGGAGCGCGTGGGGCGCATCTCGTAGAGGTCGACTTCGCAGCCTCTTTTTGCGGCCTGGAGGGCGGCTTCGGGGCCGGCGAGGCCGCCGCCGATGATCTTGATACGCTTGATTGTCATGCCTCCCCTCCTCCCCTGTTTTCTGTCAAAGTATTCAAAACAAAAAGCTTACTTCTGGACTTGACCTGCAAGTTATTGATTTCAAAAGCATAATCAACGCAAAATCCTCCATCCATGGGACTTATCTGCTAAATCGCATGGTGAAATGGATGATTTTTTGGTCTTGCCCCCTTCTTTGATTATACGGGGTGCGTCAAGCCCTTAAGGCGCGAAACCGAGTGCCTGATGATGCGAAGTCTCCGAAAAGGCGACTTTGCAGGCACAACGGCCTCCCCGTCGGCCATTGCGGAACCGCCGCACCCACGAAACAGACGTCGGATCATCTGCCGGGCCAAAGAATTATACTTTTGGCGGTATGAACCCACGCCTCAGAATTGCCATAAAGTGGCTGCTGGTGTTGCCTGTGCTAGTGGTCAGCATGGTTTGCGGCGATGGTGACGATGGAATTCTCTATAGTGCAGCATAATACAGCACATCGCGGCTGGTCGAGAGCTTCAATGCCAAAGTGGCGCGTCGCCGGGCTTCCTCGGGGTTGCCGAACCAGACTTCTCTCAGTCCGGAGGTACCAGAGTAGAGTGCGAGCGCGTCCTTCTCTCCTGCGCGTTGGGCGCTATCCATCGCGCGGCGGGAGAACTCCCGGGCGTCTTTAAGGTGCCCGGAATAGGCGGCAGTATCGCCTTCCAGAAACAACATTGTTTGACCAATCGGCAGGGCCTCCAGTTTTGCAACTTATCGGGCCATCCCCGCCGTATCGTTCTGCGCGAATGCAAGGTTATACATGCCGAAATCGATGAAGGGGAAATGTAATTTGCGTTCAAGAGCCTGCGCGTAGGTGGCCTTCGCCTCATCGAAGCGATTAAGAGCTGTGTACGCACGAATGCGGTAAGCGTATGGGAATGGATAGTCAGGACGCAGACGAATTCCCTTGGTGGATTCTTCGA